>JFJP01024472.1_pt1 | contig 31354 bp, 22 predicted proteins | sample 431651 | NCBI WGS metagenome assembly JFJP01 (sample SAMN02602958, study PRJNA72255) | Microbial mat metagenome, whole genome shotgun sequencing project. | biome: fresh water; feature: sink hole; material: water; isolation source: purple microbial (photo- and chemosynthetic) mats found in... | reverse complement strand
TCTGACCCCTATTTTTTTGTCAATAAATATACAGGTATTGTACTATATTAAGTTTAGTTTTATATTATTGCAATATCGGGGTCTGACCCCTCTTATATGACCCCTCTTATATGACCTCTATATATGACCTCTATATATTTAGCTTAATATTTTTCTCAAATCAGAAATATATCTTCTATAATATTTGCTTTTTTATCTTTACGAATTAGCCCCCCTCTTTGCCTGGCAAAAACAATACCGTTTGACTGTATATCTTGGTTTATTATACTACACCCTTGCGATACAACCGTAAAATCACCTATTTTAGATCTGCCTATTATTGCACTATTTGGGTACATGATTACACCCTCACCAAGCACTGGGGCTACGCCATGGTTTTTCCCTACGGTACAATTTTGGTATACAACAAAATAATTACCGTAAGTAGCTTTTGAGAGCACAATGCCGACAGAGTGTCCTATAAAAAATATTTCCGGCATCTCTATCTCATAGAATAAATCTATACCGTTGAGCGTCTTATTAAGATAAAAAAGTCTAGTGCACACATCGTTGTCATTTTCGGCTTTCCAAATACTATTTGACAAAAAATACAAAAAAATAGTGTATTGGGATGAATGCATGTGATCAAAATAATCATTCTTCCACATTTTAACCGCATTTATGCATTTATGCAGACGATTTAAAGCTGTAGGAGTATACTTTTGCAGCAATTCTTTCTTCCACTCTTTGCCATCTGGAAAAAAATTATTTATTTGGAAAGTTATATAACTTGATAGTTCCTCTGGAGATAATGAGCTATTTAGCATGCCGCCTCCAAAATATCAAGAAATTTTTTTGGTTCAAACTCAAACTCTTTTTTTATCAAAGAAATATCAATAATCGGGCTTTTATTACAAATTTCATTTTTGGCAAAAGATACTTTGCGACCTGTTTTTTTTGCTATGACATCCACCCACTCACGATTATAAATATTAGAGCCGGAGGCTACATTATATATTTTTGACTTTCCACTACTTACTATATGCACTAGCAACTCTAGCACATCATCTAAAAGTATATAATCTCTAGATAAATCAGGGGCAGAATCTAAGAGAACGCTTTCGCTTTGCCTAAGCATTCTCAAAACTTGAGCAGGGTAAATATCAGCATTAAAATCTTTATCATACACAACACCAAGCCTTGCAACCTTGCATCTATTGTCATAAAAACATAATGATTCGGCTGCAACCTTGGTTAAGTCATAAAGATGCCTAGGATTTTGAGAATTTAACGATAAATTTGTATGCTCATCAACCAATCCAAGCAAACCATCATAAACTCTAGTAGATGACAAATACACAAGCGAGTCAAACTTACTTTTTTCAAGTATCTCTAAAAAATGGCAAAAATGAGCCCTACCGGTAGCTGTAAAGTTTTTGGCATAATCCGCCGTCATCCCTGCGCAATATATTACATTACCAAGCTCTTTTTCAAATACACTCTCATCGCCTCGATCGGGCATAAAAACATTTTGATAGTCCGCCTTCTAACTGTAAAATTATTCATTCCATATAAGCGGTTTATGTAAAGATGGGTTTTTATGTCTAAGTAGCTTAGGGCTAACACCTCTGCATATTTTAAATTTATCATTCATTACTATTGATTCATCTTTAATTGCCAACATATTGAAGCCATGCGGCGGACCATCTAAATATACATCCGCTACAGGAATTATTTCTATCGGCATTTCCCTCATATCAACATTTGAGTTATAGTCCCTTACAGCAAAAACCTTATAGCCGCAACTTGTCAAATATGATACGATTTCTGTATTTTCTAATCCGTTACTCCAATCAACAAAACTTCTATGAACTTCAAAGATAATATTGGGTCGATGTTTGGTTAAAAAACTATTCGCCCCCTTTAATGCTTCTAGCTCCGCACCTTCAATATCAAGCATCAAAAAATCTAATCTATCAATACCGTTTGCAAATAAAAACCCATCAATCGTTGTTGTTTCAAATGCATCTTCATCTTTTTCATCCGCCACAGTAGGAAAAGCAAACGAATCGTAACCTTCTAATTTTAGCTTAGAATTTTCATTTGACCATAAACCTCTGCTGTCGATATGTATATTGTCAAGACCGTTACTTGCGGCATTCTTTGCCAACATACCCCTTTGATCATTATTTGGCTCAAAGGCAAAACATCGACCGCCATTTTTTTTGAGCTGCTTTGAGATTAACACAACATGATCGCCGGCATAAGCTCCGCCCACAAGCCCAATTTTTGCTTCTTTTGTAAGCTCCAGCGCTAACTTTGTCGTCTGCGGCTCCCACACATGATCGGGAGTTCCCATGCTGCTCATTACAAAATCTCTAGCTATTTTGGACCTATATAGAAAATTAAAAATTGTACCGTCGCTTAGCACTCTCTGCATCTCTTGACCCTCTTCAAACAAAGCGTCAACCAATGGACCCGTAATATTTTCTCTTACATCATAATTTGGAAGTCTGTCCTGAGCGGAGCACTCAAACTCCAGCAATTTCTCTATAAAAATTTCCGATAAGAAATTGTTTCGTAGAAAAATATCTTTTATTTGAGAATTCATCATATTTCACCATGCCTTTTTAAAATTTTATCTTTTTCGCCAACAATAATACCATGCACCATCGGCCACTCAATCCCAATTTCCGAATCATCCCACCTAAATCCTCTAGAACTTTCAGGATGATAAGGAATGCTCATTTCATAAAAAACTTCACTATCATTCTCAAGTGTTTGAAAGCCGTGAGCTATACCTTTTGGTATATATATTTGTCTTCTATTCAGTGCGGATAACTCCACGCCCAACCACTCTTTGTAGGTCGGAGAATCTACCCTTATATCTACAACAACATCCCATATTTTGCCCATTGTACATCTAACAAGCTTATCCTCTACATACGGCTCCTCCTGCCAGTGCATACCCCTTATAGTGCCTCTTTTTTTATTAAAAGAAACGCTCTGCTGGACGAACTCTGCGTTTATCCCATACTTTTTAAACTCGTCTCTGCATGCGGTTCTTGCAAAAAAACCTCTCTCATCCTCAATAGGCTCAATCTCTATTAGCCGCACACCAGATATACCAAGTTCTGTAAATATCATCAAAAAATCTCTAGCTTAGGAACGGCGGTCACAAACTTAGCTCCCCATTCTCTGGCATATGACAACTGCATTGTTATCTCATCTATTATATTCCACGGCAGTATGACTACAAAATCTGGTCTTTCACTTTGAATTTTATCTTCGCCTACGACCATTATATGACTTCCCGGCAAAAATTTTCCTATCTTGTGCGGTGACGCATCAACTGCAAACGATATTAGGTCTTTTTTTATGCCGGCATAATTCAAGAGCGTGTTACCCTTGGCAGCTGCGCCGTAAGCGACTACTTTTTTGCCGTTTATTTTTTGCTCTATCAAAAACTTCAAAAAGTCATATTTGACTTTGTCTGCCCTATCTTGGAAAGAAGTATAAAATCCAAAATCAGTAATACCTCTTTCAATCTCCTTGTCCATAAGCTTGTCAACATCAGGCTCTATAGCTATATCTCTTTCCACATGTGTCGCATATATACGAAGCGAACCGCCGTGAGTAGAGAGCTCCTCTATATCAAATATTTTGAGATTATGTTTTTCAAACACTTGCTTAACAGTATAAAACGAAAGATAAGAAAAATGCTCATGATATATAGTATCAAACTGATTTTGTTCGACAAGATTCAACAGATGTGGAAACTCCATTGTTATAACACCGTTATCTTTCAGAAGTATCTTTAATCCCGCTACAAAATCGTTTATATCCGGCACATGGGCTAACACATTATTTCCAAGAAGCAAGTCCGCTTTTTTGCCATTTTGCGCCATCTCAGTAGCCAAACTAACACCAAAAAACTCCTCTATCACATCTATACCTTTTTCTCTGGCAACGGCAGCAGTAGAACCGCTAGGCTCTATACCAAGGCACGGCACGACTCGTTCCTTAAAATATTGAAGTAAATAGCCGTCATTTGATGCTATCTCCACAACAAGGCTGCTCGCACAGATTCCAAATCTTGAAATAGCCATATCGACATATTTTTTTGCATGCTCAAGCCAACTTTTGGAATATGAAGAAAAATACACATATTCGCCGCTAAATATCTCGCCAGACTTTTTATACTCCCCTATCTGCACCAAAAAACAACTATCGCACACATATAGCTTTAGTGGATAATAAACTTCCGGCTCATCAAGCTCTTTAGCGCTCAAAAACGAGTTTGACGGCGGCGAAGAAACCAAATCTATAAACTCTTTATGCAGCTCTTTGCCGCAAAATCTACACTCGCTCAACCCCTAGCCTTCATAAATTCTTCAATTTGTACCTTTGTAAGCACTGTGCCGTTTTTGTAAAAAGTCTTATACCATTCCATTGTTTTTACTACTGCCTCCTGCGCACTCCATTTACTTTGCCATCCAAGTCTAGCTTTGGCCTTTGAAGAGTCCAATCTAAGCAGTTTTGCCTCATGTGGGGCATCTTTTTCCGATTCAAACGCAAAAGATATTTCATCCCACTCTTTTTTTGACAACATCAAAACATCTTCAACGCTCAAATTACTATCATCGGAAGGTCCAAAATTCCAAGCCTCATCAACAGGCTCTTTTTCATATAGTTTTTGCGCCAATATCAAATATCCATTTAACGACTCAAGCACATGCTGCCAAGGTCTAACACTTCTTGGATTTCGGATAAATGCCGTATTTTTAGCGCTTGCAGCCCTGATAATATCGGGCACGAGTCTATCCTCACTCCAGTCTCCACCGCCTATAACATTACCGGCTCTTGCCGTAGCTACAGCTATACCGCTCTCTTTAAAAAATGAGCTTCTATATGATGCCGTTACTATTTCCGCACACGCTTTGCTGGCGCTATACGGGTCATACCCACCAAGTGTGTCTATCTCCCTGTATGGGTACTCCCACTCCCTATTTTCATAGCATTTATCGGTAGTTACCGCTACAACAGCTCTTACGCTTTGTACTTTTCTGCAAGCCTCCAGTAGCTTTGCCGTTCCAAGCACATTAACCTCAAAACTCTCTATCGGCTCCCTATATGAGCGGCGCACAAGAGGCTGTGCCGCAAGATGAAAAACTATCTCCGCTTCTGACTCTGCCAAATCCCCTGCAAGCCTATTCTCATCTCTAATGTCCGCAATATTACTTTTGACTACAGTTTGCAAAAGCGAAAAGTGATTTGGCGCACAATCCGGCTCCAGCGCATATCCAGTTACTTCGGCGCCCAGCATTTGAAGCCACGCCGTAAGCCAAGAGCCCTTAAAACCTGTATGCCCCGTTACAAATACTTTTTTACCGCTATAAAATGACATTAACGCCACACCTTCCATGGAGCTTTTCCGCAATCCCACATCTCGTTAAGCATATTTTTTTCCCTCAAGGTATCCATAGGCTGCCAGAATCCATGATGCTTATATGATTTTAGCTGTCCACCAGCCGCCAACTGGCTTAGTGGCTTTTGCTCCCAAGTTGTATCGTCGCCGTCTATTAAGTTTATTGTCTCCGCAGAAAGCACAAAAAATCCACCGTTTATCCAGCCGCCGTCGCCATGTGGCTTTTCTATGAAGCCGGATACGCTACCGTCAGACTCTATATCAAGGGCGCCGTATCTGCCTGCAGGCTGCACAGCTGTGACCGTCGCCATCTTACCATGCTCTTTGTGGAAAACAACTAGTGCAGATATATCAATATCACTGACGCCGTCGCCATATGTAAAACAAAAAGCCTCTTCACCCTCAAGATACTTCGCAACTCTTTTGAGCCGACCTCCGGTCATCGTCTCATCGCCGGTATCCACCAAAGTGACTTTCCATGGCTCAGAGCTATTTTGGTGAACCTCCATAGAGTTGTTGGCCATATCAAATGTAACATCAGAGGTATGCAGATAGTAGTTTGCAAAATACTCCTTTATCATATACCCTTTATAGCCTAAGCATATTATAAAATCATTAATGCCGTGCGCCGAATATATCTTCATAATATGCCAAAGTACCGGCTTGCCGCCTATCTCTATCATCGGCTTCGGTCTTAGATGCGACTCTTCAGATATACGCGTACCTAGCCCTCCTGCAAGTATTACAGCCTTCAAACTTTGACTCCTCTAAGCGCCGCTACACTCCTTATCTGCATTGTTGCCGCTATATTGCCCAGTTTTTCATACCACCCTATAATTTTTTTGTAGGCCACCGGATTTTGTGGCTCTATGTCTGCCACCCAAGACATATATCCTATCGCTATGGATAAATTAGCGTGATTTTCTTCCAATAGCGCCATAACATAGAGCGGAGCGGAAGCAAAAGGAAGCGTATTTAACATCGCTAGTGCAGTATCTCTCGCTTCCCTCCACTCCTCCTTGAACTCCCTTTGCGCCTCTGTGGAAACCGTAGCTATTTGCATGGCTCTATTTGCACTGTCGTTCAATTTTTGCATTGCATCGCCCCACCCTAGCCTCCCGCTCTCCAAGAAAACTATAGGCTCTTCATATTTTCTTACAGGTTGCTCTTTGGTATAGCGACCAACCATTGCCGCATCATTTTTGGCGCACCAAAAAAACCAAGACTTTCTAAGTATATCGCCAAAATATTCGGCGAAGACCCCCTCGCCCATCAGCGGACTCTTTATCATTAGTTGCCGCTGATTGAGCCTCGTCTTATTTAACAGCTCTATATTGTCGGCCATGCTACAAGCTATATCTATATACTCCACTTCACTCTTAGCTATCCACTCATTTTTTTCAAACGCCGTAAGTATACTGACCCCCATCCTTGAGCGAAAACTACTTCCGGCCATACTCACAAGAGGTACGCCCATCCATAGCGTATCAAATGTAGTTGTGCCCCCCGTAAGAGGGAATGGATCTAGAGCTATATCTATTTGGTGATAAGTCAGATACTGATTCTTGCTGCTGCGCGATATAAGTATAAGATTATCTCTCTCAACTCCACATCTTTCGCATTTGACAATAAAATCTTCTTTACTCTTATCATTATCAAGCCCCTTACCCTCAATAAGCAACTTTGAACTAGGTATTTTTTTTAGTATCTTGCCCCATGCCGCAAGAGTTTTTTCGGTAAGTTTCGCTATATTATTGCAATTGCCAAATGTTATATACCCATTTGAAATAGCAGGAGTTGGTCTTATCTGGTAGTGTGGCATATACCTATTAAGAGGCTGCCTAATAGATGGACGGTATACGCAAAACGGCGGTGGCAAGGCCACCAGTTTCTCCGTGTATTGCTCTTTTAACGGCATCTCTCCGACCATCTCCACATCGGCTACCATATCCGTAATCCTATAATCAATCGCCTTTAGCCCAGTAGTGCCTGGGTATCCCATCCATGTCATCTGCACCGGAGCCGGCTTTCTAGCCATCGCCGTTATGGCGCTCTTGGCTGTATGCCCCGCCAAATCTATGAGTATGTCTATATTTCGCTCTTTTATGGCGTCAACTTGCGCCTCTACACTCTTGCCGCCAAGATATACAAATTCGTCAGCATATAATTTTACTCTTTTGGTAATATGGTCATCACTACCCTCCGGATACATAAAAAAGCATACAATCTCAAACTCTTTCCTATTCAGTCTAGCCAAAAGCGGCTCAAAAAAATACATCACTGGGTGATCTGAAAAATCCGGAGAAGCAAAACCAACTTTCAATTTTCGATACGGATCTTTTGGCAAATGCTCAAATTTACCCCACTCATCCACAAATGGCTTTTCAAATATGCCGGCGAACTCCTTTGCAACTGTTACAATATCTTTTGCTGTTAAATTTTCATTGAATTGCATTGTTAGTAGAGTGTTTGTATAGCCAAAAAGCTCGCTTGGCGCCAACTGTATAACTTGGAGATGGGCTTCTATGGCTTCTTTAACTGCGCCATATTCCTTAAGTGCATTGCCAAGGCAGTTCCATCCTAAAAACCAACTCGGATCTAGCTTTATTACTCTATTGGCAGCATCTACGGCTTCACTGCATATGCCTAAGATATTTGCAGAAAATGAAAGATTAAGCCATGCCGACTTGTTGTGAGGGTCTATCTCGGTTGCTTTTTTGGCATGCCAATAAGCATCTTTATGATTTTTCAACTCCTGATAAGATCTAGAAATATTGATATGCAGTATAGAGTCATTTGGATTCCCATACAATCCATCTCTATAAATTGCAATCGCTTCAGAGTACCGACCACTCCTGGCATATATTAACCCTAAATTTGCTGTCGCGAAAGCATCATGCTTGTCATCTCTAAGTATTCCAATGCACAAATCGTAAAGAGCGGAACTATTGCCATTTTGAAACAGCTCTATTGCCTCTTGACGACTATATTTGCTATTCACACTCATTCGCCAAAACCCATTGCTTTATCTTTAATAAACACAACAATCAAAAACTGCCACACCTATTTTTGACTCATATTGTACATATCGACCATTTCAACAAAAGCCCTCTCCAAACTTCTAGAAAACAGCTGCTCGTTCATTAGGGGGCTTTCTTTCATTTTATCTCTTTGAACCATTCTCCACTCTTTTAGCCTATTTTGATCAGATGCTAAGTTGGCAGCAAGCCGTATGTAGTCTTCCTCATCATTGGCTACCCATTCATGACGACCCAAATTTGACAATATAGAATATCCCATACGAGATATAAAACATTCACCTTTTAATGTAATGAGCGGAACCCCCATCCATAGCAAATCGAAAGTAGTTGTACCACCATTTGCAGGAAATGGATCAAGCGCTATATCTATTTTATTATAGATAATATACTGATTTCTTGAATCTCTTTTTTGCAATACAAGTCTTTCATCCGACACTCCATAAAGCCTGAATCTATCTCGCACACTATTTTGATCTACATACTCGCCGAGCCCTTGTATTTCTAAAAATAATTTTGACCCATCTACTGCCTCAAGAACCTTAGACCACAACCTAACGGTAGAATCTGTCAGTTTAGCATAATTATTACAACTGCCAAAAGTAATATACCCATTGGCGGTACATGGCGGATTTTGTACAGCATACTCGGCAGATTCATGTTTTTCAGGAGATGTGATAAGTGGCCTATAAACACAGAAAATATCGGGTAGGCGATATAGTTTTTCACTACACAATACCTCTCCCTCCATAGGGTCGCAAAACTTATCTGTAAGCTTCCAGTCAATTGCCGTTAATCCACTTGTATTTGGATGACCAAGCCATGTTACCTGAATTGGTGCCGGTTTTTTTGATAATGCGATAAGTTTATTATGTCCTGTGTGTCCAGATAGGTCAACTAATATATGAATACCGTCATTTAAAATTTGAGATACCAACTGCTCATCCGCCAGAGTCGACATTTCAACAAAGGCATCAACCATGGATATAATTTTCTCTGTCACATTATCTCGTCGATTCGATGTATGATAACAATAAAAAGAAAATCTAGATTTACTATAATGCTCTAATAACGGTATTATAAAATAAGAAACTGGATGTGCGCAAAAGTCTCCTCCGATAAAACCAACGATAATCTTCTTTGAGTCTATCTTATTTTTATGCACCAAAAAAGTGTCTCTGTTTTCAAACATATTGCCATACTCGATATGAGCTTCGGCAACCTCGCGACACGACCAATTATCACTATACTGCATCGCAAATAGAATATTATCAAAAACAACAGGATCACGCTTAATTTCAAGGGCATTTCGAAATTCGGCGACCGCCTCTATCGGTTTACCCATAGCCAAAAGAATTCTTCCGTTAAGATTAATGGTTTTTGGATTACGAATATTTCTATTTACTTGATGTGAAATTTCATAAGCTTCCGCAAGTCTATTTAAGTTGAGAAGTGCAGTTGCCTTCGTGGATAAGATATCAAAGTCATTTGGCGCATAAAGCAAGCACTCATCTGTAATTTGCAAACACTCAAGATACATAGAACGCTTTAAATAGGAAGCACAAACAATTCTTGCTACTCTTTTATCTTTTTTCCAATCTTTGAAAGATTCCAGCAATTCAAATAACCTATTTGTATTTCCCGATGCATCCAAAAACACTAACTTTGCAAAGTAAATATCAGGTGAATTAATAGCAGACATTTTATCAAACCAAGCTCCAGCGTCTTCTATTCTTCCCATCAGTGACAAAGATATTAAGATATTTGACGCCGCCTTAAAATCAGAAGGATAGAGTTGTACGCATTTGATTGCATACTCTAATGCTGAACCATAGTCCTGAACGGCTATCAAGCCGCATACAAGATTATTCAAGGCCATTTGGTGTTTTGGTTCTAAAGCAAGTGCTTTTTGTGCAAACTTAATTACCGAATTAAAATCTTCTAAATCACAATATACGCAGGCAATATTACTCAGTATGTCTGTGTCATCTGGATATATTGACAATCCAATATTATATACGATCAGTGATTTATTAAGTTCGCTTTTATTTCTAAGGAGGGCGCCATAATTAATATAAAGAAAAGGATTTTTATAGCGACTAGTGAACAATTTAGCATAAGCCCTCTCAGCCGTTTTTAAATCATTCTTTTGATGGCTTGAGCAAGCTTGCAAAAAAAGCAATTGTAAGTTCATTGGGATATCCAAAATAAAAAACCACCCTCTAAAGCTAGAGGGTGGCGAGTAAGATTCAAGAAAATAGAAAGATTAAGCGATAACGAAGTTATTTGTATTAAGGCTTGCAAGGTCTGTAAGAGATAGACCGCTTAATGTAGCCATAGTAACCTCATCACCAGTATCTGTAAGATCTATGTCATAGATAACTCTTACGGCATTGTCTGTCGTATTGAAATAAGTAACAACAACACCATCTGCTTCAGTTGCGCCCGCTGCTTGTAAAGCGGCATTTAGTGATGCATTATTAGCATAGCCAGTACCAGTAATAACCAAAACATTTATGTTAGCAGCGTCTAGTGCGGCAGCACCGACTGCAGCAGCCGTTCCAGATAGGAAACTTTTCGTTGCAGCGGCAGCTAATGCCAAGTTTGCAGTATCAACAAATTTCAATACATCGCCGCCAGTACCTACAGTAAAGCCCGTAATTGTATCCCCACCTACAGATGAAGCCCAACTTACAGTATCACTACCTGAGTTAAGATTAACAATATCGGAAATAGCAGTTACACCCATAACGGCAGTATCATTGCCAGATCCATTAAATGTAATCGTGCTAGCAGTTGTAGAACCAGTAACAGTCTGAGCAACAGTACCGCTACCAGTAAATGTACCGCCATTTGACATTGTAAGATTCATAAGTCCAACACTAGCTGTTACAGTTGTACCTGTGCCAGCACCAAATGTTGTAGCACCAGTTTGAGCAGTAGTTGTAAAGTTAACAGTCTCAATGCCAGTTCCAGGTATTGCACCAGCACCTTGATCTGCAGTAATATTCATAATATCCGTACCAGCACCATCAGCGATTGTTGCTGTGGCTGTAATATCAATATTTACATGATATGTATCATTACCAGTAGAATCATTAACTGTGGCAGCAGCGGAACCAGTGTTAAAGTTTACTGTATCGTCACCAGCGCCAAGTTGTACCGTATCGCCAAGTGTAAGCGTAGCAGTATCATTATTTGTAGAACCGATTAATGAAGCAGCAGCAACACCATTGGAAGTCAATGTAAGCCCGTTAGTAGCAGATACAAGACCTGCAGAGCCAGTTACTTCAGCAAGACCGCCATCAGCAGTTGTAGTAGAGCTATTTACTGTTGTAAGAATAGCGGCAGCCGCTGCAGTTGTACCACCGGCAGGAGCAGTTCCATTGGCAACATTCGTAGTTGAATATGTAATACCGTCAACAACATAGTTTACAGTTACACCTGCATTTGTAAGGGAAGTAATATCAAGCTCTCTACCAGCTATTGCAGTAGCAACACCTGTTCTAGCAGCATTTAGAAGATCAGACACATCAATAGTTACAGTATCGCCGGCAGTAAGAGCACTAGCATTGCCCGCAGCTACAGTAGCAATAGTAAATATAGTATCGTCATGAGCTGCTGTTTTTGTGCCATCGTTTGTTGCAGATGTATTAGCAGTCATGAATGCTTGTGTAAGCTCAATTCTAACTTGAGAATTTGCAGCATTTTTAGAAAGAACCAAACCTTCAAAACCACTTACATTTGCAAGGTCAGTTCTGTCGATAACAGCGCTATCAACAACAGTTAGCGTATCGAAGTCTCCAGTTGTAGCTGTACCATTTGTATAGTGAGCGCCACCTGCAAGAGTTACATATTGGTTGAAAGATGCGTCATCAAGAACAAGTCTATCAGAACCAGCGCCACCAACATAGTTAAGAGCTCTATTTTGAGCAAGTTCTGTCATATTAAGGACAGTTACAGAGTTTTCTTCAACATTGCTTCCTGATGGATTTGCAACGCTTGCAGAAGAAGTTTGTTGAATTTTGTCAGTTCTTACTGTAAGCGTAGTGCTTCCGCCAGCTGCAAACGCATCTGAAAGAGTAACAGTATTTGAGTTTCCTCTTAGGTCTAGAGTCTCGATACCTGTCTTAAGGTTAAACTCAGTAGCGCTTGTTACATAAGTACCCGCACCGTTTAGACCAAGCTGAATAGTATCACTACCTTCGCCACCAGAGATGTTATCACCTGCGCCAAAAGTAGCGTTTGTAGTGCCAGCAGCAGTAGTAATGAATGCAAATGTATCATCACCAGCACCGCCAGTTGCAGTAATATTGCCAAGTTCAAATTCTACATAATCATTAGCAGAACCGCCTTTGAATGTTACATCTTGCGCTGTATTATCAGATTTGTTTACGAATCTTACATTTACGGCAGCAGTAGCAGCAGAAGCGTCAACTTCAGTTACTCTTGATTCTGCTGAAAGAAGATTTGATTGAGTTGTGGCGCCTGAACCTGTATCAGATAGTACAGTTCTATCTGTAAGACCAGTTGCAGCTATAATATCTGCAGCTTTACCGATTTCAGCAGTACCGTTAAGAACTACTTTTGTAAGCGTACCATTTGATACGATGTCAGCAGCATTATTAAATGGAGTACCTGTACCAGTTGTATCAGTATTTGCAGAGTTGTTTAGTGTAACTCTTTCAGTGTTAGTTACGCTACCAGCTATACCGGAAGTAATTGTAACTGTTTCGATGCCAGCTGCAAGATTTAAAACGCCGTTTGTAACTTTTGATAGGTTAACCGCTTGATTGTCGGCAGTGCCTGTAAGCTCTGCAGCTCTATAGTTATAGTTAACTGTACCAGCAACTGCAGTATTGCTATCGTTTTCCCATGCAAGTGTAGGAAGAGCGCCAGAAGTTTTAAGAACATTGTTTACACTTAGTGTTTCACCAGTATTAATTTGGTCAGCAACTATTTTCGTAACTTCTGTAATTTCGTTTGAACCTTGGTTTACATTGTAGTCAAATGCTCTTGCTACTGTGTCGTTAGTACCAATTTTTAGTGTTTCGATGTTTTTGATTCTAGCACCACCGGCATAGCTACCGCCAACTAGATTTACTATCATAGTGTCCGCACCAGCGCCACCATCGATAATGTCTGAAGAGTTAAGAGTTGTTTGGTCTTGTGTGCCCGTTGTGTTACCAGCCACAGCTCTGAAATTTTCTGCAGATGCAGTACCAGTCAAGATATCTTGCGCAGCTGTAAGAACATGAGAGTAAGCAGCTTCATTTGTAACGATAGCCGCTTCTGCTGCAGCAACAGATGATGTAGCGTCTGTAATAGAAGCTAGTTGACTAGCAACACTTGTGAATGGAATGTTATTTGTTGCACAGTAGATACCGAAATCAGCTTGATTAGCCAATCTAGCGCCATCTGTAGAGCTATTTGCAGCAGCAGCCGCAACCAATGAATTTAGCAATCCAGCTTTTGTTAGCGTACCCGCATTAAGAGCGTCTACCCAGAATGTGCTACCAGCAGTGTCAACCGCTCTACCAAATACATTTGTGTATACAGAGGCTACATACTCAGTATTTGTAAGAAATGAAGGATACTTTGCTGCGTACTCCGCTGAAGTAGCGAAGCCGTTTGCTATTGATGCTAGGGTTGAGCCAGCGAGGTAGCTGTTTACCCAAAAGTTAAGTCCTGTAGAGTCTGGAACTCTATTGAATGCTGCGATGTATAGTTTCGCGATGTCTTGTCTAGCTGTAGATATGTCTAGTGCCATGTAAGATTTCTCCCTTAATAAATTGAAATACGGGCTAATTTTAGCCAAAAGAATATTTATTTGTCAAGTGGCGCAGTGGGCAAATATATAATATTTTCATATTTTCGACACAGATTTGTAAAAAAATGTTTTTGTAAATCTTAAAAATCTTTTGAATTGGGTCTAGAATTTTTTTTTATTTTTGTGTACAATTACGGGTAAGGTTGTTTCGTAAAGCCAAAAGCAAGCCATTAGTGGCAAGACCTAAGAATTATTTAGCGTAGAACCTCCATCCCTTAATTAAATTGCCCAGAAAGCCCCTTTAGATGCTTAGGTTTAGTGCCCTTAGCATCAGGGGCTTTTTGCGTTTTTGGCATTCTCCAATTCAGTAAACTCCAAACAAATCATTTTGTATTATACATATATATAGTATTTTTCTTCTCAGACGCATTACTAGACGAAGGCATTAGCCCTTTTTTGCTAGAATTTGTTAGGTTATAATTTAGAAAAAGGTGACGAATTGACTACGGTAATACTATGCGGCGGAAGCGGAACTAGATTGTGGCCTATTAGCAGAACGCTACTTCCAAAACAGTTTGTAAAACTCTTTGCAGATGGGTCGTTATTCCAAAAAACTGTCCGACGGAATATGAAAATTGGAGCGAAGATTTGTGTCGTCTCCAATGAATTGCAGTATTTTCTTGCTGTTGACCAGCTAGAGGAGTGCGCAGAAAAAGCTTCTTTTATCCTCGAATCGGCGGCTAGAAATACTGCGGCGGCAATCGCTCTTGCGGCTTTGGCGCAAAAGGAGGAGACGGTAATGCTAGTCGTAGCCTCGGACCATCTCATTGAAAACGAAAAAGCGTACGAAGAGGCGGTAGCAAGGGCAGAAAAACTTGCAAGAGACGGATATCTCGTCACATTCGGTATTAAGCCTACGACTCCAGAAATAGGATACGGATATATAAAAGCTAACGGCGAGAGTGTAAGCGCTTTTGTGGAAAAACCGGATGAAGCAAGAGCAAAAGAGTATTTATCTAGCGGTGAATACCTCTGGAATAGCGGAATGTTTTGTTTTTGCGCAGGAACACTACTAGAGGAGATGAGGCGATATGCGCCGGATATATACAACGCCGCAAAAAACGCATTTGAGGCTGTCACAAATGAGGAGCCGCTAAAGATAGCGCTTGAGGATATGCTAAAAATCCCGTCAAACAGCATCGACTACGCCGTAATGGAAAAAAGTCAAAAAGTCAAAGTCGTAGCTTGTGATATGGGCTGGAGCGACCTTGGGAGTTTCGAAAGCCTGTATGAGGCTATGCCAAAAGACGAAAACGGCAATACCGCTACAAACGCAATAACTATAAACGCAAAAAATAATGCTGTAATAACAAGTGAGAGGCTAGTTGCGCTAGTGGGAGTAGAGGATTTGATGATTGTGGATACGCCCGATGCTTTGCTTGTCGCAAAAAGAGGATACGGGCAAAAAGTAAAAGATATAGTAGCAAAGCTAAAAGAGCAAAATAGCGAACTACATAATATACACTTAACCGTCCATAGACCTTGGGGAGAGTACACTGTACTTGAAGAGGGCGCCAGATATAAAGTCAAAAAAATAGTCGTAAAACCAGGCAAAAGACTCTCTTTGCAAAAGCACTTTCATCGAAATGAGCACTGGATAGTCATAGAGGGAACGGCTAGAATCGTGAACGGGGAGAGCGAAACAGTGGTACGCACAAACGAATCCACCTATATACCGATGGGGCAAGCCCACAGGCTAGAAAATCCGGGAAAAGTAGATTTGGTATTGCTAGAAGCACAGGTTGGAGACTATCTGGGTGAAGACGACATAGTGAGATTAAACGACGATTACAATAGGGCATAGATGAAGCTAATAGTCAACTTATCGGCGCTGCAGCCTCCGCTTACCGGTATCGGGCATTACACGAAAGAGATGTTGAAGAGAGTTATAAACGACGGCAGAGTGAGTGATATTCAGGGGTTTTTGTACGCTAGATGGCTCAATAAGGCTCAAATAGAGGAGCTTCTGGCAGATAACAACGATAGTGTGGTTAACTCCAAACTGAAAGCGGTAGTAAAAAAAGCTGTAAGCCTCCTGCCGTACAATAGAAAACTAATATATTCGTATATGAGAGCACTGCATAAAAATAGGTTTGAGGAGCTTGGCGAATATGTGTATTGGGAGCCAAACTATATGCCGCTATTTGTTACGCCTAAAACAGTAGTAAGCGTGTATGATTTGTCACACATAAGATACCCTGAGTTTCATCCCAAGGAACGGGTAAAAGCACTAGAAAACGGGATAAAGAAGGCTGTAAATAAAGGGGCTACGATAGTCACTATATCTGAATTTTCAAGAGAAGAGATAGCAGATAGATATAAAATTGACGCAAAAAATGTAAAGATAGCGCCTCCTGGAACCTCGTCCGCCTTTTGTGCAAAAAGTACAAATGAGATAGCCAATGCCAAAAAAAGATACGGAATAGAGGGTAAATACATACTCAGCGTTTGTACTGTGGAGCCGCGGAAAAATCTTATCAAAGTATGCGAAGCATACGCATCTTTGGATGATGATATGAAAAAAACATACAAACTAGTGCTTGTCGGAAAAAGCGGCTGGCTGAGCGATGAGTTGGAAAAAATATTGAAGCCTTTGGAGCAGAATGGGCAAGCTATAAGATGTGGATATGTGCGAGACGATGAGCTACCTGCTCTTTATAGCGGGGCTAGTGTATTTGTCTATATGTCTTTGTATGAAGGATACGGTATGCCGGTGGCAGAGGCGATAAGATGCGGCGCTCCTACGCTTGCTAGCTCGCTAGAGCCTATGATGAGCGTGGGCGGCAATAAAGCAATATACGCAAACTCCGCGGACAGCAGTGATATAAAGCGGAAGCTAGAGCTCTTGCTTACCGGAAATATTGTGCAAAACAGTGATAAAATACCGCAGATATTTGGCTGGGATGAGTGTGCAGATATGCTCATGGACGCTTTTTTGGACATAGATGGAAGGTAGTGTTTTTTGAAAAAAGCGTTGGTTCACGATTGGCTTCGAGTGTATGGCGGAGCAGAGAGATGTGTGGAGAGTTTCACTAATATTTGGGATGATTTTGATGTTTTTTCGCTTATCGATTTTTTGAGTGAAGATGATAGGGAGTCTATACTAAAGGGCAAAAACGCCACTACATCATTTATCCAAAAACTACCTTTTGCCAAAGAGAAATATAGAAACTATATGCCGTTATTTCCGTTGGCCGTGGAGCAGTTCGATATGAGAGAGTATGACCTTGTGTTATCGTCGTCTCATGCTGTCGCCAAAGGGGTGCTGACTACGCATGAACAGTTGCATATATGCTATCTGTACTCTCCGATGAGGTATGCGTGGGATTTGTATTTTGGGCATTTAGAGGATGCGGGTCTTGCGGGTAGCCTGAAAAGTATGGCTGCTAGGTATTTCCTGCACAAAATACGGCTATGGGATTTTGTAAGTGCAAACAGACCCGACTACTATGTCGCAATCTCAAAATATATAGCCAAAAGAGCAAAAAAAACATACGGCAAAGACGCAGATGTCATCTATCCGCCCGTGGATACGGAGTTGTTCGAGATATACGAAAAGACGGAAAATTATTATGTTACTTCCTCTAGGCTTGTGCCTTATAAAAAAGTGGATTTGATAGTGGAGGCGCTCTCTAAGACAGGTCACAAACTAGTCGTGATAGGGGCAGGACCAGAGATGACGAAAATAAAAGCAAAAGCCGGTAAGAATGTGGAGTTGCTGGGGTATCAGAGTCAAGAAGAGATGATAAAAATCATACAAAACGCAAAGGCGTATATTTTTGCGGCAGACGAAGACTTTGGCATTGCGCCGATAGAGGCTCAAGCGGCAGGGATACCAGTAATAGCATTTGGCAAGGGGGCGGCCTTGGAGACCATAATCGGTGGATTTGGTGAGAGCGGCAGGGTCTCGCAAGAGGATACGGGGATATTTTTTGAGAAGCAGAGCGTAGAATCTATTTTGTGCGCTATAGAGTTGTTTGAGAGAAATATTGATATATTTGATAAACAGAGCATACGACAAAACGCTCTAAGATTTGGCAGAGAGAGATTTGAACGAGAAATTAAAGAGTATGTCGAAAAAAAATATGAGGAGTTTAGAGCAAAATGAAAAAGGCAATAGTGACAGGAGTAACAGGGCAAGACGGGGCATATCTGGCGGAGCTGCTACTGGCAAAAGGGTATGAGGTGTACGCAACTTACAGAAGAACCGCATCGGTAAACTTCTGGAGAATAGAGGAACTCGGAATCGAGAAGCATCCGAACCTACACCTTATCGAGTACGATCTCACCGATATGGCAAATAGTATCAGAATGGTAAACGATATTAGGCCGGACGAGATATACAACCTTGCGGCGCAGAGCTTTGTCGGCGTATCCTTTGAACAGCCGTTAGCCACGGCGCATATAACCGGACTAGGAGCGGCACATCTTTTGGAGGCGATAAGAATAGTAGACACCTCTATCAGATATTATCAAGCCTCTACTTCCGAGATGTTCGGGATGGTGCAGGAGATTCCACAAAAAGAGAGTACTCCCTTTTATCCGAGAAGCCCGTATGGAGTTGCGAAACTATATGCGCACTGGATGACGATAAACTATAGAGAATCTTATGACATATTCGGTTGTAGCGGCATACTCTTCAATCACGAGTCCCCGCTAAGAGGTAGAGAGTTTGTTACGCGCAAGATTACGGATGCCGTTGCAAAAATCAAGCTTGGGAAAATGGATACGCTCGAACTCGGAAATATGGACGCAAAAAGAGATTGGGGGTATGCAAAAGAGTATGTAGAGGGAATGTATCTAATGATGCAGGCAAAAACTCCGGATACTTTCGTGCTGGCTACAAATCGTACTGAGACGGTTAGAGATTTTGTAACAATGGCATTTAAGGCGACAGACATGCACATAGAGTGGCAAGGTTCCGGAGAAAACGAAATAGGCATAGATACGGCAAGCGGCAAAAAAGTAGTAGCCGTAAATCCGAAATTTTATAGACCGGCAGAGGTAGAGCTGCTTATCGGTAATCCTCGAAAAGCAAAAGACGAGCTAGGATGGGAGCCTAAAACAACATTGGAAGAGCTATGCCGCATGATGGTTGAGGCAGACATGAGACGAAACGAGGGCGGATTTTCGTTTTGAAAAAAGTTGCGCTTACGGGGGCGAACGGCTTTACCGGCAGATATGTCAAAAGTGCGCTAGAGAGTGCCGGATTTGAGGCTGTGGATGTAAAAAGCGACATCACGGACGGCGTTAGTCTAGCCTATGAAATAGAGGCGATAAAACCCAGCGCAGTTTTGCACCTAGCCGCAATCAGCTTCCCTGCGCACGACGACTACCGTCAAATATACGATATAAACCTGCATGGAACTGTCAACTTGCTTCGTGCGATCAAAAAGACGAAAAGTGTCAAAAAAATAGTCCTTGCAAGCTCTTCAAATGTATACGGCAATGTAGAGGGCAGTATCAATGAGAATATGCCGCCAAAACCGGTAAACCATTACGGTATCAGCAAGCTTGCAATGGAATATGCAGCAGCCGCAGAAGGGGTTGAATGCATAATAGCAAGACCGTTTAACTATACCGGCATTGGACAAGCCGAACATTTTTTGGTACCAAAAATAGTTTCACACTTTAAGCACAGACTCAAAACCATTGAACTTGGCAATATAGATGTATATAGGGACTTTTCAGATGTGCGATGGGTCGGAAATATATACACTTCGATTATAGAATCTGATATAACAAGCGGTATTTTTAATATTTGCTCCGAAAAAGCAGTAAGCTTAAAATATATCATAGAGTATCTAGAAAAATTAGCCGGATATAAAATAGAGATAAAAGTGAATCCGGCTTTTGTGAGAGAAAATGAGATTGAAATAGTGAGCGGCGACATGGCACTTTTAAGGCAATATATTCCGAACAGCCCAAAACCAATAGAAATTGATAATACGCTGGAGTGGATATACAAAGAGGGCTCTGCTATAATTCACACAAATGCCTAGGGGGATAAAATGGCTATATCTTTGGCGCAAGCAAAGTTAGATGTAGCGAGGCTATACATAGCTTCGTTTAACAGGGTTGCGGATGGCGGCGGATTGGATTTTTGGGTGAATGCATATTTGGGCGGACTCGGAATGTCAACTATGGCAAATAACTTTATGCAGAGCGCAGAGGGTGTTGCAAAATATCCGACATCGATGAGCAATTCTGCTTTTTTGGATGCAATATATCAAAATGTACTCGGTAGAGCAGCGGATGCTGGCGGTAAAGCTTTTTGGGAAGCGGCGCTATCAAGCGGAACACCTCGCTACAGCTTTGTAGACACCATTATCAATGCTGCAATTGCAAATGGGAGTAGTGACGGCGCAATGTTGCAAAATAAGGCGGCATACGGGGTCTACTGCGCCACAAACGGCATAGACGCTACTACTGCGGCAATAAATCTACTCACTATTACATCTGATACAGCAACACTTGACGCAGTTAGCAAGACAAATCTGGGCTTCAACCTCACGACCGGAGTAGATGGGTTAACAGGCGGAAGCGGAGATGATACATTTTCCGGCACAGCCTCAACAACGCAAACTACCGACATTATACAAGGCAATACCGGGACAGATACACTACTTCTGGAGGGCACAACCACACTACCAAATATAAACGGCGTAGAAATTATCGTTTTAAAAAATAGCTCGGGAAGTTTTGATATATCTTCAAAAAGCGATGTTGCATTATTATCGGTAGATTCACCAACCGGAAATGCAGACTATATACTTGACTCACAAAGCTTTGGCATACAAAATGCGGCCACAACACATACTTACAATCTTAAATATGGCGCCACGGCAGCCGCAACAGCCATTTCACTAAACGGAGTGGGTAGCTTAAGCAACAAAAGCGTCCTAAATGTGGCGGCTGGGACTACAATGGCTACGCTAAATATAACTACAGACACTACGGCAAGCTATATAGCACTTCAAAATAGCGGTTATACCCCACTTGCGAAACTAAACTTATACGGTAATAAGGCGCTTGAGCTGGATATATCAGACTCTTCGTTACTAAATCTAAAAACTATAGACACTTCTACAGATAGCGGCAGCATAACTCTAACATTAGCCAATACATCAGATGTAGCATATACAATTACAGGCGGATTTGGTTCTGATATTTTTGATTTTGGGAATAGACTTACTTCCATAGACATCGTAAACGGCGGAGCATCTGCCGATAGCGTCAAAATAATCGCTACCGCAACGGCCACAACAGATGCGAATTTTAAAGGCATAGAAAATATTATATGCACCGGACAAACAACATTAACACTTACCAATCAAACCGAAAATTTCACTATTACGGGAAGCGGCTATGATGATACCATCACGGCTGGTCTAGGCGGCGATACAATAAATGCTGGAAGCGGAAACGATACAATATACACAGCCAACGGGGGCGGCATCGACAAAATAGACGGCGGAGCGGGTGACGACACGATAACAACAACAGGAAGTCTGTCACTAGTCGGGGATTCGAATATAACAAGCATAGAAAAAATAACTATCTCCACTGCGTCAACTCTCGACATATCAGACCAAACAGACAGCTTCATCATAGAGGGAAGTAGCGGAGCGGACACAATCAAGTTTGGAAGCGGAGTGGAGACCATCAAGTTTGCCTCTACGGCAGCTTTAAACGGAATAGACACGATGTATAATTTTGATATAACAGCTGATAAATTTGATATAACAATTTTTCTAGGCGAAAACTCTGCAATGCCAAATACTACTGAAGTTAGTTTTGCAACAGGACTAGATTTGAGTAGCGGTAAAAATAGTGGCGTAATATACAACAAGAGCGGCGCCACTTTACTGGCTACAGATATTGCGACCGTAGCCGCAGCAAGTAAAATTGCGCTTGACGACAACGGTAAAGCTCTAGTATTTATAACAACCGACTCGGATGGGGTAAGTGATAGTATAAATAGCACATATAGTATGTATTTTATAGAGGATACGGATGCGACTGTAGGCTCATCCACATTTGCAGTTACAAAAGTGGGCGTATTAACAAATACTACAGAGTTAAATGCCGCCGACCTAGCAGACGCAATTTTTATATAGGCTAGCTAGATGATTTTTGGCTCAGATGATAGAAGCACTTTATCAATAACGGATACACCAGACACCGCTCACTCCAGCATCGTCAAACTCGCCTGTTACTATTCAGACGGTAGCGTATTTACCGGTAGCGGCACGATTATCGGAGCAAATGATGTATTAACTGCCGGACATATGGTATATGATACAAACAAAAAAATGTATCCTGATTACATAGAAATAACGCCGTATATGTTCGGGGATACAAAGCCATATGGCGTCACATACGCATATAATTTTTTCACGCCTACGGAGTGGAGTCAGAATCAAGATTATGCCTATGACTATGCACTACTCACAATGGACAGAGCAATAGGGTATTACACCGGCTGGAGCAACCTTAATAAAATGAGTAGTGCAGCTGAATATTCAGGCTATGTAACCACTTACGGTTATCCAGGAGATATACAAAATGGAACCTGTCCAATAAGCACCACGGGGAGTAACGGCTCTCTGACAGACGGGATAATAAGATACACAAATCTCGACGCAAGAGCGGGACAAAGCGGAAGCGGAGTCTTTTTGAATGGTGACTATAGTAAGCTAATCGGGGTTGTATCACATGAGAACTATGTACCAAACTATAATGGCGTAGCCCCTGTGACAACCAGCGCTTACTCTCAAATAATGAATTGGGCGGCGCAAAACGATAGCGACTTGGCAACAAGACCGTTAGCCGATCCGTCACTTCAAGGTATAGTTAACGAGCTTTCTCTTTTTTACCTTGGATATTTGGGGCGAATGCCTGAGAAAACAGGACTAGACTATTGGATAAATAGTTATAAGTCTGGAACAAATTTACTGGAAATTTCAAAACAGTTTTTTGCGTCGCCGGAGTATGCTAGCTTAAGCAGCTCAACTAGCGATGTCAAGACTTTTGTTGAGCAACTGTATCAAACAACATTTGGCAGGGACGCTGACAAGAGCGGGCTTGATTTTTGGAGTAATGCTATTTTAAACGGCGCCGATAGGTCTACGGTGGCTTTTGGGTTTATTTTAAGCGATGAATATGCTAAAAAAAATGCATTAAATCTATATCAAGTTTGGCATAGAGAGTATAATGACTTTACACTAGAGGCGCACGGCGACTCCACAGCTGAAACACTAATCGCATCCAATTTAGGCGATAGCATGCTTTACGGAGCAGAGGATAATGATGTCTTAAACGGTGGAGCTTATAACGATTATTTATGGGGAGGGGCTGAAAATGACACCCTTACCGGAAGCAAAGGGGCTGATTTTTTTGCATGGGATGTCGGCGAAGGGGTTGACATGGTTGCAGACTTTGACTATTCACAAGATTTTATAAGGCTCAGGAGTAGTTTTGCATGGGAATGGAGTACTTCGTCTGACGAATGGTTATCCCTTAAACCGACAACTGGAAGCGGTGGGCTAATCTTAAACGGTATATCACCATCACTTGCCGAACACATCACGGTTGTTTAAGATGTTAAAACTATTATTAGGCTATTTTTTTTCTATTTTTGGCTCCCTAAAAGCATATAGGGGGTTTGTGCTCGGGAGTGTAAAAAGAGAGTTTCAGGCAAAATATCAAAACTCGCTTCTCGGAGTTGTTTGGGTTATCGCAAACCCTCTAGCTATGGTAGTTGTATATACGGTTATTTTTTCAGAGGTTATGAAAGCGAAACTACCTGGCATTAGCGGAGAGTTCTCTTACGGTATATACATATGCTCTGGCATTTTGGCATGGGGATTTTTTTCCGAAGTCATACTAAGAAGCCAGAATATCTTTTTAGACAATGCGAACCTTCTTAAAAAGCTTAGTTTTCCAAAAATATGCTTGCCGACTATCGTCTTGCTCGTTGCAACGACTAATTTTCTAATTATATTCGGCATATTTACGGTATTTTTGATAATTAGCGGCAATTTTCCAGGGTTTGTTATTTTATACATCGTGCCAATTTTGATTTTGCAAACCTTGCTTTCACTTGGAATCGGCATGACTCTAGGCGTACTAAATGTCTTTTTTAGAGATGTAGGTCAGTTTTTTGGGATTTTTATGCAGTTTTGGTTTTGGCTTACTCCAATTGTCTACCCAAGAGAGATTGTCCCACAAAAGGCACAATTTTTACTGGATTTAAACCCTATGTCAAGCATCATAGAGGCTTACCACAACATACTTGTTTTTGGGAAAGCGCCGCAAATTGATAGTTTAGCATATACCACAATAATGGCTTTATTGTTTTTAGGGGTCGGATTATACTTATTTCGCTCCAAATCTCCGGAAATGGTAGATGAAATATAAATGGGAAATATAAGCGTAATCGGACTTGGAAAAGCATACAGGCAATATGCGAATAAATGGCAGCAACTTGCAGAATGGGTGCTTCCATTTCTCGGGAAAAGGCATAAGCTACACTGGGTATTAAAAGATATTAACTTTAATGTTAAAAAGGGTGAAGCGGTAGGTATCATCGGTATTAACGGAGCAGGTAAGAGCACGCTTTTGAAGCTAATAACCGGAACCTCTCATCCAACATGCGGTAGCATTGATATTAGCGGTAGAGTGGCTGCGTTACTTGAGCTTGGCATGGGATTTCATCCTGATTTCACAGGAAGACAAAATGTGATTATGTCTGGGCAGCTTTTAGGGTTAAGCTTGGAAGAGATAAGAAGCTTAATGCCGCATATCGAAGCTTTTGCAGAGATTGGTGAGTATATAGATCAGCCGGTCAGGGTTTATTCAAGCGGGATGCAGGTTAGGCTTGCTTTTAGCGTTGCCACGGCTATTCGTCCAGATACCCTTATAATTGACGAGGCTCTTTCGGTAGGGGATGTTTATTTTCAGCACAAAAGCTTTAGCCGCATTAGAGAGTTTAGAGAGCTTGGGACAACACTGCTAATAGTTTCGCATGATAAGCAGGTCATACAGAGTATATGCGACCGCGCCATTTTGATAGATGGCGGGGGCGTAGCCAAAGAGGGAGCGCCGGAAGAGGTGATGGATTTTTATAATGCGCTGATAGCTGAACGGGAAAATAATAGCATTTTGCAAGAAGTCGGAGAGGACGGAAAGATCAAAACTACATCCGGCACCGGCGAGGCTAGAGTGTCGGAAATAACGCTACTGGATGGCAACGGTAAAAATGTCGAAATAATAGGCGTAGGCGATAAGGTAAATCTGCAAATAAAAGTCAAGATATATCAGCCTATACCTTGTCTTGTATTGGGCTATATGATTAAAGATAGACTTGGACAACCAATATACGGCACAAATACATTTATAAAGAATAAACCGCAATACGATTTATCGAAAGGCGACGAGCTTGCTTATAGTTTTTTCTTTGAGGCAAATCTTGGGGTTGGCACATATTCTATAGCAACAGCTCTCGTTAGTAGTGATACCCATCTTGAAAATAACTATGAATGGAAGGATTTGGCGTTGGTATTTTCTGTTATAAATATAAACAAAGAACATTTTGTAGGTTGCGCATGGATTGATTCTGCCTGTAGCGTGACAAGATTATGAGGTTCGTATCATATTCGCAAAATTTTGAAGATGTAATGCTATATCGCACATTAAAAAATGTGCAAAAGGGCTTTTATATAGATGTGGGTGCAAACGACCCGACGATAGACTCTGTGACTAGAGCTTTTTATGATTCAGGGTGGAGCGGAATCAATATAGATCCGTCCTTAAAGGCATACGAAAGATTGTGCGCAGTTAGAGCCAGAGACACAAACCTCAACATAGCCGTTGGAGAAGTAAACGGCGAACTGATTTTTTATGATGTAGCGGTAAGTGGCTGGTCTACTCTGGATAAAATAGTCGCCGAAAGGCATAAAAAGGATGGCATAGATGTAAAGGAAAGGGCGGTAGATGTAAAGCGCCTTATCGATATTTGCGAGCAATATGTAAATTCTGAAATCCATTTTTTGAAGGTAGATGTTGAGGGTGCGGAAGAGCTAGTATTTAAAGGTATGAAATTTGACAAATTTCGCCCTTGGATAATCGTAGTGGAAGCAACACAGCCAAATAGCCAAATTGTTAGTTTTGCAAAGTGGGAGCCTATGATTTTGGAGGCTGGATATGTTTTTGTTTACTTTGATGGATTAAACAGATTTTATGTATCAAATGAACACTCTGAACTAAAAAAGAACTTTGACCTGCCGCCAAATGTATTTGACGATTTTGTTTTAAATACGGTATTTGAGCTTGAACAAAAAGTAAGCGATGCGCTTGAGCTAGCTGAAACAATTAGGAGAGAGGCGGCAGTAGAGATACACGAAGCGAAGACTAGCGCCCACGAGGCGCATTTGATTTTACAATCCATACTTACAAGCAGGGCTTGGAAGATAACAGCTCCTTTGCGTTTTGCAACAAAAGTAGCAAGAAAACTAAAAAACGGCGGGCTTGGCTTTTTAAAGCACGAAATAAAAAACAGAATTATTCAACTATTAAATAATAAACAGCTGAAGTTATTTATAAAAAAAATAGTCTCAAATATTCCATTTGTAGAAGAAAGGGCAAGGGCTCTCTATAGAAGACTAAAGCTTGATGGGCAAAATACACCAATGGAAACAACCAAAAAAATAGTCCGTTTATCTAAAGATGAAATCAAAATAAAAAATAGACTTGAGAAGATTTTGACACAAAAAACTAAGGAATAAAATGCGAATTTTGATTGATTTGCAAGGCGCCCAATCCGAAAGCCGCTTTAGAGGAATAGGAAGATATTCGCTGTCCCTAGCTCTTGCAATGGCAAGACAAGCAAAAAATCATGAACTATTAATAGCACTAAACGGTTCTTTTATAGATAGCGTGGAGCCTATAAAAAAAGCCTTCGAGGGTCTGCTTCCTGAGAAAAATATACATCTTTTTGATATCCCGACTCCGGTTAGCGCACAGAGTGCATCAAATAGATGGCGCATAACGGCCGCAGAGAAAATAAGAGAAGCCGCATTGTTAAAACTAAAGCCCGATGTTATGCATATCTCTAGCTTGTTTGAGGGATGGGCGGACGATGTTGTAAGTTCTGTATCAGTTTTTAACGAAAATCAATTTACGGCAACAACCCTTTACGACCTCATACCATTATTAAATCAAGAAAACTATCTTCAAGACAAAGCTACCAAGGCGTGGTATTTTGAAAAAATAGAATATTTGAAAAAATCTGACATGCTACTTGCAATCTCAGAATCTAGCAAAAAAGAGGCAATAGAGCATTTGCAAATTGATGCGGATAAAATACTTAATATCTCAGCGGCAATAGATGACTTTTTTACGCCAACTATACTTTCAAACGATGAAGTGACAAAATTAAAAGAGAAATACGGCATAAAAAAGAAATTTATTTTATATGTTCCTGGCGGTTTTGATAGTAGAAAAAACTTTGAAAATCTTTTGCAGGCATTTACGCTTTTGCCTAATTTTTTTCAGACAAATTATCAGCTTGTAATAGCCGGCAGAGGTCCAGAGAGCCATAAGCACGCAATCAAAAACTTGGCAAGCAAACTTGGTATTCAAAATAGCATTATCTTGACTGGATATGTTAGCAATGAGGATCTTTTATCTTTTTATAATACTTGCGATCTTTTTGTTTTTCCGTCAACGCATGAGGGATTTGGCTTGCCGCTTCTTGAGGCCATGGGGTGCGGGGCAGCCGCTATAGGCTCAAATTTGACGAGTATACCGGAGGTTGTAGGCAGGAGCGACGCCCTGTTTGATCCATTTAAGCCGGAGTCTATTGCCCAAAAGATCACTGAAGTTTTAACAGATGACAATTTTTTGTTGGAGTTAAAAAAACATAGCCTTGAGCAAGCAAAAAAATTCTCATGGGATACTAGCGCAAAAAAGGCGATAAGTGGATTTGAAAACAACTATAAGCAAAAACCAACATCAACATTAAAAACTTCAACGAACAGTAAACCAAGACTTGCTTTTGTGTCACCGTTGCCGCCGCTAGAATCCGGGATAGCGGACTATAGCGCAGAGCTATTGCCGTTACTTACAACATACTACGATATTGATGTAATTGTAGACCAAAATATAGTGACCAACGGGTGGATTTTAGAGAATTTGCCAATTAGAAGCGTGGATTGGTTCGCCAAAAACTCATTCGCTTATGACAGAATATTATACCACTTTGGAAACTCGCATTATCACTTGCATATGTTTTCACTCATTGAAGAGCATCCGGGCATTGTAATGTTGCATGATTTTTTTCTCAGTGGGGCTCTAAACTGGATGGAAACAGCCGGTATGAAATATGCGTTATCAAAAGAGCTATACCACTCGCACGGCTTTAAAGCTTTGCTTGATGATAAAAATATCGGTAGAGAATATGCAAAACAACACTATCCTTGTAACTACAGCGTACTATCAAACGCTGTCGGCGTAATAACACACTCTGATTATTCAATACAAAAAGCTCACGATTGGTATGGGCTTACTAGCGAGCATTTCTGCAAAGTGCCTTTTTTAAAAGATGCATTAAGGCTTGATAAGGTCAACGCAAGACAAAGATTAGGCATTCCAGATGATGCCTTTGTGGTATGCAGCTTTGGGATGATAGGAGCCACAAAATTAAATACTGTTTTATTAGATGCATGGTTGAGACTGGATATTGCATTCAATAAAAAAGCATATCTTATTTTTGTCGGTAAACAAAATCTTGGAGAATATGGCAAGAAGCTAAATGCAAAAATTGCCGAATCAGGACAAAAAGATCGTATTTTTATCACAGACTATGTTGATACTCAAACATATACCGACTATTTGGCAGTTGCTGATGTCGCCGTACAATTAAGAACCGACTCAAGAGGAGAAACATCCGCTAGCGTATTTGATTGTTTATCTGCAAAAATACCACTTATCGTAAATTCACATGCAACAATGTCTGAATTGCCGGACGATGGCAGCTTAATAAAACTTGAGGATAACTTTGAAACAAATAGTCTTAGTATCCAACTTAAAAATATATATAACGACCAGGTTTTAAGAAACAACCTTGCTTTTAATGCGGAAAGATTCATAAATTTATATCACTCATCCGATGTGGTCTCAAAGGCTTATTATTGTGCTATAGAAAATTTCTATAGCCGTAGTGACTATAGCATAGACACTCGGCTACTCAAATCTATTGCCGCTAATAATGTCGAGACAATACCACAGCACACAGACATTATGCTTTGCGCTAAATCTATATATAAAAATAATTTACAAACAAAACAAAAAAGACTTCTTGTAGATATTTCAGCCATTGTCCATGGTGATTTAAAAACCGGAATACAAAGAGTAGTACGCTCCATCTTACTGCAACTGATGCAAACTCAACCGACAGGCTACAGAGTTGAACCTGTTTATGATATTGGGGGTTGCTATATGTTTGCTAGAGAATATAGCTTCAATCTAATAGATATGCCACATATAGAGGGAGACGATATTGTCAATGTCCATGACGGTGACATTTTTTTTGGACTAGATTTTTTCTCTAGCGGCACAACAAAGAATGAACAACTATTTGTTGATTGGAGAAACAGAGGTGTTCATATTTATTTTGTAGTGTACGATATCCTACCAATATTGCATCCAAACTGTTTCATAGAGAGAGCCGATGAAATTCATACAAAATGGCTCAATACAGTCGTTAAGGTATCTGACGGCATATTATGCATATCTAAGTCTGTTGCGGATGATGTAACTAAATGGATAGAAGAAAATAAACCAAATCAAAACAGCGAATTAATTATCAGCTGGTTTCATCTAGGCTCAGATATTGAAAATAGTAGTCCGAGCAGAAAACTTCCCGACGAATCAGAAGATTTGCATATGCTGTTGAAAGCAAAAACTAGTTTTTTGATGGTAGGGACTATAGAACCAAGAAAAGGGCACAAGCAAACATTGGAAGCCTTTGAATTATTATGGCAAGACGGTATAGATATAAATCTAGTCATTGTCGGGAAAGAGGGTTGGCTTGTCGATACTCTAATGGAGAAAATAAACTTACATCCAGAGCTGAATCAAAGACTATTTTGGCTAAATAGCATAAGCGACGAGTATCTATCGGAAATATATAATAGCTGTCCTGTTTTGATAGCAGCCTCTATTGCGGAGGGCTTTGGGCTACCCATCATTGAGGGAGCACAACACGGTCTTGATATCATAGCGAGAGATATTCCAGTATTCAGGGAAGTAGCCGGAAATAATGCTTTTTACTTTCAAAGCGACAAGGCAGAGGATTTATCAGATGCGATAAAAGCTTGGTTAAGCTCAGATAGGCGAAATATATCTAACAATATAAAATGGCTAACATGGTCGGAAAGTGCAAACAGTATAATAAATACAATTTTTAAAGAGTATAGTAAGACTTGAGAGAAACCTATCTCTATAAATGGTCAGAGCCCCCTATGATATAGGGGGGGGGGTTCGTAGATTTAGGAAGGAAATTAGTACATATCCCCCATGCCACCCATACCGCCGCCCGGCATAGAAGGCATAGCAGGTTTGTCTTCTTTGATTTCGCTAATTGTAGCTTCAGTCGTTAGAAGTAGGCTTGATACGCTTACCGCATTTTGAAGAGCGACTCTTACCACTTTTACAGGGTCGATGATGCCAGCTGTGAACATATCCACACATTAAAGCCTGTGTTTGCTGACGCTGTTTCTACCGCATGTACTACTACGCCACCGTCAAATCCTGCGTTTTCAGCGATTTGTTTGATTGGGGCTTTGATAGCTTTCATGATGATGTCTGCGCCTAGCTTTTCATCGCCGGAAAGTTCGATTTTTACAGCCGCTGCGGCTCTTATTAGCGCCGCGCCGCCACCTATTACAATACCCTCTTCAACAGCCGCTTTTGTTGCGCTTAGAGCATCGTCAACTCTGTCTTTTTTCTCTTTCATTTCCATTTCAGTCGGTGCGCCTACTTTGATAACTGCGATACCGCCGCTTAGTTTTGCAA
>JFJP01037456.1_pt1 | contig 31363 bp, 38 predicted proteins | sample 431651 | NCBI WGS metagenome assembly JFJP01 (sample SAMN02602958, study PRJNA72255) | Microbial mat metagenome, whole genome shotgun sequencing project. | biome: fresh water; feature: sink hole; material: water; isolation source: purple microbial (photo- and chemosynthetic) mats found in... | reverse complement strand
GGGCTTACACCCTCTGGAAAAATTTGGGCACACCTCGAATATTTATTAGAAGAATTGTATTGTAAACAAAAATTTGTATTTTTGAGTTTTTCCTAATGCTTACGAGGTGTGCCCTGCGGATGCAGGGCACACACTTCTGTTTGCAAAAATGGCGGGTTTTAGGCTTAATTTAAAGTTTGTTTTGTACTTTTAAACTTGAGTGTTTAACCGAATGTTTAGGCTAATTTAGTCCGCAACCTCGCAAAGCGCTGGGACGTTGGTGGAAATGCCATAAAAAATCTCCTGAAATATAAACTTCTGAATTTATTTTTAAAATAATTTAATTATATTGTTGTACTTTAGCGCAACTTTGTTAATTTTGTCATGTGAAAAAAGAAAAGAAAATAAGAACGGTAACATTTTATAAAGATTACTTTGTAGAATTTTTTGTAAAACAACGTGAAAAGGTTCAAGATAAAATAACTTGGACTTTAGAATTGATTGAACATTTAGAAAAAATTCCAGAAACTTATTTAAAACATCTTGAAAATACCGATGGATTATATGAAATAAGAGTAAAACAAGGAAGTGATATTTTTAGAATATTCTGTTTTTTTGACAAAGGAAAATTAATAGTTCTTACAAATGGTTTCCAAAAGAAAGAACAGAAAACACCAAAAAAAGAAATCGAAAAAGCATTAAAAATAAAAAAAGAATATGAATTGGAAATCACGAACTCCATTAATAAAAAATAAAAGTTATGAGTAAAGCGAAAACAAATAATTTAAAAACTCTTGCCGAATTCAAAGATGAATTTTATGGCAAAAAAGGAACTGAAAAACGTGATAAACTTGAAAAAGGTTACGAACAGTTCAAACTTGGCGCATTAATTCAAGAAGCAAGAATTGAAAAAGGTTTAACTCAAGAAGAACTTGCTCATAAAAGCGGAACTACAAAATCTTATATTTCAAGAATTGAAAATAATGTAAAAGAAGTACGATTTTCAACTTTACAAAAAATTGTAGAATTAGGTTTGGGCGGAAAATTAGAACTTGCAATAAAGTTATAAATAAAGGCACTATCCACCATCAGCTGTTTCTAGCAATGGCTAGGCATGGGATTTATTTATAAAACTTCTGTGAAATTTTTTTTCTTACAAAACAACTTTCATTTTCAATTATTCGGTATATTTGTTGTTGTCAGTGAGCAAATTACGCCACTGCCAGAAGCAGCAAAACGTTAGTTAGAATTTTAAATAAATAACATTGTCATAACAAAAGATTACTACATTTGAAGAACATTTTAAAACAACGCACTATGAAAATATTAATTTACATTTTATCATTTATTACTCTATCAGCTTGTAGTAAAGATGAAAACACAACCAAAAACCCAACTTTTTCTTTACCACCTGAAACCCAAACAGGAGCAAATACTTTCGGTGTTACTATAAATGGAAAAGTTTACATACCACGTGACCCAACTGGTGTTAGCGTAGGACCAACTGCAAAAGGTATGATTTTTTGGGGCACATCAGATAATTCTTGGAATGAATTAGAAATTAAAGATGGAGCTAGTTCTGTGGGTTTTAATATGATAATCCACTTGCAAAATTTTTATACTTTGGGTATAGGAGAATATATTTTAAAACAAAGCAATTTTCATAATGGAATAGACAGTACTCCGAATAATCATATTTATTTTAAAATTTGGGATAATAGCATTAGTAACTATGCGTATTACGGTTCAATCGAAAATCAAGGAAAAATAAATAATACACGTCATTCTAATGGAATCATTTCTGGAAATTTTTCAGGCAAATTTGTTCGTTATGACAATCCAAATGATTTTATAACCATAACCGATGGGAGATTTGATATTAACACTTTTACTCTACAAAATCATCCTTTTCCATAAAACCTAATAAACTATGAAAACAACAACAATATTTTGTGTCCTTTTTTTACTTCTATTAAATTCTTGTGTTGCAACAAAAATAAATAAAAGTAACAAACAAAACTATTCTGAACTAAAAGAAAACAAAATGTATATTATCAAAACTAAAAAATTAGGTAATATTAGACGCTTTAAGTTTATGAACGAAACAAACGATAGTATTACTGGTCTTTACAAAAATAAAGAATTGCAAATTAGCAAAAATGATATTATCAAAATTAATAAATTTAGTATGGAAAAAACTGTAGCTGTGGTAATACCGCCAATAATAGTAATTGTTGCTCTATCAAATATAAACACAAATACCTCAGGAGATTTCTCAATACCTTGGAGATAAAAAGAGGCAACGTCAATTGCCTCTTAAATAATAAATCAAAAATAACCTTTCACAATTAATTCTAATCTAAATTCAAAATTATGAAAAAAATCTTTATTATTCTTATTTTCTGTTTTCAACTATCCCAAGTAGTTGCACAAGACAATCCCACTATTCAACAAACTGAAGTAACACCCAATTGGCCTGTTATGCTTTCTAACTTGAATACAGCACAAATTAACTCGGGAGTATTAATTGACAAAGTAACCTCTTTTTCAAACATCATTAACTATAATTCTACTGAAAACAATTGGTCGAACAAAGAACATTTTAACCAAGCTTTAAGCGAATTATATCGTGCTTCAGACCAAACAAGATTTATTAGCTTAACTGAACTAAAAAACAGAACAGCAACAACAACTGCAAATAATTCGGTTGATATTGGAATAATTAACACAACTTTTCACAAACTAAATTTTAATGAAGAAATCCCAAGTGCAGGCGGTATAACTTTTAACCAAAGTACAGGGAAATTTGTTGCGGTTGCAGGGCGACCTTCGTTTATAAGTAAAAAGATAAATATTATTGCTCCTCTAAAAGAGTTTATAAAAGGAAATAATTTTGTGTTTAATTTTAAAAACAACTTAATTTTCAATAATGCTACTACCGCAATAAAAACATTGATTGTAGATTTTGAAGATGGCAACACGGCTTCAACAATAATTTCTAATGGTACAATTATTAGCCCTACCAAAACTATAAATTATACTGCAACAGGTGCTAAAACCTTGAAATTTACAGTAACCTTTTCAGACAATACCTCGCTAATAACTTATGGGTATGTTTACGTAAATTACGAACCCAATTTACAAACTTTAGCACCCAACAGCAACACAAGCACTCCTTGCTACGAACCACTAAAAGACAAAGGCGTTTTCACATCAACAATCCCATTTCAAGGATATACAGAAACTTCACCAGTATTTGGAAAAACCGAATACACCATTTTTTATGGGTATAGTAACACTGCTAAACAAATGATAAAGCCAATTATTATTGTAGATGGTTTTGACCCAAAAGACAAAAGAAAAGTACTAGATTGTGATTGTGAGCAAGACCTAAACTGCAAATTAGCAAATTCTGATATTACTTTTAGTTGGACTACTTCTCCACATATCACAATTACCTTTAACCCAGTAAAACACGAATCTTTAGAAGATTTGATGTATTATAATGTTAATTTACCAAATGGAGATTTAGACAGGTTAAATTTAATCACTGAACTAAGAAAAAAAGGCTATGATGTTATTGTTATAAATAATCCAACATACACTTCTACCAATGTAGCAGGACAAACTGTTACTATTGATGGCGGTGCAGATTATATAGAACGTAATGCAATGACTTTAGTTTCGTATATGCAATCTGTAAAAGGACAACAAGCTATAGCAGGAAGTACACAGAAATTAGTTTTAATTGGTCCAAGTATGGGAGGTCAAATTACTCGTTATGCTCTTGCATACATGGAGAAAAAATTTGCAGAAACTAACAATCCAATTTGGCAACACAATGCTCGCTTATGGGTTAGTGTAGATAGTCCACATTTAGGAGCAAATATTCCTGTAGGTGCACAAGCAAATATTTGGTTTTTAGCAGACAGATTAGGAAAAGAACCAGCAAAGATTCAGTATTATGAAGAATTAAATTCAGTAGCTGGTAAACAACAAATTATAAGTCAATTTCAAAATGCTAGGGAAACAGGATATTTAAACGGCAACAGTTTTTTTACAACTTATTACAATAATCTAAATACAAACGGTGTTACAGGGTCAAATGGTTATCCAGTTTCTAATTCCAATTTTAGAAAAATTGCAATGGTAAATGGTTCATTAACTGGAAAAAAAGATGCTTCAGAGCAACAAACATTTTTATATATGAGAGGTTACGCAAGAGGTTTATGGCCGTTTCAAAATTCAACAGTTACTCTTTTGAGGTTGCAAGATAATTTTACTCCAGCATCAGGACAAACAGGAACTGTATTTAAAGGAGATGGACAAAACAGCACATTTAATATTGGGTTTAACCATTGGTATATTGATTTTTCACACCCAAGATATACTTTAAATGTAAATAACAATAGTATCAAAGGAAGTTTAGATGTGGTGCCAGGAGGTTATTTTAAAACTGCCAAATATATTAGAGAAGCAGTTTCTGATGGGTTAAGTGAAGCAGGTGTAAGACAAGAAACTAGAGATTATATTGAAAATCATTCTTTTATCCCTACGTTTTCAGCAATAGGGCATTTAAATCCAAACCAAAATTGGGGAAATCCTTTAAATACAAATTTAACTTGTCCTACAAACAAGCAAACACCATTTGATAGTTACTATGGCACTGCAAACAATACCGAACATACTTCATTTACTAAAGAAAGTATCAATTGGCTTTTTAAAGAATTAGATGGAATTCCACAAGTACCAAGTTTTCCAATGCAAGAAAATTTACTTGTTGGTTCACAACTAATTTGTAATACAAATGAAACATATACTTTTTCCGATACTTGTAAATTACCCAGTACAGTAACTTGGTCAGTTACTCCTAATCTTCAAATTGTATCATCAACAAGTTATTCAGTAACAGTATCACAAATTTATGAAGGCAAAGGAATAATAACTGCAACTTTCCAAAATGGACAAACTATTACAAAAACCATATGGATTGGCGCACCATCATTTACATTTGAATACACTTATTTTGATGTTCAACCTGTTAAATCAACATTATGCGTGGTAAGTGCCGACCCAAGTGTTACGCTAGCTCAACAAGGTGTAACAAATGTAGCTTTCACCGGTTCAACTATGCTTTACGGAGATTGTATTAGAACAACTGCACCTTTTTGTAAAGAAGCAACTGTTACAAATGCATGTGGTAGCACAACTTCAAAGTATGATTGTGATTTTTTTAGAACTGCAAATAATAATATCTTTAAAGTTTATCCAAACCCATCAAATGATATTGTAAATATTGAAATTAGAGATGCAAATAATATACCCGAAAAAGGTGCAGCAATTTCAGGCGAACTTTTTGATATGATGGGACAATCAAAATCTAAAGTTGAAATTTCAAACAACAAAGCAACTTTTTCAGTTCGTGGACTAAACAAAGGTATTTATGTTTTAAAAATTTACATCAATAACCAAGTTGAAAGCCATCAAATTGCAGTAGAATAAGTGCAAAAATAAAAGTAGAAAAAGCAGTTTTTGGCGAAGCCAAAAACTGCTTTTATTTTTTATAAAATTATATGTTATAATTTTATACATTTACTACTCAATCATCTAAATTTAAAAATTATGGCATCAACTTCAGAAACAGGACACGCTAAAAATGTAGCAAATTTCCAAAGTTTAATTACATTCGTAACAGGTTACGGAGCAACGTACAACCCATCAAAAAATGCTTTAAAATTACCGCAACTCATAGCATTAAAAGCAGATGCAGAAACAAAGTTAGCCGATGTAGTAACAAAAAACACAGCCTACAACAATAAAGTTAATGAGCGTCAAGCCGCTTTCAGCGGTTTAAAATCATTATCTACTCGTTTAGTCAATGCCCTACAAACCACCGATACAACTGACCAAATTATTAAAGATGCAAAAGGTTTCAACAAAAAATTGCAAGGGCAAAGAGCATCGACAACCGCCTCTACACCAACCAACCCAAACACACCAGCTCCAAATACAATTTCAACAAGTCAGCAATCTTACACGCAACAAATACAACATCTTGCAGGCTTAATTTCAGTTTTACAAAGTGAGCCAAGCTACACACCAAACGAAACCGATTTACAAATTGCAACACTACAAGCAAAACAAAACGACTTAACAACTAAAAATAATGAAGTTGCCACTTCATATGCTAACATAAGCAATTCAAGAATTGCAAGAAACACAACTTTATACAGCACTGAAGGAAGTGTTTTTGAAGTAGCATCAGAAGAAAAAAATACATCAAATCAATTTACGGAGCAACAAGTCCAGAATTTGCTCAAGTAAAAGGAATAGAATTTAAGAAACCAAAAGCATAACAAAAACTAAAAGATAAATAGTGCTACCGCAATTATAAAAATGGCTACCACCTTTTAATAGGTTTGCTCCGCAAACCTATTTATTATAATTGCGGTTGTATATTTTATTACCGCTAAATAAATTATAATAAACACTTTTATATTTATTGCTCACGCAATTTAATTTATTACTCACGCTTTTACATTTATTGCTTACGCTTTTATATATATTCCTACCGCATTTATATTTCTGTCAACCACTAAAAGAAAAAAAAACAGCACAAAATAATAACTACTGAAATACAACTAAACCAACAAAAGGACGATTGCCTAACAAAAGATATAATAATGAATGAAAGTGAGGTTAGAAAATATATCAATAAAGAATTTAAAAATACTAAAGAAGCCAACAATGATTAATTAATTGTTTTTCTTTTTAAACCGCTTTATTTGTCGTGATAAAGCGGTTTATTATTTATATTTGAATTAAAATACATAAAATGAAGAAAATCCTGTTCATTGATCGTGACGGAACTATTGTAAAAGAAGCAAAAGAACCAGATTATATTTTAGATTCTTTTGAAGAACTAGAATTTTATCCAGAAGTATTTCGCTATTTAGGAAAAATTGCTCGTAAATTGGATTTTGAAATGATAATGGTAACCAATCAAGATGGACTAGGGACAAAAGCATTGTCAACAGAAACATTTTGGACGATTCATAATAAAATTATGAAAGCATTTAAAAATGAAGGAATAATTTTTAGCAAAGTTTTTATAGATGATTCCTATCCAGAAGATAAAAAACCAACACGCAAACCAGGAACTGGGATGGTTACAGAATATATTGATAACCCAAACTACGATTTAAAAAAATCCTTCATGATAGGGGATAGATTAACCGATATGGAATTTGCCAAAAATCTTGGAGCAAATGGCATTTTTATCAATAACGACGAAGCATTAGGAGCAAATGAAATCAACTCCAAAAGAGAAGAACTAGAACAATACATTACTTTGCAAACTACTAGTTGGAAAAAAATATATCAATTTTTAAAGAAAAAACATTAGCCATTTACTTCAAGTAAAAGCACCTGATTTTTCAATCGTTCAATCAACATACTCATCATTCGCTTATTCAAATTGGACGAATTTTTTATGTAGGTACTGTATTCGGTTACCGTAAATAAACCAATTATCATTCCTTTTAACGAGTTTCTAAATTTGATATCGCGTTGAATAGTGTTTTCTATATAGGCTAACTTTTTATCTGGAGAGAGTGTAAAGAAAACACCTTTTTGTTTCATAGCATAATTTAAAAAAACTTCTATAAATAAATTATTTTGAAATTTAAGTATTGGTCTTAGGGTTTTATTTTGAAAGATTTCTTCTGTTGAAGATTGATCAGAAATATTACCAATTGCCGATTCTCGCAAATATGTTATTAAACTATCTCTTGTTTCCATTTTTTTTATTTAAATATACTAAAAAAACCTCTGCCAAAAATAGCAACTCATTACTATTTATTAAGAATAAATTGTTAATTATTTTTCATTTTGAAATTCACTTTAAATTTATTTTTAGATTGCAAAAATGAAATAACTAAATTTGCTACTTAAAATAAAATTCAAATGAGATTTCATACTAGAAAATGGGTTAAACCCGAGGATTTGAATCCAAATAGCACTTTGTTTGGAGGTAGATTATTGGCATGGATTGATGAAGAAATAGCTTTATATGCAATAATTCAGCTAGAGAGTCCACGAATTGTAACAAAACACATGTCAGAAATTAATTTTAGAGCATCTGCAAAACAAGGTGATATTATTGAAATTGGAATTGATGTAGTAAAATTTGGAACCACTTCTTTAACCTTAATGTGCGAAGTAAGAAACATGATGACCAAAGAAACCATTATTACCATTGACACCATAACCATGGTAAGTGTAGGTTTAGATGGAAAACCACAAGCTCATGGAAAAACTAAAATTGAATTTGTAGAAGACCGATTGAAAAAATAGCTATTCTTCTGATACCATTTTATCTGTAGGCATTTCGTAAATCTCTAAATCAAAATAAGCTATGGAAGCAATTATATGATCAAAAATATCAGCCATAATATATTCATATTGCTCAAATCGTTGGTCTTTTGAAAATACATAAATTTCTAAAGGCATTCCATGAGGAGTTGGTTGTAACTGACGACATAATAGAATCATATTCTTATTGATTCCTGGATAATATTCTAAATAAGTTGTTATATATTTTCGGAACAAACCAAAATTAGTCATGTTTCTGCCATTAATAGACAATGACTTATCTACATTATAGGTTTTATTGTATTTGTTAATTTCCTCTTGGCGCGAGTCTATATAATTTGAAACTAATTGAATTCTTCTCATCTTTTGCAAATCTTCCTCTGTTAAAAAACGAATACTTTTAGCCTTGACTAAAAGGTGTCTTTTAATACGTCTTCCATCAGAGTTCAACATTCCTCGCCAATTTCTAAAAGAATCTGAAATCAAACTATACGTAGGAATGGTAGTTGTGGTGTTGTCAAAATTTCGAACTTTTACGGTTGCTAAATTAATTTCAATAACATCACCATCGGCACCATATTTATCAAACGTTATCCAATCGCCAATTCTAACCATATCGTTTAAAGAAACCTGAACACTAGCAACAAAACCCAAAATAGTATCTCTAAAAATCAAGATTACTATGGCAGAAATTGCCCCTAAAGTTCCGAGTAATGTGTTTGTTGTTATGTCAAATATTTTTGAAATAATAACTCCAACTCCAACAATCCATAAAACAATCATAATTACTTGAATGTAACTATCAATGGGTTTATCACTATATTTAGGTTGGTCTTTTAAATAATCACGAATAGCTTTTAGTGCACTTCTAACAATCCAAAGTGATAATAAAATGATGTAAATTCCAACTAATTTTCCAAAAATAGTTTCCCAATAAACATAAGCATCAAGAATTACAGGAACCGATTTGTATATAAATAAAAACGGAATTAGATGAGCAATATACTTGGCAGTTTGATTAGATACCAACAAATCGTCAAAATGGGTTTTAGTTTTTTTAGCTATCAAAACCATAGCTGTAACCAAAACTAAACGAAATACTATATAAATAAAATAGGATAAAACACACAAAATTACAATGTTCACAACCAAACTCAAATAGGATGCTGTAGTATCTCCAAAACTCATTTTACGTAGTAAAGGATACAACCATCCAAATATATTTTCTATGGTTTTATACATTTTTTAAATACTTTTTTTCAATATAAAAAGTTCCAAATGGAGGAATAGATGCTAAACAAATCTCTATATATTTTCTAGCTTCCCATTTTTCAGAAAATTTAAGATAGGTTGCAATTATGATATACAAAGTAAACAACACACCATGAGCCATTCCAATATGTTTTACATAAATTGGATCTCCAAAAATATATTTCATCGGCATAGCAAAGAAAAAAAGTAGTAGCGCAGATATTCCTTCTATTAGGGCTATTTTTTTAAAAAATTTCAACATCAATTTTTAATTTGGTTTACAAAATTAAGCATATCATTATTTAAAAACCTATAATCTAACTTACTTTTGCAATAATTTAGCATTTAATATGAGCAAACGCGATTTAAAAAAGTATTTATCCGAATTGAATAAAGAGCAATTGGAAGAGCAATTAATAGCTCTTTACGACAAATTTAAAGAGGTAAAGGTGTATTATGATTTTGTTTTTAATCCAAATGAAAGAAATTTGGTTAAAGATGCTAAACTCAAGATTTCTAATGAATATTTCCCAATTCGTGGTAAAAAGCCTAAAATGCGTCGTTCTACTGCTCAGAAATTCATCAAACATTTTATTACACTTGAAGTAGATCCTTTTATAATTGTTGATGTTATGCTTTATAACATAGAAATAGCTCAAACCTTGTCTTCTGAAAAACAAATTAATCAAGAAGCATTTTACAAAAGTATGCTCAATTCATTTGAACAAGCCCTAAGTTTTATGATTGAAAAAGGAATTTTAGACGAATTTAGAAGTAGAGTAGTGGCTATTAAAGAAGAAAGTATGAAGCAAAATTGGAATAATAAATACGAATTTAACGCTATTGTAGAACGATTTGATTATTAATTTTTTGATATATTTCTAAAAACATAACCTCAAAACTCTTTTTTAGATGTATTTTTGCAAAATTGTAAAAATCGCTATGTCTAAAAAAGATTTACTTGCCGAAATTGAAGAAAAAAAGGAACTTTATTGTTACCAGAAAGGCGATATCGACAAAATTTTTGAACGATTAAATAATGCTCCATACAATTATCATTTACTTTATCAATTGCCTACAGGTGGCGGAAAAACAGTAATTTTTTCAGAAATTACAAGACGTTACTTGCAACAACATAATAAAAAAGTTGTTGTACTTACGCATCGAATAGAGCTTTGCAAACAAACCTCAAAAATGCTCAAAGCGTTTGATGTAAAAAATAAAGTTATCAATAGTGCCATAAAAGAACTACCAGATCAAGATGAATATTCGTGTTTTGTAGCGATGATTGAAACACTAAAAAACCGTCTAAATGATGAAAAATTAAAAATACAAGATGTTGGTTTAGTGATAATTGACGAAGCTCATTTCAACTCATTTAGAAAGTTATTTAGTGCCTTTGAAAATGCCTTTATTCTTGGGGTTACAGCAACTCCATTGAGTTCGAATATTAAACTTCCGATGTATGAAAATTATAGCGAATTAATTGTTGGAGATACCATTCAAAACCTAATTAACAAAGGATTTTTAGCTAAAGCTACAACATACAGCTATGATGTTGGATTAACTTCATTAAAGGTTGGTATAAATGGCGATTATACCGTAAAATCTTCTGATGATTTGTATAGTAATATGGTAATGCAAGAAAAATTATTGCATGCTTACACAGAAAAATCACTGGGAAAGAAAACCTTGATTTTCAACAACGGAATCAACACTTCATTGCATGTTTATGAGAGTTTCAGACACGCAGGCTATAATATCAGACATTTAGATAATACAACTTCTACAGAGGATAGAAAAGCTATTTTGCAATGGTTTAAGAAAACTCCAGATGCTATTTTAACATCCGTTGGAATTCTAACCACAGGATTTGATGAGCCTACAGTTGAAACTATCATTTTAAATCGAGCTACGAAGTCGTTAACGCTTTATTTTCAGATGATTGGACGTGGCTCTAGAAAATTACCTCATAAAGATCATTTCACAGTTATTGACTTAGGAAACAACGCATTACGCTTTGGTTTGTGGAATAATCCTGTAGATTGGCAACATATTTTTAAATCTCCAGAATATTATTTAGAAAGCTTACGCGATGACGCTGATATTGAAAGTAATTTTAAATATGTAATGCCTGATGAATTGCGAAAAAAATTCTCAAAATCTGAGACTATTTCAATGGATGTTCATGAGGAATTCAAATTTACCGTCAAAAATAATTTAAAAGCCAAAACGATTATAGAAAAATCTTTAGAGCAACATGCAAAAATGTGTGTAGAAAATACCAAGGAATTAATTGGCGCTAGAAAACTTTCCAAAGAATTAAACGACGATATTGAATTTCGAATTAAACAATATTGCATTTGTTTAGGAAACGTTACTAAAAACTATAGAAGTTGGTTGGTAGAAGATTATACGTTAAAACTATCAATTGCAATTGGTAGATTATATCGTATTAAAATCATGTCAGAGCTTTAAAACACTTGCTTTATGCTATTTTACAATAATCATCTATTTGCACTATAATTTATAGTATGTAAAACTTTTTTATGTATATTTGCTCCCATATATTTCCTATATATTTACAAGCTCTTTGTAGGTGCGCTAACACCGATAATCAAAGGGCTTTTCTTTTTGTTATAAATTTGTTTTTTTCCAAAGTAGGTGAGGGTCAATATTATTAGTAGCTACCCTGTGTGTAATGAACCCTATTTGCTCACCTACAACTCTCGTTTTTCGATTGAATAAATAAATTTTCATATAATGAAATCCTAATTTGTTTCGCCAATATCGGGCTAACGTTGTTGTTTTGGTTCGGGATATCCTAATCCAAATATAGTTTTTCCCATTGTTAAAAGTTCGATGTTTCTCAAACACGACTTTTGCAACTGCTTGACTTATTGTTTCTGATGCCATACTCTATACGCTAACGCGGTTGAACGCGGGGAATTTGCAGTTAATTATGATTTAATAAAAAAATGCCTATATGAATAAACATATAGGCATTTATATAATGGCTTGAATTGTACCGATGGCTTGTATATTTTCCTATATTTTTTTGAGTAGGTGCGCTAACACCATTTTCACGGACAAATATACACTTTTTTTAATTATATGTATCAATTACATAAAAAATCCCGTCTTTTTGTCTAAAATCGCCCTCATAAAGCCAATCAAGGTCGTGCATTTCCTTACCATAGAAGTAAACTTCTTTTAGTGACAGATTTACAAACATTAAACTATCTTGATTGATTTGATGTAGTTGGTTTTTTTCGTTAAAAATGGCTAATACAAAACATTCATCGGGCATAATGCAAGAATGTATTTTATATCCGTTACCCTCATCATAAGTAGTAAGCGGAAGAAAAAAAACCTTGCGATTGCGATTGATAACCATAATTTTAAAATTAGGTTTCATACTTCGAACCATTTCGGGCAGAAACTTCAAAATTTTTAAGCTTTCTGCATCTAATCTTTTTGACATACTATGTAAGTTTTAATTTTGCCTGTACTCGTTTTAATTCATCGGGGTCAAGTAGCTCGAAAACATCATCGGTTAAACTTCGATTATTTGTGTAAATCTCGTTGTAAAGCCTTTTTAGTAGATGATAATTGTTTCTTTGATACAACAAGGTATCAGCTACTTTTTTGTCGTTTTCTGTCCAACCTCGAGGGTCTAACCAATCCCACCAACTATTTTTATCGCTGTATTTAGTACCCAAATCGTGAGCTAATTGTTTAGCGGCACTTTGAACGCCTTTATTGGTTGTAATCTTATCAGCTTTATTTTGTGCAACAATTGGATTTTGATTTTGGCTAAAATTCTGATCGTTTTTTACTTCTTGGTTTTTTTCGTCTATTTCAACCTGTAGCGAGTTAAATTTTTGATACTGACGAATGATAAACCGAATAATCGGGAATATTACTATAAGACCGATTAAGATATAAAGCCACTTTTTCCAATTAAAAGTGGCTTTAGTATTAGTGGTTTTACGTTGATACATAAAGACTACTTTTTGTATTTTTTATACAGGATGATTGCGCCTGTTATCGTTACGAGTGCTACAGCTCCGATAATGATTTTCTTTTTGTGGTTTGTCCAAAATTCTTTCATAAATAGAATTATTTTATTGGTTGAACTTTTTTTTTTACGTCGATTTCTTTGAATGTAGTCCCGTACCATTTACGGAACATATTCGTAACTTCTGCTTTAGTTACTTTGTTATCCTTATTTGGGTCAAAAATTGGATTTTGTTTTGCAATTAGCGAGGCACTCAAGCCTTTTGTTTGAAAAACATAATCATCACTTTTATTTATCGCATTTGGGAAGAAAGTAACCAAATAGGTATCTACAAATGAATTAGGCGTAGTGCCTGTAATTCGAATGACTTCTTTGTAGTATTGTTCTACTACCGCCATTTGTTGAACGAATGACATTTTTGCCAATTCAGATAGATAGTACTTTTTGCCGTTAATTGTCTTGTATTGCACTCCTGCCTTATCACGAGTGAATTGTATAAGTCCTACAGAACCAATCGAGTTAGTTTTAGCAGGGTTAAACGTTTTGGCAGTTTCGAAATACATTACAGCAAGTAGCCAATTCGGGTTAATACCTAATCGATTGGCTACATCTGTAACAGCTTGAAGCTTTTCAGAAGTTAATTTTTGCTTGAAAAAATTACTTATCATTGGCTTCTTTTTCTTTGTCTTTTTCTAAACCTTCAAATTTTTCAATTGCATAACCAATTATATCGAAGATTACAATTGCGTATGCTCCGTACTTCAGAACGAAACGCATACCATTAATGAAACTTTTCATACTGATTAATTTTTGTAGTTTCTACCGAAATAACCAAAGACCTTTTTACCACTTGCAGTTTTGCCACTTCCGTTTGGAGTGATACAAAGTGAAAGTTCGTTAATCACAATGACCTGCGTTTTAACATTCATTAAAACGTGATAGGTTTGCGATGTTCCCATTGATTTGTTTTGAATAGTACAAATCATTTTTTGATAATTTTTGATTTCGCCTGTCTTTTCATTAACAGACTCAACATTATCAAGACCTTTGCCGTTAGCACCTTTGTAAGGTGTAACAACTGCAACCATTAAGCCGTATTTAGTTTTACGCCACGCATTTACAATTGTTTCACCTGCAAAATCTCCTTGCTTGATTTTCGAGTAAGTTGCACCGCTTTTTTTGTATTGCGTATCGTCATTTTTGGCACTCGTATTAGAGTTGCTTTTTTGATTGTTTGAGTTAGTTCCTGCCTTGTAGTAACGAACTCCATCAACTTCAATATAATTTGACATACTGATTAATTTTTAGGTTGTTCTTTTTTCTTTTTGAATAGTCCAACAAGTGTAGCAACGCCTATAACTAACTGAACGACTATTTTTATAATTTCCGATGTGGGTGTTCCATCAGTTGGAACCGATTGGACTACTTGCGTTGAAGTCAGTCCAACCGAACCCACCAATAACTTAGTATTAAACATTAATATCTACGTTTAGTTTGTGGTTTTTTCGTCAAACGAACCACTAAAATGATTAAAAGAGTGATGCCGACCACAGCACCAAACACTTTAAGCCAATTTTGTTTAAACCACGTAGACATTGTGTTATCTACCAAAGTTGCACCTGCTTGACCTGCCGATGTTGAACCTGCCAAGACTTGACCTGCTCCCGACAATGCCCCACCTGCTGCACCTGTCAAAATTTCCCCAATATTTGGGTTCGATTTGGCAACTGCTTGAGCTTGCGCCTGTGCTTGTTGCGCTACTTGAGCATCGTATTCAGCCTGTGCCTTACTTTGCTCTGCAATAGCTTTTTTCTCGTAGTGCGCATTTTGCATTGCTCCAACTAATCCAGTTGGGTCAAATGAACCTGCCACTTTTACCAAATTCTTAAAGCTAATTTGTTTCGTTGCTTTTTTAACGAAACCGCCAATTTTTTTAAAAAATCCCATTTCGTTAAATTATTTGATTAAACCAAGTGCTAACAACTCCACATCTTTACGCATAAAGAATTTAATAACAGAACCCGGGTTTTTTCTGATATTGATTGAAACAATACCTTTCAAAGGCATTTGAATGAAACCAACAAAAGAAGGCACTACCTGTCCGTTGTTTTTTACATACGCTACAGGGTCAATATCTTGTGTAGTAGCTCTGATTTCTCTCATAGAGTGTTTAGTAACTACACCATTGTCGTGCGTAAGGTTCAACTCCGTGATGTTTGCATCATCATCCATAACAAGGATGTCGAAATTTTTAACATTCACATCGTAATTTGTTTGCTCATCGGGAATACTTTTTTCCTCGTACATGAAAACGTCATCAGATGAAAGCGGACTTTCGATGCCATCTATCACATAGCGTTTAGTAGTTTCCAATGATTTCAGAGCGATTTTTAATTTGTCGTTAGCTCCCATTACTAACGCACCGCCATCAGTTAGCTCGATAACTGCAACGGTTTTAAAACTTTCGGGAAAAGAAGCAGGAAAAGAACCAATCGCATCATCGCCAAAGGTAGAAGCCAAAAGAAATCTTTTTAACGAAACAAAACCTTGAGTTATCTCAATGTTTGAACCGCCGTTTCTTTCAACTTGAATTGAAATAAGTTCTTGACCAAGTTCCTCAACGGTTCTATCGGTATAAAGAACGATGCTTTCAATTCCTTTTTGAATTTCCGCTTTTGATTCAGCTACTCCTGTAGTGTCCAAAATGTTCATACTTAAATGAATTTAGTTATACAATAATTTAAAGTGCAATGTTATCGTATAAAAAAAAGTGCAAAATCGGATTTGCACTTTTTTACCTAAATTTGTACTAATTTGTACTTATTCGCATATTTTAAAATAATTGGCAAAATGTTTGTATAGTACGTATTTGGGTAGTTCGTAATGTTCCTTTATTTCCTTGTGGATTTTCTTTGCAGTCGTTTCGGAACATTCTAATAATAAAGCTATTTGCTTTGGATAAACGATACTGAACTGATTTACTTTTGATGAACTCATTTGTTTACTTTTTAGTATTAGGGCAGGGGTTGGAGCTCCTGCCTATTTTTGTTTTAAAATTTCAGTTAACTTGTCGGAAAGCAATTCGGGTTCAAGAAAATTGAACTTTATAAAAATACAAATGATTTTAGCCAAATTATAGACGAAATAAAAGGCGGTTTTGATTGGTAGCAAAAGGATAATTATTGCAAAGCCGAAAATGTTTTTTGCGCTCATAAAAGTGAAATTTGATTATTGATTTTTTTGTTATCTCTAGATAGTTTTACATCGGGATTTATGATGCTCTCAAAAGGTACATTCGGGAGCGTTAAAAAATCCGATTTTGTACCGATTTTGTAGGTACTAAATTCGAGTGTTTTTACGATGGGTTTTTCAGTCGTTTTTTTCATAAAATTAGAATTTCAAATTATACAAATCTGTTAAATTAGAGCCGACTATCATCAGTCGGCTTTTGAGTTTTTTTAGTAACCTAAATTTTTCAAAAATTGATTACAGATTTCGTTGCTTTTTAATAGCTTTTCGAGAGTAGGATTTTCATTGTTTAAGTGCTTTAAAATTTGTGTAATTTTAGTCTTAATTCTGGACTTTGTAACAGGGCATTCGTAGAAGTTTAAAACGTGCTTTAAATCATCTAAATCAGCGCCTTTATTAATCAATTCAGACATATAAAAACTAATAAGGCGGTCAATCGGGTTTAAGTCGCTTGCTATTGCCTTTTGTTTTCTTGCTTCTAAATAGTGATTTAAGCCACTTTTAGCGATGTTTGTAAGTTCTTGGGGGTTGATTGTAATTAAGTCCTTAAAAGTCTTTAATTCACTTGTTAGCAATCCTTTTTCGGTTAAGTACTTTTTATGGTCATATGCTTTTATAGTAAATTCATAACGGACCAGGTTATCCAAGAAAGATGATTTTTGCGGAGATAGAAAAGCATTATAAAACGTAGACGATTTAGTTTGCAATTCTATTCCTTTGTGATAAACTTTACAATATGGGCGTGAGTTCGTTGCTTTTTCACGCTTATTGAAGTCTAAACCAAGATTTATAATTTTACCTTGTTTGTTGGTTTTCTTGATGGTATGCATCAAAGGTTTACAGCTTGATTTGGGAAAGTTATTCATCAATCCGATAGCAGTTTCATAGCTTTTTATGTCTATTAGTTGATTAATACAGATATCAATATCAGAAACCAAAGCATTTAAAAATACACTTTCGGGGATTGATACAACGTACTGACTATTAATATCTTGCAAAATAGCTTTATAATTATGCTTTGTAATTCCCTCAAAGTATTTACTTTTGAGCATTTTTGCAGAAACTTGGAGTACGAGATACTCAACTAAATATCCTTGTTTATTTGGGTAGGTTTTGAAGTAATAACGATACGTAATACCATCAATTATTTTTGTAAATGGTTCAGCATCGTTTAACGAGTTTTCAAAACTCAAATTATCGGGGTAAAACTTCAAGTAAGGCATTACAAGATTTGGGTCGATGATTTTTATATCATCTTTTTTAATGCGAAGTTTTAATGAATCTATTAAGCCTATATTAAACATAATTAAAATTTTATAATTAATAGCTTGATAGTCAGAAAAGTAACAAAAAGTATTGCACTATAATTTATATTATGTAAAATAGAATTTTTTAAAAGTACTACACTGTTTAATAATAAAATATCCGAATTAAAGTTTTAAAACTATAAACATAAAGGTTGATTGAATGTTTATCTTTATTAAATTTGCACTTTGATTGATTTTATCTATTTTTATAAAAATAAGTTATACTATGAGTAATGCCATTTCTGAACGTGTTGCAAACTTTTTAAAAGAATACGAACCATTCAATTATTTATCATTTAATGATTTAATAAATATTGCTACCACTATTCGAGTAATTAATCTGGAAAAACACAAATCATTGTTTCAAATTAATGACAAGCTTCATGATTCTTTCTATGTTGTAGCTTCTGGCGTTATACATTTAACAGTAATCTCAGATGCTGAAGAAACTTTGTTGAATAAATGTTATGCCGGAGATATTTTTGGATTACGTCCTTTTTTTGCTAAAAATAATTACCAAATGACCGCAAAAGCACGTGAAGAAAGTATTGTTTATGCTATCCCTATTGCAACTTTCAAACCTTTCGTGGCTCAAAATACCGAAGTTTTAAATTTCTTGTTAGAAAGTTTTGCCGCTAATACCAAAAACAACTTTGATAATAAGAGTAATGCTTCGCTTTCTGATAATGTTGGATATAATGATAATCAATCGGATATGTTATATTTTCAATCTTTGACTTATAATAAAACTCCTTTAACAATAAGTAGTTCCACCACTATTAAAGAGGTTGCTATATTGGCTACAGAAAGTATGATGGATAGTGTTTTAATTACAGATCAAAGTTTGCCAGTAGGTATTGTTACCGATAAAGATTTTAGATCAAAAGTAGCAACGGGACGTTTTCCTTTATCTACTACTATTGACAAAATAATGGCAGCACCTGTAATTACGGTTACAGAAAATATTTCGGTGGCAGAAGCCCAGTTGGTCATGCTTAAACACGGAGTTACACACCTTTGTGTTACCCAAGACGGAACCGATAAATCTGAGGTTAAAGGAATTATTTCTGAACATGATTTAGTAGTTGCTCAAGCTAATAATCCTGGTGTTCTTCTCAAAGAAATAAAACGTTCACAAACGGCAAAAGAGCTTAAATTAGTTCGAGATAAACTAACTGATATTATTCAATCGTCATTAAATAAAAATATTCCTATAACTCACATAAACAGTATTGCTGGCGAAATAACCCTAGCTATTGTGAAAAGAGCTATAGAACAAGCTATTTTAGATTTGGGCTCACCTCCTGCTCGTTTCGCTTGGTTTAGTATTGGTAGTCAAGGTCGTAAAGAACAGTTGCTTTTGACCGATCAAGATAGTATTTTGGTTTTTGAAGATGTTGCAGCCGATAAATACCGAGATGTAAAAGATTATTTTTTAAAATTAGCAAAAAAAACTACTTCAACTTTAGAAAAAGCTGGATTTGTTTTCTGTCCACAAGGTCACATGGCAAGTAATATGCTTTGGTGTAAATCATTGACAGACTGGATAAAACAATACAATAGTTGGATAAATACTCCAGGTGAAAATTCTAATGAAATAAGTAGTATTTTCTTTGATTACGAAATGGCTTTAGGCGAACAAAAAATTGAAGATGCCATTACTGAAACGATATTTAAAAATGCTAAAAGCAATGTCCTTTTCTTTGATTATTTGGGTAATGATGCCCTAAAAAAACCCACACCTTTAAACTTTTTCAAAAAATTTAATTTAGAAGAAGAAGGCGAACATAAAGGAAAATTTGATATTAAAACAAGAGCTTTAATGCCTCTTGTTGATGGTGCAAGAATGTTGACCTTGAGCAATGGTATCAAAGGAATAAACAGTACCTATTTGAGATACAAACAATTAGCAATTGTTGATCCTAAATTTTCTGAAGTCTATTTGAATTGTGCCGATGCATTTTTGGTTTTATCAAAATTTAGAGCAGTTGAAGGTTTAAAAAATGATAGTTCCGGACAATATATTAATTTAGATGAGTTAAATAAAGTAGATAGAGAAAAACTCAAAACCGCACTCAATCCAATGCGTGATTTAGAAGAATTAATTAAAGATCGTTTTCAACTGACTCAATTTTCATAAATATGCTCGATTGGCTAAAAAATATCAATAAAGAACATCCCGAATTTTGGAAAACCTATCTATCTAAATTTGATAAAAAATCGAATAGATACGTGGTGTTATCAACCGAAACCTCAGGACTTAACCCAAAGAAAGATGTCATCTTGTCTTTTGGAGCTGTTGGAGTTGTAAACGATACTATTCTAATTAGTGATGTTTTTGAAGTAGTTATTCCACAACATAAGTTTCTTCATGAAAACGGATTATCTAATGATTTTCTTTTAGAAAGTTTACCACCTAAAATGTCTGAAATTCAAGCAATTGAAATGATTATCAACTATATTGGCAATGCAACTTTAGTTGGGCATCGCATTCATTTTGATATTGAAATGATTAATGAAGTTTTAGAAAAATCTTCTTGTGGAAGACTTAAAAATGAAGCTTTAGATATTGAAATGATGTACAAAAAACTGCACGATATTAATGATAAAAATTTCTCACTTGATGAGTTAAGTCACCTTTTTAAAATTGCTAAAACCGAACGGATTTCAACAACCGATGATGCATATACTATTGCTTTATTGTTCTTAAAACTTAAAAGTAGATTGGGTTTAAAGTAATACGAAATGGCTATATAAAATCATATTTTAAAAATAATAAATGTAGCACTATGGATTGGGCTAATCTAGAAAAATATCATAACGAAAACTTTGCTTTAATTCAATCGCGCTTCACTCCTATTGTTTTTATGGGTGATTCCATAACAGAGTTTTGGTCCAATTATGACAATTCATTTTTTGCTAATAACGGATTTATTAATCGGGGCATTAGTGGTCAAACAACTTCTCAAATGTTGTTGCGTTTTCCTCAAGATGTAATTCAACTACAACCTTCTAAAGTTGTTATTTTAGCGGGAATTAATGATATTGCCCAAAATACTGGTCCTATTTCAATTGAACAAATTATGAGAAATATAATTTCAATGGTAGAATTGGCAAAAGCAAATCATTTTGAAGTAATTTTATGCTCAGTGCTTCCGGCAAATAAATTCGATTGGAATCACAAAATTCAACCTGCAAAAAAAGTAATTGAATTGAATAAATTGATTAAAAAATTTGCTGAAGAAAACAACATTACCTATGTTGATTATTACTCAACTATGGTCGATGAGAATAAAGGCTTGAAAAAAATATATGGTAATGATGGCGTTCATCCCAACAAAGAAGGATACAAAACAATGGAACAATTGCTTCTTAAAGCGATTTTATAAAACTATATTATGACTAAAGAAGAAATTTTACAAAAAGTAGTGGAACGTATCAAAGACAACGAATATGATCACGAAATAGAAACCTTTTTAAAGCGTAAAGAAGTAAATACAGACGAGTTTAAATCTATTATTGAAACGGCTCGTGCTTTGGTTTTAGAGGAACGCCTTAAGGTTATGCCAAAAAGAAACCTTTCTGTTTTTGTGCTATTTCTAATTTTAGCCATAGCAACGATATACTTCTTTGCCTATTATTTGCCTGAAACCAATGTACACCAGAGCAAAACTATTTTATCTATTGTAGGTGCCGCTATTTTTTGTTTTCTAAGTTTCCTTGCTGTTGCCTATTACGGAACATGGAAACCCCAATTTCTAAAGCATCGAGACAAACCAAGAATTGAATTTCCTTTAATGACTTTGATGCTAATTCCTGGAATCATTGTTTATTTTATTTTCTCTTTATGCTTTTCTAATGGTGCCGACAGAATTTTAAAAGCTACTCAAGTTGATGCCGTGGGAACCGTTGTTGATGGTGGTGTTACCGAAGTAAAAAGAGTGCTACGCTCAGGTGGAGCCTCTTTTGCATCGATAACCGTTGAATTTGAAACTAAAGATGGAAAAACCGTTAGAGCCACCGAAGATATTTCGAGTTATCGTTTTAAAGATTTCTATTTGGGACAAGAACTTAATATTGTTTATTCTAGTGAAGATCCCTCTAATATTGATTTGTTGATTGACGATGAAAGCATTAAAGAGTTGAAAAACACACAACAAAGAGATTTTACTCCTAATGATTTATTGACTTTAATGACTACCAAAAAAGAAAACATTAAAGCGGCTTTAAACGATATTTCTTTTGGTTGGGAACAAAAAAGCGATGCTTGGATGAACGAAAAAAGCAAATCGGCGTTAATGATTAACGACGCTGAAGTGCGATTGATAACCACATTTGACAAAACAAACAGCTATCCTGCGACTTTAGAAAAAATGGGATTCAAGAAAATTGAAACGAATAATGGGAAAAAAGCCGACAAAATTGAAATCCTTTTTGGAGATAAATTATATGAAAATGACATGTATTATTTTCAAATTAAAACAGTGGTTTCTTCAGGACAGCAAATGAGTGTAGTTTTAGTTAACAAAAAATAAAAAAAATCGTGAAACATCTATTAAATAAAAAATATTTTAGATTATTAAAAGAGATAGAAGAACCTAAAATTGAGTATAAGATTCAAGAAAATAGACAACTAATTAAATACAATAAACCGTTTAGTAGTATCAAATTTTAGAAATAAAAATAATAATCAAACCCATGGAAAAAAACAACACACCAGTATTTACCTTAACCATTATAGCCATCATTGTTGGAGTTGCTTTATTCAAGCAAATTGATTTTAATACCTTTACTGTTGAGAAAAAGGTACTTTCGGCTATTTACTTTGTAACTTTTGCTGCTTCGGTTTATATTTTGGCGAAGTACTATATTGGTAAATCTAAGAAATAAAAAAAAACTGCTCCGTTTCTGAAGCAGTTTTTCAAAATTAAATAAAATAAAAAATTATAATTTTCCTTCCTTAATTTCGTCCACAATCTCAGGGTTTAATAAGGTTGAAATATCGCCAAAGTTAGAGAAGTCGCCTTCGGCAATTTTTCTTAAAATTCTACGCATGATTTTTCCGGAACGTGTTTTGGGTAAACCACTCACAAACTGAATCTTATCCAATTTTGCAATTGGTCCAATTTGATCAGAAATTAATTGGTTAATCTCTTTAGCAAGGTTAGTTCTATCACGAGTTTCTCCAGTTTCTTTCAAGATAACAAATCCGTAAAGTGCATTTCCTTTTATATCATGTGGAAAACCAACTATAGCACTTTCTGCCACCGCCGGATGTTCGTTAATAGCATCTTCAATTGGTGCTGTTCCTAAATTGTGTCCAGAAACAATGATTACGTCATCTACTCTACCGGTAATTCTATAATACCCAACTTCATCGCGTAAAGCACCGTCACCGGTAAAATATTTTCCTGGAAAAGCGGTAAAATACGTTTCTTTATAACGTTGATGGTCGCCCCAAATTGTTCTTGCCATAGAGGGCCAAGGGAATTTAATACACAAACTTCCTGTTACTTGGTTGCCTTCAATTTCGTTGCGCAATTCATCCATTAAAACGGGTTGAATTCCGGGTAAGGGTAAAGAAGCATACGTTGGTTTTGTGGGTGTTACAAATGGAACTGGCGAAATCATAATGCCACCCGTTTCTGTTTGCCACCACGTGTCTACTAACGGACAACGCTTTCCTCCTACGTGATCGTTATACCAGTGCCAAGCTTCTTCATTAATTGGCTCGCCAACCGAACCAATGACTTTAAGCGAACTCAATGGAAAACGTTGCACATAATCTAAACTTTCTTTTGCCAAAGCACGTATAGCTGTTGGTGCAGTGTAGAATTGATTCACTTGGTGTTTTTCGATTACTTCCCAAAAACGACTAAAATCTGGATACGATGGAACGCCTTCAAAAATTACGGTTGTGGCACCATTTAATAGTGGTCCGTAAAGAATATAGGAGTGTCCGGTAATCCAACCAATATCGGCAGTACACCAATAGACATCGTTTTCTTCGTATTTGAAAATATTTTTAAAAGTATAAGCCGTATAAACCATATATCCTGCCGTGGTATGAACCATTCCTTTAGGTTTTCCAGTAGAACCCGAAGTATAAAGAATAAACAAAGGATCTTCAGCATCCATAATTTCGGCTACACAATTTGGAATGGCAGCGTCCATTAACGGTTGTAACCATTGGTCACGTCCTGCTTTCATAGAAACCTCTGTATTGGTTCTTTTTACTACCAAGACTTTTTCTACACAAGGCGATTTTTCTAAAGCTTCATCTACAATTCCTTTTAAGTCGATGGCTTTATTTCCGCGGTAACTTCCATCAGAAGTAATGACCATTTTACATTCAGAATCATTAATTCTAGCTGAAACTGCCGATGAAGAAAATCCTGCAAAAACCACCGAGTGAATGGCACCAATCCTGGCACATGCCAAAATTGAAACAGCCAATTCAGGTATCATTGGAAGATAAATACAAACTCTATCGCCTTTTTTTATGCCTTGTTCACGCAAAACATTTGCCATTCTCGAAACTCTTGCATACAATTCGTTATAAGAAATATGTTGTGCTGCTTCGTTAGGATCGTTTGGTTCAAATATGATAGCTGTTTTTTCTCCTCTTTTGGCCAAATGACGGTCGATGCAGTTTTTAGTGATGTTCACTTTTGCATCTAAAAACCATTTGAATTGGGCTTCTTGCATATCAAATTCCATTACTTTTTCCCATTTTTGGTACCAAGTAAAGTTTTCATCAGCTACTCTGTCCCAAAATTTTCTTGGTTCTCGCACCGATTTCTTATACATTTTAAAGTAATGCTCTAAATTGTCAATTGTATAGTAACTCATCTTCTTTAGTGATTAGTAATTAGTCATTTATTTTTGTAAATATAAATATTCTATAAATGCAAAAAAGATATTTATTGCAAAATTACTATATATAGTAAAATAAAATAGAACTATTAGCTGATAATTCTACCGTCTTTCATTTCAATAATTCGGTCGCTTTTGTGAGCAAAATCATCGTCGTGGGTAACTGCAATGATTGTTTGACCAAAATTTCGTGTCAGCTCTTGAAAAATATCAAATACAATGGCTGTGTTTTTACTATCTAAATTTCCTGTTGGTTCGTCGCCCATAATGAGTAATGGGTCATTTATTAAAGCTCTAGCAATGGCTACACGTTGTTGTTGTCCGCCCGAAAGTTTACTGGCTGGTTTTAATGCTTGGTCTTGCAAACCTAATATTTCTAGTTTTTGAAAAGCTCGTGCTTCAATTTCTTTTTCAGATAATTTTCCCAGTTTCAATGCAGGAATCATTACATTTCTTAAACAAGAAAACTCTGGTAGCAAGTAATGAAATTGAAATACAAACCCTATTTTTTCGTTTCTTAATTCAGCTAATTGGTCGGTAGATAAACCTGTCATCAATTTATTATCAATATATAATTCGCCATCATAATCAGTATCCATGGTAGAAAGTACATATAAAAGTGTTGATTTGCCACTACCCGACTTTCCTATCATAGAAAGAAATTCTCCTTTTTTTACATCAAATGAAATTTCTTTTAGCACTTGAAATTCTGTTGGCTCGTGGAAGAATTTATTTATTTTTTTGGTTTCTAGAATGTTCATTTTTATTTTCTTAAAATTTCAACCGGATCTACATTTGCTGCTTTCTTTGCCGGAATATAACCTGCAAAAAACGTTATAACCAATCCAATAATAATGCCTTGAATAAATTTTTTAAATTCATAATCTATTGGAAAATAACCAATATCGCCACCAACATACACATTTTTTAAAATAGCTATTAAAATGGTAGCCATAAGTACACCACCAATAACACCCATAATTCCAATAGAAACCGCTTGTGTTACAAATATTCTAATGACATCTTTTCCTTTAAATCCCATGGCTTTTAAAATAGCAATATCATTTATTTTTTGAGAAACCGTCATGTTTAAGATGTTGTAAATTCCGAAACCCGCCACTAATAATATGGTTAAGGAAACAAATGTGATGATGATTTTACGCATTTTGTTAGCCGCCATAAACGTTTCATTGGCTTGTTTCCATCCTTCGGCTTTGTAACCTGTTAGGGCTGAAATTTTTTTGGCAACGGTTTCTGCTTCTTCCGAATCATAAATATTTACGTTAATGTCGGTAATGTAGCTCGTTCCTTCTTTCAATAATTGTTGCGCAGTTGCAATATTGATGTAAGACCTTGTTTTATCTGTAATAGAATTGTTTGTTTTAAAAATGCCAATGATTTTAAAAGTACGATTAATTCCTTTAGAAGAAGTTAAGTTCAAATTATCATTTAGATTTAAATTCATTTTTTCAGAAATACCGCTTCCTATAACAATTCCGTTGGTATTGGATTTTAGTAGTTCAAAATTTCCTTCTACCATAAATGATTTTATATCAAACATCAAGTTAGCTTCATCGGGTTTTATGCCAACAGAAATACCTGATATTTGCGATTTACCGTTATTATAAAAAACATTTGAATTGACTTGAGGTGTTACAACCGTTACTTCTTTTTGTTTTAAAATGGTTTCAATAACCAAATTTGGATTGATGATGGTATTGTTTACAGGAACAATTTTTGGATTAATTATAATGGGTTTAGCGTTAGTATCATCAATCAAAGGTTTACTAATTTCATCGTCTTTGTACACTCGAATATGAGAGGTAGATTTAAAAATTGCAGCACTCGAACTCTTGTCAAAACCTACCAACATGCAATTCATAAAAATATAAATCGACATTCCTAAAACAACACCCATAACAGCAACTGCCGTGAGTTTTTTGTTAGAAACAACATAGGTTTTTGCAATGGCTGAATTGATGTTCATTTTTTTAGTTTTTAGCGATTAGCTCTTAGTGATAGTCTTTAGTGATTTTTTTTATTCTTTACTCCCTACTCTTAACTCCCATCTCCCAACTCCCAACTTCCAACTTTTTTTATAATTTTAATGGTAAAAGTACGTCGTCTTTAGTTACTCCTTCTAAAACTTCAACATATTCTGTAGAAACAATTCCAGGTTTTATGATTACATATTCCTCTTTTCCTTTTACGTTTACTTTGTTTCCAAATCCAACATAATTTCTTGGAATTAATAAGGCATTTTTCTTTTCCCCAACTAAAATATTGGCTTCTAATTGTGTTCCGAAAAGGGAATTTTCTATAGGTTTATCAAAAATTACTTTGCAAATAAAAGATTGTGTTTGTTGGTCAAATGCCGAAAGTATTTCAGAAACTTTTCCTTTTAAAACATTATTTTTATGGGTGTTTAGTTTAATAAAAACGGTTTGTCCTAATGTTACTTTTCCGATGCTGTTTTCATCTACGTTTAAAACGGCTTCTACTTTTGTTTGATTTGCAATGGTGGCAATAATCTCTCCTTTTTTTACATAATCACCATTGTTTTTTAGTTTTTTGATAACCGTTCCGCTTTCAGTTACCATAATCAAATTATAATTTTTAACAACTTGATTGCTTTTCAATTGACCTTTAGTAGCAATTTGTTGTTGTTTAGCTTGTTGCAAAATAACTCGATATTGTTTTTTTAAAGAATTTAAACTAGATAACGAATTTTTAGCTGCTAATTGTGCGTTTTCATATTCTACTTTCGAACCAATATTTTGCTGATTCAAGCGTTCATAGCGTTCGGCTTGCTTTTTGTCTTGTGCATATTTGCTTTCGGCAAACTGAATATTTTGTTCGAGTTGCATTAAGCGTTCATAGCGTTCGGCTTGCTTTTTGTCTTGTGCATATTTGCTTTCGGCAAACTGAATATTTTGTTCGAGTTGCATTAAAGCAGGAGCACTAGATGTTACATTTTCGTTAGAAATTACAATTTGTTGTTGCGAAGTTTCTGCATTGATTTTGTTGATTTCATTGTCTAACCTTGCGATTGTTTTTCCTTTAGCAACCGTGTTTCCTACTTCAAAATTAGCATCTTGCAACACACCATCTGTTTGAGCCGTGAGATTATATGAATCGTCCCATTCTAATTGACCTGAGGCAAAAACTAATTCTTTAATATCTTGATTTATAGGATGAATTTCATCACTTTTTCCACAAGAAAAAAGCGATAAAACGGTTATTATAGCTAGTATTTTTTTCATTTTGACATTAATTTTAGGGTTGTATTCATGATTTTATTGCCTTGATTTATCAAATCGATTTCAAATTTGGAGAACTTCCATTTTAGCATCATCATTCTAAAACTTCCCATAATGAGGTGAACGAGTTCTTGTGTTTCGATAGTATTTGTAAATTCATTATTTTCTTTACCAACTTCAATGATTTTTGTTATTAATTGTATTTTATAGTCAATTATTTTCATAATAGATTGATTGATTTTTTCTGATTCATCAAACAAACCTTCTGATAAAATAGCCACCACAAAATGAGGATTATTACTAAAAAACTGAAATTGACTGCTGAAAAGTTTTTTTAATTTTTCTTCAGAAGTGCCTTCTTTTTCAAAAATCACATCTAATCGTTCTTTAATATTGCTTCCTAAATAATTTAATAACAAAACGATAATGTCTTCTTTGTTTTTAAAATGTCTATACAAAGCACTTTCAGAAAATGCCATTTCTTGTGCTAAATTTTTTGTAGTTAATCCTTTTATCCCTTTTTCCATTAAGAGTTTTCCTGCGGATGCTATTATTTCTTGTTGCCTTTTAGAAGTAGTGTCAACCATAATTGAATAAGTTAGTGAATATTCACACTGCAAATTTACACTAAAAAAAGTCAACAAAATTATTTATTGACTTTTTTAATTTGTTTTTATCTAAACGAACCTATTTTTGCTTTAATAAATTCTTCTCTAACTTCATCAATAATAGCTTCATCGTCTATTGTCGATGGAATTTGGAAATTTTCGCCATCGGCAATACTTCTTAATAATTTGCGTAAGATTTTGCCCGAACGTGTTTTAGGTAGTCGTTGAACAATAACCACATCGCGTAAGGACGCAACGGCACCAATTTGCTCACGAACAAGCAGAACCACCTCATGCTGCAATTGAAAATGCTCAATATCTTCGCCCGATTTATTAACCACTAACGCCAGAGGAACTTGACCTTTTAACTCGTCATTAATACCAATAACTGCACATTCTGCAACCGAATGATGTGAAGATACAATTTCTTCCATTTCGGCGGTTGAAAGTCGATGACCTGCCACATTAATAACATCATCTACTCTACCGGTTATAAAAATATAGTTTTCATCATCTTTAAATCCGCCATCGCCAGAAAAGTAATATCCCGGAAATTTATTCAAATATCCTGCTTTAAAACGTTCATTATCTTTCCATAAATCGAGCATGGTTCCGGGTGGCAATGGCAATTTGATTACTACATAACCTTCTTCATTGGGTCCTAATTCTTGTCCGTTTTCGCCAAAAATTCTAATGTCATAACCCGTAACTGCTTTTCCGGCAGAACCTGGTTTTATGGGTAAATACTCCACGCCCATCATGTTAGCAATCATGGGCCACCCCGATTCTGTTTGCCACCAATGGTCAATTGCAGGAACAGGAATGTGCTCGCGATACCATTCTAATGTAGCCACATCGCAACGCTCACCTGCTAAGAATTGAGTTCGTAAACACGATAAATCATATTGTTTGATAAATTTGCCGTTTGGATCTTCTTTTTTGATGGCACGAATGGCAGTTGGAGCAGTAAACATAATGCTTACTTTATGCTCGGCAATTACTCTCCAAAACGTACTTGCATCGGGTGTTCGGATAGGTTTTCCTTCAAAAATAACCGTTGTATTTCTATTAATTAGTGGTCCATAAACAATATAACTATGCCCCACAACCCAACCCACATCGGAAGCAGCCCAAAAAACCTCGTCTTGTTTAGCTCCATAAATGTATTGCATTGAAAATTTGAGTGCTGTGGCATAACCACCAGTATCTCTAACAATTCCTTTGGGTTTTCCGGTAGTTCCAGAAGTATATAAAACATACAGTGGATGAGTGGCATTTACAGGAACACATGGAGCTTCATCTGAACCTGGATGAGTGGCATTTACAGGAACACATGGAGCTTCATCTGAACCATACACTAAAGCATCATAATCAACATCATATTTTTTAAACGGAATTTTGGCACCTAATTTTCTATTGAAAACGATTACTTTTTTAGGTTTGTGTTCGGCTAATGCTATGGCTTCGTCCACTAATGGTTTGTATGCAATGAGTCTGTCAATTTCTATTCCAGATGATGCCGTGATGATTAATCTTGGTTTGCAATCATCAATTCTTATGGCTAATTCGTGAGGTGCAAAACCACCAAAAACAACAGAATGCGTTCAATTCTTATGGCTAATTCGTGAGGTGCAAAACCACCAAAAACAACAGAATGCGTCACTCCTATTCGTGCACAAGCCAGCATGGCAAAGGCAGCTTGCGGAATCATAGGCATATAAATTACAGCGGTATCGCCTTTTTTTAATCCTAAAGAAATCATGCCACCTGAAAGTTTAGCCACTTCGGTTTTAACTTCGTTATAGGTATATTTTTTTACAGTTTGTGTTACAGGAGAATCATAGATGATAGCAGTTTGATCTCCGTAGCCATCTTCAATGTGTTTATCTAAAGCTAAATAGCATACATTTAATTCTCCATCTTTGTACCATAATGGATAATCATTATCATCTTTTGATAAAATAATAGTTGGTTTATTATACCATTCTAATTCGTTTGCTTGCGCTTTCCAAAATGCTTCAGGAGATTGCGTACTTTGGTTATAAAATTCTTGGTAATTCATTGGTATTGTAAGGTTTGTGTTTGTTATACTTGTAAAGTAAATGTAAGTATTAATACAATACCAAATGAAATTTTCTTGCTAAATAGGTATATACGAAAACGTTTGCGTGAATATTGGTTTTAAAATTTATTTGGAAATTTTCTACAATTTTTTTAGTAAACAGTGTAAGTACTAAATTTTTAAAAGGTGTTTTTGCTTGTTAGTTAGATGTTTAAATTTTTCAGTTATAAATATACATTTAATCAAGGAATTAGGTTTATTTCTTGAATATAAGTTTTAATTTATTTCACTACTAACCGACAAAATATTTTAGGACAAAGGGCTACTTTTTACAGTTAGCCCTTTTTTTCATACTTTTCAAGTGCAAATAAAAAAAG
>JFJP01034727.1_pt1 | contig 31450 bp, 25 predicted proteins | sample 431651 | NCBI WGS metagenome assembly JFJP01 (sample SAMN02602958, study PRJNA72255) | Microbial mat metagenome, whole genome shotgun sequencing project. | biome: fresh water; feature: sink hole; material: water; isolation source: purple microbial (photo- and chemosynthetic) mats found in... | reverse complement strand
GCGCCGTACTTGTCGAAGATGAAATCTATGTCCTTGTCGCCGCGGCCTGAAAGGTTTACCAGAATTGACTGTCTGGGGTTGGCTTTGGCGTACTTGCACGCGTACGCTACGGCGTGGGCGCTTTCGAGCGCTGGAATGATGCCTTCCTTTTTGCTGAGCTCGTAGAACGAGTCTATGGCCTCGTCGTCGGTGACCGAGGTGTACTGCACTCGCTTGATGTCGTGGAGCATCGAGTGTTCAGGGCCTACACCCGGGTAGTCAAGGCCGCTGGCTACCGAATACACGGGCGATGGTTCACCCTTTGCGTCCTGCAACAAAATGCACTTGAAACCGTGGATCATGCCCGGCTTGCCGTAGGTAATCGTTGCGGCGTTGTCGCCGGTCTTGGTACCCCTGCCCATCGGTTCGACGCCGTGCAGTTTGACGTTTTCGTCATCGATGAAGGCCGAAAAAATACCCATCGCGTTCGAGCCGCCTCCGACGCATGCCATCACATTGTCAGGTTGTTCGCCGGTCATTTCAAAGAATTGATCCTTGGCTTCGATTCCTACGACACGCTGGAACTCGCGTACCATCATAGGAAAGGGGTGGGGGCCGACGACCGAACCTATGCAGTACATGCTTGACACCGGATCGACCATGTAGGCCTCGAACGCCGAGTCTACCGCTTCCTTGAGCGTTTTAAGGCCGCGGGAGACCGGTACGACCTTTGCTCCCAGAATTTTCATACGGATGACGTTCGGGTGTTCCTTGACGATGTCGACCTCACCCATGTGGATCTCGCATTCGAGGCCAAAGTAGGCTGCGGCTGTGGCGAGGGCTACGCCGTGCTGGCCGGCACCGGTTTCAGCTATCAGCTTTTTTTTACCCAGATATTTAGCAAGAAGAGCCTCGCCCATGCAGTGGTTCAGCTTGTGCGCGCCGGTGTGGTTCAGGTCTTCGCGCTTCAGGTAGATGCGTCCGCCGTACTCGTCAGAAAGCCGTTTGGCAAAGTACACAGGGGTTGGCCTGCCCTGGAAATGCTTGCGTATGCTCCGGAGTTCCGATATGAACTCGTGTGATTTGCTGATGGAATAGTACGCGTTGGTAATTTTTTCCATTTCAGCCTGGAGGTCCGGGGGCAGAAAGCTTCCGCCGTATTGTCCAAAGTTGCCTTGCGCGTCCGGAAATGACTTGAAATACTCACCCATGTTTGTTTCTCCTTGAAAGAACGTATTGGCATCATACCGAGGATTTTTGATTCTGTCAATAGAAACGAATATGGACATTTTTGCCTTTTACCACGTGATGCACTATGATGGCTTCCAGGTGGAACACATGAATAGCAGACACGTGCGGCAATCAGTGGGAGCGTTGCGGATCAAGATTCTGGCGGCTCTCTATGGATCGCTTTTTATTTTCCTTGTGCTGAGCGAGTTCATCAATGCGGCGTACAACACCAAATATGACCAGCGCGGACTAAGCCTGCTCGACCGGATTCCTTTGGCCTTCAAGCCCTCGGTCATGGCGCTGTATGTCGTGTTTACGACCATCCTGTTCATGATGGTCATGCGCTACCTGAAACCCCTCTTGTCATTCGTAGCGGATGCCCGGGATCCTGACAAGGCCAGGGTAGCCGCAATCCGCATGCCGTGGACAATCATACTGTTCCAGGTAGGCGCGTGGACGGTGGGCACCCTCGCGTATTACGCTTTGCGGGGTTGGCAAGCCGAGAGTGGCATACACGTGACGTATGGTATTGCAACCAAGCTTGTCACTGGCTTCCTGTCGGCGATGTACGTAACATTTTTCATCAACCTGATCATGCAGGAGTCCAAGCGCAGCCTGGGCGTAACCGACATCCGCCCTGGAGAGCGTGATATTTTTTCACGCTACAAGGATTATCTGGCTACCGTCTCGGGTGTCTTGTTTATCGTGGTATACGCTTCGTACATATCAGGCTACTTCGCGGCCAGCGGGGAAAAACTTGAAACACTATCGTACCTTTTACGGGCACTGCCGGGGTTCCTGGTACTGGGTGTTGTCGGTGTAATTCCCATATTCCTGTCCAAACGCGAATACCATAACCAGGTTGACGGAATCCTCAAAGAAATGCATGACCTGAGCAGTGGAACCATTGACCGTTCGCACCAGATCGACATAGTCAACTTCGACGAACTGGGTGAATTGTCAATGTACGTCAACCAGAACATAGTCCGTTACCGCGAGTTTGCCGACAGTATCCAGCACCTCGTGGCAAGCCTTACCGACGCATCGCTTTCACTTGCTACCACAGCGCAACAGAATTCCTCGGTATCCAACCAGCAGGCGGCTGCGGTTGCCGAGGTTGTATCGACAATGGAGGATTCCGACCGTCTTGGAAAGAAAGCGGCAGAAAGAGCAGCGGAGGTTGACGATAAATCGGTAAAGACTTTGCAGACAGCCCTGGAGGGTGTTGGCCGGATGGAAGGCTATCTTGAATCGATGGAGTCGATCAGGAAAGCCAACGAGGGTACCATCGAGTTCATCAAGACACTCAACGAGGACATCAATACCATCTGGGATGTTGTGCGGATGATAAACTCGATAGCAAACCAGGTAAAAATTATCGCGTTCAATGCCGAGCTCGAGGCTTCGTCCGCTGGACCCGCCGGAAAAAATTTCGAGATAGTTGCCACGGAAATTCGAAGGCTGGCTGACAACACGGTGGCGTCTACCGCCGAGATTCGTGACAAGACCCAGTTGATAGAACAGGCTGCCAGAAATCTGATCGAGTCGTCCAGCTCGACAACCAAAGCAATCCAGTCCGGCTGGGAAAACTCCCGGAAAATACAGGAAGCGTTCAATTCAGTCAAACAGTCTTCCGAGGATGCGTCTGCTTCTGCGAAGGCCATCAACGAAGGCATCCGGATGCAGACGGGTGGATCGGAGCAGATTTTGCTTACCATGAAGCAGATAGCCCATAGCGCCTCCGATTTTGCGGAGTCCACCAGGATGCTTTCTGAAACTTCCAGGCGGCTGACAGAGATGGTTGCCGCCATGCGCAAGCTGGCCGAGGCTCAGGGTCAAGGCTCATGAGCAGCTCAAGAGGCAACGAGAGGCGGCACCTGCTGTACTATCTGGAAGTGGTCGGACGGTCGGCAACTACAACGATAGGCCGCCTTGGTGACATCCACTCAGAAGGACTCCTTCTCATCACGCCGCAGGCTTTGACTGCCGGACAGCACCTGGATGTTTCCATCAGGATTCCCGCCCCGCTGGGGCTTGGCCGGCAGGCATTCGATCTTGGGCTTGTGGTACGGTGGAGCCGCGTGGAAGGGCCTGGAAACCAGTACCTGAACGGTTGCAGTTATGACTCGATTCAGGAACCGGACAGGATTTTCATACAGGCACTTGTCAAGAAGATTGGCTTTTCCGACGGTCAAAAAAAGATCGTGCTCAAGGGCGATGCCAACAGGTTCATCGATACAGGGTCCGAGGAGTGATGACCATGAAAAACGATGTTGGCCGGAAACCGTTCTTCAGAAGCCTGAACAGAAAAATCCAGTTCCTGTTCGGTGCCGTGTTCATTACCGCAGTCATCGGACTGCAGGCCGGGATATTCCTCGTCATGTACGACGGAATGGAAGCGCAATATACCAGGGAACTGGAACAGACTACAGGAATGATCACCAGCATTGTCCGGACCTATGTGGATTCATCGGTGCGCAATTACCTGATCGGGAGGGCCGAGTCTGTCAGGCGCATGGTGGAATACGAGTACGAAGCCTTTGCGTCCGGTGATACAACCGAGTCCAAAGCCTACGAGCGGGTCAAAGCCATGATGGTAGACCCGGAGTTCGGCAAGATAGGCAAGACCGGTTACATAGCCGGGGTCAGCAGCAAGGGCATCCTTTCCATCCATCCCAAGACACCCGGAGCTGATGCTAGTGGCTATGAGTTCATGAAAAAAGCAATGGCGATGAAAAATGGTTACCTTGAATACCGGTGGAAAAATACAGGTGAGACCGAAGAACGGGAGAAGGCAGGCGGCATGGCCTACTTTGAACCCTGGGACATCATAGTCTGGGCTTCTTCCTACAAGAACGAGTTTTTGGATCTGGTTGACCTTTCCAGGCTCGAAGACCAGCTTCTGCAGATACGGCTTGGAAATAGAGGTTATGTATTTGTCATGGATAAGACCGGAACCTTGCTCATTCATCCTACGTTGAAAGGTAAAAACCTGTTCGATGATACTGACACATCGGGGCGGTATTATGTCAGGGAAATGCTGGCGCAACGCGATGGCTTGATGCGCTATACGATGTCGGGGGATCGCAAGAGCGATGCCGGGTTGACGAGATTCGTATATTTTCCAGAGCTTGAGCTTACCATAGCCGCAAAGGTTTATTACGATGACATCTTTGCCCTGGTCAGGAAAACTGGTGTCTTCAGTGCTGTTGCAGCCATTGTAACGCTGTTCATCGCCAATCTTCTGGTAGCCCTGCTGGTAACCAGGATTACGAAGCCTATTTCAAGGATGCGTGCCATTGCGGATGCCGTTGCCAAAGGTGATCTCAGAAATCGTGTAGAGGTAGGATCGGTAGACGAGATTGGCATGATGTCGGCTCATTTCAATACGCTCGTAGACGCCATGGAAGCTATGGTAAAAGGCTTGAAGTCTTCATCCGGCAACTTGTTTTCAGCGGTACAGGACCTCTCGGTTTCATCGCAGGAAATAACCACGACGTCCAACCAGCAGGCTGCAGCTGTAAAGGAAATTGTCAGCACCATGGAAGATTCCGATCAGCTCTCGCGGAGTATCGTGGTCAGGATAAACGAAGTCAGTTCAATCGCCAACGATACCAGACGTGTCGTTGACGATGGCGACTCCAGGGTTCGCCGCATACTTGAAAAAATGGGGGAGATCCGCGTAAGCAACGATGGCACCATAAAGGGAATCAGAACTCTGGGAGAACGGATCGACAGCATCTGGGAGATAGTAAACATCATCAACGGCATTGCAGACCAGACCAAGATCATAGCCTTCAACGCGGAATTGGAAGCCGCTGCTGCCGGACCTGCCGGAAAGAATTTCCAGATTGTTGCAGCAGAAATACGGAGGCTGGCAGATGGTACGGTGGCCAGCACCAGTGAAATCAAGAACAAGATCACCGAGATTCAGCACAGTTCGGATCACTTGATAATAGCCTCGGAGGAGGGAACCAGCCGAATACAGGAAGGCAACTCGATATCGGAGGAACTACGCATCATGTTCGAGGATATTCGTAGCTCTTCAGAGATTTCCGCAAAATCAGCCGGTAAGATTGCCTTGTCGATCAACCAGCAGGTCACTGCCTTCGAGCAGATACTCCAGACCCTGAAGCAGATATCCGAGGGTATAGACAATTTTGTTGCGACCACCAGATCTACCGTAAAATCCAGCTTGGCTCTCAAAGAGATGGCCGAGGGTATGCAATCCGTTGTTGATTCGTACGAGGTAGAGTGAAATGCCCGACAAGGAGCTTCTGGAAAAGATACTGGAATCGGATACGGTAAAACAGGGAACCGCTACGGTTGCCGAGAAGACGTACCGAAAATTTGTGGTGGTAAGCCTGGGTAGTGCAAGATACGCCATACCCGCTTCTGCGGTACGTGAAATTGTCATAGACGCGGTGGTGCACTACGTGCCCTTCGTGCCGCCGTATATCAAGGGCTTGGTCAATCGCCACGGTGAACCGTATACGGCTGTCGACCTCAACGTGCTGTTGCGCAAGGAATCATCGGAGGGCGAACTGACATTGCTGGTACTCAACGCCACCGACGACCGCCTTGCATTGCTGGTTTCCAGCGTACACGAAATCGTCAAGGTAGACGAAACCGGTACCTATCCAATAACAGAAAAGGAACATGGAACCTCATTCCTTGAAGGTTCGGTACGGCTGGGTGATGAAGACGTCTTCATAGTGTCCATGGATGGCATCAAGCGAAAGATGGAAGAAGATCTTGGAACACCCTGAATCCGGATCATCCATGGATAAGGACGATTTCATCGGTTTCAGTCTCGGGGCGGTACACTTTGTGATGAGGCGTGCGCCTTTTTTTGCGGCCATCCACCGTGGTGATGCCGAAGGCCTGGTAAACCCTCCGGGCATCGTACCTGCCGCTAACGATACTGCAGTCCTTTCCACCTTCATTGATGGATTCCTCTGTTTCAACAACCGCGAAATTCCCCTCTTCAGGTTTGACGACCTGTTAAGCAGAATATTCCATATAACCGAACCGGGACATCTTCGGTCCACTCTCGTTGCGCGCCTTGACAGTTTTAGCCCGTCATCCGCAGAGGCTTTCAGGTCACTCATCCGGACGTGCCTTCCTGGTGCCGATGAGGAGTACCTGGCTTTTGGAATCAGCGGTGATGGCTCTCTCCGCAGCATACCGTGGCGGGAACTCCGGCCGGTACCGCACGGCATACGGCAATTCCTGTGGAACAAAGGAATCATCGCGTGCCGTTTTGGCGCACAGGACCAGATCGAGTATCTCCTGGATCCCGCGGATATTTGCTTCCCGTATCTGGAAGTCCACGAGGCGATTCCGTGATCCGGGTCCTTCTTGTCGACGACTCGGCCTTGATGCGGCATGTGCTCAGAGACTTGCTGGAAGCTTCCGGAGATATCATGGTTGTCGGTGAAGCCAGCAATGGACTCGCGGGTTGCGAAAAGAACCTGGAACTCATGCCTGACCTCGTTGTACTCGATATCGACATGCCTGTCATGGATGGTGTCAAGGCTACTGCCCGCATCATGAGCGAGCGCCCGGTCGGCATCCTTGTTTTTTCCGCTTCCGCTGAATCCTCCATGGGTTTTGCTGCGCTTGAAGCTGGCGCACGCGATGTACTCCTCAAGCCCGACATTGACACGCTCAATGATGATGCTTTCCGCAAGTCGTTCTACGACCGGATACGCATGATGACATCCAGAGGGTTACATTCTGAAGCCGGTCCGACAGGTACGGCATCCAGAGCTGGCATTTCCGGGACGGGAACTATGGTCAAGGCCATCGTCATGGGAGCTTCCACGGGAGGCCCTGTCGCCGTTCGTACTCTGCTTTCCGCGATGCCAGCTGGATTCCCCGCTGGCATCGCGCTGGTACAGCATCTGGAGGACGGGTTTGACACCGGGTATGTCGACTGGCTGGATCAAGCCAGCTCGTTGCACGTACGCCTTGCCACGGAAGAAACCATGCTTGAACCGGGTACCGTTACCGTAGCACCGGTGAATCGCCATCTGATCATACGTGGAGGCAAGCTTTCCCTCGATGACGGGCCAAAGATAGGCAACCAGAAACCTGCTGTCGATGCGTTGTTTTCCAGTGCGGCCGCTTTCTATGGCACCGGACTTCTGGGAGTCTTGCTGACTGGCATGGGGCGTGATGGAGCCGATGGCTGCAAGGCCATAGTCACGGCCGGTGGCCGGACCTTGGTACAGGATCAGCACACCAGTGCAATTTTTGGCATGCCCAAAGCTGCAATCGATCTTGGTGCCGCGAGTGAAATTCTGGCTTTGAATGACCTTGCTCCACGGATGCTTGCCCTTGCCTGGATGGGCAGGAAACCATAATGGGGTTACCTGTTCAGCCAGGAGTCTTTGACGCAGCACTTGAATACATCAACGGCTGGACTGGCATCAGCCTTCCGGAAACCAAGTACCGGTCGCTTCGGGAATATCTGTTACGCTTTCCTGCCGATATGGATTTCAGTGCGATTATCAACGTGCTCGAGCGCGATGCTGACGAACGTGAATCGTTCCTCGGAATTGTGACCATCAACGAAACGTATTTTTTCAGGGAGCAGCGGCAATTTGCCTTGTTGCAGTCGAAAATCCTGCCTGAGCTGGCAACCAGGGCCAAATCCTGGAAATTCTGGAGTGCTGCATGCTCCACTGGCGAGGAAGCCGTATCGCTCGCCGTTTTGGGCAGATCCATGGTAGAGGCGGACCGATTGCTCGTGTACGCAGGAGATATAAGTCCACAAGCGCTTGCCCGCTGTGCAGAGGGACGGTATGGACCCAATTCGTTCAGGGATGACGGCAAGGATTTTTTCTGGCTTCTTGATAGTTTCTGCTCACGTGAAGGCAAACAACTGGTTGTCGGGAACGAACTCAGGCAAAACCTCCGTTATGGTGCGTTGAACCTGGTTGACCCAGCCTACCCGGACATACCGGAAGGTCTCCATATTGTGTTCATGCGAAACGCGCTTATGTACATGCCCATGGCAACAAGGCAAGCCGTGGTAGCCCGGGTGGCAGCCAAGCTCGCCGATAGTGGGTGCCTTTTTTTCTCTTCCAGCGAGATCGCGCACCTGTCGCATCCGGATTTGAGCCTTGAAGAAGCCGATGGCGTATATTATTTCCGCAAGAAGAGTTACACCGAGAAAAGCCGGGGTTCCACGGTGTCCGGGCATACCTTTGTTGCCGGGTTGCGACACGACAACGCCATACCGGAACGCCAGCCCCGCATACCGGCTCCCGTCAGCATAACTCCGGACCAGATTGCCCAGTATGCAAGCCAGCGTCTCAATAATCCATTGTTTGAAGAACCGGGGCTGCCGGCGTATCAGGCCGCGCTTCTGTGCCTTGAGATTGTATACGAACTCAGGACCGGAAAAGGTGTTGCTGCACTGGTGGAATTGTTGGAGTCTCGATGGGGCGTCAATGCACTTTCAAGGTTTCTGGTAGGGGTGTCTACTGCAACTATCGCCAGCGGAATCTCCGGTCCTGGTGACGAGCTCCCTGCAGAGGCTTTCAGGGATTCGCTCCGGCTGGATGCACGCTTCTGGCCAGCCCGCCTCAAATTAGCCATGACCCTGCGGGAAAGTTCTCCCGCGGAGGCACGGAGCGAGTTCAAGCGATGCGCCACGGACATAGAATCATATCTTGCAGCCGGCCGGTATGAGTACCAGTTCATACTGGAAGGTTTCAACGCAAAATATTTTCTTGACCTCTGCAACGGATGGTTCAGGAAGCTGGTGCCCGAAGGAGCATTGCATGGCACTCGATAGAAACGCGTTCATAGCAAATTTCCTTGATGAATTGGCCGAGCAACTGTCCCTTGTCGATACATCCATTTTGTTGCTCAAGGATGACCCCGGCAGGGATGATTCGCTAGCCTCGCTGCAACGGGCGCTTCATACTATCAAGGGCTCAAGCCGGATGCTCAAGTTCAAGTCAATAGAAGCGCTGGCCCACGGCCTTGAGAGTGTTTTCAAGGGCATCAAGGAAGGTCGTTTTGGCATAACGCGTGACATTGTCAGGTTGGTGCTCCTCACCGGCGATGCCATGAGGCAAGCCTCGGGTTCCATAGCCACAACGCAAAGCGATGACATGGATATCGCCGCTTTTCTGGCTGTCTACGAGCGCGTTGCAGCCTCGGAACCGTTTACGCTCGATGCACTTGCGCTTCCAGGAACTGCCGATTTCACTGTGGCTGTAACTGAGAATCCTGTTCCAGTACTTGATTCCAGCCGCGCATCCGTTCAGGAAGCTCTGCCGGCTGCCAGACCCGTACAACACCAGAGTGAAAAACAGAGGGAGACCATCCGCATAGACCTTGGCCGCATCGATGGCATTGTCCGGATACTCAACAACCTGATAATCAAGCAGTTTCAGTTCCGCAAGGAAAAGGATATCGTTTCCAGGCTGGAAAGCGCACTAGGCCTGGCTGTGGTGGAAAAAAGCAACCGTGGAGAAGCGGTTACAGAAGCACTGAGGCTGGCGCGACAATTGCGCAAGAAGCTCGATGAAGATCTCGAGTTGATGGAGCGCAATACTTTCGAGTTACAGGAAGATATCCTTTCACTACGGATGCTTCCGCTCGAACTCATTCTTGGCAACATGGGCAGGATGGTTGAAGAGACTTCCGCAGTACTCGGAAAAAATATCCGCCTGACCATGACGGGCACCGACCTGAACCTGGATAAATTCATACTCGAGGGTTTGCACGACCCCATCGTGCACATAGTACGCAACTCTGTGGATCATGGCATAGAAAAGCCTGAGGTCCGGGTATCCAAGGGTAAAAGCCCCACCGGGACACTCGACATTTCCTGCTCGTCGGAAAGTGGCAATATCGTGATACGCATCAAGGATGATGGCAGGGGACTGGACTATGCCCGAATCAGGGAACGTGCCATGCAGCTGTACCCGTCGCAGGCTGACGAGATATCGGAAATGGAGGAAAGTGGCCTCAACACCTATCTTTTCATGTCCGGTTTCTCTACCAAGGACCAGATATCCGACTTGTCTGGAAGGGGTGTCGGACTGGATATCGTGCGGCACAACATAGAAAGCATAAAAGGCAAGATAAGCCTTTCGAGCGCACCGGATCAGGGAACCGAATTCAAATTGTCCCTGCCGTTGTCCATGGCCACCGTGGATGGATTCTTTGTCAGTGCAGCAGGAGAAAAGTTCCTTTTCCCCGCCTCCTTCGTGCGGGAGGTGATAACCGTACAACCTGAAGAGGTCATGGATCTCCTCAACCGTCGAGGTTTCGTGTTAAGGAATCTTGTGGTTCCGCTGTATCCCTTGTCGGTAATCCTGGGTAAGGGTGACGATGACCCCTTTGACCGGGAGAAGTTGTACGTGGTGGTTGTCGAGGCCTTTGGAGAGATGATGGGCATCATGGTCGATTCCATCATCCAGTACACAACACTGATCTACAAACCAGTCCCCGCAAATCTGGCAGGCATAAAAGCGTTGCAGGGTATTGTCTTTGATGAGAATTTCGACATCATCACCATACTGTTTGTTCCGGAATTGATGAACCGCTGCAAAAGGATCCGCAACATTGACACCCGGCGACGGTACTCGGCCGGCCGGCGGGAGAACAAGCGCATCCTTGTGGTCGATGATTCACAAACCACCAGGGACATCGAGAAATCGATTCTCGAGATGGAAGATTACCAGGTTACAACCGCCGTGGACGGTATAGATGGTCTGGACAAACTCAGGGAACAGCGCTTCCATCTCATCGTAACAGACATAAGCATGCCTAGAATGGATGGGCTGACTTTCGTAGAAAACCTGCGCAAGCTTGAGGGTTACGCGCAGATACCGGTAATCGTGGTGTCTTCGGAAGAAGATGAAAGCCACAGACGCTCATTCAGGGAAGCCGGTGCCACTTCGTTCATTGTCAAAAGTGATTTTGAGCGTGAGAACTTGCTGGAACGGGTAAAAACCCTTATCGGGTAAGGCGGAAGAGCATGAACGGTCGTACAATTTTAATAGTTGATGACAGTGACGTCGTAGCAGGTGTACTCGGGGAAGCGCTGGGAGCGGAAGGTTATACTATAGTCAGGGCAACCAATGGAGCGGACGGCATCCTTGCCGCGTATCGTGAGTTGCCGGACCTCATCATCATGGACGTGGAAATGCCCCTGATGCAAGGCTATCAGGCCAGCCGCCTTATCAAGAGCAGACGCGGTTTGAAGGATATTCCCATACTCATGCATACGAGCCTCTCAGAAGACAAAGACAAGTACTGGGCCGTATCGTGCGGTGCGGATGACTTCATAAACAAGGATTTCGACAACCTGGAGAAGCTGTTGTCTACTGTAGGCCGCATGTCCGGGCATGGATCCTATCAGCTTGACATGATCCGCCAGGATGCCATGAATATGAACCGGGACAGGGTATTCGAGCTCCTGGGATCGCTCCTTGACGCACAATTATTCCGCTCCACCGTACTCAATCTCCTGGCCGAGGCTGGCAGGTCTATAGGCTCGATTGCGGAGACAGCGGAGAGGATTCTTGGATTGCTGCCAAAAGTCTGCGATCCTCACGTAGCTGTGATCATCATCAAAGAATTCCGTGGTGTATCGATGTATGTTTCTCCTTCATCTTTGGTCTACCGCACCGAGACCGAAGATTTTCTTCGTATCTGCAACGAAGACTTTATTGCTTGCTTTCCAGATGCTGATCTTGACGGCGTGGTGCCATGCTATCTGGGACTTGATGGCAGAAACAACTTTGAGGAGATCCGGCTGGATAAACGCCGTGTCAGTTCCTACTACCATTGTCACTTGATTGGTACCGGCGGAGAAGTGACTGCGACACTCCATATAGGCAACCTGACCAATAATTATTTCTCTGACCGCATTGTCGAAAATCTGGGAATTTTTGCGGATGGCGCAGGCACCATCGTTGAAAACTCGGTCCTGTTCGTGCATATCCGGGAGCTTGAATCGAGAATCAGGCATGTGTTCTCCAAGTTCGTGCCGGCGGAGGTCATCAATGACCTGCTTACCCGTGGCAGTGATGAAGCCTTGATGGTAGGTGAAAAGCGCACGATTGTGGTTCTCTTTTCCGATATCCGGTCATTCACCGCCATTTCTGAAAACAACAAAGCAGAAGACGTGGTAGCCTTTCTTAACCGGCACTTCAGCATCATGGTTGAAGTGATAAAGCGTCACGGCGGTTCCATAGACAAATTCATAGGTGATGCAATCTTTGCAATATTTGGCGCACCCATAAGCTATGAAGACAATGCGATGCGGGCCGTCCAGGCAGCTGTAGACATGATAGGGGCAATGGGCCAGGTAGAAACCGGGTTTCTGAACCTTCCGGATACCGGGTATGCCATAGGCATCGGTGTCCACGAGGGACCGGCGATTGTCGGCAATATCGGTTCCAGCGACAAGTTCGACTATACCGCCATAGGCGATACGGTGAACATCGCCTCGAGGCTGGAAGGCCTTACCAAGCATTACCACCGCCGTATTCTGGTGTCCGAAGAGATTGCCACGAAGACAGGAGACAGCTTTGACCTGCGCGAGGTCGACCGCGTTAAAGTGAAGGGTAGACTGAACGCAACCAGCCTGTATGCCGTGGAGAATGTAGAAAACGCCTTGACAGCGGAGGCAAGAATCCAATTTGACAAGGGTATCAAATTGTACAAGCAAGGAAACTGGGAAACAGCCCTGGACTATTTCAAGGCAGTAAGGCAGTTAGACAGTGATGATCCAATAACGGCGGAATTCATTGACAGGTGCGAAAAATTTCTTTTATCACCACCCGATTCCTGGGATGGGGCAATTGCGCTCGACTTCAAATAGGAGGAAAACACACAATCATGCCTCTTATTGACGTTGTGCTCCCTTTGCAATCAGTGAAGCCTTGTAGGCTAATCCTTCGATGGGTGGTAACGCCAACCTATCCTTTCCGCGCACCAGCCGGGCATAGACTTCCTCCAGTGGAGACGGACGCATGAAAAAGAATCCCTGCATGAAACCGCAATCCCTCTCTACAAAGTAAGCACGCTGTTCGTCCGTCTCGATTCCTTCCGCAACAATGTCCAGGTCGAGGCTGTGCGCCAGATTGATGATGGCGTTGACAACCTTTTCATTCTGCAACTCGGAAAGATGCACTACAAAGGATATATCTATTTTAAGGGCGTCAACGGGCAGTCTGGACAGGTATGCCAGGGAGGAATATCCCGTGCCAAAATCATCCACCATAAAGGAGATTCCAGGAAGCCGGGCCTTTATTTCCTTCATCCGCTCGATGGCGTCCATCGTGTTGCGCATGATTGTGGATTCAGTAAGTTCCAGTTTGAGGCTTGAAGGGTCTATTTTGGATGCGGTGACTATTTTTTCCAGATTGTCCACATAGTTGGCCTGTTCAAACTGCTTGCTGGAAACATTGACCGCGACGTATACGTTATGAAAACCTTTTTCGTGCAATCGGCGAGTGTCATAGCAAGCCCGCCTTAAAGCCCAGTCACCCAGAGCCATTATCAAACCATGTTCCTCTGCAATGGGTATGAACACAGAAGGTGAAATGTACGAACCATCTTCCTGTTTCCACCGCAGCAAGGCTTCCATGCCGCGGATCGTTCCAGTGGTTCCGACTATGGGTTGATAAAACAGGTTGAAACCGCCACTTCCTATTGCAATCTTCATTTCCTGCTCGAGCCGCCAGCGCTCGGTGGACTTGGTAAAAAGATTTGGATCGTAGACGGTGTAGCGGTTTTTACCTTCTTCCTTGGAACAGTACATGGCGATATCCGCGCTTTTGGTAGCCTCTTCCAGAGTTTTTCCATGATCCGGAATTATTGCCACACCGATCGAGACTCCAACGCTCACCTTGCTTCCTGAACGTGCGCCCTTGGATCGTAAAATATACGGGTTGGAGACGCTTGTCAGTATTCGTTCTGAAACAACTATACTGTCGTTTATATCCTTTATCGTATTGAGAACTACAACAAATTCATCACCACCAAAGCGATATGCTGCGTCCCTGTCCCGGAGGCTTACCCGGATTCTACGCGCTGTCTCTACGAGTAGCTCATCCCCGGCATCATGACCAAGGGTATCGTTGACATGCTTGAAACCGTCAAGATCCAGGAAAAGCACACTGCCTTTCCATCCTTCTTCGATCTGGATCCTCTGAAGCATGGTGCTCATGTCTTCATTGAAAAGATCGCGGTTCCCAAGGCCGGTCAACTTGTCGTGGTACGCAAGGTGCCTGAGCTTTCTTTCAAGCGTCTTGCGCTGCGTAATGTCCCGGATGACACAGGTGAGTGTCCTGCCTTTCTGGTCCTTGGAGTTGCCAAAGGACATTTCCATCGGGGCTACGCCCCGGTGCTTGGTGGAGCCAAGGAATTCAAATGTCCGTTTCAGGCCCAAAGCGAGCCTGTCCTGGTCATCGACATAGAAATATTTACGGAACTCTGCCTCGTGTTTGCTGAACACCTCTGCCGGAAAGAGTACGCTGAAGGGTTTGTCCATCACCTCGTCCCGTTCCCAGCCAAAAGTATTTTTTACTCCCGAGTTTACAAATATTATCTTGAACTGGTCATCAATCCTGAAAATTGCTTCCGTGATGGTCTCGGAGAGCGCTACATAATGTTCACGAGTTTCCTTGAGTTGCTGAAACAGTGCGTGGTCAAAGGAAAGGTCGCGGATCAAGGCTATGACAGCAGGTTCTCCCCTGAGCTGTATCGATGACAGAAGGCAATCCATTGAAACAATGCTTCCGTCGTGCCTTTGTCCGCGGAATGCCAGCACATCCTCCGGGCTGGCTGCATGTGGTTCATTCCCTTTGATCGCAAAATCGGCAAGCCTCTCGTGGAATGCTCCACGATAGCCTTCAGGCAAGAGTTCATAGATTGGAGAACCCAGTATTTCATTGCGTTCATACCCGAATGTAACGAGAAATGCCTGGTTGGCTCCCATGATGACGCCAGCCGTCGACATGATTATTACAGAATCGGACACACCATCAAGGAGAATTTCAAGGCTTGCGTCGGATTCTTCCGAGTCTCCCTCGAGCTTGATGGCATAGCCCTGCAGAAGGCGCTCGAGGAGTTGTGAAAAAATTGACGCTTCGGGAACCGAGGGATGGTTCTTGTAGGCTGCGCCAGCTTCAGCATCAGCGTCAGTTCGTGTCGACTTGCCAGTTCCAAAAAGGTCGTTCAGCCTATCTGGCACACTGTCCTGCTCTGAGGTCCCAATGGATTCCAGCAATTCGTGCATTTCCAGGTTTTTTTGCATTTTATAGAACCCTTCTCATAAAAACATTCTGTAACTACCGGTAGTATACTCCATCAACTCAATTTTATCGAACAAGAAAATCAAGCAAGACGATTATCCCCCGTCTGTCACGTGCGCGGATCTTTTTCGCGAAGATTCAATTTCCAGACGATCTGCCTCCAGCAAGGACTGTGCCTTGTCCAGAATTGCTGTCCTGTCAGCCAGCACTGCATCAATATCGGCCAGCCCGTCTTTGAGGAGGACCTCCAGCCGCCTTGTTTCTTCGTTTATCGCTTCCTGTTTTCTTCTGGAACACCATCGGGAGATATAGGCAAGGGCTTCCTGTGAACCGTACACCATTGCTGCCAGTATCCTTGCGCCGCTCGTATCCACCGCACGGCGAGCGATCCTTTCGGGCACGGTGCGAAGTTCCTGCATCGGATACCCCTCCCGTATCATGGCATCCAGCCGGCTGCGCTTGCCTGGGTATATCAAGGTAACGTAAATGCTGCGCACCAGACGCGCCCCGTCTCCGGACAGCGAAAGCGTATCCCGAGTAACTGACTTGAACAGATCATCAAGGGCAGCCTCATTCCTGGTGATGAAATCATCCAGGTTCGATGCCGCATGAACCGGATCAAGCCAGCCATCGGAGAGTACTGATTCAGGAAACAGCGGGTTAAGACGCTCATGATCATACGAGTGTGGGTGTACGATTTGTTCACGCTCGCCTGCATCGGTCTTGACCCTGTGCTTATAGGTGAACAACGCACCGAGCCTGGGTCCGCGGATTTTGACCGACAAGTAGTTCTGTACGACCAGCCTGAGGTCGTTGTCGCAGAGCATATTGCAAAGCTCATATATTGGCAGGGTAGTCAAAATTCTGTCCGCTTCACGGTACTTGAAGCATCGTTTTGTCCAGATTCCAGCCAATGAACCATCCAGAATGAAACGGGAAGCCAGAGACAAGGCATCGATGGGATCTTCCACTAAAACAACCGAAGGATCGCATCCAAGCGCCTTTGCCACCATGGCCGGGTATGACTGGCTGGTATACGCCCGGCCTTCCCGGTAGGCACTCTTTACTAAATAGCGAAAATCTACGCGCATCACCGGTTTTGCGTCCAGTTGTGGTGCAACGCATGGTCCGGCACTGAAAGCAGTTGGTGCAATGCCCGGTATGGCTGCAAGCATTGTCTTCAGGCTGGTAGCCGCAGCGCTTGCCAATGTCGTTGCTGTTTTGACCCAGGCCTGACTGCTGACTGCATCGGAGCCAGAAGCAATAGCTGGACCCGGCAATTGCCAATACCCCCCCGCTTTTCCGGCCGCTGTCTCCATTTTCCAGAAAAACCATGGTCCGTTCTGGATGGGATCAAAAGCAGTGAGTCCTGCCATCAAGCGCAACGGCCGGACCCTTACCGGTATCTCCCCGATGGAGAATGCTAATGGAAATATGAAATCCGCAGCCACGCTGCCCATCGGTTCCGTTATTTCCATCAAGGTTTGAGGCACATGGTTCTCCAACAGGGGTACTTCCGGCTCCGTGTCTGCAGTTCTGCGCTTTCCAACCCGGGCGATGAAGTCCTTCAAACCCACTGCGTTCCCCTTTGCCAGTGACTAAACTGACCGCATGATCATACGACAGTGTCGTGAACGCGACAAGGATTGCTTGCGTATGGTTCAGTCGTCTTTATTATATTTATTCAAAGTAGTACACTCAAAAAAGTTGTATTTTAATTTCCAATGGAGGAACCTGGAATGGCTGGCGATACCGGTGTAGTAAGGATTTTGCAGATTGGCATGGGCCCTCTTGGCAAAAAAATGGTTGTGTTTGCGTCGGCACGCAAGAGCATGAAAGTGGTTGCGGCAGTAGACAAGGATCCCGCCCTCAAGGGAAAAAAGCTGTCGGAATTGTGCGGCATAGCCGGACTCAATGTCACTGTGACCGATTCACTAGTAGACGCCGTAATCAAGGGCAAGCCCGATGTAGTCGTCCTGACCACCGTTTCCGATATGGCACGGCTGTCTGACCAGCTCGACGAGATATTGCAATTCCGCCTTCCTGTAGTTTCCACCTGCGAGGAGCTCACCTACCCATGGGATGCCAGCACGAAGTTTGCCAAACGGGTAGACGCCGCAGCCCGCAAAGCCCGGGTAGCCGTACTTGGAACGGGTGTGAACCCCGGCTACCTCATGGATACACTGCCGATAGCCCTGACCGCCGTTTGCCAGAATGTGGAGGCGATCAAGGTTTCAAGAATCCAGGACGCAAGGTTCCGCCGTATCCCCTTCCAGAAGAAGATAGGAGCGGGCCTCAGCCTGGACGAATTTGAAGCCAAGCGGAAGGATGGAAGCCTCAGACACGTCGGTCTTACCCAGTCCATGCAGATGATAGCGTCGCGGATGGGCTGGAAACTGGACAAGACTGAAGATGTCATAACACCCATCGTAACTTCCGCAAAAATTGTCACCGATGCCATGACCATTCCCAAAGGCCACGCATCCGGAGTCCAGCAGATTGGCCGTGGATGGGAAGGCAAGAAGGAACGGATCACCCTCATGTTCCGCGCAGCCATCAACGAACCAAATCCGGCCGATACGGTAGAGATAAGCGGTGACCCCAACATCAAGTCGACCATCCCAGGCGGGGTCAACGGTGATGTGGCAACGTGTGCCATCACGCTCAACGCGGTGCAGACTGTGCTCAAGGCGGAACCAGGGCTCCGTACAATGGCTGACGTGCCACTGGTATCGTTTAAATTATAAAAAGACCGCGCTCCGTAAGGAGCGCGGCCATTCAGACAATTATCAGTAGCGGTCTAGTAATCCATGCCGCCCATGCCACCGCCGCCGCCGCCCATGGGGGCTGCAGCTTTTGGTTCGGGGAGGTCGGTGATGGCGCACTCGGTGGTCAGCATGAGGCTGGCAACGCTGGCTGCGTCGACGCCGGCGTTCTCTGCTATCTGGCGGATCGGCTCTTCGAGGGCAGCGCGTGTCCATTGACACGACGTGCCTTGATTTCGATCGCTCCTTGGGCTAAGCCTGATCCCGCTGTGAGATATCCGGGCAACGCCTGCGTTGGTTCCCTGTTACTTTTTTTTGCCTAAGAGCGCTGCAAATGGATTGTAAGTGTCGCTGTCCGCCCCGTTTTCCAGGTACTTTTTGGCTGTTTCATCTTCTTCCAGCGACGAAGCCTGTTTCAGGGACATTCTTTTTTCCGCGATGTCGACGCCCAGGATTTTTACCGTAAGAAGCTGCCCGAGTTTAACGGTAACGCCCGAGTTGCCATACTTGCCCTCGCTCCGCATCTCGGAGACATGGATAAGGCCATCCAGGCCGCTTTCCAGGGAAACGAACGCGCCAAAATCAGTAACGCGGACGACCTTGCCGGTATGCTTGGAGTCTACGGGATATTTTGCAAGCGCGTGGTCCCAAGGATCCGCCTGCAGGTTTTTCATGCTCAGCGAAATGCGCTCGTTTTTCCAGTCGACCTTGAGGATGGTAGCTTCAATTTCCTGCCCTACGGCCAGTACCGCGCTGATATCCTCCACGCGGGCCCTGCTGATTTCTGAAATGGGAAGCAGCGCCTGGATTCCCTCGATGTCGACGAAAGCGCCAAATTCCTGGATCGACTTTATACAACCCTTGACGAGCATGCCTTCCTTGAGCGTTGCTTTCAACGCTTCGATTTTTTCTTTATGGGCTTCTTCATGTATTGCCCTGTTGGACACCAGGATATTGCGGCCGTTTTCCTTGTATTCCTGGATTTTGAAGGTGAGGTGCTTACCGACGTAGACTTCAGCGTTTTCAGCCCGTCTTTGTCCCATCTGTGAAAAGGGGCAAAACGCCCGGGTTTCGCCAATTTTTACCTCGTACCCGCCCTTGATTTCCTTTTCCACGACACCTTCGACGGGTATTCCGTTCTTGTATGCGCTTTCGAGTAGTGCCGGTGCCGCTTTTTCTCCGCTGATCCTGGTGGTGAAATTCATTTCCCCGTTTTTTGAGTTCAGGAAAAAGACTTTGACCGTGTCGCCTTCCTTGACGGAAAGGTTCCCGTCCTGGTCCGCAAGTTCCGCCCGTTCCAGTACGCCTTCGCTCTTGCCGCTCAGCTGCAAAAATATTGAGTCCTTGGAAATCGAAACTATCTGTGTTTCAACCATTTGTCCGGGCTGCAAGCGCTCCATTTTGGTAAGTGTGCTTTCAAAGAGGGACGCAAAATCGCTTGTGCTTGTATCGGCGTTGTACTGTTTCATGCAGTGTTCTCCCTGATCGCAGGCATGATAGCAGAAAAGTGCCCGCAGGGTCAGACCCTCTGTCAGGAGGGGGAGCACAGGCGCAGACGTGGCGCTTCGCGCACCCTCAAATTCGCGGCTCCCCCTGCCTCCGAAGTCCTCGCCCGTCCCCGGGCTCCGGGCTTCTCCGTCACCCCCACTCCCTGATGGCCCCACTTCCTGCACCGGCAAGCCTTGTAGCATGACAGAGTAATTATTATACTACTAATAAGGAGTATATTATGAAGGCTATAGGAATCAAGGCACTGCAGACAAATCCGGCCCTGCTTACACGTTCCCTTGAACAAGAGCCGTATACCCTTATAACCAGGCATGGTCAGCCTATAGGCATTGCGGCGGCTTTTGACGATGCAGCCCTGGACAAGGGATTCCGTCACTACTTGACGCTCCAGGCCTTCCGCAACGGCGATCTGAGCCTTGGCGAGTTGTCCAGGAGCCTTGGAAAGACAAAGGCTGAAACCATCCTGTTTCTAGGCGACCTTGGCATCCCGATAGCTGACTATCCCCTGGCCGAAGATATCGCGACCTTGGAGGGGATCGGGCTTTGACCACTATCGTCAGTGACGCCACTGCCATGATTGTGCTCGCAAAACTGGGTCGGCTGGAACTTCTACGGCACCTGTTCACGGGTGTCGTCATCCCCCAAACCGCTCTTGGCGAGATATGTGCCAAGACCGATCATGATGCCACCGGGTGGCAGGATGCGTTTTTTACCATCATGCCGGATCCTCTGGACAGCCTTCAGAAGCATCTTGAGACTATTCTGGACCGTGGTAAAAGTGCTGCCCTGGCCTTGGCTCATTCCATGGGGTTGCCGGTTCTGGTAGATGAAAAAAAAGGCCGCAGCCTGGCCCGGACGCTGGACATACCAGTCATCGGGTTTGCCGGGGTCATGCTTGCATTGGTCAGGAAGGGTACTATCGACGCCGGGACCATGGCCGCAATTCTTGATGAAGCACGGGCAATCGGCTTCAGGTTGTCTGACAGGCTCATTGAAGAACTGATCGAAGCTGGTAAAGGAATCTTGCCAAGGTAAGGAATTGTATTGACGTTCGCGCTGATTTGAGCGGATGCGAATAGCGACCCGTCAATAATTACATAGATGGCAGCGCCACCGGCGAGCTTGGCCAGGCGCTCCTGGAGTTTCCCGCGGTGTAACCGTTGAGTGTGAAATAAATTTTTAGTCTTGACAGAGTCAAATATCCGGTTTACCATTTTCATATACATGAAAGCGCTTCCACATATATGGAAGTAGTTTTCATGATTCTTTCAAGTGAAATTAGGAGGAGAAGCATGAAAAGAATCGGTGTGTTTTCGATGCTGTTTCTTGTGGCAACACTCGTATTCAGTCAAGGTACGACGACCCTGAAATATGCCAGCTGGATGGCGGCAGGTGAGGACAAGCCAGTTCTCGATGCTTTCATGAAGGCCAATCCAGGGATAGTGGTGGAGGATGAGATACTCGAAGGATCGCGCTACCAGATGCTGCTCAAGACCCGCATCCTGGGCGGGGATATCCCCGATGTGATGCTGATCATGTCCGATCAGGTGCAAGAGTTCATCAATCAGGGCATCATCGCGGATGTAGGCAGCGAACCCGCACTTGCCTTGCAGAAGTCGGTTCCGGCCATCAATGCCGCCTTCTCAAGGAATGGCAAGACCTACGCATTCTCCGTCAACGGGGGAACGGCGGAGCATCCAGTCTGGTATAACAAAGTAATATTCAAGAAACTCGGGATAGCTGAACCCAAGACCCAGGCGGATTTCCTTGCGGCCTGTGCCAAGCTCAAGGCCGCAGGCATCGACCCCGTGGCCTTCGGAGCCAAGGACAGCTGGCCCAACCGCTGGGCGAGCTACTGGAATCTCACTTCCCAGGTCAAGGTAGCCTTCGAGAGGGCGCAGACCAAGGATGTCTTCGAGGCGATGAAGAAGGGCGTGAAGCCCTCCGAGGTCTATGCCGAGAGCTTCCGCTTTATCGCGGACATGGCAGCGAAGGGTTACATCGGAAAGGGTTCCCTTTCGATGACCTGGCCGGAGTCCGCCCAGTATTTCGTTGATGGCAGGGCTGCCATGCTGCCCCAGGGTCCCTGGGTTCCCGGACTTGATAATGTGAAAGGCGCCAACGCCTCTTCCTTTGAACTGGGAGTGTTCCTCTTCCCGGCACCTGCCTATAAGGGAACGGTTTATATCAGGGCCGCGGCCGACAGGATCCTCGTCCTATCCGCGAAGACCAAGAACGTCGCCGCCGCCAAGAAGCTTTTCAACTTCTTTGCGTCTGAAACGAACCTGAAAAGCTATCTGAGCAGCCAGACCCTGACCTCCCTCCTGCCCATCAAGCTCGATCTCCCGCCCATTCTCACCAAGTATGTCGCCGATACCCAGGCTAAGGGCGTCGAGACAGGATTCCACGATAGTGCGCTCATGCCTGCTGGTTTCGAGGGCCGCCTGTGTGAAATAATCGGGAACATCTTCGCGGGACAGGCAGCTAACAAGGCGTTGGCTGACCTCGACGCCTGGTACGCCGATCATAAGTAATGACTGAGGCCCTGGAGCAGGGACAGAAACGAACTGCCGTCCGCTGGATTGCTGCAAGGCATGCCAGCGGGCGGTGCAAAAAAATAGAGGAGGAGAAGATGAAGCCAGACGCGAAGAGATCAAGCATCGCGTTTCGCGAAGGACGGGTTGCCTTGCTCTGCATGGCGCCGGCTCTCCTGTTGTATCTTCTTGTCGTTCTAGGACCCCAGGTTCTGAACCTCTTCTACTCCGTCACTGACTACGATGGTTTCGATCCAGCCTATGCCTTCGTCGGAGCGGCGAATTTCATGAAAGCCTTGTTCGGCGATTCCACACTGCTCAAGGCCTTCCTGGCCACCCTTGTCTTTTCGGTCGCAAGCTTGCTGCTTGGTTTTCTGATCCAGTTTTTCCTTGCCTACAAGCTTCATGGGGGCATGCGAGGTGGCAGTTTCCTGAAAGGACTCTTCTATCTGCCCTCGATCATAAGCATGATCATCCTGTCACTTCTTTGGAACGGAATATTGAAGTATGACGGCATCCTCAACAAGGTTCTCAGCCTCCTTGGACTTCTGGACGAAAAAGTGGATTGGCTGGGAGATCCCGCGCTTGCCATGCTGTCGCTGATACTGGTGAATGCCTGGACATACATGGGCTATGGAATGGTCATCTTCCTCGCCGGCCTCAATTCCATTCCGGCTGAACTCCTTGAGAGTGCGGATCTTGACGGCGCCAAGGGATTCAGGCGACTCTTCGGCATCATCCTTCCACTCATGATGAATTCCATAACCGTCAGCTTGTTCGTCGGTCTGACCGGGGCGATCAAGGTTTTCGACCTCCCCTTTGTCCTGACCAGGGGCGGACCGATGAACTCCACCACGACGATCGCCATGCAGATCTACAAGGAAGCTTTCGAATATCAGCGTTTCGGATACTCATCCGCGATAGCCGTCCTTTTTACCGTCTTCATCGGAACACTCACTCTGGTGCAACTGCGCCTGACGAGGACGCGGGAAATGGAGTACTGATGAAAACACCCTTCCCGACCTCCCCCGGGTCACGGTTACTGTCCCTGCTCGGTTCTGCCTTGGTGTGGATCCTCGCCCTCCTCGTGCTCTTTCCACTAGCCAACATGCTGCTTTCCGGATTCAAGACAAGTCAGGAGATACACCGCGCGCAAATCCTGCCCTCGGTCTTCCGCATTGATAATTTCATGAAGGTCATCTCGACACAGGGGGTCATGTCCAGTTTCCTCAACTCGGCGCTCATAGCCATGGGAAGCATAACCCTGACCCTCATGCTCTGTTCGATTGCTTCCTACGGGCTGGCAAGAAAGAAGGAAAAAATCTTTTCCTTCCTCTACTTTCTCTTCCTTTCGGCGATGATCATTCCAGCTGTTGCAGCCCTTGTCCCGCTCTACACCATGATGAGGGCCGCCGGGTTGATCGACAATCCTTTGGGACTCATACTTATTTATGCGGCCGGAGGAACCCCATTTTGCGTGCTCCTCTTCACGAGTTTCATCAAGACCATTCCGGTGAGCCTTGACGAAGCTGCGGTGCTCGACGGTTGTAGCTATGTGGGAAGGTTTTTCAGGGTCATCTTCCCACTGATGAAGCCGGTGTCGATATCCTTCATCGTGCTCCAGTTGCCGGCCATCTGGAACGATTTCCTTATGCCGCTTCTCTTCATCCGCTCCAAGGCGAACCGGACTATCACCTTGGCGGTCTACTCCTTCACGAGGGAGCATGAGACGGACGCAGGCGCGGTCTACGCGCTGCTGCTCCTCGCCCTCCTTCCCCCCCTCGTGTTCTTCATTATCGCCCAGAAGCAGCTTTACCGCGGCATCACGGCCGGTGCGGTCAAAGGTTAGGATGATGGCAATGCCCGAAAAAGCCCCCACCATAGCGGATATCGCGCGCCTGGCGGAAGTATCTCCAGCGACTGTTTCCCGGGTGATGAACAGCTCCGGCTATGTCGGGAAGGCGACCCGCCTCAAGGTGATGGATGTCATCAAGACCACCGGTTTCGTGCCGAACGCGGCTGGAAGGACGATGGTGACCCAGCAGACCAAACTCATCGGCCTTTTAATTCCGACCTTCGAGAATCCAGTCTACCTCGAGATCCTGAAAGGCACGAACGACGCCGCAGTAGAGCAGGGCTATTCCGTCGTCCTCGGCATTGAGGGCGAGGACGACCGGACGGTAGGCGCGGCGATGCTGCGCCTCGCCGCATTGCAGGTCGACGGCATCATTGTCGCCAAACCGGAGTACCACACCATCGACACTGTCGAGCAGTTGCGCCCCTTCATCGCGCGCCACCTACCGATCGTGCAGCTCGGCGACAGGGACCCGGCTAACGACATCGACGGCATTACGATCAACGATTTTGAATGCGGTCATGCCGCTGGCTTGCACCTCGCCCGCCTGGGGCACGAAGCCTGTACCTTGATCGGCCAACCGGTGAACCGATTCGTGAAGGAACGGCAGGAGGGATTCCGGAAGGCCTACCTCGACCAACGCCTTCCCTTGACGGGACTCGTCGTCGAGGAGGCGGATTTCTCGCGAGCGGGCGGGGCTGACGCTGCCTTACGAGCCCTGGAGGCGCGGCCCTGGACGACAGCCATCCTCGCGATGAACGACATCATGGCCATCGGGGCCATCGATGCGATCGAACAGACCGGGCGACGTATCCCGGAGAATATCGCGGTCGTGGGATTCGATGGGATCCAGCTTGGAGCCCTCGTTCGTCCCCGGCTGACGACGATCATTTTCCCGACCTATGACATGGGGAGGAGGCTCTTCGACCTCCTGCACTCCCGGATCGATGGAAGCTGGAAAGGCGAAACCAGGCAGGTCGTCTTCAACGGTCGCCTGACGGTACGGGAGTCGTCGCTCTCGGCAAGCATCAAGTAAGGCAGGAATCCAAGCATGAACCATGATGAAGGGTCTTCCACGGCGCGGCCGGACCTGGCCGCGTACTACTTTCCGAACTACCACCCCGATACCCGGAACGAGAAATGGCATGGAAAAGACTGGACGGAGTGGGAATTGGTCAGGCGGGCGGAGCCCCGCTTCAACGGGCATTTCCAGCCCCGGATACCGCTCTGGGGATACGAGGACGAGGCGGATCCCCGTGCCATGGAGAGGAAGATAGCCGCCGCCGCCGATGCAGGACTCGATGCATTCATATTCGATTGGTATTGGTACGAAGACGGCCCCTATCTCGAAGCGGCGCTCGAGCGGGGGTTCCTGGGAGCAGGCAACTCGGACAGGATGAAATTCGCGCTGATGTGGGCCAATCACGATTGGGTGGATGTCCATCCCGCCACACGGAATAGTCCACCGAAGGTGCTTGCCGAGGGAGCGGTCTCCGCCACGGCCTTCCGGGCAGCCTGCGACCGGATGATCGAGCGGTATTTCCCCCATCCTTCCTATTGGAGGGTTGATGGCGGTCTCTATCTCTCCTTCTACATGCCTGCCGGCCTGGTCCAGGGTATCGGCTCGGTGGAGAAGACGCGCGCCATCCTCGATGAATTCAGGGAGCGTGTCCGCAAAGCAGGACTCGGAGAGTTGCACCTCAACGCAATCGTCTGGTGCGAGCAGATCCTTCCCGGCGAGCGGAAGGTGGAGGACGTGAACTGCTTCCTCGATGCGCTCGGCTTCGATTCCGTCGGGAGCTATGTCTGGATCCACCACCACCCGCTCCCCGATTTCCCCTTGACGGATTACGCGGCGTTCCGCGACCTCAGCCTCAGCGACTTCGACGTCTTTGCGGACCGCTACGAACTGCCCTACTTTCCCAATGTGACCGTCGGCTGGGACCCAAGTCCGCGAACCGTCCAATCGGACCGGCTCATCGAGCGCGAGTATCCCCACACGGCCATCCTGGGCGGGAATGACCCGGTGGAATTCCGCAGAGCTCTCGAGGCGGCGAAGGTGCATTTCGGGAAGCGACGGATACATCCTCCCGTCCTCACGATCAACTCGTGGAATGAGTGGACCGAGGGCAGCTACCTCGAGCCTGACACGAGGCACGGCATGGGCTACCTCGATGCGATACGGGAGGTGTTCGGTGTGGCTTGAGGCTGCGGTTCTGTGGCGGGTATTTCAGCCCGATAATCCCGGGAGGCCAGGATCATGAGCCGTCGCAGCGATGCCATGGCCGTTCTCCACTATCAACGCATCACTCCCCTGCCTGTCGTCCATTTCGGCTTTTGGGACGAGACCCTCGCAAAGTGGAGCTCGGAAGGGCACCTCGATGCTGAGGATGCGCGTTCATGGTACGATGGGAACACGGCCGACATGAGCATTTCCCGCAAGCTGGGTTTTGACTTCAACTGGTATTCCTGCTTCAGTGGAAACACGGGGCTCATGCCGGCTTTTGAATCACGAATCATAGCGACCCGTCCTGACGGGTCGAGGGAAGTCCTTAACGCCGAGGGTGTGATTGTCATTGAGAAGGATGGGGCCGGATCCATTCCGATGGAAGTGGGTCATACCTTGAGTGACAGGAAAAGTTGGGAACGGCACTACCTGCCGAGGCTCCAGGACAGCGCACAGCGGCTCGACCATGCGCAGGCGAAGCGCCACCAAGAGGAGTCTGGTTCCAGGGACCTCCCTTTGGCCCTTCATTGCGGAAGCTTGTACGGCCAGATCCGGAACTGGCTCGGCATTGAAGGCATAAGCTATCTGGCAGTCGATGACCCCGACCTCTACGACGAGATCATCGATGTCGTAGGTCAACTCGAACTGGCCGTGATGCGTCGTGCCTTGGCCACGGGCATTTCCTTCGATTTCGCCCACTTCTGGGAGGATATCTGCTTCAAGAACGGTCCGCTGGTAAACCCGGCGGTATTCGCCGCCAAGGTCGGACCCTGGTACCGAAGGATCACCGACGAGCTCGGTAGCCATGGCATCGATATCGTTTCCCTGGATTGCGATGGCCTCATCGATGAATTGATCCCCGTCTGGATCGAGAACGGGGTGAACACCATGTTCCCCATCGAGGTGGGCACATGGAATGCCAGCATCGCTCCATGGCGGAAGCTGTATGGAAGGTCGATCAGGGGCGTGGGGGGGATGAACAAGCTGTGTTTTTCTCGCGACACGAGCTGGGTGGTTACATACCATGTCCCGACCACCGGATTCCTCCCGATGCCATCTGGGAAAATGTCCAATATTACTGCGAGCGGATGCACAGGGTGTTCGGTGGTTAATCATCCATCTACGCTTTCTTGAGGATCCTCATTAACGCCAATCATTGCCCAGGTTTTCCTCTCCGAGGATGCCACTTGTATCGTAGGCCTTCGAATCATATTGCCTGACCTGACAACCGTCTCCCGTACAGGAATCGCCATCGACCTGGTACGCTTCAACCTCCTTCATGAAACCGGGCACGCCTGTGTGATGGGAGACGACGACAAGGCGAGCGATAAGGCCGTTTCCCGGTTCGCGGCGGCTTTTTTGTTGCCGAAGGCGTTTATGCGGACCAGGATATGAATATTTCATGAGTGGCCGATGATGCCGTCGAGCTTCGCTATTCTACCGTGGTTCCTCAAGTTAAATCCAACCCTTAGGAACGGCATCTGCAAGTAATCCGGGGCCGACGCCCAGCAGCTTAGGTCGGTGGTCCGGGAGAGATTCACCAAGAACACAGTAAGCCTCAATACCAGCGAGGTCAATAATATGACCTATCTCGTGGCGCTCTGCATCGAGGTAACGTCGCGGCTTGGCCTGGGTATGGGCGTCATGGGCGGAACCGGCAATAAAAAAATCGCGCCCGCGAGGGCGCGGCTGTTCAGACAATAATCAGTAGCTGCTTGGTAATCCATGCCGCCGTGGCGTCGCCCTCCGGGCTCCGCGGGTCGCGTGGAGGCTTCCCCCACCGGCGCGAAGGAGTTCCAGGCAAACGGCGAGGCCTATTCCGTGCCTGTGTTCACCTTGGGTGCCGAAGGTCGAGGATACCGTGGCGCCGCCGAGTAGACCTTCGAAGACGCCTTTGGGCAACCCGCGTCCTCTATCGAGGATTTCAAGAACCGGGATGCCGTCCGCCATCGTCAGCGCGGCCTCAACCTCCGATGCCCGGGGGGAATACTTAATGGCGTTCTGCAGCAGGTTGCGGGTAACGATGCGCACGAGATTCGCATCCACCGTTGCGGGGCATGGAGAATCGCAGCCGAGCAGCTTATTTGCCCGATTCCACCCCCATTGGCATGTTCTAGTACTGGAAGGCAGGTTCGTTGAAAACGATCGTTTTTTGTATCTGCCGCCGAGTGCCGACAAAGGCTTTATCAAAGTTTGGCGGGAAGCCATGGTATCCTTGTTTCTGAAAAAATCCTTTATCGACCAGGCCAAGGCAACCATGATCCACTCATGCGTCAATTCCTGATTCAGAGGTGAGTTATAATTTCGCAACGGATACGGTATCCTGTAAAGTTGCCGAAAAGGGTTAAAGTGTACGAAGTAGATCCTTTCATTTATACCATAGAGGGAGTGGTATACCCAAAACAGAGTGCCCAAACCCCGCATGAACGTGAATTGGCTTGACAAACGTATATTCAAAACCCAAAATTAAATCTCCGGCGTTGCCGGGTATAATTTTGATAGCGAATTTTTGCCTGAGTGCGAAATTGGTACAAACGCAAGCGATTTTCAGACTTTCCGCCGCAAAATGACGTTTTCCGCCCGGATGACAGTCATTCTTTCCGCTGCAAAATGACGTTTTCCGCCCGGATGACAGCTCCGATCATTTTGATCAAAAGGAGACGATCTCATGCAAAGCGTAAAAGAATTTCCCTACCTGTCCATCATCTGGGACAAAGAAACCCGCTCGATGATCTCGCAATGGCACGGCGGCCATGTCAGGCGCGACATCAAAATGGGCCTCGACACCACCCTGGATGAATACAAAAAGAAACTGCCCGGCGCCCAATGGATCGGCGACACCACCGACATCGGCATGATCGGCCTGGAAGAGCAGGCCTGGATTGACAAAGAGTGGTTCCCGCAATTCCTGGTAACCGAAGTTAAGTTCATGGCCGTGATCCAGCCCAAAAGCGCTGTGGCCAAGCTGATGGTGAATCAAATTGTGTCTAAAATTCCTGGAACGCGTCTCACTGTTTTCAACTGCGCCACCCTCGAAGAAGCGCGCGCGTGGATGAAGCAGCAGAAGTTTTAGAATAGTTCCCGATCGAATCGGGGGACTTTTCCCACCCTTTGGATTCGGTTCAGCCAGCAGGGTAGCCAGAAAAACAAAAGATTCAACGAGTTTAACCATGTTAAAAGTGTGCGAAGTAGATCCTTGCATTTATGCCATATAGGGAGTGGCATACCCAAAACAGATTGCTCAATCAACCCCATCCTGAGTCCGTTTTCAGTCCTCTTCGAAAATGCCCCGTATGATGCCTCAAGTCCCATGGACTGTCCCTGCGGGTTCTTCATGAATAGGCCGGGTCGTCGGTGTCGCGAGAATAACACGTTTGATTCAGTAATGGAATCGAAAGGCTGAAACCACAACGATACCAGTACCAACGGTATAGACCATTCGATCCTCAAGGTTTACCCGTCGGCTCCAGATATTCGCTCCCAGGTGCTTGAGTGGTTCTGGTTTTCCGATTCCATCAAACGGGTCTTTTGATACCGATCGAACCAGGTCAAAACACTTCAAATACACTTTCTTGTCATTTTTCCTGAACCAGTCCAGGTCAATCTCGGCCCCAGGTGTGAACTCAACCTTCCAGGACATCAGAAAATACCTGTTCTGTAGATTTGAAGGGAGGTATATTCCCTGAGAGGCGTTGCTGTGCCAGTACGAGCCCTTCGACAATTGGCTTATCCCTGAGAATTTTCAAGCTCAATTCAAGATCATCGAAGTCTTTCTTTGACAATACGACGATATCCCCTCCCCGCGGACCGGTGACTATGAGTGGGTCACTATCCGCGACAACCGACCGATGAAACTTTGCCAATGAACCACGATACTCTTTGACACTTGCCGTGTTCATTCTATCCTCCAGAATGTACTCGTTCGAGTACAAATATAGGCATGCATCGATACGCTGTCAAGTACGCAATGCTCCATGCTGGAATGGCGATCCGGTGCGGTGACGGTCTTTAGGTACAGTGCAAAGATACGACAAGCGGTGTTGCGCAAGGTACTCCCACCGTAAAGCATGGCGGTGAGGGATGTAGCCCTTGAGTTCGGAATATTCGGAGCAGTCCATCAACGGATGCTGAAACTGGTCAAAGAGGGTAAGCTGACAGCAGGGGCAGAGGATGCGGGGCCATGGTAGAAGACCCCTCACATCCAAGGATATCTCTTTGCGATGGTTGCCCAACTCAACTTGGAATTGCCGAATGCAACCATGATACCCAGTAGCCTTTTTTTAAAACCGCCTCGCTCAACAGGTATCCATGATTGATGGTTCCTGGCACAGTCTAGATAAGTCTTGGTAATCCATGCCGCCAGGGCGTTGACCTTTGGGCGTCGCGCGTCGCAAGTAATTTTATATTAGTGCGCGGCTGAGAGCCGCGCGGCGACCGCCGCCCCAGTAAGCGCTTCGCGCCCGCGCTTTCGGCGCGGCCAGCCAGGCACATGGGCGTCATGGGCGGCAACTTCAATAAAAACCGCGCTCCTTGCGGAGCGCGGCTGTTCAGAAAATAAGCAGTAGCGGTCTAGTAATCCATGCCGCCCATACCACCCATGCCGCCCATTCCACCGCCACCGCCACCGCCCATGGGGGGTGATTTTGGTTCGGGGAGGTCGGTGATGGCGCATTCGGTCGTCAGCATGAGGCTGGCAACGCTGGCTGCGTTCTGAAGCGCGGAGCGGGTGACCTTGGCCGGGTCTATGATTCCGGCCTTGACCATGTCTATCCATTCCATCTTCGCGGCGTCGAAGCCGATGCCCTTCTTTTCGCTCTTGGCGCGGTCGGCCACGATGGCTCCGTCGACGCCGGCGTTCTCTGCTATCTGGCGGATCGGCTCTTCGAGGGCGCGCTTGACGATCTTGTAGCCTACTTTTTCGTCGTCGAGAAGCTTGTCGGCGCCGTTCTTGTCCAGGGCGATGGCCGCCTGGATGAGCGCGAGTCCACCACCTGGTACGATGCCTTCTTCGATCGCGGCGCGGGTTGCGGAAAGGGCGTCCTCTACGCGGTGCTTCT
>JFJP01038054.1_pt1 | contig 31453 bp, 25 predicted proteins | sample 431651 | NCBI WGS metagenome assembly JFJP01 (sample SAMN02602958, study PRJNA72255) | Microbial mat metagenome, whole genome shotgun sequencing project. | biome: fresh water; feature: sink hole; material: water; isolation source: purple microbial (photo- and chemosynthetic) mats found in... | reverse complement strand
GCTTACTACCAATCAATCTCTGCTCTCAAGGACTGACAATCTCTTCAAGACTTCATGAACTCGAGAAGGCGCGAAAATACTACAATCTCTAACGCCTTGTCAATAAAAAATGAGCGTTTTCAAGCCTCACTTACAACAAAATAAATTTATCACACTTCAAAACAAGAAATTCAAATCCATGCTTCTCACGAATAATCCCTATTTCTTCAGACACCTACGCGACCAGACTGCTTAATAAGATTCGGATCGATGGCATTCATCTCTTTTTCTACTCTTTTTATGTTGCCCATAACCTTATCCTTAATTTCCACCTTTGGATATTTAAGCAAAATATCTAAAAGACGATTACGGGACTCAATTAACAGCTTTTTCTTATTTTCAATGTCAGAAGCTTTAGTAAACCGAATAAAAGTGTCCGCCGCCTTACGACGTTCTGCTTCTGCTGCAAGCAGGGACACCTCTAGGATTTTCTTTTCAGCTTTTGCTGAATACTCTGTCCTAAGCAAAGAATTGAACTTCTCAATGGCCTTATCATATTGAGCCCCCTCCATTAAAATCAGCCCTTCATTCCATTGCCCTTCCATGTCCTGAGTTTTTTCAATTCCAACAGCATCACTTTCTTCCTTACCTTCTAAAGGAAGAGCTCTCGCTTCTGCATTCTTGATAATCGACTGAGCTTCTTCCGATCTGCCAACCTCTTTAGAAGCAGAAGCTTGTTCTGATTTAACCACATCATCCGGTATCATTTGCTGATTCTCAGCAACCCTTTCGACACCCGATAGAACATTTTGGGACCACTTGTCAGCCCTTCTTTTTATTGATGTTTTGATATGATCTACGTTCGAAGCTACTGGCGAGTACGGATAACTTTTAAGAAACTTATCAGCTTGCCATACCACCGTATAACCATCTTTCACCGGATTAAAGACAAGATAATTCATTAAAAGATTAGAATACTCTTTCAGCTCCGTCCCGCCCTGATCACTTCTTTTTAACATCGACAATTGCAATACAGCCCACTCCTCAACACCTCCAAGCTCCTTATATTCTTGCAAAATCTGAGAATATAGTGCTTCTGCATTATCATACTTACCCGAAGCGACATATAGATCAGCCAGAATTTTTCGTACCGAAAGAAGATCTGTTATTTGCCCATCAGGAAGTTTGGCTTGATCTAGAATCTGATGCAAGACACGTTCAGCATCTTCTTCCTGCTGCAAAGCCAGTAAGGACTTGCTAATTGCAATTTTGGTATTCACGCCCAACCTGCCAGCCATTGTATCTGGAATCTGCCGCCAGACTTGAATCATTTCTTCATTTTGTCCATTGGCGGCCTGCTCTGCTATTGTAGATTCCAGGGTATCGAATTGATTCGCATCTCCACCTTGCCTCCCTCCTATGTTATCTTCTACAGTTGCGACCATCTGACCACATACCCCATCAACAAAAGCTATGTCACTTTGCTGCAACTCAAAAATCTCTCGATCGCTTATCAAGCCTTTCGCTGTGCCCCTTGGAATAGACGTTTGTTGCAAGAGAACTTCATGGAGATGATTATATCCATTCAGAATTTTCTGTAGCTCTAAAAAACAACGAACCATCTTCTCTGAATCATCCGTCGAAATTCGCATGACTACGGCCTGACTATCACGTTCCTTCCAGCGATCCGATTTTTTGTTATATTCGGTAATTCGTGCCGCAACTTGGTCCACAGACAGTTTAATTTGTTCGTTCTCAGAAACAGAAGTTTTTAACTGCTCATTCGATTGAACATTTCCTTGCAGACGATCCATCGACTGAGCAGAAGAGGACTTAGTTGCTACATCTTCAGATCCGCTCAATCCTGAAGATCGATTCTGTCCTGAAGAAATAGGAGCAGCGGGATCGATAATTTTTTTTTCATTATAAAGGCAACCGCTTAACACCAGGGAACAGCAGACAACAAACGGAAAACATTTCATACGGCCCATACAATATTTACCTAGTAATATTTAAAATATTTATATTAATTTTGCTCTTTCGTTATATCCCGTAGTATTTATTCTCTACGCATGAATCTAGCCCATTCTATTTATTCAAACCATATCGTCCAAACAAATCACATCAATGCCGTCTACCCAAAAAAAGCTCCTTACTTCTTGCAGCTAAAGCGTTGATAAACGATCCGCATTGCGGATCGTAACTAAAACTCAATCAAATATTACAATCTGCTCACAGAAAAAACATTAAAACAAAGCGCTTAATTGGCCCAATAGGGCTTAAACTGACGAGCTGGAACGAATCGTCCATCTTCATCCAACTCACCAAAGGTCATAATCGAAGGAACTGACCGCTTCTTCACATCTACGTCCCTGACCTGAGACGACAAAACTCCTCCAAGATCAGGTTGAACCGCCAGGTTCAACTGACCTAGTGGTTTACGTTGCAAAGTAAGGCCGGAAAAAGAAATTTCAACTGGATCAAGTTTCTGTCCATAGCCTTTTTCTTTTAACAAGACACGAACAAGTTCAGTCCAGGTGGGTAAAGCTCCCTCAGAACCGGTAATGCGAGTGGATGATCTTCGCATATCTTGATTATCATCAAAACCCACATACACCCCGACTGCATAACCACCTTGAGTCACCAGCCCTCCCCCTTGGGGAGAAACACCGGGCAGATAGCCAAAAAATGAGGCATTGGTGTAATTATTGGCCGTTCCTGTTTTGCCTAGAAGTGGTATGGCCAGATCAAAACCGGAAAATTTCTTACCGGCTTCCTCATCAATCTCTGCGAGCCTAACGTTTTTATCGGCATAACGTCCAGTACCAAACTTTACGACATTCTCCAAAATATGTCCCACCACCAGCGATGTCTCAGGCGCAACAGCACGAACACGTTTACGCTTGGGCCGGTACAAGACCTCACCCTCTTCAGACTCAATGCGATCAATAATGGATAGCAAATCCCTGGACTCTTCCTCCTGTCCATCACTTAAGACCACCTCACCGGTTACAAGCCCCTCATACATCCGCACAAACTCGAGAAGGGTGACCACGTTTGAACCAAGGGGAAATGAGAGCACCGGATCCAACTGACTTTGAATTCCGAGTTCACGGGCTAAGCTAATCAGATACCGTAAACCCACTAAAATCCTGAAATCTTTTACCGCAGATAACACCTCAAAGCTGTATGGTTGTAAAGAAGATAATCGTTTGAATTCTGTCTCCACCTGTTTACGAACCATTTCTATAGTAGCTGACGACAGCGAGGACTCCAAAAAAATTTCAGCCCAGAATTTATCCTGACCAGCGACATCCAGTAGCGACAAGCTATCTCGCAACTGAGTTATGTCAATGCCCTGCAAATCAGTCCTAGCTCTTCTGGTAAAAACATTTCGATCATTGATCGGGTCATAATATAATACAGGCTGCCCCTGATTTTCACGGGCTACAAAATAATCGGCTGAATTCCATGCATCCTCAACTTCGCGACGAAACGACACCAGATCTTGCTGTAAATTCACTAAAGCAAGGTAACTTTGGCCCGCAAGAAGAGATTTTCGCAAAAAGATTTCCTGCTTTTCTTTTTCCGTCACTCCTTTTTCACGTAACTGATCGTCAAGATCAGAATTCGTCCCCGCCGCCATCAATCCATAATGAAGTTTTTGTATTACGGAATACTCTTGAAGCCGATTTTCAAAGATGAAATCTGTTTCCAGACGTGTAACAGCCTGATCAAAAGCTGCATTCTCAAGCACTGCACGATTAACACGAATACCATATCGATCCCTGATACGTGCCGCATAGGTCTCGTAAGAATCTGTCTTTCCGTTGAGGGATTGAGGCGCCAACCCAACATGATACGCAACATCTTGAAACTGTATCATGTTCAAGTGGTCACACAAATGATATAAAAGCCAGACAGAAGCAAGATTCTCTGAGTGTACACCAGCCCAACTCATAGAGACCTGACTGTGGTCACTTTTATGATCAGGCCGGGGAAAATAGGGTTGCCTGTGAAAGACAAAAACGTCTCTTTTATTATTCAGCAGATCCGTTGCATTCCAACCAAGCTGCAAGGCGGCGGTGTAGACAAAGGGTTTAAAGGCCGACCCCATGGTTCGTTTCGCTGAAATAGCACGATTAAAAAACCGATTTTCCACCCCCCCCGCCATAGCCTTAATAAGGCCCTCCTGTAAAATCAAGGCACCACCTTGAACCTTTGGAAATTTTTCTAACTCGAGAGATACTTCGCCTTCAGAAGAAATCTCTCGAATACTGACCCAGGCCCGATCGCCTTCCTTCAACTCAGACAATAACAGTGGAAGATCTTTCACCGTGGCATCATTCCAGCGTCCCTGCTTCCATTTCATTTGGGCCGCAAGCAACCCCATAAGACCCTGCTCATGTATTACCCCGTCCCCAAGCTTGCCTCCCAAATCCACTTCAATCCGGACTAAAGCCTTCCCCTTGACTGTATCCCGGGAAATTTTCCCAATGGTACCAAAAAGAAATGCATGTTTTCTTAGAGCCATATCCCCTGCATACTCAACTCGTTGCAATTCCTGCTGGACCTCTGCTCGGTCATACCCACGCAACCGTACATCCAGGCGAGAAAGCTCCTGACGAAGGGAATAAAGCGTCTGTTTTTGCAAAATCTCATCAACTGAAGTCACCACATGCAAACCGGAAGTGGCGAGATTATCGATTCCTTTTTCCTTCAAAGCATCCTGGACATCCGAGGTCGAAACAGCATCAGTTACCATGTCCATCACATAATCTTGTGCATATCCAATAGAGCCACGATGAAAATCAAGCACACTGGAAAAGGCTTGTCGAAATTGCGCCTCTGAGATCAGTCCTAATTCATGCATTTTTTCAAGGACATAACGCATCCGAGCATTGGCGTTTTTTGTTGCCTCATTTGCAGCTTCTTCAGTTTTCTTAATAAAAGGGTTGTAAAAATTAGGCTTTTTAACACTTCCTGCGATAAAAGCTGATTCAATCAGTGATAACTCGCCAACCGGTTTGTTAAAATAATATCTGGCAGCTATGCCCAAACCATGGCCATTTCCGCTCACATAAAACTGATTCGCATAAAACTCAAAAATTTTCTCTTTCGGATAAAAATGTTCCAATCGTAAGGCAAAAAGCAGTTCTTTAATTTTTGCCTGATAGGATCGCCCACTTCTCTTAAAAAGATTTTTTGCCGTCTGCTGCGTAAGAGTGCTGCCTCCTTGTACCACCCTTCCAACCTGATAATTCTTGATTGCAGCCCTGATTATGCCAAATGGATCAAACCCATAATGAAAAAAGAACCTGTTATCTTCAGAAGCAACAAGGGCGTTGACAAAGTCTTTAGGAATCTCCTCAAAATTCACATATTGTCGATGCGCTTGATCAAAGAAAACTCCAAGCCTGGTGGTACCATCATTATAAAAAACCGGGGTTTCCCTTCCAAGAATACGTTGAATGTTCTCTGGTTCAACCTCAAGGCCTGGGTGCAAAACGATATACCAATAATAACACCAACCAGCGCTCCCCCCTGCTACCAATACTAGGAAAATAGACAAAAAAAATAATTTCTTAACCATAATAAATTAAGCGGAGCATACAACAGAGTGATTTTCGCAACGATCTCTGGTAGTTTAAAAAAGGCAATAAAAACTTTGGGGCCACAGTGGCCATATTTTCCTTGCAAATACGTATCGCTTAGAGTTTAAATAATAAACTTTAAACTTGGGTGCGAATGTACTTTGTTACTTGGCAGAGTACAATGATGTTTTATATGCTTTCTTGATTTCAAGTGCCCAACACACCTGAAAAAGCCTTACTACATAAAGATTTTTCTTATGACTCAGCTCCTTATAAGATGTTTGAGCATATGCGCGTTGCTCTTACCTCCCCTGTTTCTTTCCGCTTGTGCTGATGTACATCAATCAGCTGACCAATACCTTTCCGACGACCAAGAGCTCATTAGTGCAGTGCCGTCTGATGCCGAAGATCCTGACTCAGACATTTCCACAGAATTAGAAGCACTCCGGCGAGCAGGAAACTGGAGCAGGGCTAACAATGCTTCTTTAAATCAAAACCTGCTCCCTGACACCAACTTTTCCGATTTTCCCATTATTATCAACAATCAGGTTCAAGTATATCTTGATCTTTTCCAAAACCAACAGAAAAAAAGCTTTTCAATCTGGCTGAGTCGCTCAGGGAAGTATCTGCCGATGATGCAGAAAGAACTAAAGGATGCCGGACTTCCTGAGGATCTTGCCTACCTAGCAATGATTGAAAGCGGCTACAACCAAAAGGCATATTCAAAAGCTAACGCATCAGGCCTGTGGCAATTCATTCCAGGGACGGGTTCTCAATATAACCTGCGAATGAATAAATATATCGACGAGCGGCGTGAAGCTATTAAATCGACAAAAGCAGCTGTAAGATTTTTATCTAACCTCTATGACGAGTTTGGCGACTGGCATCTAGCTGTAGCAGCCTATAACGCCGGCCCCGGAAAAATCAGCAAAGGTTTAGAGCGATATAATGTAACAGATTTCTGGTCTCTGGCGGAAAACGATTATCTCGCCATGGAAACAAAGCGTTATGTTCCTAAACTCATTGCGTCTATTATCATTGCTAAAAATCCAGAAAAATATGGATTCAAGGACGTCCAGTTAGAAGAACCATACAGTTATGACACCTTGGAGGTTGGGCCTGGTCTTACATTCGATGCTGCGGCCCTAATAAGCAATTGTGACCGCAAAACCATTGATATCCTCAACCCTGAATTATGTTCGAGTAAAACTCCACTGAATCAAAGCACTCACCAGATTAAAATCCCAGTGGGCTCAAAAGATATCGCCAGTAAAAATCTTACCAGACTACACCAAATCGTTTCTACTGATTATAAATCGCATACCATCTCTAAAGGAGAGACCCTTGCTCAAGTCTGTAGTCGTTACGATATCAACACAACAACCCTGCTCAAGGTCAACAATTTACGCAGTTCAAAGCTTGCATCCGGTCAACGATTAAGAATTCCCTTCCAAACAGTTCGTTACCAATTGCTGGCAGAAGGAAGTAATAAAGCTTTAGCAACAGCTGCTCTCCAGGAGAATCCAATAGTACACCGAGTCAAGAAAGGAGAATCTGTTTTACAGATAGCTCGAAAATATAACGTACCAGTTAAACTAATAGTCTCATGGAACAATCTATCTGCTGGCAACAAGGTAAATGTCGGTCAACAACTCTCCCTGTACCTCGATTCCAAAAGAATCTCCAGCCAGCCCGCACAAGACAATTTGATAAGTGCTTCTACACCTAAAGACCAGAATGAAAAAACTCCTATCATTCTGGCTACACAGATTAAAAAAATCCCAACACATGACAGCGTTTCCAAGGTAACTATCAACACGATTCAAACGGTAGATACTAAGAAGTCAATGCTTAATTGGTATGAGGTTCAGGATGGAGATACACTTTGGACCATTGCTAAAGAGTTTAAGCTATCACCTTTGCAAATCAGACAGTTGAATAATCTTCAGTCTAATGTTATCCAACCAGGAAAGCGCCTCAAAATTAAAGACGTCTAAGTTTTATGATTGAGTGAATACACCTATCTCTTGTTTAAAGATGTGTTTAACTCAACACCGTGTATTTAAAATATTTTCTAACAGAAAATTATCAGTAATATATTCTTGACCTGCACTGTCTGCTTGATTCAAGCAAATTCCATCTCTTTAACCTGTGAACCCAAAAGAAACGAAGCACTTCGTTGTAAACATCTTGCAGTAGCAATAAGTTTTCTTATAAAAATGAAAATAAGTTAGTATCAGACGAGTTTTTACGTACACTTCGAAAAATCAACATCATATAAAAACTTACCAATTCATCCGCATGATTTAAGTTTTCGTTTGTTGGCCTCCTTATCGTGAATCTGTGCAGTTCACGTTAAACGAGGCTTTTTGTATTAATATAGAAGTGATGAACTTTTGTCACCCTCCAGTAAAAGGGCAATCAATTGCCTGAAGAATAACATTACCTGTTAAATCTACTGAATTAATTTATCAAAGGAGATAAAAAAATGACGACAGATATTGAACAACCTCCATTAACGTTAACGGGAAGACAAAAAAAAATCCTCAAAGGACTTGGTCATCACCTGACCCCTTTAATTTGTATTGGAAAAGAGGGAATGACTGACAATGTCCTCAAGGCTACTCGACAAGAACTCTTAACCAGAGAACTAATCAAAATCAAAATCGGCAACAACAGCACTCTCAGTAAAAATGAAGCAGCTGAGTTAATGCCACAAGTAACAGAAAGTACACTCGTTCAACTTATCGGAAAAACGCTACTCCTTTACAAAGAGAATTTAGAGATAGAGAAAGAGCAACGAATAATCCTTCCCCGCTAACATTCACTCGTAAAGTTTTAGCAGTGGATTTGACTTGCTCACTTCCCTAAATACAGAAGCTCAGAGGCCACATTCTGTGAAGCTACCCTGAGTTGCAGATTCGTCGTGACGCCGTCGTTCTCTACGACAGCTTTTGCTGCCATCATAGCCAAATGTGGATGATTATTTGTGGCACTGAGATGAGCCAGAATTACATACTGTAATTGATCATGAATGAGAGTATGCAAAAAAGCGGCGGCGTCATTATTAGACAGATGTCCTTGATCAGAACGAACCCTCTGTTGCAAGGCAAGTGGGTAAGGTCCTTCCTTCAACATCTGAAGATCATGATTAAACTCTAAAATTAAAACATTACATCCTATTAACCTTTGCTGAACAAGACGTGAGACCTTGCCAGTATCAGTACAGCAGGCTATAGTCGTTTTTCCGTTATAAATACAAAATCCTACTGGATCTGCCGCATCATGGGAGATCGCAAAGGAACGAATCTGAAGTTCCTGCAAGTCAACACTTCCTCCCGTTTCAAATTCAGAATGTCTAAAGAGATTCCCCAAAAGTTTCTCTCCAGCTTTAACCGTTTTATAATTACTATACACAGGAATTTGACAACGCCGTGAAACTACCCCAACACCGCGGATATGATCCTGATGTTCATGGGTTACAAAAATAGCATCTAAATCTTCAATCCGCCGGTGTATTGACTGGAGCCTTGCTGCTATTTCTTTACCGGAAAATCCAGCATCAACAAGAATCGCGGTGTTTCCTGACTCAATATAGACACTATTCCCTTGACTACCACTCCCAAGTATTGAAAAGAGCATCTCTATTTCCCAGTATGGCCGAATCCGCCATCACCGCGCTTTGTGGCATCGAGACATCGAACTATCTCTAGTTGCGCTCGAACCACAGGCGACAGCACAAGTTGTGCGATACGATCCCCACGATTAACAAGAAACGGCTCTTTTCCGAGATTGATCAAAGCGATGCGAACTTCTCCGCGATAATCAGCATCAATGGTTCCAGGACTGTTAATCACCGTCACACCATACCTAATGGCCAAACCACTTCGAGGTCGTACCTGTAATTCATAACCGACAGGAATAGCGACCGCAAAGCCGGTAGGAAGCAAAACGGTTTGCCCAGGACTCAACAAAAGAGATTCCCTTACTGCAGCTGAGACATCCAGACCGGAAGCATGTGTTGAGTAATAACGTGGCAATTCTAGATCAGCACTTTGCGCAGGATTTATCCAACTAAACTTTAAAACTACATCTCTCAATCATCCACCCGAGACATGAGAATTCATCTAAAATACAAATTTCTTTCAACCAAGGTACTTGAATGCTCTATTAGATAGAGCTACATCTCCGCTAGTATTTAGCAATAAAAAAAGGTCGTTCTTATGAGAAACGACCTTTTTTTAATCCTGAAATAGTAAAACTATGTAAATTACATCAAGGCTTTTCGACTCAAGCGAATACGACCTCGATTGTCAACTTCTAAAACTTTTACTTCTATCTCGTCACCCTCATTGACCACATCAGTCACCTTCTCAACACGCTTAACATCAAGCTCGGATATATGAACCAAACCATCTGTACCTGGCATGATTTCTACAAATGCGCCAAAATCCTTGATAGTTTTGACAATCCCCTTATAAACAGCACCAACCTCAACTTCGGCAGTGATCTGTTTAACTCTTTCGACAAGGGCATTGGCATTTTCAGTATTATTACAAAACATCTTCACCATACCGGAATCATCAACTTCGATTTTGGCATCATATTCAGCTGAAAGCTCTTTAATAATTTTACCACCAGGCCCAATGATGTCACGAATTTTATCTGGATTGATTTTATGAGTGTAATATTTGGGAGCGTGGTCAGATACGTTTGCACGAGACTTATAAATACTTTTAGCCATCTCACCAAGAATATGTATCCGTCCTTCCTTTGCCTGAGCTAAAGCCCTACCCATTATATCACGATCTACTCCATCAATCTTGATATCCATCTGCAAGGAGGTTACCCCGTCCTCAGTGCCGACAACCTTAAAATCCATATCTCCAAGGTGATCTTCATCGCCCAGGATATCAGAGAGGATTATAACTGTACCACCCTCCTTGATAAGCCCCATAGCTATCCCGGAGACAGGTTTTTTAAGAGGAATTCCTGCATCCATCATAGCCATACTACCACCGCACACAGTAGCCATTGACGAAGAGCCGTTTGATTCCAAAACCTCTGACACTACACGGATAGAGTAGGGAAACTCTTCTTCCGTGGGAAGTACCGCACTCAATCCACGCATGGCTAAAGTACCGTGACCGATATCACGCCGTGAAGGACCACGCATTCCCCTCGCCTCACCTACAGAATAGGGAGGAAAGTTGTAATGCAACATGAAGCGATTGGACTGTTCCCCTTCTAAGGTCTCAACACGTTGTTGATCACGCTCACTTCCAAGAGTGGCAGTGACTAGGGCTTGGGTCTCACCACGGGTAAAAAGGGCAGAGCCATGAGTTCTCGGCAAATAGGAAGCTTCACAACTAATAGACCGGACCTCATTAAAAGCACGCCCACCAATCCTAACACCATCATCAACGATCTTGGCACGCATTGCTTTCTTTTTGTACATAGATAACAAATTACTGATCTCTTTGGTTCGCGTACCATCTTCATTCAATTCCGCAACAACTTTGGCCTTTAATTGATCATAAAATTGACCTCGGTCCATTTTATCGGCAATGGCAATTACCCCCTGCATTTCATCTTTTGCAAGTGTAATCACCTTTGCCATTAAATCTTCATCAACCACGGGTGGCTGAACGATTCGTTTAACACGACCATTTGTCGAGCGGAGTTGATCCTGCATGTCAAGGAGAGGCTGCATTTGCTCATGGGCGAAAAATATAGCAGCCAACACTTCCTCTTCACTCAGGGCATCCGCCATTCCCTCTACCATCACTACTGCTTTTCGGCTACATGCAACAATAATGTCGAGGCGAGAGTTTTTCAGCTCATCCCTAGTGGGATTCAAGATATACTTTCCTTCAACATATCCAACCCGTGCTCCGGCTATTGGTCCATTAAAAGGAATATCGGACAGTGTCAAAGCGCAGGAAGCGCCTATAAGAGCAAGCACATCAGGATCATTTTGCTGATCAGCAGACAGAACAGTGGCGATTACTTGAGTTTCAGAACAATAACCTTCGGGAAAGAGGGGACGTAGAGGTCGGTCAATAATACGGCAGGTGAGCACCTCCTGTTCACTAGGACGACCGATCTCTCTCCGAAAATAATTTCCAGGGATTCGGCCTACTGATGCCATTTTTTCCTGATATTCAATTGTCAATGGCAAAAAACCAAGTTCAGGCTTGTTTTCTTTATCTGCAACAGCCGTCACCAGCACAATGGTTTCACCACACTGAACCACTACAGATCCAGACGCTTGTTTTGCAAGCTTTCCGGTTTCAATTGTTACTGTCTTACCACCGACCTCAATTTCTACTTTCTTAACCATACATTCTCCATCTGTGCGAACACAGCCGCTTTTTTTGGTACGCACAACGCACCCTGCATCCTGAATTTCAGCAAAAATACTCTGTGTACTCCAAACACGCTTACCAAAAAATGCGTACTTGTAATGCCCAAACCCGGAATTAAAAGAATGATCACGGGTGTTCAAATAGGTTGCTGTTCACCCAAGTCATTTTTATTCTGTTATTTTCTTATACCAAGCTCACTAATAACAGTTTTATACTTATTAACATCTTTTCGTTTCAGATAATCAAGTAGGCTCCGTCGCTGGCCGACTAATTTCAAGAGTCCTTGACGAGAATGATGGTCTTTGCTGTGCGTTTTAAAATGCTCAGTAAGATATTTAATCCGATCAGAAAGAAGGGCTATTTGTACCTCTGATGAACCTGTATCGGTGGGATGAACCTTGAATTTCTCTATAATTTCATGTTTCTTTACTGCTGACTGTGCCAAAATAGGCCTCCTCTTTCTTTATCTAAAAACTTTTTTTCACTCATTAAGGGTTTTTCCCCTTCCAAAGAAAACATTTCAAAAAAAATATTTCCTGTCAACTATTCTCACTATAAAATTGTTAACGTTTTTCTTATTACAATAAATTAAGCAAATCGTCAACAGATAGAGCCTTTGCCAACAAGCGTTGACGAGCGTCAGGCAACAAAAGCTCAACGCCAGGAACACAATTTCCCAGAGTAAAACAACCACTCCTGATTCTTCGTAACTGAATCAGATGAGCGCCGCACCCTAGTGACCGTCCTATATCAAATGCCAGGCTTCGTATATAGGTTCCTTTACTACAAACAATTCGCAAGGAAAGTTGGGCATAGTCCCCCGAGATATCCAGGCCATTATCAGATCTTTCCAAAGTCTCAATAAATACGGGGCGAGGTTCTTTCACAATGCTGATACCTTGACGAGCATAGTGATAAAGCGGCTTTCCCTGATGTTTCAGCGCAGAATAAATCGGCGGTACCTGAAACTGTGCCCCTCGAAATGTGCGGAGACATTTTTCAATCTCCTCTGCCTTTAAATTACCAACGGGACTACGCTGAACTACAACTCCTTCAGGATCAAAGGTGTCCGTTTCAATACCGAGGCAGAGTGTCGCCAAATACTCTTTCTGCCCATCCATCATCTTTGAAATCAGGCGAGTAGCTGGTCGGCCAGCACAAATAATCAACAAGCCTGTGGCAAAAGGATCAAGGGTCCCTGCATGTCCGACTTTCTTTAATCCAAGAGCCCTCTTAACGGCACTGACCATCTTAAAAGAGGTCGGACCAGCGGGTTTATCAATGACAAAAATCGCGGCCTCAAAGGAATCTTTCATGCTTCCCGACTCCAAATAATAAGGAGGTGAGACCAGACTTACGCCTGCGCTCACCCCAAGGCCTTCTTTAGTGCCTGCAACACCTGTTCCTGGACTTCTGGAACTTTCTTGTCAGCTAAACGAAAACCAGCTGCATTCCGATGCCCACCACCACCAAAACCTGCGGCGACCTCGGCAACATCACAATCTCCTTTAGCACGCAAGCTGACGGTAACTCCACCATCTGATGTTTCTTTCAGAAAAACAGCAACCTTTACCGTACGCAGTGCCCGAGGATAATTAATGAACCCCTCAGCATCTTCACGCATTGCCCCACAATCAGCGAGCATCTGATTTGTTACAGTGATAAAAGCTAACTGATCAGCTTCAAAAAGTTGCAATGTCGCAAGCACCTGCTCCATGAGGCGCAATCGCTGCAAAGTAAAGTTGTCGTAGACATATCCCGCAACCTCTTCGGGACGAACCCCGCTTTTCACTAGTTCGGCTGCTATCTGCAGGGTTCTGGGGGTGGTATTTTCATAACGGAACGATCCGGTATCAGTGGAAATAGCCACGTAGAGATTATACGCTGCAGTATATGAAGGTTCGGCACCCAACTCCATTGCCAACTCATAAACCATCTCACCTGTGGAAGAACGAAGCGAATCAAGCCAACTATGATCACCAAATTGACGGTGACCACGATGATGATCAATCACCAGGAAAGGATGCAGATTCAACAACTCCCTCTTTTCTCGCCCTAATCGATCACAATCGCCACAATCCAGAGAAATAGCAGCTATATTTCCATTAGCTCCAGCAACAAAAATCTGCAAAGCAGCAAGATCTGTTTGACCAAGATGACAGCCAGGTAAAAAATCATACAAATGAGAAACCGGATCTTCCAGGTAGCGAAAAACTTTTTTGCCCAGGCTTTCTAAAATATCGGCCAGAGCAAACAATGACCCCAAGGCATCTCCATCGGGATGGAGATGGGTCATGAGCACAAAGCTATCAACATTCCGAATAATTCTGCTGATCTCCTCAGGAACCACTCTCATCATTCTCCTCCCTTTCCCTGGCAATCTCCTGCAGAAGCTTTTCGATCTCACCCACCTTCTCCACCTGGTGATCATAGACAAAATGAAGATCCGGTGTATAGCGCATATTTAAGATCTTGGCTAGAGAGCTCCGCATAAACCCTTTCGCCCTCTGCAACCCCTCTTCTGCATCCACCTGCTTTTTCTTATCACCGGGAACTGTAAAAAAAACTCGCGCATATTGCAGATCATCGGCCAACTGAACCCGAGTAACAGCCACTTCAGCTAGTTTGGGGTCCTGTACCTTGAGCAGCAGCAACATGGACAGTTCGTTACGGATAGCTTCAGCCACCCGTACCGATCGCTTAGTCTCTGCCCTTGCTCCCAGGCCGATGGATTTTAATGTTTCTTTAGGATTGTGCATGATAGATATGAAAACCCTCGGCAGAATTTAGATACATAGTGCAAAGGCAGGCTTAAGACTATAAGAAGCGCTACCTAAACGCCAGTTCTAGCTCTCCAGGCTTGCCTCCACTTCATTCATGATGAAGGCCTCAAGGGTATCACCCTCTAGAAGATCATTAAAGTTGTCAATCCCAATACCGCACTCATATCCGGCGAGCACTTCTTTAACATCGTCCTTAATTCTTCGCAAAGAGCCGATTTTTCCGGTAAACACGACTACTCCGGCTCGAATAACCCGCACCGAAGATTTACGGGTAATTTTTCCATCCGTAACCTGACATCCGGCTATAGTCCCAACCTTAGGCACATGAAAGAGCTGCCGTACTTCCGCATTTCCAATAACTTCCTCGACAAATGTAGGTTCCAGCATCCCAACCATGGCCTTCTTGATATCATCTAAAGCATGGTAGATAACATCATATGAACGAACATCCACATGTTCCCGGATACTCAACTCCTTTACCTTGGTCGTTGGCCGCACATTAAAACCGATAATAATGGCATCAGAGGCAGATGCCAGCAGAATATCAGATTCAGTAATGGTCCCCGTACCTTCGTGCAGAATACGGACCTTCACTGCATCGGTTGAAAGTTTCTCAGCGGCGGAACAGAAGGCCTCAAGGGTTCCCTGAACATCCGCACGCAGGACAACCCGCAACTCTTGAATTTCGGTATCACTGATCTTCTCGAACAGCCTGTCCAGAGATACCTTAGAACCGGCAGCAAGTTCAAGTTCACGGGCCTTCAGAATACGGGCCTGACTTACGCTTCTGGCCATCTTCTCGTCTGTAACTACAATAAACTCATCACCTGCCTGGGGAACCCCGGTCAATCCTTGCACTTCCACTGGTATAGCCGGCCCAGCCGACTCTACCGGTTTATTCTTATCATTTATCAGTGCTCGAACCTTCCCGCTATACTGACCCACTACAAAATAATCACCTGTCCTCAAGGTTCCTTCCTGAACTAGAATAGTGGCCACCGGGCCACGCCCTTTATCAAGTTTGGCTTCAACAACTCGTCCTCTTGCCTTTCTTGTGGCATCGGCTTTAAGCTCAAGGATCTCAGCTTGAAGTTGAATGCTCTCCAGAAGAGTGTCTATTCCAATATTTTTTTTGGCAGAGGTCTCACAGTACATGGTCTGCCCGCCCCACTCTTCCGGTGCAAGGCCAAAATCGGACAATTCACGCTTGACCCGATCCGGGTCGGCATTGTCCTTATCGATTTTGTTCACCGCCACCAGTATGGGAACTCCAGCCGCCTGCGCATGTCGAATTGCTTCACGGGTCTGATCCATGACCCCGTCATCAGCGGCAACTACAAGCACAACCAAGTCGGTGATCTGAGCACCGCGTGAGCGCATTTCGGTGAAGGCAGCATGACCAGGGGTATCGACAAAAGTCACGTCACCGGCGCTGGAGGTCACATGATACGCACCAATATGCTGGGTAATCCCACCGGCCTCGCCATCAGCGACATCGGTTTTCCTGATCGCATCAAGAATCGAGGTCTTGCCATGATCAACATGACCCATCACCGTCACAACCGGAGAGCGTGGAAGCAGTTCACCGCCACCCTCCAGTTCATTGAGCTGTTGTACTCCGATCTCTTCAGTGATTCCTTGTTCAACTTCATAGCCGAAATCAGCCCCGATAAGGGTCGCAGTATCAACATCAAGAGCTTGGTTGAGAGTGGCCATCACCCCGAATCCCATCAGTTTAGCAATGATCTCATTGGATTTAACTCCCATCCGATGAGCAAGATCAGCCACACTGATCGTTTCCATGACCTTGATCCGCTTTTTGATTGCCTTCATCTCGACGGCGGGCTGAATCACCTTGCGCTCAACGCGCCCACGGGATCTTTTTCCCCGCTTTCCAGACACACTACTGAACTCGTCACCGAAGCGAGTGACCTGCACCTTTCCTCTTCCCTTCTGGCCAAACTTGTCTGCCTTCCAGGCTCCCGCCTTCTTCTGATCAGCATCGTCCGTTTCGCCATCACGCTTTCCTTTCTTTTTACCCTTACTTGCATCAGTGAGAGGTGTCGCAACAACTGCGGGCTTGGAGGCAGGGGACTGAGGACGCGTTGTACCATTAGAAGCCGGACGCTCGGTCTTTTTCCGTGGCTTTTCTACGACCTGGGGTTTTTCTTCGACCGGCATGACAATACTTCCGACAACACGCGCCAACCCTTTGCGGACGGCTTGGTCACGGTCTTCAGGCACTACCTGTTTATTTTCACCCTTGAATGGAACCGATCTCACTTCCTGGCGCAGTTCTTTATTCTGCTCCTTAAAGTCCACCACAACCGGAGCGACAGGTTCTCGAACAGCCTCATGCACTACTTCTTGAGCAGCAGCTTGAGTTTCTTGAGTTACAAGATCTTCTTTTTGCACCTGCGAGCTTTGAATCAATGGTTCAACATGCGGCTGCACAGGAGCACTTATAACTTCCTCTGGAACAGTTTTGGCCACGACTTCGATCTCGGCCACTGCTTCCGCTACCGGCTCAATGATGGGCCGACGTCGGATTACCGTTGTCCGTCGAGTCGCGAGCGCTGCTTCCTCAGCAACAACCTTCTTTCGAGCAGGTTCGGTCTTCAGATTTTGCAAAACTGTTTTCCGGATTTTTTCGGCTATGTCGTCTTCAACAGTTGAACTGGGTCCTTTGATATCATACCCATTCTCCTGTAGCTTCTCAGTCAGCATTTTGCTGCTCAGGCCGGCCTCTTTTGCCAACTCATAAATCCTTACCTTACTCATTCCTTACTCCCGTCTATCCTTGTTCCAGCGCGTTTTATATCTCTCAACTCTTCGAGGCCAAAATAGCGTTTTTTACCTTCAAGGCCTTTTCCCATCTTTTTTGCTGACTCAGAAAAACTGCCAAACATCTCTCGTTCTGACAACAATAAGCCCCTCTACCTGTTTTATTCTGACGTATATCCTGAACTGGACCATTATTCTCCAGAACAAAACGATTTAATGTTTTTTTCACTGCCTGTATTCTGCAAACACAACAAGTGCGCACAGGTTTTGAACCAGACTTACTCCTGCGAACCAGGCTCATCATGCTCTTTAACAACTGGATCTTCAGACACATCAACTGCCTGATCTTCCTCTACCGTTGTTTCTTCTGCTGCTAAATCCTCTGCAAGGGTATCCTGGAGTGGCTGTTCTTCTGTTAATGGCTCCGAGACAATCTTTTTTCTCTCAATTGGTGCATCAGGGTCCTGTCCAAGACTTTTTCTTGCGGCCTGAATAAGATATACGGCCTGTTCCTCACCGATGGCACGCAATACTGTCAAATCTTCAATGGCAGCCTCTGCAAGAACGGCAGTAGACAGAATTTTTCTGGAAAACAACTGATCGGCCAAAGCCTCTTCAATTCCATTGATTGCAAGCAAAGACTGATAGCCAGGATCCTCAAGATTTGCATAGCGCTGCTCGCTTTTCACATCAATACGCCAGCCAAGAAGCTTGGCGGCAAGCCGAACATTCTGCCCTTGACGGCCAATGGCAAGGGACAGCTGATCGTTAGGGACAATAACCAGCAGCGACTTAGCGTCTTCATCCACCATCACCATACTGACCTGGGCTGGAGCAAGGGCATTATAAGCATATTTTGCCGGATCTGGACTCCAGGGCACGATATCGACCCGCTCTCCCTGCAACTCCTGCACCACATTCTGTACACGCGACCCCTTCATACCTACACAGGCACCCACTGGATCAACATCGGACTCCGTTGAGCTGACCGCAATCTTGGCCCGAAAACCTGGATCACGACTTACTCCCATTATCTTTACAATCCCCTCAGCAATCTCCGGAACTTCCATCTCAAAGAGTTTAGCCAAAAATGAGTCATGGGTTCTGGAGAGTAAAAGCTGGGCGTCTTTTGTCCCTCTTCTGACATCAACCAGATAGGCTCTGACCCGATCCCCCTGTTTGAAAGACCTTTTGGGTATCTGCTGATCTTTGGGTAGGATGGCATCCGTACGACCGAGATTGACAATCATATTGCCCCGCTCAAAACGCTGGACAATCCCGCTAACGACTTCGCCAATGCGATCCTGAAACATCTCGTAGATAACATCACGCTCGGCATCTTTCATTTTATGAATGATTACCTGTTTTGCTGACTGAGCCGCAATTCTCCCAAGATCAGCGATATTATCCATTTTTTCGCCAAGCTCATCATCCAGTTGGACATCAGGGTCAAGTAACTGGGCCGAGGCAAAATCGATCTCCGTCTGTTCGTCCATCACCTCTTCAACAACAGTGCGAAACTGAAAGACCTCGACCTCACCATACTCTTCATTATATCGGACCTCGATCTCCCGCCTGCTGCCAAGTTTTTTTCTGGCAGCCGATTGGACGGCCTCTTCTATGGCCTCAATCAACAGTTTTCTATCAAACCCTCGATCTCTACTGATCTGGTCGATTATACGCTTTAAATCAGATAGCATTCTTATTCCCCATCATTATGACAAACAAACTTATTTCCAATGGAATAAGTTCAAACAGCAAGGGGCTACCCCCATGGGCATCCCACATTATTATTAAAAACCATCAACAAACAGCGCGACCTTTCATTAGACTATGCTATTTCTTAACAACGGATTACAAAGACAGCCGAACCTTACGAATTTGATCCCAGGCAATCTGGCATTGGCTTCCATCCTCAAGAACAAGCTCTATGGTCTCACCTTCAACATGATGGAGAGCACCAATCAAAACCCGTTGGTCAGCAACATCTTCTCGCAGCTTTACCTTCACTTTTTTACCGATGTGTCGTTGACAATCGTCGGAATGACGCAGCACTCGCTCAAGACCGGGGGAGGATACCTCCAAGTGGTAAGCCTGAGCAATCAGATCTTCCACATCAAGAAAATCACTCACCTCCCGACTTACCCGACTACAATCATCTAGGGTTACCCCTTCCTTGCCGTCGATATACAACCGCAGCACCCAGCCATGCCCCTCAAGACGAAACTGGACTTCCACCAGCTCCAGCCCCATGGACGGCAACAGGGTTTCCGCAAAAACCTGGACTTTAGCAACAACAGATTCACTCATTTCAACATTTTCACACAAAAAGGTACTATGACTAAACAACACCCGTACGTTACTGCCAAGCAGCTATAACTATCATAGCAACAAACATTATCTTGCTGTAACTACATGCTTATTCCCCATTGAACTGAATTGGAAATAAAAAAAGTGGGCAAGCCCACTTTTAACGCCACCTGCATCATGCACGATACAAATGATATAAACCGGGGGGAAAATCCAGTAACAGTCCAGCCATCTAACCCTGAAATGTCTGGAGCGGGCAACGAGATTCGAACTCGCGACCCCAAGCTTGGGAAGCTTGTGCTCTACCAACTGAGCTACACCCGCCCATACCCCAATACAACATCCCATATAAAACACAGAAAGTACCTCTTGTCAAGATAGATGAAGAAAGCTGAATCGTGCCGCCCTTACAAACTGTAGATAACATATCTAGACCCGAACTTCACGCAATCCGTCAACACGAATAAAATTGACAAACGCGATACAGCCATATACAAGAGGAGCTATTTTTATCCTTATTTTTCTATAGTAATATTATTCAGATTATTTTCATCAGTATGGCACGATCACGGCACACTCATTAGATTAGCCTAGACTGACCAGGCTCAACTTTCAATAACGGATCCTCTTTATATGGGGCAGACCGTTTCTCCTCCATGACCTTGATTCAATAAAAAACAATGCCGGAAAAATCACTTATTATTGCAGAAAAACCCAGTGTGGCTGCGGATCTGGTTCGCGCCCTGCCCGGTAAATTTGAAAAAAGCAAGACCCATTATGAGAGTGACCGGTATATTGTTTCCTACGCCATCGGTCACTTGGTATCTATCGAATTCCCAGAGGAAATTGACCCTAAATACAAGGCATGGAAGCTGGACAACTTGCCCATCCTTCCCGAGGAGTTTCCACTCAAAGGCCTTGACGGCACCAAAACGCAACTCAATGCCCTGCAGCAGCTCATCCGCCGCAAGGATGTCGTGGAACTCATCAACGCCTGTGATGCCGGCCGGGAAGGGGAGTTGATCTTCAAATACATCCTGCGCTACGTCTGGAATCAATCCGTGGCCAAAAAAAGCTGCAAACGCCTGTGGCTTCAATCCATGACCAAGGAGGCCATCAAAGAGGCCTTTGCCCATCTTCGCGACAACAAGGAGATGCTTCCTCTAGAAGATGCGGCCCTGTGCCGCTCCGAATCGGACTGGCTGATCGGGATCAATGCCACTCGCGCGCTTACCGGCTTCAACTCACGTAAAGGCGGTTTTTTTCTCACCCCTTGCGGTCGGGTACAAACTCCCACCCTGTCCCTCATCGTCAAACGGGAACAGACTCGACTGGGCTTTATCCCCCGCACCTATTTCAATCTTCTCGCCACCTTCAGTCTGAACAAAGAGTCATATATCGGTAAATGGATCGACCCGAAATTCACCAAAGACGAAAAAGACAGCTATGCCAAAGCTGACCGGATATGGAATGAAGAGAAGGCCAATCAAATCCAGGCTCAATGCAACGGCCAACCGGCCCAGGTTGAAGAGACCAGCAAAAAGACCAGCGAACGCTCCCCGCAACTCTACGACCTCACCTCCCTGCAACGCGAGGCCAATAACCGCTTTGGCTTCTCCGCCAAGAACACCCTGGGATTGGCCCAAGCCCTGTATGAACGACACAAGGTACTGACCTACCCCAGAACGGATAGCCGCCATCTCCCGGAGGATTATCTGAAAATCGTCAAGGAGACAGTCGCTTCCCAGAGCGGTTGGGACTTCGGCAAATATGCCGCCATTGCCCTGGAAAAGAATTTCATCAAGTCGGACAAACTGATCTTTAACAATGCCAAAATCTCCGACCATCACGCCATCATCCCCACCACCATCCTGCCCAAGACTCTAACTGAGCCGGAATTAAAGATTTACACCATGGTTGTTCAGCGATTTCTTGCCGTTTTTTTCCCGCCGGCACGATATCTGAACACCCGACGTATCTCGATAGTCGAAGCTGAAACCTTCCTCTCCGAAGGTAAGATCCTCACCGATCCGGGCTGGAAAGCTATCTATGGTAGTGAGGTCATCCCGGATGGTGCTCTGGGGACAGGTGCCAACGCGGCACTCAGCGCTATCCCGAAAGGGGCTGCGATCACTTGTACTGCAATCAGCAAGGAACGGGCAGAGACAAAACCTCCGGCCCGGTTTAACGAGGCCACCCTGCTCTCGGCCATGGAAAACTCCGACAAACTGGTGGAGGATGAAGAGCTGGCCGAGGCGATGAAGGAACGGGGACTGGGCACACCTGCCACCCGGGCTGCCATCATCGAAAAACTGCTCAAGGAAAAATATCTGGTCAGGGAAGGTAAAGAGCTTGCCCCCACCGGCAAAGCCTTTGAACTCCTTGCTCTTCTCGAGGCGATGAAGATTGAGTTGCTCGCCTCCCCTGAGATGACCGGGGAATGGGAACACAAACTCAATCAAATCCTGCATGGCAAGTTTACCCGTCAGCAGTTCATGGCCGAGATCAGAGAGACAACAGCGCGTATCATCTCCCAGGTCCGCAATTTTGAGCAGACCGAGATCAAGGTCGAGGCGCCATTCAGTCCTGTTGGCGGTGTCCGTTTTTATGGAAGCCCCACCGCCTTTGTCTCCGAAGATGGCAAGATATCCCTCCGCAAAATCATGGGCGGCCGGATGATGAGTGAGGCCGAAATCGTGGCTTTGCTCCAGGGAGAAACCATCGGCCCCTTCAGTGATTTCCGGAGCAAACAAGGCAAGCCTTTCACCGCCTCGCTCAGGTTGCAGGAAAAAAAGATTGAGTTTCTGTTTACCGACAGTACAGACAACCTCGACACCGATGCCATCAAGGCTACCGCCAGTCTTGGCAATTCACCCGTGGACGGAACCCCGGTACATGCGACACCCACTGCCTACATGTCCACATCGGCAATGGATGGGGATAAGAAAAATGGCCTGCAGATTGGCAGAATCATTCTCAATAAAGTCATTGAGCCCCAGCATATTCACCAACTTCTAAGCGAAGGGAGAACCGAGCTGATCACCGGATTTATCTCCAAGAAAAAACGTCCCTTTGACGCCTTTCTTCTTCTGGACAAAAAAGGAAAGATCAGCTTTGAATTTCCCCCACGTATAAAAAAAGAAAAAAAGGTATAATAGTCTCACAAGTTTCTGACTCGTAACAAATTAGCAGTTACTTCCTTTCAGATCTCAACCCAACAATATCAGCTTTATTCAAAGAATCCCCGCAGAGGCACAACATTTATGCAACGACTGAAAACTGAGTATCAAGACAAGAGTGGACTGGAACTGGCAATGATTTGTGCCCAGGCAGCCATTGACGCCAAGGCCGAAGAGCTGGTCATCCTTGATGTGAAAGGGATTTCCTCTTTTACTGATTATTTTGTGATCATGAACGGCAGATCGACCCGCCATGTGCAGGGCCTTGCTGAGTGCATTGAAAAAGAGATGCGTGCCAAACGGGCAAATACCGCCAATGCCGAGGGACTTGAAGAAGGTATGTGGGTTCTTCTTGACTTTGATGACGTAGTCGTTCATATTTTCTACCATGAACAGAGAAAATTTTATGATCTGGAAAGTCTCTGGCATGATGCCAGATCTATAAGCATTGAAAACCTCTAATCCTTCTTCAGGACGCCATTATAAAACTCGACCAGGAAGAATCTCTGCGCCTGCATCAAGACAAATTTAAATGTTCCCGCAGTTACATTTTCCCCCGTTCCAGTTTTTTAGTTCAACGCAGAGATTACAAAACAGATACCCCTGCATGATTTCCTGAAGCAACAGCAACCCCATCCCCAAGGGAATTTCCTTCCCGAACACAAACACCATTATGCAATACATAAGCACCCGGGGCGGTATCAGCCCCATTTCGTTTACCGAGGCTGTAATGATGGGCCTGGCAGAAGATGGCGGCCTGCTGCTGCCACGCACCATCCCCCGCATCGGCAGTGAGACCTTTGCCTCCTGGCAAGGTCTTTCCTATCCCGAACTGGCCTTTGAGGTCATGTCACGCTTCATTGATGATATCCCGAACAGTGAGCTGCACGAGCTGATCAATCGTTCATACGCCACCTTTGAACACCCGGAGGTCACCCCCCTGATTCATCACGGGAACCTCCATATCCTTGAGCTCTTTCATGGGCCGACCTTTGCCTTCAAGGATGTGGCCCTGCAATTTCTTGGCAATCTCTTTGAATATCTGCTCAAGAAAAATAATGCGGTCATGAATATCATCGGCGCCACCTCGGGAGATACCGGCAGCGCTGCGATCTATGGGGTGCGCGGCAAAGAGAAGATCAACATTTTCATCCTCCATCCGCACAAACGGGTCAGCCCCATTCAGGAGCTGCAGATGACCACAGTCACCGACGCCAATGTGTTCAATATCGCTATCCGCGGCACTTTTGACGACGGGCAGGCCATTGTCAAGGCCATCTTCAACGATATCGACTTCAAAAAGCAGTACAGCCTGGGAGCGATCAACTCCATCAACTGGGCAAGGGTTCTGGCCCAGGTGGTCTATTACATCCACAGCTGTCTGCACATCCATCGGCACGAGCATGATAAGGCCATGGATTTTGCTGTGCCCACCGGCAATTTCGGCGACATCTTTGCCGGCTACATCGCCAAACGGATGCTGCCCGAAGGTACCATTCGCAAGCTGCTGCTGGCAAGCAATACCAACGACATCCTCACCCGTTTTGTCGCCCATGGAGATTACTCACTGGGCACGGTGGTCGCCACCTCCAGTCCCTCCATGGACATCCAGGCCGCCTCCAACTTCGAACGCTACCTTTACTACCTCCTTGATGAAAATCCAACGCGCACCCAAGAGGCCATGAACCAGTTCGCAGAAACGGGCAGACTTGACCTCGCAAGTTCCTGCGATCAGATCAAGCGCGACTTTATCGCTACCGCCGCCTCAGAAGATGACGTTCTGGCCACCATCCAGGCCTTCTACAAAGAACACGGCTATATCCTTGATCCCCACACCGCTGTGGGCGTGCATGCCGCCATAATCCACCAGCAGGAAGGGATTCCGGTCGTCTGCCTATCCACCGCCCATCCAGCGAAGTTCGGGGAAACCGTTGAAAATGCGATCGGCATTCCTCCCCAAATGCCGCCCGCCTTGGCGGCCCTTGCCGGCAAGCCCAGCCGCTGCGAATTGATGGAGGCAGACCGCAAACTCATTCAAGACTTTATCCGCCAGCACGGACTGCACGCCTGATCATCCCCCCAAAAAAAAAGCAGGCTGGAATAGTCATCTATTCCAGCCTGCTCTGCATTTACTCAAAGAACAAAGAATCCTAGAGCATCATTTCAAAAAACTCTCGCAACATCCACTCAATCAAGGCAGGAATGCAATCAAGTCATCCATTTCGGACTTGCTGCAGGCCCATCGTTCATCATCCAGGACACCGTTATTCCCAGGATGAACAATTCAATTCATCATTCCTTTTCTTTTCCCACGATCTTGCCTATTTCTCTGCGGGGGCAGGACCAAAAAAGACATCTGTAAATTTTACATACCAAGCGGCGGCCTGCACCTGAATAATGTAGGAAACGGCAATAACCAGAGCCGCGTCTGCTCCTTGCACCCCAAACGCATTAATGGAAAGTGCCAGGGCAATGGAAAGATTTCGCATCACCGTCCCATACACCAAGGCAATGGCGTCACCACGGGGAAAAAACATTCTCCCGACAAGGGTACCGATGGTAAAATTGGCCGCATACAGTATGAGCAATGGCTGAAAAATCAGCCAGAGCACCGCTGGATTCTGTGACAATTGCTCTGCCTTCAAGGCTATGGCCACAAAGACAACTCCCAGCACCCCGATGGTTGAGAGTGAAGGGAAACGAGGTGCCCAGGTCTTTTTGAACTCCTGCTGACCATATTTTTTCAGAAAATAAGAACGGGTTATGTAACCAAGAAGCATGGGGATAAACACAATATAACCAATCTGCTTGATGACCATGATCATATCCATATCGACCTTGGCCCCCATGAGCATCTTAACATAAAATGGCGTTGCCAGAGAGCCAAGGGTCAACCCAATGACCGTCATGTTGATGGCGGCGCCCATATTGCCTTTGGCAAAGCCGGTCCATGAGATGGTCATACCGCTGGTGGGGAGCAAGGAGGCCAGCAACAGACCAAGGGCCATATAATGATTATCGGGAAAAAAATAAATACCCAGTCCGTAGGCCATAAAAGGAACGACACCAAAATTGATGACCTGGGTCAGGACCTGAAGCTTGACATTCGTGATGCACTGACCATCATCGGATAGACCATCAAAAATGTCAGCGGTATAATCAATGATTTTAGCGATTTTACCGTTTCCTGATTAACAACCCGGCCAAAAAGAAACCCTAGCAGCATCATTGCCGGGACAGCCCAGAAGAGCTTTTTATTGATTGAAAGAAGTAGTTTCCACATAAATATTCTCATTCAAAGAGATTAATGGGTATGAAGAGATACCGTCATCACGCCATATTTATAGGAACCTCGAAAAATTGGCTTTTCGCTCAGCTTTGCACTCAAAATTCTATCTTTAGAAAAGGCAAGGTATGCTTGCGGAATTTTTTGCATGCTTTCATTTCTAGTGAAAATCCTGATTTTCAAAGGTTCCCTCATTAAAAAAATAAGAGCGGTTCGCTGCTCAAATCCACTTACCTGGCTTCATCAATCATTGAACGGATTTTGGTAACAGTTTCAGCAACGGATGCAGGGAACTTGGGATCATCGGGAACCATTTCAGCTATATCAGCAGCACTAAAACTCATGTAACGAATCTGAGTCTTACCGTCTTTTGAAAAAACCATGACAAATTTTGGCATCAAAATCGCCCGCTCCGGGTTAACAGTCAAACTCTTATCGGCCTTGGTAGGTTTGCACACATGCATCATATGTAGATCAAAATGATCAGGGACCTCGCCTCCATGGGCCCGGAAGGTTTCTTTCATATACATGCTGTCACTGTTATTGATAACAAAGGCGTATTTCTTGCAAACCGCATGGAAATCATTGGCAAACTGTGCAGAACTCTTACTGGTCTCCACCTGATACAGGTTTTCGTTTTTGTTCATGATTTTCTCCTTTAAAGATGATTGAGATCAAATGATCTCTATTTTTTTTCCAGCACAAAGGCCATCCCTTATGCCAGCTTTTTGCGGAATAGAAACTACCATTCAAGCTATTGGACATACGCACAATTATCTCCATAAGTTCAATCTGTCAAGAAAATTACAATCTACAAAAAAACTTGCGTGCAAACAAGCTTTGATAGAGGAAATTACTCCTTGTAAATATAGAAACTTACAAACAAAATCGAAGCCGGAACCAACAAAAAAGGCTGAATAGAATTGAAACAATTCTATTCAGCCTGAATGCCACTCGAACAACGTTTTAATGGTAGTTTAAAAATAAAATGGCACCTTTCGCACAAGGCTGGATGCAACATTGAGGGACATTCCATCCTTACCCTGATGAACGGGATCAATCTAAGAAAAATAACCCTTGGCTATGCCTTTTTTACAAATTCTGATTTCAACTGCATTGCCCCAAACCCGTCGATCTTACAGTCAATGTCATGATCACCCTCAATCAGGCGGATATTTTTCACTTTGGTTCCAACCTTCAATGCTGAAGACGAACCTTTTACCTTCAGACCCTTGATCACGATGACAGTATCCCCGTCCTGCAGTTTATTGCCATTGGCATCGAGCACCACACGTGTTTGATCCGTGCCCTCTTCTATCCCCCCATCTTTTGCCCATTCATGGGCACATTCCGGGCACACATACATGCTTCCATCTTCATAAGAATATTCCGAACTGCATTGTGGACATTGCGGCAAAGTTGTCATGTGGATCCTTTTATAATTGGCTAACGCTACGGACATTCCCGGCGACCACCGGACTCCCCTTTATAATATATCTAATTCCCCTATGGGATAATTAATTATCTTTTTTAATCCTCGACATCACTCTTCTGCGAGTCGTTGATATAGCGGGAAAGAAACAGCGACTGGATGACGAGGAAAATCACGGTCATCCCAAGCATGCCAAAGAGTTTAAAATTAACCCAGGTATCCCTATCATAATTATACATGGTGTAAAGGTTGGCCCCGCCCATGATCAGGAAGAAGGCCACCCAGCCCAGGTTGAGTCGGCGCCAGACCTGATTGGGCAGATCAATCTGGGCGCTCATCAGACGCTCAACCACGGTCTTTTCTCCGAAGAACTGACTGCCCAAGAAAACAACACCAAAAATCCAGTTAATCACCGTGGGCTTCCATTGTATAAACTGCTCGTTGTGCAGGTAGAGGGTCAGACCGCCGAAGACCACCAGTATCGCCAGAGTCATCAGTTGCATGGACGCCACCTTGCGGGTTTTCAGCCAGGTAACGGCAACGTGCACAAATGTTGCGGCTATGGCCACAGCAGTCGCGACATAGATATCAAACAGCTTATAGGCAATGAAAAAAAGCAGGATGGGCAGGAAGTCGGTCAAGAGTTTCATGGTCTTCAATACGTCACAGTCAAATGAGTTTGCAGGAATTCAGCGATTCTGTTATCAAACAGCCCGCCAAAGGACATAAGGAAGAACCTTATGTTTAACAGAAGAGACTATAAGAATGACACTCACTTTATCCATAAGAAAATAAAATTAATATCGAACCAGCTCATGGCTGAGAGATACTGAAGAAAGCCCGCTGTTTGCCAGCGCTGGGCATGGATGTCCCAGTATCGCTCTTTCAGGGATTGAATGCGGCAGCGCATTTTCGGGTTCTGGTTGTTCAAATTTAACTTCCACCTGTGGTGGAGACAATATGGGTGCAGGACATGAACCCATAACTGCCGCTCGCTCCAAAGAGGGAAAAAGGGCCATCTGAACCTCCGGCTCAACCTGAAAGACATCGGCAATCAGCCCTGAGGTCAACACCTCTGCCACTGCCCCGCATTTAAAAATTTGCCCATCTTTCAAAACAATCACCTGATCACAGAAGGCGGCGGCCAGATTCAAATCATGGATGGCGGCAATGACTGTCCGGCCCTGATCCTGCACCAGTCTCCGGATCACGTGCATGATCTCAATGGTATGATGAATATCCAGATTGGCTGTGGCCTCATCAAGCACCAGAACCTCGGTATCCTGAGCCAGTGCCCGTGCCACCACCACCCGTTGCTTCTCACCGCCGGACAGATCGGTGATCAGGCGATGCCGTAGGGACTGAATCTGCATCTTCTCCATCGCACCCTCAACCAGATCGAGATCCCGAATCGTTGGATTACTGAACCTGGGGATGTGCGGATAGCGTCCCATGAGCACCACCTCCGCCACGGTGAAATCAAAGCCCATGGCAAATTGCTGGGGCACCAGGGAAATCTTTCGAGCCAGCTCTTTTTTGCCATAACTGCCAAGGGGCTTCCCCTGAAACAGGAGCTGGCCGCTCTTTAACAATCGAGTCGCCGTGAGCAGATCAAGCAGGGTGCTCTTACCGCTGCCATTGGGGCCGATGAGCCCATAAAACCGACCGGGCGCAAGATCCAGATCAATATCCTGGAGGACATTCTCTGACCGATAAGCAAAACAACCCTTGCTGGCCGCAAACAATGTCCCGGCATTTTTTTCTAAGCTCATCATTGCACCCCCAACTGTTTCCGACGAAAGATATAGCAGAAGAATGGGCCGCCGATCAGTGAGGTGAGCACCCCGATGGGGAGCTCCGTCGGCAGCCAGGCCCTGGTAATGGTGTCTGCGGTGAGCAGGAGAATGGCGCCGCCAAAGAAACAGGCGGGAATCAGGAGACGATTATCCGGCCCCAGAACAAGGCGCAGGAGATGGGGGACAATCAGGCCGACAAAGCCAATGATCCCGGACACCGAAACACAGATAGCGGTCATCAATGACGCGCAGACCAACAGGATCTTTTTCACCCGGCGGCTGTCCACCCCGATGGTCTCCGCGGTTCGCCCGCCAAAGGCCATGACATTTAAATCCCTGGCAAAATAGAGCGTTACCAGCAGGCAGGGAAAGGCAAACAAAGCAGTGAGCAGTACATCACTCCAGGTCTTCCCCACCAGACTGCCCATCAGCCAGAAGATAATCACCCCCACCTGTTCGTCGGCCAGATATTGAATAAACCCGATCCCTGCCGAGAGGATCGCTGCCACAATCACCCCGGACAGAATCAGGGTATTGGAAGAAAGCCTGCCATCGGGAGCGGCCAGGGAGAATACCGCAGCCAGGGTGGCCATGGCTCCAAGAAAGGCAAAGAAGGGAACAGAAAAAAAGACCGGAATCGTAACACCGAGAATCCCCAGCACCAGAGCCAGCGAGGCGCCAAAGGCGGCACCCGAAGAAACCCCGAGGGTATAAGGATCGGCCAAAGGATTAAGTAAAATGGCCTGAAATACGGCCCCGGCCATGGCCAGTCCGCCCCCGACGATGGCCGCAGTCAGAATGCGGGGCAACCGAACCTCCAAGATAACAAAGGGATAGGTCGGGTTCATATCCACCACAAACGTTCTCCCACAGGCCTTTAACCACAACACCCTGACCACCTCTGCCGGGGCTATGGAAATAAATCCCATGCCCGTTGCGAGGATAATAGCCAGGGTCAAGATCAGGGCAAGGGAGAGCAGGGTAAGGGGCGGCTTAGCTGACATGAATTTCAATCACAAAAAGGGCAACAGGAGGCCGGAAGAGGGCCTTGCCCACAACGGAATATACCGAAGCTGCCGATGAGACGGAGCTCAATCAGGAAAAATGAGCGACCTGGGAGAGGAGGTGAAAATCTTGCAGGATGGAACATGGTGTTCCCTTGACCGATCAGATCCGGAAAAAATAAAAAATCCCGGATCAAAGATAGCAATTGATCCGGGATTTCCCTTCATATCCGAAATCACAGGTATGGGGCTCTGTCCGCGAGCTCATACCATCCATAATTCAGGCAGGTCTTCTGACTCCCGGATCTTTCGCACCCCGCGCCTTCCCGTCCGGCGTACTCTCAGACAGTGGCATTCTGCGGGATTTGTCCCCGGTTACAGCGGCGGGCCCGTCTTCGATTCACACGAAGTTCCCTTTTCAACCTGTCAGGTTTTCTCTGCTTTCCAGTAATGGGAAATCTCAGAAAACGCCTTCCAGATACCTGAATTCATGAACTACTCAATACCTGCAATCATCATATTTGTCAAGCAGGGTTGAGTCCCAGGGCCTGAACTGTGCCGGAAACTCAGGCCGGCAGAGCAAGAGAACCGACCTAACAGGTTATCCCTCCTCAGCCCTTGATCACCGCCAGAGGGCGCAGAGCCACCAGCACCTCCACTAGATCCAACTGGTTGTCAATGACCTCATCTATGTCCTTGTAAGCACCGGCGGCCTCATCCAGATCCCTGGTGGAACGAACAGCATGAATAATCCCCTGGTCATCCAGCCGTTTCTTCTCCCGCGCCAAATCCAGCTGACGCTGGGCCTGCTTGCGTCCCATCTTTCTACCGGCGCCATGGGAGCAGGACTCAAAACTCTCGGGGTTTCCCTTGCCCTTGACGATATAACTGGGACTTCCCTGTGAACCCGGGATAATGCCGATCTCGCCTTCCCTGGC
>JFJP01037349.1_pt1 | contig 31489 bp, 26 predicted proteins | sample 431651 | NCBI WGS metagenome assembly JFJP01 (sample SAMN02602958, study PRJNA72255) | Microbial mat metagenome, whole genome shotgun sequencing project. | biome: fresh water; feature: sink hole; material: water; isolation source: purple microbial (photo- and chemosynthetic) mats found in... | reverse complement strand
TTTTTTTATTACACTCGGATAGCAGATAAAGAAGGTCTGCTTTTTTGGGTATTATAAATATCATTATACAATCACTTATGGGTATATATTACGACATTTATTTATTATATTTGCGTATATAAAACAACAATATGTATATTAAAAGGTTAATAGATAGTGATTTAGAAGAATGGGGAAAAGAGTCGAAAAAAAAACCATTGCTTATTAGAGGAGCGCGTCAGGTTGGAAAGTCTTCTTGTGTTAGAGAATATTCAAAAAAATTCGATTACTATCTTGAGATAAATTTCGAGATCGATATAAATTCCCGTAAATTATTTGAACAAAATTACACAGTAAAAGAGCTGTGTAGTAGTTTATCACTCATTCATAATATACCTATCATACCTAGTAGAACTTTACTTTTCCTTGATGAAATTCAGTTTTGCCCTCAGGCAATTTCATTATTACGTTATTTTTATGAACAGTATAATGATTTACATGTAATAGCAGCGGGTTCGTTACTGGAATTTGCGTTAAAAGATTTGCCATCTTTTGGTGTAGGTCGAATTCGATCATTATTTTTATATCCACTTTCTTTTAATGAGTTTTTAACTGCTATTGGAGAAGTAATGATTTTGGATGCAAAGAAAAATGCATCGTATGAAAAACCATTATCATTACCTGTTCACGAAAAATTAAATAAATTACTTAAACTGTTTCTAATTATTGGCGGAATGCCGGAAGTGGTTGTTGATTATGTTCAGAATAAAGATCTCCTCAGATGTAAAAATATTTTGAATGATTTAATTTTTTCATTTCAAGATGATTTTAGTAAATATGCAAAAAAAGTCCCAACAGTGAGAATTAATCAGGTTTTTAAATCAGTAATTCAGCAAATGGGGAGTAAATTTATGTATTCAAAAGCGGGTATTGAATATAGTAATCGGCATGTAAAAGAAGCGTTGCAATTACTTGTAATGGCAGGTTTGGTAATTCCGGTAATCCATTCATCGGCAAACGGCATTCCGCTGGGAGTTGAAAGCAATCCGCAAAAAGAGAAAATGTTATTGTTAGATACTGGCATATTTCAACAATTAAATAATTTAGATTTATCGGAGCAATTTGTAACGAATGACTATAATGTTATTAATAAAGGAAACGTAGCCGAATTATTTGTTGGTTTGGAACTTATTAAATCATCATCAGCTTACAATCCATTTACCTTGTATTATTGGCAAAGGGAAAAAGTTGGAGCAAATGCTGAAATTGATTATCTTATTCAAAAAAATAATGAGATAATTCCAATAGAAGTAAAATCTGGCACAAGAGGCTCAATGCAAAGTTTACATCAATTTATGAAAGAAAAGCAATCTCGTTTTGGCGTTCGTATTTCATTAGAGAATTTTGCAACTTTTGACACTATTCAAGTACATCCATTATATGCAGTTTCTGAATTATAATTATTATAACCCGGATTAAGCGATAGATTTCCTCTATCGCTCAATGTAATTAATTGGGATGAAGTGGGACGAAGATTTAAGCTTTAGTGTGTTTTTATTTTGATTTTTCCTTATGGAGGCTGTCAATTTTCTGACAGCCTTTTTTGTTTTTCCAATTTTTCAATTTACATTTGACCTGAATCAATAATAAATAATACTATGGCTTTTGAATTACCTAAATTACCCTATCAACCCGATGCGCTGAATCCAGTTATTTCTGCGAAAACATTGGAGTTTCATTATGGTAAACACCATCAAACTTATGTAAACAATTTAAACCTGCTTATTCCGGGTACTAAATTTGAAAATATGAGTCTGGAACAGATAGTTCTGGAATCTGATGCTGCTGTTTTTAATAATGCGGCTCAAATTTGGAATCATACTTTTTATTTTGAGTCTTTTGCACCTCAGGCATCACAAAAACTTTCTGGTAAAATTGAACAGCTTATAATTGCTGATTTTGGTTCGGTGGCGGAGTTTAAAGATAAATTCAATAAAGCTGCCATCACTTTATTCGGATCAGGTTGGGCTTGGTTGGTAATCAATCAGAGTGGCAAATTAGAAATCGTGCAGGAATCCAATGCAGGTAATCCCATGAAAAAAGGAATGAAACCCATTCTAACTTGCGATGTATGGGAGCATGCCTATTACATCGATTATCAAAACCGCAGAATGGATTACGTAAATGCTTTTTGGGATATTATCAATTGGGAAAAAGTAAACCAGCGATTGTCTTAAGGTGTCATAAACTTGGGAAGGGTAAGTGTAAATTCACTTCCTTCTCCAATTTTACTGTTTACTTTTATATCTCCTCTATTGATGAGTGCAAATTCATGAGTTAACAGCAGACCCAATCCGGTTCCACCCTCTTTCTCAGTACCGGGCATGGAAATTATTTCGTCCATCTGAAACAACTTACTGATTCTTTCTTCTGATATGCCAATACCACTATCTTTTACCGTAATGGAGGTGCTATTTTCTGTTTCAAAGCCCCGTATTTCTATACCTGAGCCTTTATGTGAATACTTAATGGCATTGGATAAGAGATTTCTGAGAATGGTTCTTACCATGTTTTTGTCAGCAAAAACCATTAGATTTTGAATGCCGAATACATTAATATGTATGTTTTTTTTGTGTGCTGTATTGGTAAGCAGAGCTAAAATCTCAAACACAATCATATGCAAGCTGAACATATTGGGCTGATAATTTATTCTGCCTGAATGTGCCCGCGCCCATTCTAATAAATTTTCTAACAGGTCATGTGCATTTTGTGACGATTCTGAAATATACCTAACATATTCTTTGGTTTTTACTGTATTACTCAAATCGCACTGGTTTAAAAGTAGATTTGAAAATCCAACGATGCTGTTAAACGGGCTTTTTAAATCGTGCGCAATAATGGACAAAAATTTCGATTTGGCATTATTAGCCGCTTCTAAATGCTCAATTGTATTAGCCTGACTTTTATTATCAGCAGCGGTACATATAAAACCTTTCATTTCATCGTTGAAAACATAGCTGGCAGAGAATAATACCGGAATTGTGTTGTTATTTCTATCAGTTAATGAAATATTGAGATTGGTATTGACTTGGTTTCTGCGAATGTTTCGTAAAAACTCTCTAACAGATAGTAAGTTTTCTATATGAACAATATCTTTAAGTAATATTTCATTTGCATCGTATTGAAATACTTCGTAACAATGATTGCTAATGAAATAAATCCGTTCATTCATATCCATATAAAAAACTACCTGCGGCATTAATTGCAAGATTTGCAAACTCAGATCCTGATTTTTACTGCCCGGCTCTTTCAGATGTAGCTGATGGATACGAAATTTCATTTATAAGTTTTTATTCGTAATGAAGCAATGAAATTAACTCATTTATTCAGGTAAAAAAAAATACCTGTGATAATTTTAAAGTATATTTTTCAACAACTAAAAAACGAGGTGTTAGAAAAAAAAATAATTTATTTTTTCAAAAATTCGTCGTCCTTGAATATTGGATTTACTATTGTTTCCAGAAATGAGTATTCAGCATAAAATCCTAAATCATCGTAAGTTATAATACTAATAGGTAAATTGCTTTTTATATCAATATACAACTCAATTTTTTTGCAATAAACAGTGGGCACCATAATAACTTGACCTTCTTTCACATCATCGTATCCTGTTAATTTTTCATTTCGCTCTAAGATCATGTAATCATTAACGTGTAATTTTTTTGCTATAGTAGGTAATGTTTCATTCTTGAGCACTTTATAGTATATCATCTTAAAATGCGGGTTGTTAATAATTAATTTGATGCAATCTTTGTTATTTCGTTTTGCTTTCCCCTGATAGCTAAGCATTTTATTGAATTCGTTCGGGTATTTATCCATTTGATGTTTTATCAAATCAATAAAATAATTAAATCCGGCTTCTTTAATGGTGTGATGGTGGTAATCTCTCATTTTACTTCCATTCAAATCGAGATTCATGTTCAGCCAAGGAAAGCCAATGGTAGAAACATTAGCCAAGTTCTTGTTTTTTCCTTCCTCATACCAACCTTCTAATTGTAGCCCCATATATTTTTGCTTAAAGTATACTTTGTAGGGTTGGTATTGAATTTTGAATTGGGTGGTTTTTTCAATGTTTTTATCTTTAATTCTTTCATTCATATACATATCTAATCGCAATGTTCTCACTTTTGCAGAAGCAGTTATCATATTATTGAGAACTTCTTGTGGATCTTGAGCAAATGCAGAATTAGAGGCAAGAATATAACAGAGAATGTTAAGTATAATTGTATGTATTTTCATTATTAATAATTTTCGTGATATTGTTTATGAAAAATGTTCCTTGTGTAAAACTAATTATTTCTATTTTTGTTTTCATTATTTAATAGTATATTTTATATGGCAATGGATTCTAATGACAGGGATTATACAAATGGTGAGATTACCGTATTTTGGCAACCTTCAAAATGCATACATGCTACAACATGTTATCGTGAATTGATAGAAGTTTTCAATCCTCGCAATCGGCCATGGGTAAATATGGATGGTGCTCCTACAGATAGGATCATTGAGATTATTAATAAATGTCCAACCGATGCTTTAACATACAGGTGGAATGATTCTGAGAAGAATAAGCTCTTAGAAAATTTGAATGACGAAAAGATATCGCAAGCATTGAGTTATGAAAAATCTCAAACCGATACCCCTGTTATGGTGCAGGTAATGAAGGATGGCCCCTATGTGGTACAGGGTAATTTTACTATTATAGGTTCAACAGGGAATAAGTTAAAGTCAATGTCAATGACATCTTTTTGCCGTTGTGGCGTTTCAAATAATATGCCTTTTTGTGATGGAACTCATAGGAAGGCTGGTTTTACGAGTGAAAAATAATTTTATGGAAAAATCGAAGACTGAATTTATTATCATAAAAAATGGTCCTTTACATGTTAAAGGCAATTTTACATTAAAAGGCACTGATGGTAAGCTTATTGATGTAGTTGATGAAGTGTATCTTTGTCGCTGTGGCGCTTCAAAAAACAAACCATTTTGCGATGGATCACATAAAACTCATGGGGTGAACGACTGATGAGAAAACTGTCAATGGATGAATTGGGAAGGAAAAGCCTTCAAGAATTCCAATCGATTAAAAAGAATAATATTGTGATGGTGTTAGACAATATCAGGAGTACCCACAATATAGGTTCAGCATTTCGAACGGCCGATGCATTGTGTATTCATTCGCTTTATTTGTGTGGAATAACAGCAAGCCCGCCCAATAAAGAAATTCATAAAACAGCTTTAGGTGCTGAATTATCAATTAACTGGAAATATCATGCTAGTACTATGGATGCCATAGAAGAATTAAGAAAAGATCAATTTAGAATTATTGCTATAGAGCAAGTAGCCAATTCGATGATGTTGCCGGATTTTACACCTTCAAAAGATGAAAAATATGCATTGGTATTTGGGAATGAAGTGGAAGGGGTTCAGCAGGAAGTGATAAATATTTGTGATAATTGTATTGAAATCCCGCAATATGGCACCAAGCATTCTTTTAATGTTTCGGTTTCAATGGGCATTGTGTTATGGGATATATTGCAGAAGATAGCTGGTATTAAATAAAAAAAACCGCTGCTTGCAGCGGTTTTTTTTATATTTATCATCATCAATTATTATTGAACAATTGATTTGAAAGTATCATCATTGAAGAATTTCAAGAATTCAACATCTTTCTTAGCATATTCTTTTAAGCTGGCATCGCGACCGATAGCAGTTCTAAGATTTTGCCAAGCATATTCTAAATTAGCTTGTCTTGCACCAATAACAGCTTTAAGGTAATAAACCATAGCAACATCTTCATTGCAACCATCAATAGTAGCTTTAGCAGCATCTAATTGTCCTGCTAATAATTTAGCAAGAGCGCCATTGTATTCGTTAGAAGCGCCAAAATAATTTACAGCTTCGGTATAATTAGCATTGATAACATTGATGATACCTAAATTGTAGCTAACATCAGCACCAGCACCTAAAGCAGCAGTAAACATTTCTTCAGCTTTAACAACGTCGCCTTCTAATAAAGAACAAGCACCTAAGTTATTTTTAACAATGTCATTATCAATAATTGTTTTTGCAGCTTCAAAAGCAGCTCTTGCATCAGCAACCTGATTCATGGCAATATAGGTAAAGCCTAAATTGTTATTGCAACGGAAATCAGCAGGGAATTTAACAGCAGCAGCTTTGTACACTTCAACTTTTTTATTGTTGTCTTGCGCCAATTTAGCAGCATATAAATATTCTTCAACTGTTTTTAAGCTATCAACATTGGTGTTGATGATAGAGATAAATTCTTCGTCAGAATAACCAATGTTATTGGTTTTAACGATTAATTTAGAACGACGTAAAGCAGGAAGAATTTTGTCTGCAATTTCATTGTAAGTTTTTGAAATGTTTTTGATTTCTCTCTCACGAACGATAGGATCGCTGTACATAGAAAGAACGCGTAAGATTAAATCTTTATCTTGAATGTCAGAAACTTCCATTAATTTTTTGAAACCATCCCAATCTTCAGGTGTTACAACAACAGATAAGAAATCTTCAGCAGTTCCTTTTTCAACTTTGTTTTTCTTCATTTCTTTTTCAAGATAGCTGGTAGCTGATTTTTGACGGCTTTCAGCAAGTTTTGAATTCAAATCAAGTTCGCCATCAGGTGAAGCATAAGCAGAAATTTCTAAACCTTTCAATTCTTTTCTTGGGTCTGCCTTAACTGATTTGATATAATCATTGATTGCTTTGATTTCATCTTTTTTCAATTCAGCAGGACGAACATCAGCTTTGTTGATTAAATAAAGTATTTCAGCTTCTTTGGTAGAAAGAATAATTCTTTGGAACTGATCTGGTACATAAATAGCTTTTGGAGTTTTAGCTAATAAGTTAGGAGTGGTTACCACACCATCAGCAATTTTTACTTCACCTAATTCTAATACTTTTTTCTTTACTTGAATAGAAGCTCTTAAAACCAACTCAGAACGCATCATATCAGCGCTATAGGCAATTTTATCATTATACGAAAAGCTACCGCCTTCAGCATATTTGATGGCCTTATTGTTGCCTTCAACACCTTCGCCTTGAATCATTGTAGGAACAAATGCAGTTTCTCCATTAGCATATTTCAATACTGGGGTAAGCGTCATTACGGCTTTTTTGTTAAAGTATTTGGGCGGAAATTTACCTGTAATGGCTACAGCTACTTCGCCTTTGTGTAGTTCAACCGGACTAGGTTTTACTTCATACTTTACTTCGGCAGCTTTATCTTTCATTTTTTTCAAGCCACCGCAACTGCTGATTACTAATGTAAACGCAACCAAGGTCATCAACGATATTCTAACTTTTTTCATAGTACTATGGGAATTTGATTTATGTTAATTAATGCTTTATATTAATGTTTTTTGTTCAATATATTTATTATACACAAACATAAAAAGACTTTTTGTTAAAACAAAAAAATATCAAAGAAATAAACGAATTAAGATGAATATTTACCTACTTTGATATTTTATATTGAGTCAATTAATTGTATAATCTGTTCTTATTCAGATTGTTGTGGCTTTTCGGGTTGATTGCTTTCAGGTTTCGGCAATAATGCTTTTCTTGAAAGCTTATATTTTCCGGTTTTTTTATCTACATCAATAAGTTTCACCTGAATGATTTGACCCACTTTTAGTGCATCTTCAACTTTTTCTAAACGTTTCCATTCAATTTCAGATATGTGAAGCAAGGCTTCTTTTCCAGGTAAAAACTCAACAAATGCGCCGAACTGAACAATTGATTTTACTTTGCCTTCATATACTTCGCCTATGTCTGGTACAGAAACGATTCCTTTTATTCTGGCTTTAGCGGCTAATAATGAATCTCCATTATCAGCATAAATAGTTACGATGCCTTGTTCGTTGACTTCTTCAATCACTACAGTAGCACCGCTTTCACGTTGTATTTCCTGAATAACTTTTCCACCAGGACCAATGATTGCACCAATAGATTCGCGGGGAACAGAAAATTGTTCAATTCTTGGAGCATGAGGTTTGTTCTCGGGTCTGGGTTCTGCTATGGTATCGGTAAGTTTGCTTAATATGTGTAAGCGACCTTCTTTTGCTTGTTGCAGCGCCGAAGCTAAAATTTCGTACGATAAGCCATCTATCTTTATATCCATTTGGGTTGCAGTAATACCATCTTTGGTTCCTGTAACCTTAAAATCCATGTCACCTAAATGATCCTCATCTCCTAATATATCTGAAAGCACAGCATATTTTTCTGCTTTTGCAGTAGATATAAGTCCCATTGCAATACCCGATACAGGTTTTTTTAATTTAACTCCTGCATCCATTAATGCAAGTGTTCCCGCACAAACAGTGGCCATTGATGATGATCCGTTTGATTCTAAAATATCTGATACTATACGAATAGTATATGGATTATCAGCTCCTTCAGGTAGCATACGTTTTAGAGCTCTGTGCGCCAAATTTCCATGTCCTATTTCTCTTCTACCTGTTCCTCTGTATGGTTTTGCTTCTCCTGTGGCAAAAGGAGGGAAATTATAATGGAGTAAGAATTTTTCTGTTCCTTTGAACATTACTTCATCAATAGACTTTTCATCTAATTTTGTTCCAAGAGTAACAGTTGTTAACGATTGGGTTTCACCTCTCGTAAATATTGATGAACCATGTGCTGCGGGCAAGTAATCTATTTCGCACCAGATAGGTCTGATTTCATTTGTCTTTCTACCATCCAAACGTATACCTTCGTTAAGAATCATGTTTCTCATGGCTTCTTTTTCAACGTCGTGGTAGTATTTTTTAATTAAGAACATTTTTTCTTTTTGTTCTTCTTCCGATAATGTGGCAATAAATTCTTTCAATACTGATTCAAAGCCTTCAGAGCGTTCGTGCTTTGGTTTGGCCGATTTAGCAATTGAGTATATTTTATCGTAGCAAGCAGTGCGTATTGCCACACGCAATGTTTCATCATTAGTTTCGTGACAATAGCTGCGTTTTACAGTTTTACCAACCATTTCGGTTAATTCCATCTGTGCTTTACAATGTTTTTTAATTTCTTCGTGCGCAAATTTTATGGCTTCTAACATATCATTTTCTGATACTTCACTAAGCTCGCCTTCAACCATCAAAATATTGTCGTACGTAGCTCCAATTACCATATCAATATCCGAAGTTTTTAATTGTGCAAAGGTCGGATTGATAACAAATTTACCATTAATACGAGCTACTCTTACTTCCGAAATAGGACCGTTAAATGGAATGTCTGATACCGCAAGTGCTGCTGAAGCTGCTAATCCTGCAAGTGCATCAGGTATAATTTCCTTATCAGCTGATATTAAATTTATATTTACAAATACTTCTGCATGAAAATCTTCTGGAAACAATGGCCTTAAAGCTCTATCCACCAAACGAGAAATCAAAATTTCGTAATCAGATGCTTTAGCTTCTCTTTTCATAAAGCCACCAGGAAATCTTCCCAATGCAGAAAATTTTTCTTTATATTCAACTGACAAAGGCATGAAATCAACGTCCTCTTTCGCATCTTTTGCGCATACCACCGTTGCCAACAGCATTGTTTTGCCCATTTTTAATACTACAGAGCCATCAGCTTGTTTCGCTAGTTTTCCTGTTTCTAATTCAATGGTTCTGCCATCGCCTAAATCTATTATCTTCTTGAATGGTGCTTGCATATTAATTTTGGTTTTATGTTAAAAAAAAAGGCAATTTTTAATTGCCTTTTTGTTACTTACGCAGGTTCAAATCTTTGATTATTGAACGGTAACGATCTATGTTAACGTCTTTTAAATAATCTAATAAGCGCCGTCTTTTACCTACTAACTTTAATAATGAGCGTTGGGTGCTAAAATCCTTTTTGTGGACTTTTAAATGCTCTGTTAGTTCAGTTATTCTAGCGGTAAACAAGGCTACCTGTGACTCAGGTGCTCCTGTATTGGTAGCTCCTTTACCATACTGTGCAAACAATCCTGTCTTTACTTCCGAAGTTAAATGCATTGCTCGTGTAATATTTTAATTAATTTTTACTTTTCTTTAAAGAAGTGCAAAATTATTTATTTTTTTTAATAACACAATGTTTTTCTAATATTCTTTTTTACTGTCTTCCGCTTTATTCACATTAGAGAATAAAATATACCCAAATACGCATTTTAAGCACTCGTTTTTCTCACAGTATTGATGGTTTAATTGCAAAATGGCTTGACTTTCAATTACATTATTAGCTATTAAACCATGTTGCTTATATTTTCTGATTATCTTATTGTCTTCTGCTTTAATTTCTGCTATTTGTTGCAGTATAGATACTTTTAATTCGGGTTTCCCACTTTCATCTGCCCAAGCCCAAATTACAGGTAACAGAAAATTTGTGATCATCAAGCTGATAAACACTTCACTGGTAGGTTTGGCTCGTAATTTAGAATCTTTATTTAAGTGATAATGATTGTTCCAATACTCTGAAGTAGTTGCATAAAGCAACTGATGCCATTGTTTTATATTTGTATAGGTGTTTATATATTGAATAAACCCTCTTATATGCTTAAGAATACTTGATAGTTGTGCCAATCTTATACCGGGAAAGTTGGAAGGACGCATTCTCATAAATTTCCATATACTTTTGTCCAATTCCTTTAGTTGGTACTTGGTTTTCATATGCAAGTATTCTTTTTTTAGTTTCATGTAATATTCATCGCCCATCAAATCGTTTAAAAAACCAGCAGTTCCTAATAGCAATGCTTCTGTTTCTAAAGTATTATCAACATGCTTGAGCACAATAGTGTATGGTATGTTTTTAGATAGTAATTCAAAGGCAATGGCGTTTTTTCCTAAACCAGCACATTTAAACATAAACTGATACAGCGATTCTTCCCAATGATGTTTATTGATTCTTAGGATGTTTTTAAAGTATTGCGACTTTTCATGAAAGCGTTCCATCGCTAATTTTTCAAATAATTGGGTCTTGTAAATGGTGTCACATTTTGATAATTTTATTTTGCAAATTTGTTTTTGTTGATCTTGTATCAGTTGCTCATAGGTGCTTTCAAGCATTGGAGAATATTGAATTACTATTGAGGGGATCATTATTCTGCTCTTTCGAAATACTGGAATATCATAGTACTTTACTACATGAAGGATTACATTGTCATAAGCAATATCTCTATCATGTTGATGTTTATACCAATCTCCCGATTTTTCATGGATCTCAATGTTTCCCGCCCACAATTGATTGTTGATTTTTATTTTGGCATTAATGAAGTCGGGACCCGAATCATGATTGATTTTTCCCGGATCTATTATTTCAACTGTTTCACCCGTTGATGCAACATAAGCAATGGGGTAGTATAAACGATATTGCCAAATGAATTGATAAAAAGCTTCTTTCATATTGTTTTTGGTTTAGGGTAAAAAAAATCCCGGCAGGTTTATTTGCCGGGACCAATATAAAAGTTTTATTATTTCAAAGTGCTATTGTATCTCTATTTTTTCGGTGAATTCATTGCTATCAACCATCAGTTTAAGGTAATAAACCCCTTTGGCCAAATTCCAATCGCCTACAGAAAGTTTTATTTCCTGAGCGCCTACATTTAAACCTACTGGGTTTAATGCTCTCAGAAGTTTTCCTGAAGCATCATATAGCGAAATAGTTGCCGTTCCTTCAGTCTCAGATTGCATAGCAATTGTTACAACATCGCTGGCAGGATTCGGAAATACAGATGAAATTCTTACAGAAGAAGATTTGGTCTGTTTTTCTGCAGGAATTAAGATGGAAGGATTATAGGCTGCTAATGTTGTTGAATTATTGCTGCCTGAAATGCCGCTTTTGATAACAACCAAAACAGGGTATCTGTGTTGTTGAATGTACCATCTGTATGTAACATCTTCTGATACAGTGTTTGATTGGTTGTATTTGCTTTTTTTAACTTCTTTTACTCTCAGCACATTTTTATAGCTTACTCCATTAGGGAATAATAATGTTCCCAATCCATCTGCACTAACTTCATAAGTGCCTTTAAATCCACTGCCTTTTACGTTATCATTATAAAAATCAGCTTCGCATTCACCTGAAAATGAATTGCCATAAGTAAAGGGATATTGCATTTTTACAAATGCTTTGCTGTATTTCAGATATGTTTTTCCATTTGAAGATATATAACCTTCCTGTTCAATTCCTGTTTCGGTAACATTGAAGATGAATTTATTATTAAACTCTTCCAAGGCTACATTAGATTGGGTAAAGATGGCTGGGGCATTAGGTACCACATAGGTTTCATCTAAGCTTCCAGTAAAATTTGCTTTTTCTACAATTTTTGTAAAATCCCAAACAATTCCTTTGCCTGATATGCCTGGCTCTATATATTCGATGATTTTCATATCATTTTTAGTGCCGGTAGCCAAACCATGACTTTTTTTTGTTAACACTACTTGAGAAAAAGAATATGTTGAAAAACATATAGTTAAAATTAAGACTAACTGTTTCATAATACATTATTTTTTTGGTTTCAAAGGTTAAATATAGTCCATTTTTTTCAAAAAGACATTAATTAGAAGTTAAATTATTTGGTGTTGTTGGAGTGTTTTCTCCATAAATTGTTGCAATTCTTCCGCTTTTTCTTTGGCAATCATATCAAAATCCATTTTATTGGAAGCATAAATAATTTCCCTAGATGAATTAACAATAAGTCCGCAGTTTTGGTTCATTCCATTTTCTGCAACCTCTTCTAAACTTCCACCTTGTTTTCCAACACCTGGAACCAATAGAAAGTGATTGGGGATTAAATTTCTGATGTTTTTTAGGTATTCAGCTTTGGTTGCTCCTGTTACATACATTGTATTTTCAATACTTCCCCAGTTTTTTGAAGTGTTAATTACTTTTTCATACAACATTTGTTTGCTGTGTTCATCAATCATGGTTTGAAAGTCGAATGCCCCCGGATTGGAAGTAAGCGCTAACAGAATGACCCATTTTTCAGGAAATTGCAAGAAAGGTTTTACTGAATCTTCGCCCATATATGGAGCTACAGTTACCGCATCGCATTGAGCTTCCTTTAGGAATGCTTTTGCATACATCGAAGATGTATTACCTATATCGCCCCGCTTGGCATCGGCTATGATAAATATGTCTGGATAATTCTCTTTTATATAGGCTACACTTAGTTCAAAATTTACCCAGCCAATAGAGCCAAGGGTTTCGTAAAACGCTAAATTGGGTTTATAGGCAATACAGCTGGCATGTGTGGCGTCTATGATGCGTTTATTGAACTCAAAGAGTGGATATTCTTCCTTTAGCAGGAAGGTAGGTATTTTCTCTAAATCAGTATCTAGTCCAATACACAAATAACTCTTCTTCTTTTTAATTTGGTTAACGATATCGTTGTATTTCATCTGTAATATTATTTCTTTCTTTGTTTATATTTACTATGATGACCGATGGATGTTAATAAATCTGAAAGTGAAGAATTCCAACTCTTATAATTGGCTTTCTTTTAAACGTTCAGCATTTTCCGCCATTTGCAATTGATCAATAAAAGGCTGAATATCTCCGTCCATAATGGCTTGAAGATTATATTGTGTAAAATTGATGCGGTGGTCAGTAACCCTGCCCTGTGGATAATTATAAGTGCGGATTTTTGCAGATCGGTCGCCAGTGGATACCATGGTTTTTCTTTTTGAAGCAATATTGTCCAAGTATTTTTGATATTCCAAATTATATATCCTGGAACGTAACTCTACCAATGCTTTTTCGAAGTTTTTGATTTGTGATTTTTCATCTTGACATTGCACTACAATTCCGGTAGGCATGTGAGTCAATCTGATGGCGGAATAAGTTGTATTAACTGATTGTCCTCCAGGACCTGAAGAACAAAAGGTGTCTTTGCGGATATCGTTCATGCTTATATCAACATCAAATTCTTCTGCTTCGGGCAGTACAGCTACAGTTGCAGCAGAAGTATGCACCCGGCCTTGCGTTTCTGTTTTAGGTATTCGCTGTACCCTGTGTACACCTGATTCATATTTCATTACACCATATACGCCGTCGCCTTTAACGCTCATAACTATTTCTTTGTAACCGCCAACGGTGCCTTCTGAAATATTTGTTAATTCAATTTTCCAGCCTCTATTTTCGCAATAGCGAATATACATTCTATAAATATCGCCTGCAAATAAACTGGCTTCATCACCACCAGTGCCCGCTCTGATTTCAAGAATGGCGTTTTTTGAATCTTCAGGATCGGCAGGGATTAAAAGCAGCTTTATTTTTTCTTCTAATTCAGGCAGTTTTTCTTGCAATTCCTCAATTTCGGCCTTGGCCATTTCTTTTAATTCTTCGTCCTTTTCGTTGTTTAGGATTTCCTTTGCACTGTCGAAATTCGACGACAGCATTTTGTATTCGCTAAATGCTTTAACAACCAAATCCAGTTCTCTGTATTCTTTGTTAAGCTTAACATAACGCTTCATATCCGACATTACTGCAGGGTCGGTTATTTGCTGGGCTACTTCTTCAAACTTATGTTTTAGCCCTTCTAATCTGTCTAAGATGATATTATCTGCCATGAATAATTAAATCAGGCGCAAATATACAAATTAATATACAAATGTTCCGAATTGACTTTTGATCGTTAGTTTTTTCTTGTCGGCTTTTTCGCACCTTCCTATAACTTGAGCTTCAATTCCTAGGGACTGAGATATATTAATTATTGAAATGGCTATATTTTCAGGTACATATAATTCCATCCTGTGGCCCATATTAAAAACTTTATACATCTCACGCCATTCTGATTGCGATTGATCCTGAATGATCTTAAATAGGGTAGGCAAAGGAAATAAGTTGTCCTTAATGATATGTAAATTCTCTACGAAATGTAATACTTTTGTTTGCGCTCCACCTGAGCAATGCACCATACCATGAATATTTTTTCGATATTGTTTAAGTATCTCAATAATTACTGGAGCATAAGTTCGGGTAGGCGATAAGACCATTTTTCCTGCATCAAGACTCAATCCGGAAATGGTTTCTGTTAATCCATAATTTCCGCTGTAAATAAGTTCGTCATCTACATGGCTATCATAGCTTTCGGGGAATTTATTGGCCAGGATATGAGAAAAAACATCGTGTCGGGCTGAAGTTAATCCGTTGCTCCCCATGCCACTGTTATACTCCTTTTCATAATTGGCTTTGCCCGAAGAAGAGAGTCCTACTATAACGTCGCCGGCTTCGATGCGGGCATTATCAATAACATCTGATTTTTTCATTCGGCATGTCACTGTCGAATCAACAATAATGGTTCTTACCAAATCGCCAACATCAGCCGTTTCACCTCCAGTAGAAAATATACCCAAGCCTAATTTTCTAAGATTTTCTAATAATTCTTCGGTGCCATTAATGATGGTACTTATAACTTCGCCAGGAACCAAATGTTTATTTCGTCCAATGGTACTCGACAATAATATATTCTCTGTAGCTCCAACACATAATAGGTCATCTACGTTCATTATGATGGCATCTTGAGCAATGCCTTTCCATACAGATAAGTCGCCTGTCTCTTTCCAGTAAATATAGGCCAAAGACGATTTGGTGCCTGCGCCATCGGCATGCATTATATTGCAGTATTGAGGATCGCCTGCCAGAATATCTGGGATGATTTTACAAAATGCCTTAGGAAATAATCCTTTGTCAATGTTCTTTATGGCATTGTGAACATCTTCCTTAGAGGCAGAAACACCTCGCTTCAGATATCTTGATTCGCTTGTCATTTTTTTGGTATATAATCGGTTCTGATTACCCTGAATTCTGTTCTTCGGTTAATTTGATGTGCTGTTTCTTGTTGTTCTGTTGAGCCCAATTTGTTTATATAATCCTCAGACAATACGGCACCATCCGTTAAGAATGGATAATTTTCTACCATTTTGTTATCAACAGTTTTGGGACTCGATTCTCCATAGCCCTTTGCAGTTAACCTGTCGGCCGCAATACTTTTTTCAATTAAATAATTAATAACCGATTGTGCTCTTTTCTGCGATAGATCAGTGTTATCACTCTCTTTGCCCCTGGAATCGGTGTGCGACATCAATTCAATAGTTATATTAGGATTGTCATTTAAGGTTTCAATGAGTTTATCTAATGCAACCATTGATTCTGGTCTTAAATCGGCTTTTCCGAAATCGTAGAAAATATTTGGTAGCTCAATGGGTTTGGAAATAGAGGCCAGTAATATAGATGTTTTAAAATCTTTGCTTCTATCAAGTCCTTTAGTTGTTTCCCTTTCCTTGCCGTTGAGGTATCCTTTTCTTGATACAACAAATACATAATCGGTGTTAGGTTTTAATGAAAACTTGAAACTACCTTCTTTGCCTGTAGTAAATTCCATTGACGATCCGTCACTTCCTATGGCTTTTACCAAAGCGTCATTGAGAACAGCTTCTGTTTTTTCATCTTTAATAAGCCCTGTAATGTTATATTTAAGTGGTGGTAGAACAAATGCGAAAATATCATCATCTTTTCCATTTCTTCCAGAACTGAAATATCCTTTTTCCAACTCTTTCTCAAACGTGATGCTGAAATCGTCAAAATTTGAATTAATAGGGAATTTCATATTTTCTACTTTCCATTTTCCATCGGGTCCTTTTTTTGCTTTGAATATGTCTAAGCCACCCATGCCTGGATGTCCGTCAGATGAAAAATATAAAGTGCCATCACTATGTACAAACGGAAATAATTCGTTGCCTGGGGTATTAATTTGATCTCCTAAATTTTCAGCAGTACCCATTTTGCTGCCTTCCAATGGTGCCATCCAAATATCTTTACCACCCAAAGTGCCATCCATATCTGAAACAAAATACATGTATTGCCCGTCACTACTAATTGCGGGATGTGCCACTATGATACTGTCTTTTAAGAATTCTACCGCTTCTCCTTTTCCCCATGATTCTGCCGTACGGTTGGTGCTGAATATTTGACAGCCAAATTGTTTGTTCTTACTTTTTTTGCATACCGTGTAATACATGGTTTTATAATCATTTGAAAAATTAGGTGCGCCTTCTTCAAACTCAGTATTTATTTCTTCTGACAAAGGAACGGGTTCGCTCCATTTTCCTTTACGATCCATTTTAGCAAAATATAAATCTGAAAAACTTTCACCTGTAGCACCGTGTTTTTCAGTTCCTATAGCGCCGGGACGACTACTGGTAAAAACAATTTCGGAATAATCATCACTTGCTAAAGCAGGTGAAAAATCAGCACTCTTAGTGTTTAGTGGTTTTACGTTAATAACTTCGTAACCGGTTCCCATCTGTATCCATAAGGGTATTTCTTCGCAAGCCTTAATTCCATTCGCACCACGATAATCTTCAGGCATGAGGTTTTTAAATTTTTCATAATTTTCGCTGGCTTCTTTGAATTTTAGATTGGCCTTTAATGCATCAGCATAATACAAGTAAACCATAGGATTCATATGGTTTTTTTCAATGGCCTTTTTAAACCACATTTCAGCTTTTTGGTTGTCGCCGATAATTCTGCAACATTCACCCAACTTAAAAAGAATTTCAGATTTTTTTTCCTTGTCCTGAACTAGGTCGTATGCATTTTTGAATAAATCTATCGCTTTAAAATATTCCCCGGCTTCAAATGCAGCAAACGCTTTATAAGCCCGTCCCCATTCTTCTTTAGTATACTGAGGCTTCTGAGCAGAACTAAAGGTGTGAACCAGCAGCAACACAGCAATTATAATACGGAAACATTTTTTATTTAGCATATAAAACATTTTTTATTGATACCAGAACACTTTAATTCATTTCTTTATCAAGCGTAAAATTACATTTTTATTTCATCCGAACAAAATTAATTTTTAAAGGTTTGATGGAACTCGCATGAATTTGTTTATATGTGTTTATCTTCGCTGAGCTCGCAAGCTCGGTTGTGTTTTGTGCTAAGCATGCTCGTTTCAATAAAAAAATCCGGCAGCTATACCGGATTTTAAGTTTTATTTTGGCAAGCTATAATTATGCACTAACTGCTTGTGCCTCTTTGTTGATTTTTTTAATAAGTCCTTGCAATACTTTACCCGGACCAACTTCTGTAAAATCGTTACAACCATCGGCTATCATGTTTTGTACTGTTTGAGTCCATTTAACAGGAGCCGTTAATTGAGCAATCAAATTTTCTTTAATTTTTGAAGGCTCAGAAACAGCGCTTGCTGTAACATTTTGGTAAACAGGGCATATAGGCCTACTAAATGGGGTAGCTTCAATAGCAGCTGCCAGTTCATTTCTTGCAGGTTCCATGAGTGGAGAGTGGAAAGCTCCTCCAACGGGCAGTTTTAATGCTCTCTTAGCTCCTTTTGCTGATAGTTGTTCAATAGCTTTATCAATTCCATCTATGGAACCTGAAATAACTAATTGACCAGGACTATTATAATTGGCGGGTACCACAACATCAGCAATGGAGCCACAAACCTCTTCCACAATAATATCATCTAATCCTAGAATGGCAGCCATGGTTGATGGTTGCGCTTCGCATGCTTTCTGCATTGCCATAGCTCTTTGGTAAACCAGTTTCAATCCATCTTCAAAACTTAATGCGCCATTAGCAACTAAGGCAGAGAATTCACCTAATGAATGACCTGCTACCATATTGGGTTTGAAATTTTCACCCAAGGTTTTGGCTAGAATTACCGAATGAAGAAATATAGCAGGTTGTGTTACTTTAGTTTGTTTTAATTCATCCTCGGTGCCTGCAAACATTATATCCGTAATTCTATATCCAAGTATGGTATTGGCTTTTTCAAACATTTCTTTTGCAATAGGATTGTTGTCATAAAGATCTTTACCCATGCCAATAAATTGCGCCCCTTGTCCGGGAAATACATATGCTTTCATAATTCTAATTGTTTTTTTAATTATTATCTATATGTAAAAATTATTTGATTAGTTCTTGTTCCCTGTGTCTGATGGATACCTCAATCTGTGGATATTGATTCTTAAGCTTGCGAAAAATTGTTTCAGCAGCGTAAACCGATCGGTGTTGCCCACCGGTACAACCAAAATTGATCATCAGATTAGTAAAGCCCCGCTTTAAGTAATTTTCAATGCTCATGCAACATAGAGGAGTAATATGTTGTAGGAAAAATTCCATTTCAGGTTCATTATCTAAAAAGTCGATTACTTCCTTGTCTTTACCTGTTAGTTTTTTATACTGCTCATACCTGCCCGGATTATGAATGGCTCTGCAATCAAACACATAGCCACCACCATTGTTGCTCTCATCTACCGGAACGCCTCTTCTGAATGAAAAACTGTTGATTCCTACTTTTAATTGTTTTTTTTGAATATATAAATCTTTTATCGAAGGCTCTGAAGCCAAATATTCCCAAACTTTTCTGAGTTGAGGAATGGATAAAGGTATTTCAATATTTTTGATCAGCCATTTTAAATGTTCAATTGCCGGAGGAATGCTTTGCAGGAATAATTCTTTCTTTTCATACAGTCCTCTGAAACCATAGGCACCCATTGCTTGCATGAGCCTGATCATTACAAAGCCGCCAAAATATTTATTGAATTCTACATGATCTACTTTTGTATACCGATTTATTTCTTGAAGGTAAATGTCTTTCAATTCATTTCTGAAAGCTTCTGGTAAAGCAGTTTTGGCTTCAAATAATAATGAGGCAAGGTCATATTGTAAGGCTCCTTTTCTCCCGCCCTGGTAATCGATCAAATAAGGTTTGTTCTCATGAATCATTATGTTTCTCGACTGAAAGTCTCTGAACATAAAATAATTCCTATCGGCTTCTAATAAAAAATTACTAAAAGTTTCAAAGTCATCTTCTAATTCCTGTTCATTAAATGGAACTTTTGCCAGTTTAAGAAAATAATATTTGAAATAATTCAAATCCCACATCATTGATTGTTTATCAAATTCCTTTCGGGGATAAGCAACGGAAAAATCGAGTTGTTGATAACCAAGTACCTGAACTTTGCATAATTCATCGATGGTTTTTTTATAAACATTGCGAATGCTGTCGTTTATTTTTTCTTCATCGGAATTAGATTGTATGAATTGCAGCAAACTGGTATCACCTAAATCTTCTAAGAGATATACATGGTGATCGAGATCTTGTTTATAAACTTTAGGAACATGAATGGCTTTTGATTTAAAATGTTTGCTGTATTCTACAAAAGCTATATTCTCTTTTAAATCTTCATTGTATGCTCCTATGGCAGTATTACTGGATGACTTAAGTCTATAATACCTACGGTATGAACCGGAAGGTGGCAATGCTTCTGTTATTTCAGGTAAATGCCCAAAATACTCTTTAAACAACTGTTGCAATAAAGATTCTGTATTCATTTATTTATTACCAAAGTTTCTGTGGGTATAATCCCTTCTCAGTTAGTTTTTTGAAGTTTTCAATAGCAATAGGTTTGTCTTCTTTGTATGTAATGCCAAACCATTGGGCTGTTGTTTTAAGGACTTTAGCATGAGCTGTTTTTTCTTGTACCAGTTCATTTACAACCATTGGGATATAAAATTCTGATTTCAATTGAGAGCTGTTAGCAACAATAAATTCATTAAATTTTTTTTCCAATTTATCAAAGATTGAAACCGGAAATCCCCAAAAATTCATCGATACCATCTCATCACCATTTAGAGCTACTGGTTTGTCGTTTTCATCAAAATATACTATTTCATTGTTCATCCTTTGTATTTTCAGTCTTTCAATTACTGAAGTAAGACATTGGTTTGCATTTAATTCGCATACTCCGCGCGATACATGTCCGAATTCAGATAATGTGTTTTGGATAGGATAACCTACCATAGCGTATTTGTCTATATCTTCGAGTCCGGGTTTTGATAAATGCTCTGCCATAACCTTAAAGGCGTCGGCATCATAAAAATCGTCTGCATTAATAACAGCAAAAGGAGTATTGATTGCTTTTCTTGCAACTAAAATTGCGTGTCCTGTGCCCCAAGGTTTTACTCTATCGGCCGGAATACTAATACCTGCGGGAACATTATCAATTTCTTGAAATACATAATCAACTTCAATTTTACCTTTATATCTATTAAAAATTTCTTTGAAATCGTTTTCAAGACTTTTTCTGATAACAAAAACAACTTTTCCAAAACCAGCTCTCATGGCGTCGTATACTGAATAATCCATGATGGTTTCCCCTGATGGACCTAATTGATCAACTTGTTTTAAACTTCCATAGCGGCTTCCCATTCCCGCGGCTAATATTAATAATGTTGGTTTCATATTTTTGTATTTAAATTATTTTGCTATAAAATAATATTCTTTGTTTTGTGTATATAAATTTTCAAATTCAACTAAGTTTAATGGCTTTTTATTATTTAAAAAAGCCCGCAAAGTATAAATATTGCAATTACATTTTTCTACTAAAAGATGGAATAGTTGAGCGGGGGTTACTTCGTAATAATCACTGGCACCCAAGCCAAATTCAAATAGAATGTAGGGTTTGTTCTTTATAATTGTTTTGCTTGCGCCTTGTAGTACTTTATATTCAGCTCCTTCAACATCAATTTTAATCAAATGAATGGATTGATCTTCTGATATCAATTCATCAAGTGTTTTAATTTCAACATCTATTTCTTCAATTTCGGGCTGAGAAACTTTGTATGCCCTCTTTTGTAAACCACTATATGCGGGTGCATTTTTTACGTATTGAAATTTTGTTTTACCTGGTGCATCAGATAGGGCGTATGGTAGAATGGTAGCAAGGCTTGAAAACGAAATTCTTAGTTTTTCATATAGGTAAGGAATAGGTTCAAATCCATAATGCAAGCCCGTAGGCGAATACTTCAACATCATTTCAAGGATTTCCCCTTTGTGACAGCCAACATCAATACAATTATTACCAGGAAGTATGATTTTTTTGAATACAGCTTTTGTTAACCGGTCGTATTCAAGGTTCTTGGTTATATCAATGTGCAAATAGTTAAGAACCTTTCTTAATACGTCTTTAATATTCATTTTAATAAAGCTTGTAGCGAGAGGCGGGATTGAACCGCCGACCTCATGATTATGAATCATGCGCTCTAACCATCTGAGCTACCTCGCCATTATTATGAGGGTGCAAATATACATTTTTTTTTTAATTCAACTATAAATTTGTAAATTCTAATAGTTTTCTGATAATTGGTTTTTTGGGTATTAAGTAAAATGTAAAATATTGATTTATAGATTATAATAATACTTGCCAATAATTAGCAAATTTTTTCCTCTATTTATATATAATTAATCTTTAATTTTGCGGCAAAGCGGCAAATAGTTAATAAAAAATGTTTAAAAAGCTTCATGTTCTGAGTGTTAAATCGTATTTGGGTCCTTTGGCGCTCACTTTCTTCATTGTTCTGTTTTTATTAATCATGCAATTTTTATGGAAGTATATTGACGATTTGGTAGGTAAGGGCTTGACTTTTTCTACTTTAAGTGAATTATTGCTTTATACTTCTGCTTCATTGGTTCCAATGGCTTTGCCTCTTGCCATTCTTCTCGCGGCTCTTATGAGCTTTGGTAATATGGGGGAAAATCTTGAGTTGCTTGCTTTAAAAGCTGCCGGAATTTCTCTTTATCGCATTATGATACCGCTTGCATTGCTTACTCTAGTGATTAGTGTTTTGGCTTTTTTCTTTTCTAATAACGTGCTTCCAATAGCTAATTTGAAAATGAAATCGTTAATGAGAGATATTCAACAGCAAAAACCTGAATTGCAAATAAAAGAAGGAATATTTTACAATGGCATACAGAATTACAGTATTCGCATTGGTAAAAAAGATCGCAAAACAGGTGTTTTGTATGACATTACGGTTTATGATCATACTGCAGATAAAGGCAATGTGATGGTTACTTTGGCCGATTCAGGTTTGATGAGAATAACTCCAGATAAAAAAATGTTGGTAGTTACCATGTTTAACGGGTTTAATTATTCTGAAGTACAGGGCGAAGGCAGGAATAAGCAAAAGTCAAACGATGCTTTCCGCCGAGATAAATTTGATAAACAACTATTTTATATAGAGTTAGTTGGATTTGGTCTTGTGCGTTCTGATGAAAATTTGTTCAAAAACAGCCATCAGATGATGAATTTGTCGCAGCTTTCTTTTGAAGGAGATTCTCTTATCAATAGAATAGATAGCGGAACACTTTTTTTATACAATAATATAAGCTCCATAAATAATTTGGGTAAAAAAATAGTTTCAAACACTCAGGATACTGATTCTATTGTAATTGCTAAGCCGCTTTTGTTTGATTCTTTAACAAATAATTTGAAATTCAGACAAAAGGCAACGGCTATTACTTTTGCCATTAATAATGCCAGAAGCATAAAGAATTATATTGATAATGAAGAGTCAACGTATACTTTTACCAAGCGCAGAATAAATAGGTTGTATATTGAATGGCACCGCAAATTCACCTTGTCGGTTTGTTGTTTGTTATTTTTCTTTATCGGAGCACCTTTGGGAGCTATTATTAAGAAAGGTGGACTTGGTATGCCTCTGGTTGTTTCAATTTTGTTTTTTGTATTTTATTATGTAATTTCCATTACCGGAGAAAAAATTGCCAGAGATGCTGAGAGTACAACATTTTTTGGAATGTGGATATCTTCATTTATTCTGCTGCCCATAGGTGTTTTTTTAACCTATAAGGCAACTCACGATGCAGCTATCTTGAATATGGATTTTTATTTAAATTTGGTAAAGAAAAAGTTTAAAAAGAAAAAGTAATTGCATGAAAATATTAATGCTGTGTAATAAGTTGCCCTATCCACCTAAAGACGGAGGCGCTATAGCCAGTTTGAATATGGCTAAAGGACTTGCTGAAAATGGTTGTAAGGTAGATCTTCTTGCAATGAACACACCCAAGCATTATTTTGATGTTTCTCTTATTCCTCAAATGTTTGACATACGATTTTTTGCAGTTAATGTTCCTACTCAGATTAAACCAATTGATTTACTTCTTAATTTATTTTTTTCTGATGAACCCTATATAGCAAAGCGATTTGTTTCGAAAGAATATCAGAGAAAACTGATAGGTCTTATTAAAGAAAACGATTATGATATCATTCAACTTGAAACGCCCTATTTAGCCTATTTAATACCTGTTATAAGATCTTTGGCAAAGGTGAAAATTGTTTATCGCGCGCATAATGTTGAAAATCATATTTGGAAGGGTATTGCACTAAAGGAAAATAATTTTTTGAAAAAAAAATATGTGTCTAATTTGGCAAAAAGAATTGAACGTTTTGAAAAAGAAATTTTAAAGGCAGTCGATTTTGTTGTACCAATTTCAAATGATGATAATAAGGTATTACAGCAATATTGTAGTAGTATTATTTCAGTTGTAATACCCACAGGTATAGAATTGTCTTCATTGGTTCCTTTTCAGAATGAATCTCCACACAATATTTTTTTTATAGGTGCATTGGATTGGATGCCAAATCAAGATGCCTTGAAATGGTTTATAGAAAATGTTTGGCAGAAGCTGAGGAATGCTACTGATATTTCTTTCTCTGTAGCAGGTAGAAATGCACCTAAAGATTTTGTTGATTTTATGAAAAAGAATCACGTTGATTATTTAGGTGAAGTTAATGATGCCCGTGAATTTATGTTACAAAACGGTATTATGATTGCTCCCCTTCACTCCGGAAGTGGTATGCGGGTAAAAATAATTGAAGGAATGTCTTGTTCGAAAGCTATTATAGCATCCAAGGTTGCTGCTTCAGGTATAAAGTTTTCGGATAAAAAATGTATTTTAATTGCTAATAGCGCAGCCGAATTCATTCAGCAAATAAACTTTTTACTAAATGATAATAGCTTTTATAATAGTATAAGAGTTAATGCATTGGAGTTTGTTTCAAGCAATTTTAATAATCAAAAACTAACCAAAGAATTAACTCAGTTTTACCAATTGCACGTGAAGTAGATGGAATGGATATTTTGGATATTGTGCTTTATTGTTGTTTATTCATATTTACTGTATGGATTAATAATAGCTTTTTTTGCATATTTCAAGAAGTTATTTAATAAAAATGCTTTAGATGAATTGTGTTGTAATTTGCCTGAAGTAACATTATTTATTCCAGCTTATAATGAAGCAAATTATGTTCAACAAAAAGTAACTGATTGTTTGGCATTGAATTATCCAAAAAATAAGTTAAAGTTTATTTGGGTTACTGATGGATCAGATGATGGAACTCCCGATTTATTAAAAAAGTTTCCGTTTATAAAAGCTTATCATTTGGAACAGCGCAGTGGAAAAATACATGCAATGAACAGGGGTATGCAATTTGTAGATACCGAGATTGTTGTTTTTTCAGATGCTAATACTCTTTTAGGAAAAGACTCTATACTCAAAATAGTGGAATGTTTTTTTGATGCGAAAGTGGGATGCGTAGCAGGTGAAAAAAGAATAGTTAATAAATCGCTTGATATTGCTGTAAATGCTGGTGAAGGTTTTTATTGGAAATATGAGTCGTGGGTAAAAAAGCAAGAATCAGATTTTAATAGTGTTATTGGTGCAGCAGGTGAATTATTCGCCATTAGAACTAGTTTATATCAGCCAGTTGAGATGGATTCAGTGCTAGACGATTTTATGATTTCTATGCGTATTGCTATGCGGGGTTATAAGATTAAGTATGAGCCACAGGCATATGCAATAGAAACAGCTTCGGCTTCAATCACTGAAGAAATGAAACGAAAAGTTCGTATTGCCGCAGGAGGCATACAAAGCGTATTTCGCTTATTGCCCTTGCTGAATATTTTCCGATTTGGGGTGTTGAGTATACAGTATATTTCGCATAAAGTACTTAGGTGGTTGGTTGTGCCAATCTCATTTGTTTTTATATTTATATTAGGCATGCTATTATTTCTAAAATATCCAATATTTCACTATTATGGATATCTGTTCTATCTTCAATTATTATTTTATATATTGGTGTATTTTGGATGGAAATTCCAAAACAGAAAAATAGGATTAAAAGCATTATTTGTGCCTTATTACGTTTTTATTATGAATTATTCTGTATTATTAGGCATCCGCAGGTATATTTCAGGAAGCTACTCAGTAAATTGGGAAAGGGCAAAACGAGGATGAATGTTGAATTATTATATACAATAAAATGTCAGATAAAGATTTTAAATTAAAATTGAACACCATTGAAGAAGCTGTTGCTGATTTTAAAGCCGGTAAAATAATTATTGTCACTGATGATGAAGATCGTGAAAATGAAGGTGATTTTATAGCTGCAGCCGAATTAACAACTCCAGAAACCATAAATTTTATGGCTACTCATGGGCGGGGTTTAATATGTGTTGCATTGCCAGAAGAGCGCTGCGATGAGCTTGAGCTTAACTTAATGGTTGGAAGCAATACCGCATTACATGCTACTGCTTTTACCGTTTCAGTTGACTTAATTGGTGATGGTTGTACTACAGGTATTTCTGCTCAAGATAGAGCTAAAACAGTGCAAGCACTGGTAAATGATGCCACAAAGCCCCAAAATTTGGGAAGACCAGGTCATATTTTTCCGCTCCGTTCAAAGTCTCGCGGTGTATTGCGGCGTCCTGGACATACTGAAGCATCTGTGGATCTTTCGGTATTAGCCGGCTTAAAACCCGGTGGTGTTCTAGTTGAAATTATGAATCAGGACGGCACAATGGCCCGCATGCCTCAATTAATAGAAATAGCACAAAAGTTAAATATCAAGATAATTACTATTAAAGATTTGATCAAGTATCGCTTGAAATCTGATAGCATTGTTATTAAAGGTGTTGAGGTAAGTTTACCTACAGAATATGGCAATTTTAATTTAATACCTTTTATTCAAAAATCTAACGGTCTAGAGCATGTTGCTCTAATTAAAGGTTCTTGGGATGAAAATGATGAGGTACTGGTGCGGGTTCACTCTTCATGTTTAACAGGAGATATATTTGGCTCATTTCGTTGCGATTGCGGATTGCAACTTCATGAAGCGTTAAGAAAAATTGAACAAGAGGGTAGAGGTATTTTACTTTACCTAAATCAAGAGGGTAGAGGTATTGGTTTATTTAATAAAATTAAAGCGTATAAACTTCAAGAAGAAGGTAGGGATACCGTAGATGCAAATATCGATTTAGGATTTAATGCTGATGAGCGCGATTATGGCGTAGGTGCAAGTATTCTGCATCAGTTGGGCTTAAAAAAAATAAAGCTTATGACAAATAATCCTAAGAAACGAAAAGGTCTGGAGGGGTATGGAATAGTGATAGTAGAGAATATTTCAATTCAGGTTGAATCTAATCCGCATAATGAATTTTACCTCAGAACCAAAAAGGAAAAAATGGGTCATTTTCTAAATCTTGCTTCATTTGAGAAATCAAAACTCGATGGTACAAAACAATAATAAAATTAGGATTATATTCATGGGTACGCCCGAATTTGCAGCGTATTCTTTGCGTTTTTTGCTCGAATCTGGTTTTAGTGTTGTTGCGGTTGTAACTGCGCCAGATAAGCCTGCAGGAAGAGGTTTGCAGGTTCATGAGTCTGCTGTTAAAGTTATAGCTTTACAATATAATATCCCTTTATTGCAGCCATTGAGTCTTAAAGATGAATTTTTTTTAACTCAATTAAAACAATTTCATGCTGATGTATTTGTTGTAGTGGCTTTTAGAATGCTTCCCGAAATAGTTTGGCAAATGCCTCCTAAAGGGACGCTTAATCTGCATGCATCATTATTGCCGCAATATAGAGGGGCTGCACCAATTAATTGGGCTATCATAAATGGCGAAAAGCAAACTGGAGTTACCACTTTTTTTATTGAGAAAGAAATTGATACTGGAAATATAATCTTTCAAGAAAAAGTTTCTATTGATGATGATGAAAATGTTGGTTCTCTCTATAATCGCTTAATGAAAGTTGGTGCGGGATTGATTGAAAAAACACTGCATGCTATTTTTAATAATACCGTAGTTTCAATTCCTCAAATTTCAGATACTTTATTATTAAAACCGGCTCCTAAACTAAATAAAGAAATTGCACAGATTCAGTTTAATGCTAAAACAATTGATGTTTATAATCATGTGCGTGGATTGAGTCCTTATCCTGGAGCCTATACATTTATTGATATCAAAGAAAAAAAATACCAACTGAAAATATTTTCTTGTGTATATACACTTAATGAACATAACCATGAACCTGGAAGTATTGCTAAAATCAATAACGATCAATTGAACTTTTATTGTGCTGATGGTTATATTACAGTTACCGATTTGCAATTAGAAGGTAAAAAGAGAATGTTGGTAAGCGAGTTTTTGAGGGGTATTAAATTGTTTTAATGTTTCATTTCTTTATTCGACAATATCGATTTTCTTTTCTCAAACAGCATTCACTGTAAAATAATTTCTTTAAATTTTTGATCATCAAAGTGCATCTACTATATTTGTATTTCATTCGAAAGTATTTTTTGATGAAACAAATAAAATTATTATATTTACTGGAAATATATTTTATATACGATGAGGAATATACTATTTGTAGCTATTTTGTTAGGATTTATATCCTGCGCAAAGAAAAATGAAGTACTTACTGCTCCTCAATGGGATGAAGTAGAGATTGTTTTTCATTCAAAAATAAGCTATAAAAATCCGTATACCGATGTTGATGTATATGTTGAATTTAAATCTGATGCGGGATTGTTAATTAAGCGACCTGCGTTTTGGGATGGCGGTGATATTTGGAAGGTTCGATTTGCATCTCCAATTGACTCTGGTTTATTCTCGTATATATCTTATTCGTCCGATACTCTTAATTCAGGTTTGCATAGTGTTTCTGGTTCATTAAAGGCTATACCTTATTTGGGCGATAACGAATTGATAAAAAATGGTTTGTTGAAAATGTCTCCGGGAAAGAGAAATGTGGTGCATGCATCGGGAAAACCTTTTATGATTATTGGTGATACTCCATGGGCTATGCCATTTAGAGCATCAACTGATGATGTGAAAGTTTATGCTAGCAAGCGTGCTGAGCAAGGTTTTAATATAGCTTTGTTAATGTCAATTAATTCGGATAGAGGTGCTGAAGGACCTCGCGGTAGAAAAGGTGATGGGGCTTTCGATATAGGTTTTGAAGATTTAAAACAAGGTCATATCAATCAATTGAACCCCGCATACTTTCAATATTTCGATTCTTTGGTAACTATTTTATTGCAGCATGGTATTGTTCCGGTTTATCAACCAGTATTTCATGGTTTTGGATGGAAGGGGCTAGATGTGTTGGGTTTGGATATGAATCCAGAGGAATACGCGCGTTACTGTAAATACTTGCTCGCTCGTTATGGAGCTCGTCATGCTTTCTGGTTGGTGAGTGGTGATGGTCAGGGTGATTTGCCCGGTGTAAAAGAAGGGGGTGAAATAGTTGAATTATGGGATGATTACAAACAACCTGCGGGAATTCATTATAACCCCTTTGATGATTATTGTCCCGAAAATCAGCCTCAAAAAAAATGTTTTCATTACAATAAAAAATTTCAAAATGCCGAATGGCTTGATTTTCAGTGGGCACAGACCGGGCATTCAGGTGAGCATCTTATTCATAAGGTTGAGCGCATGTATAATAATTATCCGGTAAAGGCTGTTGCCAATGGAGAACCTACTTATGAAGGTATTAGGGATTCTATGAATGGATCTGGTTTGTGGCAAATGCACGAGGCTTGGTTACAGCTTTTTGCAGGTGGAACGATGGGCGTAGTATATGGTGCGGGAGGATTATGGCAATGGAAGTTGAGAGCTGCTGAACCAGGTTGGGAGTCTTGGGCAAATTCAAATAATTCATGGTCTGATGCCTTGCAATTACCGGGAGCCAATTATGTGGGTCTTATTAGTAAAGCTTTTACGGGTTATGATTATGCCGATATGGAGAAACAACCTGAATGGGCTTCTAACTCCTATTGTTTGGCCAAGAAAGCTCGTTTTTATGTTTCATGGTTGCCCGAAGGCGGTAAAGTAACAATAAGCAATTTGGTGCCAAATCTTGCAATTTCATGGTTTAATACCACTACCGGTGAATTTATTTCTAATGGAATTACGAATGCTGAAGAAATGGAATTTGTAAGCCCTTCCGGAAATTCATTCGTTTTATTTATTGGCAATAAATCTGAAAATTATAGAAATGAAGAGTATGCTGTTAAAGGCCTTGCACATATCAATCTGCAAGTTGTTAACATTGATTCATCTTTACAGTTTTATTGTAATATATTGGGATTTGAGAAAACATATTACACAGAGTTTGTAAGAAATGGAAATGAGAAAATTCGTTTCGCTCTGGTTCAAAAGGGTTCTTGTATTATTGAACTAGTAGATGCAGAAAATAAAAATGATATCAAAACAAATGAGGCTGGTGTAATTGATCATTTTGCTATTGATGTAGATAACCTTCCCGCTTTTTTATCATATCTAAAATCTCTTAAAATAAAAGTAGTGCGGGATTATTTTAGTAGAGAAGATTTGATGGGAGGCTTTCATGCTGCATTCATTTTAGGTCCCGATGGGGAAAAAGTTGAATTGTTTGAAAGATTAAAATAAAATATTACAAATACTAAGTAATTTAAGAATCTTGATAAAGATAACTTTTGTATCTATCGGACATACTTGAATATTAATTACTCAAAAATACAAAAAAAAAGACAGCTTTTTCAATGATTGCTGTATAAGTGTCGTTCGGAAACGACCATTAAAATAAGCACGCGTTGCAAACGTGCTAGCTGGTGATGAATTTATTATGAAACCAGAGGTGTCAAATGTTTATAGAAAACAATGTTAAATGCAGATATACGACTCCAGCCGGAGTCGAACAAGATGATGGCATGATTTTTTTTTATAAATATTCAATCCCGCTGGGATTGATAGCAGCAGTTCGGTTTATTGTGATGCAGTGACTAATGTTCGTTTTGTTTAGAATTGAAAGACCGAGTTCACCTAGCACGCGTTGCAAACACGCTAGCTGGGGCTACATTTTATTTATGCGGCAAAATTAAAAATGAAACAACAATAGTTAAAAATATTAGTAGATAGTTATATTTATATTTATTGTTCAGCATAATATCTATTTAAAAAAACAAATACCCAATAAAAATCGCAGCCGTCATTCCTACCACATCAGCTATTAGTGCGCATTTTATGGCATAGCGGGTTTTAATGATGTTTACCGATCCGAAATATAGGGCTATGGCATAAAAAGTAGTTTCTGTTGTGCCTTGAAAGATACAGGCTAAACGACCGGTGAAGGAATCAACACCGTAGGTTTGCATAGCTTCTACCATCATTCCCCGCGCACCACTACCACTGAGTGGTTTCATAAGTGCAACAGGCAAGGCTCCTACAAAGTCGGTGTTCATGTTAAACAAACTGAAAAATTTAGTAATTAGTCCTATAAGCACATCCAAACCTCCAGATGCCCTGAATAAGC
>JFJP01037348.1_pt1 | contig 31500 bp, 29 predicted proteins | sample 431651 | NCBI WGS metagenome assembly JFJP01 (sample SAMN02602958, study PRJNA72255) | Microbial mat metagenome, whole genome shotgun sequencing project. | biome: fresh water; feature: sink hole; material: water; isolation source: purple microbial (photo- and chemosynthetic) mats found in... | reverse complement strand
AGAAGCAAGATCTACTTCTGGTTTCTCATATTCCAATTATATTCAATACTACTACTATCTATTATAGTGAGAACAAACACTTTTCATATGATGAAGTTGTTCAAATCATCGTAGAGATGAATGACCAAACTCAGAAGAGTCCTATTTAGGAAATCGCGGATTTCCATTTATGATTGACTCAAAATGAATAAATGCATTCTGTATATATTTTTTTTGACTTTGAGATCTTCGCCAAAAAAAAGTTATCTCGGAATATTTCTCCAGAATAATTTTAAAAAAAAAGATTTGAGAAAACACAAATGAGATCTCAAAAACATCGATGATCTTGAATCCTGGATTTCAACCTTTAGCTCTCCATATAGAGATTCCTCTTTTAGCGAAGATTCTCCAAATCTCTAAGAATTATTTTATTTATCGGATCCCGTATTGATTCCTTTGGCTGTAGAGCCGCCATTACTAAAATTGATGAAATTTCTATTAATATATACAATGGCGCTTTCACAACGTTCGCAACTCACAAATTATCATTCTATTTACAAAAAAACTTATTGGGGTAGTGCTTCTATCGATGAACCTATTGAATCTAACATTATTGTTAATAGAAATAAATTTATTACAGATTATAATATCAATGATTGTATTCAAAGAAATAGACCACGTCGCATTGACATATTTATATCTCACGTGCTGAATTCTGCGATGTATAGAAAATATGCGGATCATATCGAAGTTTATAAAACTAATGATAATAGATATATTATTACAATTAATCCATTGGTGATATATATAGATGATGAAGTAATGGAATTCTCTAAGATTTATCCATTGTATTTTAATCACGCAACTACATTTATCAAAATAGTTGAATCTTGGGAATTGAGAGACTAAAGTCTAATTGAATATGATTGATATCGCTCCAGTTCCATGCATGGTCATTTTTTCGTCAATATCATCCAGTATTGATTCCTTTGGCTGTAGAGCCTCTATTGTCTAAAATTGATGAAATTTCTACTAAAATATACAATGACTCTGTTTCAACGCCCTCGACTTTCAAATTATTTGAATTACAAAAAAACTTATTTGGAGGAGTCATTTAATAATAATTCTATTGAGACTTGTATTGATAATAGGAATAAATTCAAAAGAAATATATACAGCGGCAAGCAAAACTATAAGTACCGGCATTATAAATATAGTCATCTTTCATATATTGAATCATATAATGTATTCAATTCTGCCGAATTAAGAATGAGTTGTTAGCTAATTGAATATGATTGATATGATCCAAATTCCGAGGACCATAAGAACTGATATCACACCAGTTCCATACATTGTCATATTATTTTTTTCATCCACAGTTCCTTGTATTTTGGAAAGTAGTTTTACTATAAATGGCTCCGAATGAAGGATAATGAATAGGATCCATATAAATATGAGTTCTTGGTAATTTATACTCTTTGCTGCATTTGCAAACATTCCAGCAAGATCATCCTTTTCCGATAACTTATCTTTACGTCTCTTAGAATGCTGCTTAGGAGGATCAGTATTGACTTTTTGTAATACTTCGTGATCTGGCATGATTATAGTTCCTGAATATATATTAGCTCATCTAAATGAGATTTTAGTTTTGTTCTATTATCAAATGAATTCAGCAAGCAGTTATTAATAATATATTCTCGTCTAAATTGATTACTCAAATCGTTAATTGCTAAGTTAATGAGTTCTGGATAGATGGATTTTAGAATTAGTAATTTTCCATTCTTATCTAAATAATTATCTGATGTTGGAATATTATTGGTTTGCACCAAGCAATTAGCTGCTGTTTGCTTAACTAAATTTGCAATGTTTGGTTTTGTTGTATATCCAATGTTATGAAGTTCGATATCATTTATCGGAAGATTCTTTTGCTTTAGAAGCGAAAGAATTGATTCCTTTGTTTTGTTTGCTACATTTAGATGAACAAAATCAATTAAATCCAAGAATTCTGCTCGAATAACCGCTGGATGATATACGTTTCCAAACTCGTGTACAATCTTCTCAATCCAGTCTTCGACTAAATTATTGCTTAGATTTTTTATTAATGCTGGTTTTGTTTCCTCCACGAGCTTAGAAATCGCTTTCAATAATTCTGTTGGTATCGATTCATTCCAATCTTCAATAAACTTGTTTATCATTAATCTATAAATGCTACTCATATATTTTCCACGACTAAGAGTATCATTCGTCGGATAATTAATCGGAACTGGTAAATTATCAATAAGGTCTAATGGATTTTGAATTATTTCTATAAAGTATTTGTGAAATAGCGGATCTATAGAAGTATCGTAAATTATTGATTGTGTGCGATTTACCAAATCTAATGGCTGCGTTCCAATAAGTAGTATATCTGCTCTTGTAATATTTTTGGAATATGCTTTTATTTCCTTCCGAGTGGTCTTAATCATAATTATTACATTATCAATTGATGTTGGCTCATGATAAATAATGATTGAATGAATGATTCGATTCTTATCGATTGCGCAGAATTTGGTTCCAACTATTTTATTATTATGAATAATAAATTTATCAACTTTAAGTAGATACCTTTGGGTATCTGGTAGATTTATAGAATATCCTTCGGTAAATAAATTTATGTTAGATTTTAGGTATTCGTGAAATCCGGTAATATCTATATCATTGAGCTGATTCATATTATGATCTTCAATTAATGCTAAAACCTGATCAATTGATGCGGTGTATTTGGATGGTTTATATTTGGATGTTTCGATAGTAAGCGATTGAGTTCTATAAAGGCAAACCAACATATTCTTAGAAGGTTTAGCAATTACCTCCGAATATGCGATATCGCCATTAATATCCGTAAAAAGTGATTTTATATGAAACTTTTTACTTTCCAACGCAATTAGCGCGTTGTGGTCAAAACTTTTATTAATGATGTTCGTAATTGGATATTCAGTAACATTCTTAATCTTTTGTAATTGTTCAATAGTGGTAATAGGAGCATTAACAATTTGCGGTTCGATGTTATCATTGTAAATTATTGGAAAGTATGAATATCTACGATTTCGATTTACGCGGGAATATTCAGTATCTATTCTTTTGAGTATAATCAATAAGGGTTTAGTTAGATCCGCGTAATTCAACTTTTCTAATTTTAAATTAGAATTAAGTGACGTCGATGGTTCTGTAGAGCATTCATCGCGTTGATTTATTACGTTAGAACAATCTGATGATCGCAATCTATTATCTACTAACAATATAATTCCGATTTTCATACAAATTGCTACATCGATGAATATATCATTCCAATTTTTTTCTTGGATAATTATCGTTTGCTTCATAAATGTTTGATTTAGTTCCTTTAGTAAATCATTAATATTTGCAAAGGTGTAACATATGCTGGACATCGATAGGATCATTTTGTGATTGGAAATATCTTGAATGTACTCGATTATCAATAATACAACCTCGCGAATATTTTGCTTGCGCAAATATTGTCTAAGAATATCCAATATTTGGATATCTACCAGAGAATAATCAATTGATATTCCATCCACTAATAGTTTGGTTCCCTTTGTCAGCATTTTATTAATTGCATCTGGAACATTTGATATGCGTTTCATAAGTCTATTATTAGGAACCATATCATTAGGGTAATCAATAAGATAATATCTACTCGAAGTTCTCGATGCCCTTTTTGTATTTTTGGATAATTCCCCGGAGATACAACTATCTATATCAACGTCTAATGATACTTGCTTGCGGCAACATGGCAAACAATATCCATTAGGATGATATCCACTTAACAATCCTAAATGAGGATTATCCTTAGATGGACATTTATAATATTGATCCTCATTAAATGTAAAATTGTGATATTTGACTGCATTTGGGTCTTCGGCTGTTGCAATAATAGGCTGAAACTTCTTTTGGCAGACTCTGCTATAGTTCATTTTGGATTTGTATTTGTACAACGCCGGATCTGACGATTGTATTCCTTTGACTGCGCTCAATTTCAATTGGATATTCTTCATGCGGAAAAGAACAAATCTACCAATGAGATCTACATAGAATTCAGTTTCTGGAATACTAAGATCAAACAATGTAAATACTGCTAATTTGGAATTTGAATATACTTGGATAATTTTATTATTATCTTCAATCCGCGTCTTTGGTAGAAATGTTCGATATTTAATATTTTGAACAAGCGGGGGTTCAAAATCAAATAATCCGGTTTCGCACAAATCTGAAATCATGTATTTTATAACATTTTCATAGTCTATTTGAGTGCTAAACATAAGACGAGATGTAGATTTAGTCATTTCATAAGATTGTAAATTCGTATTTAGTCTATACGGAGTAAGAAATGCATCTGTCGCGGTATTTAAATATTCAATAATCTTTTCAACGTACATTGAAATTTCGGAAATGAATGATAATTTGGTAATTTCGGTTGATCTTCCAGAATATGCGATTACTTCTATTCTTCCAAATACATCAATGCTAATTACTAATTTAGAAAAATGATTAGATGGAAGCAGGGTAATTACTAAATGATCTTTCAAACGATAATTCCGAACCAAAGCAGCCAATGGGCGAACATTCATAGATATATTTTCTACAAAATTTATGGCCTGCGATGCATATTTAGATATTTTACGAATCTGTTTTAGGCGATTATTAGTCGTAACCAGTAAATCTAAATAGAATATCTCTGACATATCGGAAACAACAATTTGATTAAATAATCGAACTAATGATAGCATAACATCATTAGATGCTTTTGAACACAAACTAAGTGCATTTGTTGTAATTGTAAGATTCTTGTCGCTTGTCTTTACTTGCGGGATTTGGTTGAGCTGCTCAACCAAATCCATTTGTTTGAGAACCATCTTTTTATGTTTTGATATATTTATTTCTTGCACCTCGTCATTAAGATATGCGGTGAATGTTTGAATATCCATTCCGGCAAAAAAGCGTTCTACGAATGAATGATAGATAAGTTCAAATGATTGTTTATCGGACCGTAGTAAAAATTGAATGGAACTTTTATTTGTAATAATTGAGTCGAGGGATAATAAACTTACATGAATTCCATCCTTAGCAATTGTATTTAGAGTATTCGACTGAGTATTAATAATTGTAGAGCTATCCTTTGCAAACATATAATTTTCATCAATCGGAATTCCTTTAATAATTGTAGATGTTTTTTGAATATAATCGATGATATCCAATGTATCTATTGAAATATCTAAGGAGGATTTGAATTCAATATATTGAGTAATTAGCTTACCATTCATGCTTAAATACTGTTTTGACGGATCAATTCCAGTAAATAATGTTATCTTTTTTTGTAAATCAATTACCTGATCTTGCGCATATACGTTAATATCATAATCAATGATCTGTTTTGCAGTATTGGATAACTGAACAGGCGCAATATCAGTTTCTTCATTAGGAGCTGATGTAATATCGGTATTTATCATACTTTCAAAATCTTCTTCGTCGAGATCTTCCCAATCTATACCTCCTTTGATAATAGGATTCGCTAAATGTTTGAATATTGATTTTTTCGAGTCAATACCATCTTTCGCAATTACTTGTTTAACTGATTTTGGTTGCGATCCTAATAGATAAATAGTTTGGATAATATTTAATGTCTTATCAATAACATCAATTCTTACCGGAATTTGAGTAAATAAGGGCGAGATTGTCATTTTTTGATTAAACTTATATTTTGACTGAGCTTATATATAAGTTTCAAAGAAACTACTTAGAAATCATAGATATCTTCGATTTTTTATTCAAAAGTTTTCAATGCTGCATAATTTACTCTATCCAGAAGTAATAGTTTATGCGATTTTAGTGTATATTGTCATAGGGCTGATATGGTTCTTTACTACTTCAGGTGGCGAAAAGGAAGACTTTGCATCAATTAGAGTTGGTGCAAACGCATATAAGGTGCATGAAGATTTACACAATCCTAAATTAGCCGCCGAAACAATGGATAATCTTAATAAGATTGCTAAAACCTTAATCCATAAATTGAATGATAAATATATAAATGACCCGAATGGATTTAATGCTATCAAATCTCAACACCGCGAAGTCGTAATTAATGGAATCAAAAGATTGACTAAGAATTTTAGAACCGCCAATATGGAAGAAAATATTCCGGAACGTTCCGGTGGAGATACATCATATGTTATCGACAAGGGAGATGTATTTGCGATGTGTCTCAGAGATCCTAAAAATGATAATAAGGTAGATGATAATATAAACGAACTTTCATTTGTTCTTATACATGAAATGGCTCATCTTTTCACGGAAACTTTTGGTCATACGCCATTATTTTGGACCAACTTTAGATTTCTTCTAAACGAGGCGGGGACACTTGGATTATACAATCCAATCAATTACAAAAAAAATAAAATACCATACTGCGGGATCGTTATTAGCTATTCTCCATTATATGATAATGAGCTACAGGATTATATCCATGAATGTTCTTAGACTAAATTATATATAGCGCCCCATTCATTATCAGTACTTCCAAAACCTCCATTGCTACGAGTAGTTTCCGTGATTGTTTGAACTTGAATATCATTGCATACGATATATGGTTTCAAAATTAATTGAGCTATACGACATGGAAGTTCAATATCAGGAAATGATTCATCAATCTTTACTAATGGAACTTTTAGCGTTCCCGTATATCCAGGATCAATAATTCCAACACTATTTGCTAGCATATATCCAGTCTTACTAATACTACTCCTAGGTACTAATTCCGCGTAGAATCCAATAGGAATATCTACCGCAACTCCAGTTTCGAACATGGTGATCTTGTTCGAAATATTTTTATAGATGCTAATAATGGTTAAATCAAATCCAACATCAATAATTCGCTTAGTTGGAAGAACCGCGTCAGTTTCCCTTAGGTGAAATCCGATTTTAGGAATTTCATTTTTTTGATGAAACAAAGCAACAATCTTAAAATACTTAAGAGCCTCGCAAGGTTCTATATTTGGAAATTGCTGGGGATTTTTAAGAATCATATCCAAAACTTCCAACATCGAAATTCCAGTATATGTAGTATTATTCACCGAAAGTGTTGGAATTGGATTCGTTGTAAAGTAGATAGTCATCTTTGTTAATCAATGCAGATATATTTATATATATCATTTATCAATTTTGAATCATGATTCAAAATTGATTGTGCCATCATATATTATAACAAACGATGGCCCAATCATTAACTCTTGGACCAATCTTTAACCAACAAAATGATAAAATTCGTAATTGGTCTATTGTTATTAGTCTCTTTGATTCTGAACATAAACAAATATCTATTTCTGATATTAATATGGATATACCTGAAGGGGCAACTGTTGAGTATCATACCATTTCCGGCTATCAGCATATGAAGATGACTCATTCGTCTCCTACCGTTATTTCAGTTGGAAAGAACATCGGAAAATCTAATGAAACCAATATACTCCAACAAGCACACAATGAGTGTAGTAGTAAATATCGCACAAAACTTAAGGGAGGATACTCTGAAAAGATAGAAGAGCAAAAAAAGAGTAATGAGAGATTTCCCTTTCCAATGGCTCTCAAACCATGGAAGGATTTTAAGCAAAAACTTAATTATCCATTATATATTCAGCCTAAACTTGATGGGTTGCGTATGATTGTTATGCTTGATTCAAATGGAGAAGTTCATCTAAAAACACGTAGATTGCACGATATTCCTAAATTTGATTTACTCAAAAAGGAATTAGCTAAACTGTACTCCAATGGAGACAAAACATTAATTTTGGATGGAGAACTTTATTCGCATGGAATGGATCTCCAAAATATCTCAGGTATTGTCCGAGCCGAAACTGAAAGAGACGATGAAAAAAATGATCTCCAATATTGGGCATTCGATTGTTTCTCATTGGATCGTCCAAAGGAACCGTTTGAAAAACGTATTGAGCAATTAAAAAAGTTCGTAGGAAAGAATCCATCGCGGATTGTAATAAATGAAACTATCAATGCTCAAACCGAAGAAGAAGCTGATACGTATTATTATAAAACCGTGGAAGCAGGATATGAAGGCATCATCTATAAATCCTTAGGAAAGCCCTATGAATTTTCCTTTAATAAGGAAAAACGATCATCGTGGTATCTTAAACGTAAGCAAAGATTTGACGATGAATTCATAATTGAAAACTTTACTCATGGTAAGGGAAAAGACAAAGATTGCGTTGTATTTATCCTCAAAACAAAAGATGGGATAGAATTTAATTCCGTTCCAAACGGAACTTATGATTATCGTAAGGAATTATACAAGGAATGTTTAAAGGATTTCGCGCGATTCAAAGGAATGCTTGCTAAGGTTCAATTTGAAGATTACTCAACTGAAGGAGTTCCTCTACGCAATCGTATGATCGCATTTAGAGATTTGAATTTCGATTAAATCCATTGGCAATGAAATTTTAAGGATTCAACTTGCCGAATCAGCTCTTGTATGATATTATTTTTTTCGCTAATAATCTTTTCGTGCTTGAGCTGCATTATTTCAATATCCTTATCGCGAAGTAATATATCCTTATTTTTAGTCTCTATGATTTGCGTGAGTAGATCTATTTTGTAGTGATATGCATCTATCATCATATGATTAATTTCATTATCATCGATCATAGATATTGAACTCCAATCACTTAGATTGTCATCGTCATCTACCAAATTATCGATCCATGCAATGTACTCATTTAGTAAATGATCGGATGGAACTCGTTCTGCTTGTCTTTTTAGATCCTCGTATGATAAATATCGTTCCTTGATATTTTCTTTCCCGATCCATTTAATATCCTTAGTACTATCAATGATGTTAAAGGACAAATTAAATACTTTTTGACAATCTTCCATTTTGAACCAAATATTAGATTTAGATCGCGACCCCTGTATATCTATAGCATAGTTGTCCATTTGTTGTGTTTCTTCATAAGACAAATTCATACGGGGTATTTTTGTATATGATATACTATTAGTTAGTAATGTCCAAATATGGGCGCGACTGCGAGAATTCTCAAATTGATAATTTTGCGTATAAATATATCAATAATGAAGTATCTCAATAATCACTACAAATCGTATGGAGTCTTCGTATTTACACATATTCCAATGGAATCTTATTATCAATCTCATTCCAATATGACCAATCTGATAAATAAGATTAAAGTGAAAATTTTATATACAAAGCACCAACAAGACGCAAAAAAGTAAGTGCTTCACGAAAAATGTTCTTCTTCGATCATTCCAATCCAATGTGGAAGAAACACTCCAGATACATTCCATTAGTCGCATATCTTCGCTAAGGCTTCTTTTTTTTGTAAAATTGATGCCAAAACACTAATTATATAGGAAATCCTAAATTTAACTATTCTACAATGAGCGCTGCCGATAACTATCAAGTTCTCTCCGATATTGAACACATTCTAAAGAAACCGGGTATGTATGTTGGATCAAACCAAATGATTACTGAAGATATGTTCATTATGAATGATCAAAATATGATTATCAAGAAGTCTATTGAATACATTCCCGCATTACAACGTATTTACGAAGAAATCATTTTGAATGCATTTGATCAAACTGTAAGGGACGGAACTAATTGTACGGAAATTCATGTAAATATTGATCAATCTACTAATATCATTACCGTTTTCAATAATGGCAATGGTATTCCGGTAGTAAAAAAGGATGAGCTTAATTGCTACGTGCCAGAGATGATCTTTGGAATGCTCCGAAGTGGATCTAATTATAAAGATGAAAATCGTATTACTGGTGGAACTAATGGATTGGGAAGCAAGCTTACCAATATATTTAGCACTGCATTCAAATTAGAAACTGGTGATTCCGAGCGTAAAAAACTTTATGTTCAAGAATGGAATAACAATATGGAATCACGAACGGATCCAATCATATCTCCTCTTGGACGTAAAAAATCATTCACTCGAATTACATTTAATCCAGATCTCAAGTATTTCAAATTAGAAATGCTGAGTGATGATATGATCGCTCTGATGAAAAAAAGATTGGTAGATATTGGATTTGCATCTCACGCGAAGATCAAAACATTCTATAATGACGAACCAATTGTTATCAAACGAACCGAAGATTATATGAAATTGTACTCTTCAGATTCGCAATCGTTTATTGTTGATGATTCTGGAGAACGTTGGACTGTTGGTATCATGCTTTCAAATAATGGTTTCAATCACGCATCTTTTGTAAATGGAATCCATACTTCGCTCGGAGGTTCGCATGTTGATCATGTTATGAGTATTATCTCAAAGGAGATCATTGATAAATTGAAATCTAAGAAGATCGAGGTGAAGCCATCTGATGTAAAGAATAAATTATTCGTGTTCATCAAATCTGCGATTGTCAATCCTATCTTTGATAGTCAGACTAAAGAATGTCTTAAGATGACTAAGTCTAAATTTGGGAGCGAGTATGTGATGGACGAAAAGTTCAAAAAGAAGTTGCTCTCATCGGATCTTATTAAATTGATGATGAATGTTTCTGAAAATAAGTTGCTGAAGGATTTATCCAAAACAAGCGGAGTCAAAACTTCTCGTCTGATTGGAATCAAAGGATTAGAAGATGCAAATTGGGCGGGAACATCCAATTCTTCTCAAACTAAACTTATTCTCACTGAAGGACTCTCGGCAAAAACATTCGCGATGAGTGCCATTACTGTAATTGGTCGCGATCGTTTCGGAATATTTCCTCTTAAGGGTAAGCCTTTGAATGTTCGAAAGGTAGAATTGCCAAAGGTTACAAAGAACGAGGAAATTGGCAATGTTGTAAAAATCTTGGGGTTGAAGTACGGTGAAAAGTATAATACGATTTCCAGCTTACGCTATGGTGGTATTATATGTTTAGCCGATAGCGACTCTGATGGAACGCATATCACTTCGCTTATTCTTAATATGTTTCACTTCTTTTGGCCCGAATTGCTAACAGTGGGTTATGTAAGTTTCTGTTCTACGCCTATCGTAAAGGTTTATCAAAAGCAAGAAACGCTTTCATTCTATACATTGAATGATTATGATCTTTGGTTGGAACACAATGGAGCTAAGAATTTCAAAGCTAAATATTTTAAAGGATTAGGAACAAGCACTGCCGCAGAAGCAAGAGAAGCTCTAACTGATATCGATCAAAAGATTATTACATTTGAATCAGATGATCAATCAAATAATTCAATCAATCTTGCATTTTCAAAATCTCAAGCCGATGATCGTAAAAGATGGTTGATGGAAAGATATGATCCAAAGGATAATATTGATAGGAAGATTCAGCAGGTTCCTGTTAGTGATTTCATCAATAAGGAACTTATTCATTTCTCCTATTATGACAATCAGCGTTCCCTTCCTAATGTTATGGATGGATTGAAAACTTCACAGCGGAAGATTTTATATACCGCAATGAAATATTTGGGAGTTTCGGAAATGAAGGTCGCGCAATTTGGCGCAAAGGTTGCCGAAAAGACTGATTATCATCACGGAGAAGTATCATTAATGGGAGCGGTAATCAATATGGGGCAAAATTATGTTGGCTCAAATAATATCAATCTTCTCGAACCATTAGGCGCATTTGGAAGTCGATTAAATGCAAATGATGCGGCATCCCCGAGATATATATTTACTAAGCTTACAGACATTGCAAAAAAAGTATTTGATTCTCGCGATTCTCAGTTATTGAAATATTTGGAAAGCGATGGTATGACTATTGAACCAGAATGGTTTGTTCCTATCATTCCAATGATCTTAGTTAATGGAACTATTGGAATTGGAAGTGGATTCTCCACTGAAGTTCTAAAATATAATCCAAATGATCTTTGTATGTATATCATGGATCTTCTCAATAACAAAAAGCCAGCAAAGAATCTGAAGCCATGGTATCGCGGATTTAAGGGAACAATTGAACGATTGGATACTGGTAAGTATAGAACTATTGGATGCTACGCATTTGATGATGCTAAAAGAACTATTCGTATTACAGAATTACCAGTAGGAGTATGGACTGATGATTACAAAGATTTCATTGAGAGTATGATGGCGGACAAAAATGAAACTTCCATTTCGGATATTCGACATGGAAGCAGTGATGTTATTGTAAATATTGAGATTGTCATTAATGCTCGTTCGTATGGAAACATACGTGATATGGATTCCGAAGAATTTCTCAAAAAGTTTAAGTTGGTTAGTAAGCTTTCGTGCAATAACATGTATTTGTTCAATCATGAAGGAATTATTACCAAGTATGCAAACATTTATGAAATCCTTAAGGAGTTCTATTCGGTGCGTTTGGATTTCTATAATCGCAGAAGAGATGCTATTATAGCTGTTCTTAAGTATGAGCTTATGATCCTCGCCAATAAGGTAAAATTTATTGAGCACGTAAAGGGAGGACAAATCAAGCTCCAAAGGATTGCAGATACCACTCTCTTAACATACCTAATTGAAAATAAATTTGATCAAGATCAAGGAGTATATGGAACCCCACAATCGGATCCAACTCTTAAAGAATTTGCTTATATGATTGATATGCCAATTCGCTCGATCACTAATGAGAATGCTTTTAAATATAAAAAACAGCAGGAATCTAAGAAAACTGAATTAGAAGCTATTCTTAAGAAAAGTGCAGCTGATATGTGGAAAGGAGATCTCTTGGAAGCAATTCAAATCAATAAGGAAGTTAATGATGCGCAAGAATTAGCAAATTCGAGTTCTAAACCTGCAAAAGTTTCATGTAAGAAACGCATGAAGAAGAACTAATTATTTGTAGCTCACAATACGGACGCATAGAATTAGTAGAAATGCGGAATCATCTAAGTTTGTTTTGAATACCATCATATTTTCGCGATCAACATACACATCGATGTAATCGCTGAGTAATGCATTTGCTAAGCTTTGGATATACTCAATGCGTACTGTGGTGGAAAGGAAATCTTCGGAATCCAAATTTGTATTTACTTTGAACATATCGGGATTGGTGAATACATGAGATACTTCGATTGTTTTGGAATTACTATCATAGGGGAAGCTTAGTGGAATTCCGGGACGTCGCTCGATTGTGAAATCCTGACTGAACTTGGAAATATCGCTAACAATTTTTTTGAAATACTTACTCGGAAGGGTAAATGATAGCGGGTAATTATTGTAGGCCAAAGATGAAACTACATTATCATCGGAGTTACTCGATGATTCCAAAAGAGAAATTGTGTGATATTCCTTAATGCCTTGCTTCTGATCGTGTAGAACAATATTCAATTCTTTCATATACGAATCTTGTTTAGCAATGAAATAGATTGAATTGTAGCTCTTGTCGATCTTTTGCACGATCTTTTCCAAATTGCGCTGATCAATAATCATAATGATATTATGTTTGCAATAATATTGCGTCATCTTGCTACTATCGATTGCTAACTCAATGAAGTTGTGTTTCAAATGCCCTGATCCTGAAATACGAACTCCGGATAGTTTAAATTCCATACGAATATCGCGCATATCCACCAATTTGAATAGATTGAAAATCTTTTTGATATTCATTGGTTCGTCATATGATAACTCTAAGACATGTGCCGGAATATCGGGAGCAGAAACGATACCATTGCGTTGCACTGGTTGGGGCGGTGGTTTGATCATCTTTGGACGTCCTACTGGACGCTTTGGACGCTGAACAATATTTACCGTTTGAAGGCCGCTCATAATATTTAATTCTGAATTGCTCTTTATATTTATTTCCTTCGCGAATCAGAATAAAAAAATAATTATCTTGTAAATATGATTATTCTTGTGGAAGAAAACTGATGGAACGATGACTCGCAAATTTACTTTTATCGAAGGACTTGGCTTTTGGTTGCCGCGAGTTATCGGAAATTACTTCGAAACGATCATGTTTCATATCTTGGTATTGTTCCCGGTGTAGCGGTTTGGTAATCATACCAGCTGAAATTGGCGCCGGGCGACGCGTAGGTTCGATGAGACCGTTATTAAGATGGCTCGCCCATGTAGAATTATTCGTGCTCATTATTAGAGAATTTTAAGCGATGTATATATGATATATGCTTAAAATTTTCGATAGCTTTTACAAATTATCGAATAATAATTTTCTAAAGTAGTTTCTTCGAAATCAATATACAAAATGATCTGTTCGTGCACCGAATTAATTAAAAAAAGAACATTATTGGACGGAATCAAGTCCTTGGAAGGAAAACTACATGTATTCATCATCAATTCCGATAGATATATCAAAGAATGCTGTTTTAAAACACTGATACCAAGTTTATATACTTTAATTAATAATAAATGGTTTATTACACCCCAAACGATTGTCGCCGGTGATAATTATACAAATTTGTATATAGTATTTAAAATTAGCGATGCCGTCTTATCCACTATATTGACCTACGCAACTGAAGATTTTCATATAGTGGAACATATAGAAGGATTCAAATTAATAGAATCGTGCTATAGTCAAAATAAATCCGATCTGAACTTAGCATATCAAACTATAATCAAACTTGAAAAGGAATTGAAAGACCAAAAATATAAATTATCCGCGATCGCGCATGATAATAATATATTAACCCGAGAATTGGCTCAGATACAATCCAAAGATGTAAAATCTAAGAAAGTCGCAATCAAAAACGAAGAAACTGAGTTAATGAAACGGGAGGATCGAATTAATTCAAATAAGATTAACAATAAACAATGCAATCAGTGCAAAACATTCGCGATTATCAAGGATGATCTTAAATTACTAAAACATGAAAATCATGAAAAGATTGCATTGGCTCAATATGAACACGAAATAGCCTTAAATAAGATGAATGAGATGCGTTTCAATATGGAAATTATACAGGAAGAAAATATTCGTCTGAAAGAGGAGAACAAACTTCTACGAGCAACCAGCACTATTTATTCTTACGATTTAGAAAATCATTATGCTTCTTCATACAAGCAAATTTGCGAATGTTTTCGATAATTTCAGTTGGAAGAATCGCCATATTATTGTTTGTTATACTAAATAATAAGTATATTCAATTTTATCCACGAATCGTTAAAAAAGTCCCTCGTATATATAATTGGATAGGAACTCCATTTTGGGCCGATCGTTGGATTTGTATAGATTGAATGTATTCACATATTTATGCTTTCCGAAATGTTTTTCATATAATGCATCAATTGCATCATATGGATATTTATATTTAGGCGAATCATAGATGCCGCTCATTATTTTGTTGGCATCTACCACTATACTATTAATTTTTTCATTGTCCGATTGAATACTCAACATAGCGCGGATAACTTCATACATAACATAACAATTAAATACTTGTATGTAGTTTGCAGTAATTTTAGAATCTTTCTCATAAACCTCATTTATGGTATCTTTCATATGCTCAAAATTGTTTAACTCAGTGTGATCGGTGGATAATATCGAATTTTCGTAATTAATGAAATTTATATGCTTATGATGTTGATCATATCGAATATTACTTATTTCTGGATAGTTGTTGATAATTCCTTGATGTGCCAGTTTTAATATTAGTAATAGTATAAGTTTAGCATATTCGGTAGTTTCGAATATGGGCTGCTGATATTCAGGATACTCGAAAGCTATGCAGATATCTGGTAGATTGAAATTAAATTTATGGATCGACTCATTCAATACGTTGCTCAAAGTTTTGATTTCTTCGGAACTTTGTTCATCCTTTATTTGAGCGATTGCGTTTTTTAATTGTATTAAGCGAACACTGATATCAAAATGTGTATCGTTGGTAAAAATATATCGATATGATCCAATTATTACCTTCCAATCTCTAATAATCGGCGGATATCCTATTGTTTTCACAATCTTATTGATATAGATTATCTTCCAAATCTTAGAATCCACGGAACAATTATTTTTTATATCATGAGTTGTGATTGGAATAAAACCTATCTGGCGAATTGAGGATACTTTAGGATGTTCTTTGATATCATTAACCAATGATTTGAAAATATCAGGAACTGCGTTAAACATCATATAGCACGCAATTAATAAAGAAATAGATAGTTTGTTAGCATTTTGAATACTATTTTTCACACGATCGATCAGTTTAGAATCAATCTTTTCCATTAATGCATTTACTTGATTAATTGGAACAGATATCCATTCGTTATTGATATTAAAGCAATATCTTTTGGTTAGTTCCATTGCAATGATTGTGTATTGATCATCATATCTGATCATATAAAACTTTGGCGTTTCTATTCCATTATCGCACATATTAACTTTTGCGTCTATATTTATATAACACATTTCAAAGAAACTATTTAAGAACAGATACAATATGTCTAAATCAGATATTGGAAGACAGGTCTTTTCCAGTTCCGATGATAGTGATGATTATTCAAGTGCTACTACAAGACCAAAGATATCATTAAAGATTCCAATGCCGGTTCAAAAGCCAATTGAGGGATCTGAAGATATTGACATGTCAAAATATAAATTGATTGATTCAAAGCAGTATGGAACCATTCCAAAGAACAGTAAAATTCTTTATATCAAAACGAATGGACGAAAGACTCAAAATAAATATTTTAAAAGAGTCGATCCTTTATCTAACTCGGTATTAATTGGGTTCTACCAAAATGATCGTCGTAATTATTCTGAGAAGATCTCTAATCTCAAAGAATTATACATTACGCTCAAATCTGCAGAACAGATTGTAGAGGATCCTCTTAAGGATACAATTGAGTTAAAAACAGATCAATGGAAGACGTTACGCCGCGATATGATTGTTTCGTATCAAAAAAAAGATAATGAATGGGTGTATAGCGCAAAGTTTAATGCATTTGTAAAAAGCGATAAGGATCAATCTACTCGAATGTCAATGACCTCGGAAAGAGGGTTTAGTTTTGTTGTTAATCCTACTAATATCACTAAGATATATAGACATATTAGCGGAAACGATAAAACTCTAACATTTATTTTACAAAGTTTTAAACAACTGGATCAACGTCTTGCTGTTATAGAAAGAAGATTTAAACAAATCGATGCCAAATCAAAACATTAAGATATTTCATTGGAACATAAATGGAATTAGAGCAATTCTCAAGAAGGAAATAGCAAATACAAGTTTTGAACAATTTATTGATAACCAGCATGCGGATATTGTATCATTCAATGAAACTAAGATATGTTCCAATTCAATGTGTTCAGTCGATATCTTAAAGTCCTATCCATTCCAATATCATGTGCATGCATCCAAACGCGGATATTCGGGAGTAAGCGTTTATTCAAAAATTGAACCAATCAAGCAAATCGATAATAGCATCGATGAAGAAGGTCGTATTATTGCTCTCGAATATGTTAAATTTATATTTATTGCGGTCTATGTTCCAAATTCCGGATCCAAGTTAGCTCGCTTGGATTATCGAACCATGGATTGGGATGTTAAATTTTTAAAATTCTGTAAGCAATTAGAAAAAAGAAAACCTATAATAATCGCGGGGGATATGAATGTTGCGTATATGGATATTGATATTCATAATCCCGAGAAACATAAACATTCTGCGGGATTTACGGATAGCGAACGAGGAAACTTTGGTAAATTACTAAGAACTTGTAATCTGTTGGATTCTTGGAGACTTTTCCATTTGGATAAAATCGGATATACTTATTTTGATTGTAGAACAAAGGCTCGCGAAAGAAATGGCGGATGGCGTATTGATTATATTTTGGTATCATCAAAATTACAAAAAAATATAATGAGGAGTAATATTATATCTAATATATATGGTTCTGATCATATTCCAATTACTATGATTATCAAATTTTAGCACTATAATCAGATATATATATATGCTAAAAATATGAACAAAGCACGAGTCTCCGACAATAACTTGTTAATTGCGTCTCCTAATTCTCCATTTGGTGGATATCATCACATCAATGGTATTCCAGAACATATCATAGTGTTTTCAGATAGTGATTCCTATGAGCACCATAGTAGTAGTATGGATTCAATTGATAATGACCCCGTTCTGAATGAATTTATACAAGATCCCAATTTTTCCAATGTTCCATCGTTGGAAAAAATTCCATATTTTAATACGTCTATTGCAAATAGTGTTCATATAGATATCCAACCAATGCTTGTAAAATGTTATTACGCCTTAGAATTCGCAGCCTGTGCATTCATTGCAATAGGAATAAGTAGTTCAATATTTATGGTAGATATTCTAAGAATTGAAACAGATGGCGCTAATTCATTATTTTACTTCATTCTATCAAAAACTATTCAATTTTTTATTGCTGGTATGGTTATTTATTCGTTTAGCAATGCCGATTCTTACAAGTCAATCAATACATCCATCGAATTTTTAGCAATAAATTGGTCATTGTATAATTATACGATTTGGATGGTTCTAAAATATTTACTAATTCAAATATCCGCATCCATATTTGGAACATTGATTACCATCGGTCTTCATTACAATATTCTTTCTTCTGTCCCCAAAGATGTTCTACTCAATTCGATAATAACGATCAATACCAATTATTTATTATCTCCTTCATATTTTCTTCTTTCTACTTTCATTCATATTATTACAGCTATTGGATTAACGTTGATAATAGATCGTACAAACTCTATTAACTATCACAAAAAAATAGTACAAAAAATTATTTACATCTATAGTATTAGCATCCTATATTGCACAATCATTGGTCCTATAGGATTTATGACATATAGAACAACTTTCTATATACTTCTATCTATTATTTTTAATATTCAAGGACGCGAAAGTATGGTAGTTATTATTATTATTACGGTGTCTCATATATTAATAAAATTACTGATCTATCCATTTATTGCGTTTCATGTAAAATTTGTATGGAAGAACTCTATGCGGCGGTATTTAGAATACTAATTAAAAAAAATGCAAGAAATCTATTTGCAATTTATTTTTTTTATGCATCGATCAATGGAATCATATATTGTGCATACGCTAGAGAATGAAGGTAGTCATACATAACTGAAATAGTTGGGGCTCTATCTTCTAAGAATCCATTTGCGGTTAGATCATTAACTAATTGTTTTGTACAATTAGTTATCAATTCGTTATTACTAATATGCTTATTAGCTTCTATGACTGATTGCGCGTCTTCACAAATCTGCATCATGGTTGTCTTTAATTTGTCTAATTGAGTCGAAAATTGATCAAAGAGGATCGCATTAGATTCCTTAAATTTGTTATCTAAGAATAGTTTTACAATGATTTCGCTGTTGGATGTTCCGCGATTTTTATAAAGTCCGATTTTGATAATCTTAAATAATGAACTCGAAATTATAATATTCTTATATGCATTTGGAACATCTGGGTGATTAGTTCTAAGGATATATCCATAAAGAGGCTTGTACTTAAAGTTATCGGAAATATATGCTTTCATATATTTCGCATACGCATGCTTGGCGTAATCATTTAATATAGAAATGCGTGGGGCGGATTTAATAACAATCGGTAATTGATATGGAAGTCCGACCAATAGATCATTATTTACCTTTTTGGTGTTTAGATTATAGGATTGAATTACATATAAATAATTATTGCATGCATTTTTGGCATAAACATGTTTTGTTTCATCAAATAGATGATACTTATTAAATCTCAGCGCTATCGAATAACAATAATCCTTGGAAAGTGAATCAAACGTAAAATTTTGGTAATTCTCAGAAATAATCCGCATGAATACATCATTGTAGCTTAATCCATCTACGAATTCAAAGCTTCCAACGTCATAACCCTTAGTTGTCGCAATTCTCCATGAACCTTCATAGTGATATAAATTAATTATAGTAGCGTCCAACATTTCGTATAGATCGTATTTACCCGATTGATAATATTCGTTGATTTGATGAATAGAAACTTTATTTTTATTAAAGTTATGCATTGGCGCGACCAGGAGTTTCCAACTATTATTAGCATATTCGACGACCAATCCATTGCATTCATTGATCATCGGATTGTTATAATCGAGAGATTGATTATTGGATGTTCGTAAATATAAAATTGCCCGAAACGAATCATTTGAAGCAAATTTACCTTTGATGGAATCAGTCCAGCAAATTCCCATTGAAAATAATTTTTGACGTAATGTTTGCATTTGCTCAATATCATTATAGCTGTTAAGAAATTTGATAGTGTTCATTATTAGTGGCTTTCAATCAGAATTGATATATATTCATATATGCATTTGTCAATTTTGAACAGTTTTGGAAATAAAATATTAAAGCTACGCTTCTGGAGGATTTATATAGGAAATCTCCAGATAATCAATATATGTAAAATTGATTTTATCCATAACTATATATACCAGATTGATATTCTTATATATATCTTAAAAATGGCCGCAAATGTTGAAAATACTACACAATCCTCGGATTTCTCCGATGTAATTGATAGTAATCATCCATTGGTAGTGTCCCTTAAAAGATTTATGAATCAGTATGAACTGGCTAAAACCGATCGCAAAACCGAATCTAACATTAATAGCAGTGATTTTCAATTCAAAAAAAGATTTTATGTTCCGCCAGCGGGAATCCCCGCTATGATGCATAATCTTTTGAAATGTAAGGATGAAGGAATTCTATTACATTTCATAGAAACGCATCCAAAATCTGATAGTTATGAAGTTGGATCTGGATTATCCTTTGAATTTATGTTTTATACTGATAAAGCTGATATACCATTCGAAGATGTTATTCCCGGATTTCTAAAAATATTGTTTGAAGATACTTTATTAGTAGTTTTGAGACTCCCTAAAGAAGGAAAAGAAACACATCATTGCATATTGTTTGGCTCTCCACAATCTCAATATATCGAGTCAATATACAAATATAAACAAATATATAGAATTATCATTCCGAGCATCCAAGTAGGAAAACCATTGAAGAAGTATATCTATGATCGACTTCGAAACTCTTCTGCTATTCGCGAACTTTTCAAAAAGAAGTTGGATTATAGTTTTAGAACTGCATTCAACTATAATGCACGCAATGTAGCATCCTATTTTGTAGGAAGTTGTCCTTCTAAAGATAATTTTGCATTGGAACTAATGAGCATTCAGAAGGCGGAAATTGAAAATGGAACCTCATATGAAGGCATATCTACGATTTCAAATCCAGTAACATTGTTTAAGAATATCATTTATGAATGTTCTTTGAACTATGAAATGCCGTCGCAAGATGGTGGAATCATTCGTAAAAGAGTATATATTCCAAAAACTGGAATTATTAAAGCTATTGATGCAAAATCTGAAAATCCATCCGAGAAATTAGCAATTGCTTATGATAATGCTCTTATTGAGATCTCGGAATTATCGATATATGATGATGTATTTGATCAATTTAAGAAAGTTCTTGGAATGATTTCAGATGAACGAGTATATAATGAAGATCATCGTCGAGATATAATTACTGCATTGGCATCACGTGGATCGAAATATAGATGTATCGCTTTATGGTTTTGTAAGGAGCGATATAAGTCAATTACCTTGGAAGAGTTTGAGCGTGAATGGGATAATGCTATCAATAAAAAAGATGTTCAATGCGATTTGAAGTCTTTACGTTATTGGGCTGGAGTTGATTCTCCGAGTAAAATGCGACTCTTCCTTGATGATAAGGTTCGCGAGATGTTGTTAAGAGATGTAAAAGGAATGATCAGCGGAGGATCTATTGGTCACGCTAATATTGCAACCTATCTCGAATTCATGTTTAGAAATGTATTTGCCACATCAATTGTTGCAAAAAGCACCATCTGGTATGAATTCGTAACGCCGACTACGACCAACCGCGAAAATGGTCAATTATATAAATGGCGCAAGGTAGGATCTCATCCTGTCAGTTTGAGCGAATATATTAGCACCGATATTGCGGAAATTACTCAAAAGGTTGTTTTAGAACTATGTCAGGAAATTAATACTACTCCAGATGAAGGTCGTAAGAGATATCTAAAGGCATTGAAAGGAAAGTTTCTTACCTCAATTAAGGGAATCTTCGATACGCCATTTAAGAAAAATGTCATTGCCGCAGCTGCTGATAAGTTCTGTAACACAGTTCTAATCAAAAAGATGGATAAGACCAGACACATCATGGGAGTTGGAAATGGAGTATTGGAATTTAATGGAGCTGAAGCGCGATTGCTGGACCATTATCACTCCTATCCAATTTCAATTTATTCAGATACCAATTATGTTCCTTACGATCCCGAAAATGAATATATCAAAATGGTATATAAGGTGCTGCGCTCGTGGTTTCCAGAAAAAGAAGAAGATGCTTTTGAATTCATCCTATTCTATCTTAGTACCTGTTTAGACGGAGAACAGAAGGAAAGTCTCTTTCTGATCATACAGGGAAAAGGTTCAAATGGGAAAAGCTTGATCGTAGAATTCCTTAGAGCAGCTATCGGAGAAGCGTATGCAAGAAATATGCCAATTTCATTAATTTGCGATCCGACCCGAACCAAAGCAGCATCTGCGGATCCAGCTCTTATGGATCTTAAAAATGCTCGAGCTGTATGTTTCCTCGAAAGTGAGAAATCTGAGAAGGCCAACATTTCTACAATTAAGAGATTGACCGGAGGAGATACTTGGTCTGCTCGCCAATTATATGGTGAGCAAGAGAATTTCAAACCTAATAGTAATTACATTCTTGCTACAAATTATCCATTACGAATCGAAAGCACCGAATATGCAGTTTGGCGACGATTCATGATTTACGAATTCAAGATGACATTCAAGGAGAATCCCAATCCTGAAAATAAGTATGAGCGTGCTAAGGATCCGGATCTTATCAATCGCGTTAAGGATGATAAAAGATTTCATGAGGCATTCTTATCAATTCTTGTTCATTTCCGTTCTCGATTACATTCTGAATACGAAGGCCGTATATTGAAGGTTCCTCACCCAACTATTCAATATGAAACGGATATTTATAGACAACAAGAAGATATCTATGAGCGATTTATTATGCAGCGCGTATTCTATAAGGATAACAAGCCAGCGCAGCCATTAGACGAATTCATGACTATCTTCCGAAACTATTATCGTAATGAAAATGGCGAACGTCTTAAGATCAAGAATGAGGAACTAAAGTATATATTCCTAAATTCCAGCATTGCAAAATATATTAAGACCACGGAAAGCGGGATGTGTATTATGACTAATATCTACACGGTAGAAGAAGCCACCCCGATTATTCCTGGATCCATATTGTATAAGGAATTCATCAAAAAATAACTAAACTCCGATGATTCATTTGTATCTGAAACTTTTTTTGTAAGAATATAACAGATTGGAAGAACAATGAGTGTTACCGAAGAAACTTATGTGGATGATATTCAAAATCATATGCTTGGATTGGTAATTTCAATCATGAAAAATTATAGTCTTACTCCAGATCATATTTATGAACGATATGGATACATTCCTGAAATTCACCAAGAACTCCCAAAAAAAGAATTAATTTATGTAGAACATCGTAGAGAATTCAGAGATGCTCTATCTAAGGGTCTCAAAATCTGTGCAAATTATATGAATTGCTCCGATACTAATTGCGAAAGATTTCATGTCTTAGAAGAAAATTTGTGCCAGCATGCCGGAAAGAACAACTATTGCGATGATACTCATTGCGAAAAGATTGTTATTAAGGCGTGTCGACGGGGATCTAAATGTACTGATAATTCATGCTCATTCAGACATTAACTTATTTCTTAGCAGGCTTTTTTTTGGTCGCGGGTTTCTTGGCTGCTGGTTTCTTTACGGCGGGTTTCTTTACTGCTGGTTTCTTAACGGCAGGTTTCTTGGCAGCGGGACGCTTAGGTTTGCCACCAGCAATTGCAGATTCAGCCATTATATCAGATGTATGGAGCACAAATAGGTCGAAACTTATTGATTATTATATCTTATGCGAACATAGAAAAAAATTTTACAATATTAATTCATGTCTTAAATTGAACCTCAAAATATATAAGTATATAACCAATTAATATCATATCATATTCTGCGACAATGTCCATTCCTCGACAATTAGTAAAATCATTTGAGATTATCCGTGATTGCAAACTTGTTGTATCAAAAGATCCTAATGAAGACAATCTAAAGGAATTTGGAAAGGCTATGAACAATTCTATTCCAGATCAAACCAATCAAATTTCCTTTATGATTTACAAATTTATGCGAGGAATGTATCTAAGCGACAAACAAAAATTTCTGGATCATATTTCTGGCATGCAGCATTACGAAGCGATGATTCTATGGGCTGATTATGATGATATTCTACAATTCTTCGAATTGAGCGATGTAATCTTCTTAGGATGGAACAAGTCAGTAAATAAGTATCAAGCGGCTAAGATTGATCTTTCTAAAAAGAAACCCGAGCCAACTAAATTAAATTCCAGTAATGATGAAAAGCAAAAGAAATATACTGACACTGTTGATAAAATCAAATCAGCTCCATTTGATTTAGAAAAACAAATGCGTCATTTACAACAAGCACCACAAGAAACCCAAGAACGAGTTGCGCAACAGATTAAGATTTTAGAGAAGAGCGATGATGTATATGATGCGCTACTTTCGCGAGTAGCTGCATTGCAGCAAACTATTTAATAAAATATAGAACCATAGAACCATAGAACCATAGAACGTAATTCTTTTTTTTATATAATATACAATTATGTTCTTAACGAATGCGCATCTAAGTGGATCATTTGAGGTTGGTAGCGATAATATCATTACTTGTAATTCTGGTATCAATCAACAAAAACTTACAGAGCTGTGCAAATCCGCGGCCAGTAACAATTTTTGGATTAGCAAGCAAGCGATAAATATCTTAAAGCATGGTGTAGATATCGAAGAATCAATTCCATATTTGGAGTTATTAAGAACCAACGATTGGATATTGTTATTATCGGGATTGTTCTCTGAAAAATTTGTCAAGGAAAATGTGGAGCACGTAAATGAAAATGTTTGGAATTCAATAAAAATTAAACAGAGTTAGAGTCTAAAGTTGAGGTTGTAACTTTAGATTGAACATCTTTGAAAATGAATTTCCGGTTACCATGCACGGAACATCCCGTTTTACCTTATCGCATAAGGCCCAAATTGCGTTTGATCCAAATTTTTTTCTTTTGATCCCAGCAATAATATATTGGATCTTCTCTTCTGTATTAATTACCGTTCCGAATACTACTAATTTTTTATAGTTGGTTCGAGAATTATCCTCGCTCGGAGCAAATATGGTAGCCGCTATTTTGGAAATACGCTTGCGTTCATCTGGAGATACTCCAGATGATGCCTTTTGAAAGTAGGTATTTACAATCTTCTCCGTTGTAAATATACTGATGTGCGCATTAGTTCTTAACGGAACTGGAATGATTGACTCATTTTGCATGGTGAGGACGGTAGTAATCTTAAAGTGTCGCCCCTGAAAGAATAACTTTTTGGTTTCCAATAAATCGCGCCACTCTTTTATGGAAGCGGCGCAATCATCTATTATCAGTAAAAGATTTGGATTAATTTCTAAATTGGATATTATCACCTTTTGTATTTCTGTAAGATTATGATTTGGTATGGTAGATAGATTTTCCTTAATGCAGGACCGCATAATTCGAACAACCTTCTTCTTGTATCGCGATTGTAAATCTTCTACAATAGATTCAACCTCATCCGGATCATATGAAGATTCTACCTGATCTCTACTATCATTGAGAAGCTTATCTAATTTTTTAATTTTGTCTAATGATTTAGGATCCGCGATCATATCATATAATGGCCTAAGGGTATCTATACTTCGAACCATATCATACATAGCTAATACATTACTTTGGCGAGTAAATATACGTTTCATCAAATCTGCGGTAAGGTCATCATATATGCATTCCGTAGGTATAATTCTATCATAATCTCCATTAGTAGCATTCGTAGGGCAACAAACAAATCCTAATGGAATTACATCTCTAAGAGTGTTTAGAATATGCATAATAAGAGAACTCTTTCCGGATCCACTTGGTCCGTATAATATGGTTAATCGATGCAAAAAGTGCTTTTTTGCATCATCTACTCTCGGAATAGGCTTATTATCGATATAAATTATGTCGCTCATTTAAAATAATTGCTTAGCATATATTAGATCATTCATTGAAATTAGATTCAAAATTGCATAAAAAGTGGCCTCAAATGGCTATATTAGGGGGTTTTCGAGTGTCTAAAATTGATATTTTAATATAATAATATACCTGATCCTATGTACGGCATAGTGTTCTCAGATATAAATCCGAAGTTATCTTCTAAGCCCGGTTGAAAAACTCAATCGGGCTTACTAAGAAACTTAAGAGAAGAACTGCCATATGAATAATAATAAAAATCATGTCATGAACAATTTATCCCCATAAGCATTGCGCCTCTAAAGCGTGGATTTAGCGTTATATTGACATCGATATATAGAATTTATTATCTATTACATTTGGTAAAAGTTTGCCTTTCACAACAAGCTATCTTTTCCAGCTTAAAAAAATACCATTAATTGGTATTTTTTTATAATGAGTTCTAAACACGACTATGTGCTAAAATTGATCTTTTTTATGTTATAATACATCAAGAACCTATTCTGACTATCATTCAAATAATAATGCTTTCCATCGCATTAACAAAGCCTAAAATCTACGAAATGCGCAGACAGATTGCTATCGAACGTCAAAATATTGCAAAATCTTTGAAACCAATCTCGTCGAATATGATAACTCGAATGCGTATGAATCCATATAAACAAGATTGGATGATGATAAGCATGGATTACAATCTTACATTTTCGCTAATGAAGGAATTTCAAAAATTCATCATTTGGTCCAAGGCATCGGTCCGACAAACATTGTCATACAAAGCTATAAATCACTTTGCAAAAATACTGGATTGGAAAATGGTGAGTCGATTTCAATATCTTCCAGAATGGATGATTCGTAAGCATTCAAAATATGTATCGTGGGATGAAATATCGAGATATCAACGTCTTTCAGAACCATTCATCAAAATATTTGATCGCCGAGTAAATTGGGGGATGATCAGTGAATTTCAGCCGATTTCGATGAATTTCATTTGGAAATATATAGATATGGTTGAACCAGAATTGATATTTCAGTTTCAATCATTGAATGAAAAAGATATTGAAGAATTGATGATACATTTTAGCACAGTCTATGATAAAATGGATATACGAGCATTTTGGACGGCAATTAGTTGGAATTGCAATCTTTCTGAGAAGTTCATTGAAACCCATAAAGATAAGCTGAATTGGTATGGAATTTCCTACTCGCAGAAACTTTCAGAAGAATTCATAGAAATGTACGCAAATCGAGTTAATTGGTTATCAATTTCCAATCAACAAGATTTATCGTCTCATTTCATCTGGAAGTTTCAAAATCGCGTGTCTATGCCATTAATTGATGCTAAACGCATGCAACAATTTGCGCTCCTTGCATAAAATTGTATATTTTTTTATTTAATATACCAATAATCTACATGCTTTATAATTTTATTGTTGCATTTGCTTTAATTATAGCAATTGCAACAATTTATGATATAATTAGATTGAGAATTGTTATTCGAATTGCACTAATAGAAAATTGGATCAATTCTATTACCAAAATTGATATGATTCAATAAAAATATAACCAATAATGACCTTTTGTATGACAATTACTCAATTAGATCAATATTGTAAGTTTCGCGCAAAATATAATTTAGTTTCTCATAATAATTATTATTGCGCCAAACATGCGCTTTCTCAATCTAATAAAATATTAGAATATGAATACAAGAATATAGAAGATATACCAGAACTTTACCTCATGGAAGAATCTAATTTTGAATCAAATGAAATATTCGATAACATCAAAGACATTCATCAAATATCCTTATCATTAGTTTCCAAAAATTACAAATCCGTTTCATTGATTGAACTTATTGTCAAAGACTCCAATAATGATGAGTATGTATTGAAGATCGCGAAAACGTTTTCATCAATTGAAAAATTTACAGCAGGTTCTTCGATGTATGCATGTGTTTTTAAAACTATGACCGATCCTATTTGTGTCCCGATAATAAATAACAATCAATATTTGGTTCGCGGTAGTAAATACAATTCGTGGTATTATGAACTTACCAATAAATCATTTCCGTTATTGCATACTAACAACAAAAAATTAATTCTGCGATTGGTAAAGTTAATCGAAATGACGCATTTAAATAGAATTATTCATGGATCAATAGATCCGCGCAATTTGGTGCAACTCAATCGAAAGAAAATTTCATCTACAGTGTTCGCAACCTTACACAATGCAATATTTTGGGTAAATCGCTATGGTACTATTGTAGAATCCGACGCTTCTATAGATTCCACCATTAAGTATGATTCGCTTTATTGTTCGCGAAGATTGCAAGCAAAAAAATATCCGGGAAGATATGATGATTACGAATCGTTACTATTCTTGTCGCACTATTTGACAACTAAAAAATTACCATGGATTGATATGACTTCTTCGGTTGATATAATCGCTGCTAAAGAATTATTCCTACAAGAACATCTATCGGAGATTTCCAAAGTTATTCTAAATAGTTGCTATGAGGATCGCCCGAATTATCAATTGATATACAACGAATTTGAAAAGATACTATGAATTGGCGCATTTATTTTTTATGAGCCAATAATTGGTGCATAAGAAGATAAATCAATCGATTATTATTTCGTGCACTGATATGGAGATGAATGATATAACTAATCATCGCAAATATAATGAAAATAATTATTAGCGTAGTCATATCTATAGAGTCTCCGCAAGCATATTTATTACGATAGCCCTCAGGAGGACCCGAACGAAGGATATTATAATTTGGCTGATTACCTACCGGATGACCATCCACATAAATACTATCTGGAGCAACTTCAAATTTTGATTGAACAGACGATGTCAATGGCAGAGTTGGCGGCACTTGTTGAACTGATGATGTCAATGGCAGAGTTGGTTGTGGAACAGGCTGAGTGGCGGGATTAACAAAATCGGCAACCTTTTGAAAGATTGTGCCAACATCTTCATAATGACGATCTATATCATATGGGTCGGACCAATCTTCAAACATATTGGTAATATTTAAGTTGCTTCTTATATCAACGAATATAAAAAAATATACATTGAGTTATTTGAATAGCTGGGTATCACAATATATCATTGAATTAGTTTCAGTTGGTATATTATACAATGCCGCTTTCAAAGAGTAAAATAATTATTGCTGTTCAACAATTCTACGATCTAAATGGAGTATCTCCACGAATAAAGGATGTTCATCGTCTTCCATTCTCTAAAAAGCTTGTGATTACTTTATTTGGAAAATGGAGCACGATGCTTCAAATGGCGAATCTTCCACTCAATAGATATCCAAGACAGAATCTAACTTGCGCCAACTGTGGCAAAAGATTCACAAAGCAAGTAAAGGAAATGCGAAAATCCCTAAGACACTTCTGCAGAAGTGCTTGTAGCGCGCAATTCTATACAACTGGTAGAAAACACACAGAAGAGACAAAAGCCAAAATCTCAGAGTCCCTAAAAGCTCATCGAATCTTCATCTAAAGTCCAAATTGTAAAATTGATATTTTATATGTATAATATACCTAATTGGTTATTATTAGTCTATAATGAGCTCGCTTACTACTTTTTCGGACATTGATACTGCAAATTCTCCCGAAGAATTCGTGCAAGAATTGATCGACCTAAAGGTTAATGTGCATATTTATGACTTTATGCTCGAATTGAAATCCAGTTTCTACCCTAAGGTAAATATGATCTTGTATGACGACTTTGCTCAATACATTGGAAGAGACGATGAGTTCTGTATTGATGCTCGAATGTATTACAAATATTCAAAGCTATTAGTTCCCGAATATGCATTTGATTTGAATACTTGTGATCCAAAAAGTAATATTAAGGATATTTTGAAAAGTTCAAATATGAAAAATGATATTAATTACAAACTCATCATTGATGAGGAGACGACTTTTCAGGGAAGATTTATAAAATCTCAACGTTATATGATGAATCTGGAGTCATTCTATCGTCTCTTAATGGATATTCCAGATCATTATCTCCAAGCTCGACAAATATTTTGTGAATATTATTCATTTCAGACCAAAGTCATTAAATACTATAACAAGTTTCAAATAGGATTAGCGAAATCAATTGATGAAGAGAAACAAAAGATCTTGGCTATGAAAGATGCCAAGATAGATAATCTCGAAAAGAAGATCGATCATAGAAATGAAATAATCGATCAACAAACATCTGAGATCCAAACCCTACTTTCGCATGCAAAGAATACATCTTCCGAATTAATGGAAGCGCGCTTGGATATCCAAGATGGAATAATTAAGATCGAAGATCTTATGGACATGATAGAGGAGCTTAATGATAAAGTAGAATATTGCCGCAAATTCATTTACGATGGGATGGAAGATTATACGATCAAACCGAAATCTTTTATTAGAAAGGCTATAAATCGTATATTCAAAAAGTCCTACTAAGACACATCATTCTGTATATTTTTTTTGATTTAATTTTAGCCATAAGTAAGTCGCAGCTCAATTTTAGCAATAAGTCAGTCGCAGCTCAATTTCCAAAATTGATAAAGCATATCAATAAATATCCCATCTGGTTATTAACACTATAATGAACTCTTTCCTGAAGAATTTGTACAAGAATTGATCGACCTAAATGTTAATGTGCATATTTATGACTTTATGCTCGAATTGAAATCCAGTTTCTACCCTAATGTGAATATGATCTTATATGAAGACTTCTCCCAATATGTTGGAAGAGATAATGAGTTTTGCATTGATGCGCGAATGTATTACAAATATTCTAAACTATTGGTTCCAGGATATGAGTTTGATTTGAAGACTTGTGATAAGAAAAGTGATATTAAAGATGTTTTGAAAAGTTCAAACATGAAAAATGATACCAATTTCAACCTCCGGATCGAACCGGAGGTTAGAGAAAATCGCGGAAGTGTCGATACTAAAATTTATATGATGAATCCAAGAAGTAATATTCTCCGAGTTTTGGATGGTTCATATATGAAAAAAGATATCAATTACCGGCTCCTCATCGAGGAGGAGCAAGATAAGAATCCAAAACATGGAGGAAATAATGCAAATATTTATATGAACCATCCAAGAAGTAATATTCTCCGAGTTTTGGATGGTTCATATATGAAAAAAGATATCAATTACCGGCTCTCCATCGATGGGGAGCCAGTTGCTCAAGGAGGATTTGTAAAATCTAATCGTTATATGATGAATCCAGAGTCATTCTGTATATTTTTTATCTACTTTAGCTATAAGCCCTCTAT
>JFJP01005382.1_pt1 | contig 31519 bp, 28 predicted proteins | sample 431651 | NCBI WGS metagenome assembly JFJP01 (sample SAMN02602958, study PRJNA72255) | Microbial mat metagenome, whole genome shotgun sequencing project. | biome: fresh water; feature: sink hole; material: water; isolation source: purple microbial (photo- and chemosynthetic) mats found in... | reverse complement strand
AGATGTACTCGCCGGTGGTCGGTGTGTCAAGGCAGCCCAGCGTGTTCATGGCAGTCGATTTACCCGAGCCGCTGGGGCCCATGATGGCGACAAAATCACCCGCCTCGATGCTCAAGTCAACCCCTTTCAAGGCTTGCAGTGCCGTGGCACCCTGGCCATACACTTTGGTCACGCCTTTGAGCGTGATCAGTGGTGCCTTGCTCATGGTTTGGTCGCGGTTGCGGTGCTGCGCTGGTCGGTGATGACCTGCATGCCTTCTTTCAAGTCACCCTCGGTGATTTCGGTCATGCGGCCATCGCTGATGCCGGGTGTGACCTTGACCGCCACTGCTGCGCCGTCCTGCAACACCCAGACCTGTTTGGCCTGGCCACCGGTGGCCCTCTTGCCAGGGCCGCTGCGTGGCATGCGCGGCATCATGCTGCCCATGATGTTGCTGCCGCTGGACTTGGCCTGCGGTGTTGCGGCGGTGGCGGGCGCAAAGCGCAGTGCAGTGTTGGGCACCAGCAGCACGTCACGGCGCTCCACGGCGGTGATGGTGCTGGTGGCGGTCATGCCGGGGCGCAGGCTCAGGTCCTTGTTGTCCACGTCCATCTGTGTCACATAGGTCACCACGTTGTCGGTGATGGTTGAGCCATAAGACACGCGGGTGATGTTGGCTGGAAAGCGCCGGCTGGCAAAGGCGCTGACGGTAAAGCTGGCCTTTTGCCCCACCTGCACGCGGCCAACGTCGGCCTCATCGACGTTGACTTTCAGCAGCAGTTGGGTCAGGTCTTCGGCAATGGTGAACAGTGTCACGGCCTGCAGCGAAGCGGCCACCGCGTTGCCAGGGTCCACCGAGCGGGTCAGGATCATGCCGTCAATCGGTGAGCGAATCGATGCCTTGGACAGGTTGGTCGCGTCGGTGGCCAGCGATGCCTTGGCCGAATCAACGTTGGCAAGGGCGCTGGCCTCTGAAGCGGTGGCGCGTTCGAGCCCGGCGCGGGCGGCATCAAGCTCGGTGGCCGATGGCACCTTGCCACCTGACAGGCGGGCCACTTCTTCCAGCCGTGCCAGACTGGCCCTGGTTTCTTTGACGGTGGCGCTGGTTTGCAGCAGTTGGGCCTGCGCAGCAGCCAGCGCCGCGCGCGAGCGGGTCACCTGGTCGGTCAGCTTGGCGGTGTCAAGTTCCACCAGCACCTGGCCTTTTTTAACCCGGTCATTCACATCCACCAGTACCCGCAGCACGGTGCCAGACAGTTCGCTGCCGATGTTTACTGAGCGTGTCGGTTGCAGCGTGCCGTTGGCGGTAACGGTGAGGGTCAGGTTGCCTTTGGCGGCAGGCTCAGTGACATAGACTGGTGCGGCGCTGCGTTGCTGGTTCAGGGTCCAGGCGTAATAGCCGCCACCTGCCAGCGCTAACAGACACAGCGTGCCCCACAGGGCAGGTCGCTTCCACCAGGCCCGTTTTGGTGCCTGCGCCAGCAGGGCTTGCAACTCGCTGGGTTGGGGGAGGGCAGGCTGGGTAGCCGCGGTTGGGGTTTCAGGCAGGTTGGTGCTCATGGGGAACAGGCTCAAAGGGGTGTGAACGTGAAAATTGGTTTGTTGGGTGGCGTTTGGCGGGTACTTGGCTCAATGAATCCGGCCCGGCAACGGGTGGCCGTGTGCCAGGAGCCGGTTCATTGCCAGCCTCCGCCCAGGGCCTTTACCAGCCGCACATGGTCGGCACTGAGCTCGGCCTGCAGGCTGGCCACACTGTCTTGCGAACTCAGCAGGGTGCGCTGGGTTTGCAACACGGTCTGAAAATCAATCAGGCCGCTGGCATAGCGGTTTTGCGCCAGCATGGCGGCATTGCCAGCCGATGTGGCGGCCAACTGCTGCAAGCCCAGGCGTGCACGGTCGTTTTTCAGGGCAATCAAGGCATCTTCCACTTCTTTGAGGGCGGTCAACAGCGTGGCCTGGTAGGCGGCGCGTGTTTGCTCCAGCGCGGCTTCTTGCGCCAGCACCTGGCTTGTGGTGGCGCCACCGTCAAACAGCGGCACCGACACCGACCCCAGCAGGCTACCGGCCAGCGTGGCACCGTTGGATAGGCCCGCCAGCGTCAAGGCGCTCAAGGACAGCGAGCCCCCCAGGTTAAAGCTGGGGTAACGCGCCGCATCGGCGGCATCCACACGGGCCAGGGCGGCGCTGATGCGGTGCTCGGCCGCGCGCACATCCGCGCGCTGGCGCAAGGTGTTGGCGGCGATCGGCGTACTCAGCTCACTTTTGGTCTGCGGTAGCGGCTGGCTGGGAGTCAGCAGGGCATCCAGATCAAGTGGCCGTTGGCCGGTGAGCACCGCCAGGCTGTGGCGGGTTTTGGCCAGGCTGGTCTGCAGCGCTGGCACCTGTGAGGCAGTTTGTGCCACTGCCGTTTGGGCCTGCTCCACCTCCAGCGCTGTGACCAGACCGGCCTGGGCCCGCCATTGGGTGATTTGCAGGGTTTCCTGCTGGCTGGCCAGGTTGCTTTGGGCAATGGCCAGCTGGCTTTGGCTGCCGCGCAACTGGATGTAGGCCAGCGCCACCTCGGCGGCAATGCTGATCTGCACGTCGCGCAGGCTGGCCTGTGCGGCTTGGGTATCGGCCTCGCTGGCGTTGATGCTGCTGCGGTTGGCGCCAAAAATGTCCATTTCCCAGCGCGCGTCCAGGCCGGCCTTGAAGCTGTTGCCGGCATCAGAGTATTCGGTCTGGCTGCGCCCGGCGGAACCCGACAGCGACAGGCTGGGGCCGGCCGAGGCCACCTTGACATCACGCAGTGCGCGTGATTGTTGCAGTGCGGCCTGGGCCGACCGGATGCTGGTATTGGCTTGCAGCGCCTGGGTGATCAACTGGTTCAGCAGCGGGTCGTCAAAAGCTGACCACCACGCGGTGGGTGTCAGCGGCGCAAGGCTTGCAGGGGGCTGCGCCGCAGCGCCTTGGCTGACAGGTGCGGTGGCGCAGCCGGCCACTGTCAGGGCAGTCGCCACAACAACGCCCACCAGGGCGTGTGGCCAGGTACTTGCGTCGCGTTTGGGGTGGTTGGATGGAGGTGCAAACATCAGAGGTTCATTCATGCGCAACTCTATGCGCGGTGCCGGGGTGTGAATCATTGTCCGGCAAGTTCAGCACTGCGCCATTTCGGCCCGGTGAAGCTTTGTAAAGTTCCGCCAGCCGGAGGGGACAGGGTTTGTGGGTAGCGCCATTTTGGGGTGTCCGTGGGACAATCACGGGTTATGCATCCTAAAGCCCTGCTAGACGCCTGTTCTGAATTGGTGCGTCTGACCCTCAAATTTGACCATCCTGCTGACGCCATCGTGTCACGGTTTTTCCGTGACCACCGTGGCTTTGGCCCGCGCGAGCGCGCCACCATGGCCGAAACGGTGTACACCGTGCTGCGCAAAAAGCTGCTGTTTGACCACTTTGCCCCGTCAGGCAGCGGCCCCAAAGAGCGCCGTCTGGCGATTTTGGGCTTTTACGGTCCGGGTGATTTCCTGCGCAGCGCTTTGACCGAGCAAGAAGTCAACTGGCTCGACCAGTGTGAAAAAATCAAACCCGAAGACCTGATGGAGCGGCATCGCCACAACCTGCCTGAGTGGCTCGTGAGTCCACTCAAAGACCAGTTGGGTGACGAATTCTGGCCGCTGGTGGAGAGCTTCACCAAAGGTGCCGGGCTCGATTTGCGCGTCAATACCTTCAAAGCCAAGCGCGACGAGGTGCAAAAAGCCCTGGCGGCCTCGGGCATCAAAGCCGTGGCCACACCTTATTCGCCCTGGGGCTTGCGTATTGCCGGCAAACCGGCACTCAACAAACACGAGGCTTTTGTACGTGGCGACTTTGAGGTGCAGGACGAGGGCTCGCAATTGCTGGCCCTGTTGCTGGATGCCAAGCGTGGCGAAATGGTGGTTGATTTTTGTGCCGGTGCCGGTGGCAAGACCTTGGCACTGGGTGCGGCCATGCGCAGTACCGGACGTCTGTATGCGTTTGACACCTCGGCGGGCCGGCTTGATGCCTTCAAGTCGCGGCTCAAGCGCAGTGGTTTGTCCAACGTGCACCCAGCGGCCATTGCGCACGAACGTGATGACCGCGTCAAGCGCCTGAGCGGCAAGATCGACCGCGTGCTGGTCGATGCCCCCTGCACCGGCATGGGCACACTGCGACGCAACCCCGACCTGAAATGGCGGCAAAGCGAACAGTCGGTGCTTGAGATGACAGCCAAGCAGACCACCATTTTGCAAAGTGCGGCGCGCCTGGTGAAGTCGGGCGGCCGGCTGGTTTATGCCACTTGCAGCGTGTTGCCGCAAGAAAACGAAGCCATTGTGCAAGCGTTTTCTGACGCCAACCCAGACTTTGCAGTGCTTGAAGCCGGTAACTTGCTGACCAGCCTGAAAATCAGCCAGACGGCAAGCCCTTGCAGTGGCGGTGCAGATGGCCAGACCTACCTGCGCCTGTGGCCGCACCGGCATCAGACTGACGGTTTTTTTGCCGCCGTCTGGCAGCGCAAATAGTTTGTGCGATGCCCGACAAAACTATCCTGACTATTTGAAAGAGACACACCACCATGAATGTATTGCTTGACTGGGCGACCAAGGGCTTATGGGGCTTGAGTGCCTGGCAAATGGTGCTGTTCACGCTGCTCGTGACACACGTCACCATGCTCAGCGTGACGATTTTTTTGCACCGGCACCAGGCCCACCGCGCGCTTGATCTGCACCCGCTGGCCTCTCATTTCTTCCGGTTCTGGCTGTGGCTGACCACCGGGCAGGTGACCAAAGAGTGGGCGTCGATCCACCGCAAACACCACGCCAAATGTGAACAACCCGACGACCCGCACAGCCCTCATGTGTATGGCATCAAAACCGTGCTGTTACAGGGTTATGAGTTGTACCGAAAAGAAGCAGCCAACAAGGAAACCATGGCGCGTTATGGGCATGGCACCCCCAACGACTGGATCGAACAGCACCTGTACAGCCGGTTTTCTTTTGCCGGTGTGGCGCTGATGCTGCTGATCGACCTGGCCCTGTTTGGTGTGGCCGGCCTGGCCGTATGGGCGGTGCAAATGGCCTGGACGCCGGTGATGGCTGCCGGCATCATCAACGGCGCTGCCCACTACTGGGGCTACCGCAATTTTGAAGCGCCAGATGCCAGCACCAACATCTCGCCTTGGGGCATTCTGATCGCCGGCGAAGAGCTGCACAACAACCACCACACTTACCCCACGTCAGCCAAACTGTCGGTCAAACCGTATGAATTTGACATGGGCTGGGCCTATATCAGCCTGTTGCAGGGTGTGCGTTTGGCCACAGTCAAGAAACGGCCACCACGCCTGGCGCTTGGTGCCGTTCGCCCGGTGGCTGACGAACAAACGCTGGAAGCCTTGATTCAAAACCGTTTCGAGCTGATGGCAGGTTATGCCAAAAGCATGCGGCGTGCCTTCAATGAAGAAATGGGGGCGCTCAAAGCCCGCCATGCCGATGCGGCGGTGATTCGCGCCGCCAGAAGCTGGCTTCACCGCGATGCAGAAAAGATCCCGGCGGCCATCGCGACACAGTTGGCCAGCGCGCGAGCCGCCTCACCGGTGCTCGACAAAATGGTGGTCATGCGCGAAGAGTTGCGCCAAATGTGGCTGAACCGTTCACACACGCGTGAGCAACTGGCTCTTGATTTGCAGGGTTGGTGCCAGCGTGCCGAAGCCAGTGGCATTGCTGCATTGCAAGAGTTTTCCCTGAAGCTGCGTTCAGCCCGAACCTGAGTGCCTGGTTGGACTTGCTGCTCAAAGTCAAAAAGCCCGCTGAAGAGCGGGCTTTTTGTCAAGGGAGCCTGAATTATTTCAGTTTGATTTCTTTGTAATCCACGTGCTTGCGAGCTTTGGGGTCAAATTTCTTCATTAACAATTTCTCCGGAGTGGTCTTCTTATTCTTGCTGGTGGTGTAGAAGTGACCGGTACCGGCTGTAGATTCCAGCTTGATTTTTTCGCGTCCGCCTTTGGTTGCCATGATGCTCTTTCTAAATGGGTTTAAGCCTGACCACGGGCACGCAAGTCTGCGAGCACGGAGTCAATACCGTTTTTGTCGATCAATCGCAGACCGGCATTGGAAATCCGCAGGCGAACCCAGCGGTTTTCAGACTCAACCCAGAAACGGCGGTATTGCAGGTTCGGCAGGAACCGGCGCTTGTTTTTGTTGTTGGCGTGGGAAACCGTATTCCCCACCATTGGGCCTTTGCCCGTGACTTCACATACGCGTGCCATAGGGACACTCCGATCTATCTAACGGCCCCAACTGACGCTGGGAGCCTCACCTCGCCAAGAAAAAGGGTGGCGGTAACCCGATTGCTGTCTTGTTCCCATCACGGGAGAAGGCAGCAAAGCCCGACATTATAGCGGTTGAATCGATGTTTTTTGGCTTGCCTGGCTCACTGTTCCAGAAACCGCTGCGCATCCAGCGCCGCCATGCAACCGGTGCCAGCACTGGTAATGGCCTGGCGATAGACATGGTCCTGCACATCGCCGGCGGCAAAGATGCCCGGCACGCTGGTCTGGGTGGCAAAACCCTTGTTGCCACCCTGGGTGATGATGTAGCCGCCCTCCATCGCCAACTGTCCCTGGAAAATATCGGTATTCGGGCTGTGGCCGATGGCAATAAAACAGCCCTTGAGTGTCAGATCCTCGGTGCTGCCTGTGTTCACATTCTTGATGCGCACGCCGGTAACACCGCTGGCATCGCCCAGCACTTCGTCGAGTGTGCTGAAAGTTTTGAGCACGATTTTGCCGCTGGCGGCCTTTTCCATCAGTTTGTCGATCATGATCGGCTCGGCGCGGAACTTGTCACGGCGGTGAATCAGATATACCCTGGAGGCAATATTGGACAAGTACAGCGCCTCTTCCACAGCCGTATTGCCGCCACCCACCACGCAGCAGATTTCGTCGCGGTAGAAAAAGCCGTCGCAGGTGGCGCAGCCCGACACGCCCCGGCCCATGAAGGCTTCTTCAGATGGCAGACCGAGGTACTTGGCCGAGGCACCGGTGGCCAGTATCAGTGCGTCGCAGGTGTAAATGCCGCTGTCGCCGGTCAGGGTGAAAGGGCGCTTGCTGAAATCGACACTGCTGATGTGGTCAAACACGATGTCTGTCTTGAAACGCTCGGCGTGGGCCAAAAAACGCTGCATCAGGTCCGGGCCCTGCACGCCGTCCACATCGGCGGGCCAGTTATCCACTTCAGTGGTGGTCATGAGTTGCCCGCCTTGTGCCATGCCGGTAATCAGCAGCGGTTTGAGGTTGGCACGGGCGGCGTAAATGGCGGCGGTATAGCCGGCTGGGCCAGAGCCCAGAATCAGAACTTGGGAGTGGCGGGTGTCAGTCATGGCTTTCCTTTGGCAATTAATCAAATGGGACGTGTACAGTTGGGGGTGAATTGCAGCACATCAATCCGCAGTGCAACCCACCGTTTGCTGCGAACGCGCCCTGAACCTTGTCGATATGAGCGGTTTTCAGTATTATCCAACGTTGATCTGTTTGGACCTGCCTTGGGCTACCCCCACTTTTTTCAATGACTTATTCTCTTCATGATTTGCAGGCACCGCGCTCTGATAACTCGCACAACACGCGCCCCGGTTGGGGTCGTTTTGCCGACGAGCTGACCTTACTGGTGGGCCTGGTGTTTTTAGGTGTCTGGTTGCTGTCGCTGCTGAGTTATTCGCCGCAGGACGCTGCCTGGTCAACGTCAGGAGTGGCTGGTTCATCGCAAAACCGGGCCGGACGCATCGGTGCCTGGCTGGCTGATGGCAGTTATTTTCTGCTCGGTTTTTCGGTTTGGTGGTGCCTGGCTGCCGGGGTCAGAGCTTGGCTTTCCACCTTGGCCCGCTGGATGCGTGGGCATGACTATTGGGCGGTCAAAACGCCGTCTGCGAGCACCCGGTTGAGTCGTTTTGCCAGCGGGAGACTGGCGTTTTGGGTGGGGCTGATGCTGCTTGCCAGCGCCAGTGCCACGCTCGAATGGACACGCTTTTATCGGCTGGAGGCCTATTTGCCGGGACACGGTGGTGGCGTGTTGGGCTATTACTTGGGGCCTTTGAGTGTTCGGTACATGGGTTTTACCGGCTCCGGCTTGCTAGCCATCGTGGCCGGGGTCATCGGTTCAGCCTGGGTGTTTCACTTTTCATGGGGCCGGTTGGCCGAACGTGTGGGGGGCTGGTCGTTTGCGCGCATCGAGACCCGGCGTGAAAAAATCGAGTTTGAACAAGATACGGTGCTTGGTCAGCAGGCAGCGCAGGCGCGTGCAGACGTGCTGGTAGAAGAGCGTCAGGAGGCCGCCGAGCAGCATCACAAACCGATGGTGATTAAGCCGGTGGTGACCGATGTTCCCAAGAGCCAGCGGGTGGCCAAAGAGAGGCAGCAGCCATTGTTCAAAGACCCACTTGATACCAAGCTGCCCCAGGTTGACCTGCTTGATGCAGCCTTGTCGCGTCAGGAAACCGTGGCCCCCGAGACGCTGGAGATGACCAGTCGCATGATCGAGAAAAAGCTCAAGGACTTTGGTGTCGATGTGACTGTCGTGCTGGCGCAACCTGGCCCCGTCATCACACGTTATGAGATTGAGCCCGCCACCGGTGTCAAGGGTTCGCAAATTGTCGGCCTGGCCAAAGACTTGGCTCGCAGTTTGAGCCTGGTGTCGATTCGCGTGGTCGAGACCATTCCGGGCAAGACCACCATGGCGCTTGAATTGCCCAACGCCAAGCGGCAAACCATCAAGCTGTCAGAGATTTTGGGCTCGCAGAGCTACCACGATGCCAAGTCGCTGCTGACCATGGGCTTGGGTAAGGACATTATTGGTAACCCGGTATTGGCGGACCTGGCCAAAATGCCGCATGTGCTGGTGGCCGGCACCACCGGTTCGGGCAAATCGGTGGGCATCAACGCGATGATTCTTAGCCTGCTGTACAAGGCCGAAGCGCACGATGTGCGCTTGTTGATGATTGATCCCAAGATGCTGGAGATGTCGGTCTATGAGGGCATTGCGCACCTGCTGTGCCCGGTGGTGACCGATATGCGCCAGGCGGCCAACGGCCTGACCTGGTGTGTCGCCGAGATGGAGCGCCGCTACAAGCTGATGAGCAAGATGGGGGTACGTAACCTGGCGGGCTTCAACACCCGCATGGACGAGGCCAAAGCGCGCGGTGAACTCATTGGCAATCCGTTCAGCCTGACACCTGAAGCGCCTGAGCCGTTGACACGCCTGCCGCACATCGTGGTGGTTATTGACGAACTGGCTGATCTGATGATGGTAGTGGGTAAAAAAATCGAGGAACTGATTGCCCGGCTGGCACAAAAGGCCCGCGCCGCCGGCATTCACCTGATTCTGGCCACCCAGCGCCCAAGCGTCGACGTGATTACCGGCCTGATCAAGGCCAACATCCCGACGCGCATTGCGTTTCAGGTCAGCAGCAAGATCGACAGCCGCACCATTCTGGACCAGATGGGCGCGGAAGCCCTGCTGGGTATGGGTGACATGCTCTATATGCCCAGCGGCACCGGGTTGCCGATCCGGGTGCATGGCGCGTTTGTCAGCGACGAAGAGGTGCACCGCGTGGTCAGCTATCTCAAGAGCCAGGGCGAGCCCAATTACATCGAGGGAATTCTGGAAGGCGGCACGGTCGATGATGAAGATGGCGCGACTGGCGGCACCGGGGGTGGTGGTGGCGAAAAAGATCCGATGTATGACCAGGCGGTGGAAGTGGTGCTTAAAAACCGCAAGGCCAGCATTTCACTGGTGCAGCGGCACCTGAAAATTGGCTATAACCGCGCCGCCCGTCTGGTCGAAGACATGGAGAATGCCGGTCTGGTCAGTGCCATGAGCAACAGCGGTCAGCGCGAGATTCTGGTGCCCAAGCGTGATGAATAACACCATCAGACGAATTGCTGCGTTGTTGATAGCTGCCAGCGCAATACCAGTCTGGGCTACTGGTCTTGAAAGCCTTGAAGCTTTTGTCAAAAACGTGAAGTCTGGCAGGGCAAATTTCACCCAGGTGGTGACCTCGCCGGCCAAAGACGGCCAGCTACCCCGGGTCAAAACCTCCAGTGGCACCTTTGAGTTTGCCCGGCCCAACCGTTTCAAGTTTCTTTACAAGAAACCGTTCGAGCAAAGCATCGTCGCTGACGGCCTGACTTTGTGGCTCTATGACGTTGACCTGAACCAGGTCACGGCGCGCACCCAGGCCACTGTGCTGGGCTCCACCCCCGCCGCGCTGATAGCCGCAGCGCCGGATCTGCGTGCGCTAAAGGCCGACTTTGTGCTGGCTGACGCACCCGACAAAGACGGTTTGCAGTGGGTTGCTGCCACGCCGAAGTCCAAAGAGGGTCAATTGCAGTCGGTGCGGGTCGGTTTTCGGCTCGCCGATGGGCTAACTTCGGGCGATGCGGTGCGCTTGGAGGTGCTGGAAATTCTCGACAGTTTTGGCCAGCGCTCAGTGCTTGGTTTTAGCCAGTTGCAGGTCAACCCGGTGTTGTCGGCTTCGGCCTTTGAGTTCAAGCTTCCGCCTGGGGCCGATCTGATCCGGCAATGACTTTGGGGGGCACGGCACCAGCCGCCTGGGTGCGCCACGCGGGAGTTTGCAGGCGATCAAGGTCAGAGGCAGGTCCAAACCGATCAGACCTCCAGGTTATCAATCAGCCGGGTGCTGCCGATGCGCGCGGCACCCAGCACTACCAGGCCAGCGTTGCTTGCCATGAGGGCCACTTCTGTGGCAGCCGGCACCTGCAAATTGTGGCGCTGCCGCACTGTCAGGTAGTCCGGGTTCCAGCCACGCGCTTCCAGCGTTTGCATGGCGCGGGCTTCGAGTGCTGACAGGTTGGCTTCACCCTGGCGGAGTGCCTGAGCCATCGTCTTGAGTGCCATCGACAGCTGAACTGCTTCCTGACGCTCGCCCGGGGTCAAGTAGTTGTTGCGCGACGACAAGGCCAATCCGTCCTGGGCGCGCAAGGTCTGGCCGCCAATGACCTGAATCGGCAGGGCAAACTGCTCAACCATGCGCCCGATGACCATCAACTGCTGGTAATCTTTTTGCCCAAACAGTGCCACACGCGGCTGAACGCAGGCAAACAGCTTCATCACCACGGTGCAGACACCGCCAAAAAAACCAGGTCTGAAGTGGCCCTCAAGCATATTGGCCAAATCTGTCGGTGGCTGAACCGTGAAGCCCTGGGGCTGCGGGTACAACTCTTTTTCGCTCGGTGCAAACACCACGTCACAGCCGGCCGCGTCCAGCGCCTGGCAGTCAGCCTCCCAGGTTCGCGGGTAGGTGTCAAAGTCTTCATGTGGCAAAAACTGCAGGCGGTTGACAAAAATACTGACCACCACCACATCCCCCAACGGCTTGGCCTGACGCACCAGCGCCAGATGGCCATCGTGCAGGTTGCCCATGGTGGGTACAAAAGCCGGGTGCCTGAAAGTGGCCAGGTGTTCACGCAGTTCAACGATAGTTTTGATAATTTTCATAGCATTTTGCACAGGCTGTATAAGGGCTAGAAGGTGTTTTTATGCATAAACTTTTACCAGGCGTGCTGCGCGTTGTTGGGGAAACTGCCGTTTTTGACGGCTGTCACATAGGCCTGCATGGCTTCCTTGATGCCGTGCTGGCCGGGAATGCCGGGCAGTTCCGCCATGAAGTTGCGCACAAATTTCGGCATCTTGCCCAAGTTCAGCCCCAGCATGTCGTGCAGCACCAGCACCTGGCCTGCGGTGCCATTTCCGGCGCCAATACCGATGGTGGGGCAGTGGGGTAATTCGGTGGTGAGTTCAGCCGACAGCAAGGCAGGCACCATCTCCAGCACCAGCAGGGCGGCCCCGGCATCCTGCAGGGCTTTGGCCTGTTCTTTCATGATGGCCGCAGACTCAGTGGTTTTTCCCTGCACCCGGTAGCCACCCAGCGCATGTACGGTCTGTGGTGTCAATCCCAAGTGGGCGCACACCGGAATGCCGCGTTCGACCAGAAAATGCACCGTATCGGCGGTCCAGCCGCCCCCCTCGAGCTTGACCATGTGGGCACCGGCTTGCATCAACACTGCCGCGCTGCGCAGGGCTTGCTCTCTGGACTCGTGGTAACTGCCATAGGGCAAATCGCCAATGATCCAGGCCGTGCCTTGCACCCGGCGCACGCCGCGTGTGACGCTCTCGACGTGGTAACGCATGGTTTCCAGCGACACACCCACGGTACTGGACAAGCCCTGGCAGACCATGCCGAGCGAGTCGCCAACCAGAATGCAGTCCACGCCAGCGGCATCGGCCACGGCCGCAAAGGTGGCATCGTAGGCGGTGAGCATGGCAATCTTTTCGCCGCGCGCGTGCATTTCCAGCAAACGTGGCAGGCTCACCGGCTTGCGTGTGGCCGGGCTGCTGGCGGTGGGCAGGGTGCCATAGGGCGTGGCGTTTTGGACGACGGGCTGATTCATGTGGGCATTTCCCAAAAAAGTGGCGCGAGTCTAACCCAGAGCGATTGGCCCCGGGATCAGTGTTTTGGGCTCAGTATGGTGGGGATGGCCTCTGACAGCAGCTCAGGGTAGTCGCGGCTGAAATGCAGGCCGCGGCTTTCGTGCCGGTGCTGTGCACTGCGCACGATCAGGTCGGCCACCTGCACCAGATTGCGTAACTCAAGCAAGTCACGGGTGACCTGAAAATTGGCATAAAACTCCTGAATTTCATCCTGCAGCATGGCAATGCGGTGGGCCGCACGCTCCAGCCGCTTGTTGGTGCGCACAATGCCCACGTAATCCCACATGAAGCGGCGCAGTTCGTCCCAGTTGTGTGAGATCACTACAGTCTCGTCGGCATCAATCACCCGGCTGTCGTCCCAGGTCGGCAATGTTGCCGTGTCTCCGTTGTGGGCCTGGGCAATGTCGGTGGTGGTGGCCTGGGCAAATACCATGCATTCCACCAGCGAGTTGCTGGCCAACCGGTTGGCACCATGCAGACCGCTACAGGCGGTTTCACCAATGGCGTACAGGCCTCGCACGTCGGTGCGGCCGTGCAAGTCGGCCAGTACACCACCGCAGGTGTAGTGGGCAGCGGGCACCACGGGGATGGGTTGTTTGCTGATGTCAATGCTGAGCTCCAGGCAGCGGGCGTAAATGTTGGGGAAATGTGCCAGCAGGAAGGTCTTGGGCTGGTGCGAGATGTCCAGATAGACACAGTCAAAGCCGCCTTTTTTCATCTCGAAGTCAATCGCGCGCGCCACCACGTCGCGCGGGGCCAGTTCCAGGCGCGGGTCGTGCTGAAGCATAAAGCGTGTGCCATCGGGCAGCAGCAGCCGGCCACCTTCGCCGCGAACCGCCTCGCTGATCAGGAACGACTTGGCGTGCGGGTGATACAGACAAGTCGGGTGAAACTGGATAAATTCCATGTTTTGCACCCGGCAACCGGCGCGCCAGGCCGCTGCAATGCCGTCGCCGGTGGCGGTGTCGGGGTTGGTGGTATAGAGGTAAACCTTGCCGGCACCGCCGGTGGCCAAAATCGTTTGCGGTGCCTCGAAGGTCAGCACCTGGTCGGTCGCGCTGTCCAGTGCATACAGGCCCAGGCAGCGCTTGCCGGGCAAACCCAGCTTGTCGGTGGTGATCAGATCGACCAGCGTGTGCTGCTCAAACAAAGTGATGTTGGGTGTGTTTTGCACCGCCTCGATCAGCGTGGCCTGCACCGCCGCACCGGTGGCATCGGTCACGTGCACAATCCGCCGGGCGCTGTGGCCACCCTCGCGCGTCAGGTGCAACTGGCCGTCTTCTTCTGAAAACGGCACGCCCATGCTTTGCAGCCAGGCGATCGCCTTGGGGGCGTTTTCCACCACAAAGCGCGTGGCCGCCAGATCGCACAGACCGGCCCCGGCAATCAGGGTGTCATCGACATGGGCGGCAAAACTGTCGTCCTTGTTCCACACTGCGGCAATGCCGCCTTGGGCCCAGCCGCTGGAGCCTTCCGAGACCGCGCGCTTGGTGATGACCGCCACCCGTTTGTGGGGCGACAGCAGCAGTGCGGCACTCAGGCCTGCCAGTCCGCTGCCGACGATCAGCACGTCAAAAGTCAGTGGCTGGCTTGGCTTGGCAAGGTTGGGGTTTTTCGGACTCATGTGGCAAACCTTTAGGGGTTAGGACGGCGTATAGGCCAGTCGGACATAAATGGGCGCGTAGGCTTCAGCCTGGGTGATCTCGATCAGGGTTTCCTTGGCCAGTTCCAGCAGCGCAATAAACGTCACGACCAGCACCGGCACACCGCGGCCGGCATCAAACAAGGCTTCAAATTCGACAAAACGCTGGCCCCGCAAACGCTTGAGCACCAGGCTCATGTGTTCTCGCACCGACAACTCCTCCCGGGTGATTCGATGATGCTGAACCAGCTTGGCACGCTTCAGAATGCCAGTCCAGGCCTGCTGCAATTCGTCCAGGCTGACCTCTGGAAAACGTGGCTGAAGCGACTGTTCAATGTAAACCTGGGCGACCAGAAAGTCGCGGCCAAGTTGGGGCAGGGCGTTCAGGCGGGCCGCAGCCTGCTTCATCTGCTCGTACTCCAGCAGTCGGCGCACCAGCTCGGCACGTGGGTCTTCGGCCTCCTGGCCTTGTGCCACATGTTTGGGTGGCAGCAGCATGCGAGATTTGATTTCGATCAGCATCGCAGCCATCAACAGGTATTCAGCCGCCAACTCCAGATTGCGGTGGCGAATCTCGTCGACATAGCCCAGATACTGGCGCGTCAGCCCGGCCATGGGGATGTCAAGAATATTGAAGTTTTGCCTGCGGATCAGGTACAGCAGCAAGTCCAGCGGCCCTTCAAAGGCCTCCAGAAAGACCTCCAGCGCGTCCGGTGGAATGTACAAATCCTGTGGCAAGACGAACAGTGGTTCGCCATACAGGCGCGCCACCGCGACCTGATCCACCACGGTGGGCATACCGGAGAGATCGCCCTCTTCAGGTGGGGCCAGTGTGGCCGAGTTAACCATCAGCTTGTTTTTTTGCTACGCTAAATATAGCTGCTTACGCAAACCCTGTAAGGGCTGCAGCCTGAAAATGCTTACTCTTTTGCAGCAGTCTGATAGACGTAGGGCTGTTGCTCCACTTGTGCCGCCCGGTACTCACGCCAAGCCGCACGATCCACGGCCTGGTCCCACAACAGGCTGCGGCCCTGACGTTGGCCGACCGCAAGCTCGGGGTTCTTGGCCTTGAGTTCGTTGAGGAACAGGGTGGCAGCAGATTGGTAACTTGGACGGTAGAAGATGTTCATGGTGTCATGCCTTTGCAAACTATTTTAGCCCGGTCCGAGACGCACCTACTTTGGCGCATGGCGACTGCCCCGCCGCGTGAATGAAACCAGCGCAGGGTGTAATATCCTGCGCACCCATGATCTTCATTTCATTCACCGATTCATGAACCGTTTCAATCCATGAGCAGTTTCACCCACCCGGCCGCCTGGGTCCACCTGGATTGGGTGCTGGTGGTCGTGCTCGGCTGGTTGCTCATTGGTGTGCTGGGTGTGGCGGCGCTGCGCCGGCTTCGTCTGGTTGCCATCGTGCTGTTTCCGCTCGGAGCCTTATTGTCGGTGCTGTTGATGGCGGTAGCGTTGAGTGCGGCTTTTGCCAGCCCTGAGGTGGCAGTGTTGCCGCTGGGGCTGCCGCAACTGCCGTTTCATCTGCGCCTGGACAGCCTGTCCGCATTTTTCTTGCTGCTGATCGGTGGTGTGTCAGCGGGCGTTTCGACCTTTGCTGCTGGCTATTTTCGGCGTGGTGAGGGCACACCGCCGGGCCTGATCTGTCTTGAATACCATGTATTTCTGGCCAGCATCGCCCTGCTGGTGATGGCAGATGATGCCTATGTATTCATGGTGATGTGGGAAACCATGGCCTTTGCCTCGTTTTTTCTGGTGCTGGCCAACCATCGCATTGCAGAAATCCGGCAAGCCGGTTATTTGTACATGCTGGTGGCGCACGTCGGTGCCTTGGGCATTTTGCTGTGTTTCGGGCTGCTGCAGGCCAATACCGGCGACTACACTTTTGCCAATATGCGCCAGCAGCATCTGACACCATTCTGGGGCTCGGTGGCCTTTGTGCTGGCGGTGTTTGGTTTTGGTGCCAAGGCTGGTTTGTTGCCGCTGCACGCCTGGCTGCCCGAGGCCCATCCGGCGGCACCGTCGCCGTTTTCGGCGCTGATGAGTGGCGTGATGCTCAAAATTGCCCTGTACGGCATCTTGCGGGTGTCGTTTGACTTGCTGCAGACACGCATCTGGTGGTGGGGTGTGCTGCTGATGGCCATTGGTCTGGCAACGGCCCTTTTTGGTGTGGTGTTCTCCACCGTGCAGGTTGAAATGAAGCGCCTGCTGGCCTACTCCAGCATTGAAAACATTGGCCTGATGTGTGCCGGCATGGGGCTGTCCTTGCTGTTTTCAAGCTATGACATGCCGGCGCTGTCAGCCCTTGCGCTCACGGCTGCGCTGTACCACATGATCAGCCATGCATTTTTCAAGAGCTTGCTGTTTTGCAGCACTGGTGCCGTGATGCATGCCACCGGCGAGCGCAGCCTGGGCAAGCTCGGTGGGCTGATCCGCTACATGCCATGGGTGGCCTGGCCGACGCTGGTGGGGGTACTGGCGTGCGCCGGTCTGCCGCCTTTTGGCGGCTTTGTGGCTGAGTGGTTGCTGTTGCAGAGCTTTTTGTTCACCACCGGGCTGCCCAGCCCTTCGCTGGACATGCTGGTGCCAGTGATGGCTGCGCTGATCGCGCTGATTGCCGCCCTGTCGGGTTTTACCATGGTCAAGTATTTCGGTGTTGTTTTTTTGGGGCAGCCGCGTGAGGAAAAACTCTCGCAAGCGCACGATGCCGGTCCCTGGGAGCGCATCGGCATGTTGTGGTTGGTGACCGGCTGCATTTTGCTGGGCCTGTTGCCCAACCAGATGATGACCCTGATCGACCCGGTCACGCGCTTGCTGGTGCAGGGTGGTCTGGCGCAAACCGTAGCCGAGAACGGCTGGCTGTTGGTGCCGGTGCATATTGACCGTGCCAGTTACGCGCCCACCATCTTTTTGCTGGGGGTGCTGCTGAGTTTTGGGCTGACGTTTTTGCTGGTGCGCAAGCTCTACCATGGCCGCCTGCGCCGGGTGCCGCCGTGGGACTGCGGCCACCCCTGGCAAACAGCCCGCATGCAGGATACGGCAGAAGGTTTTGGCCACCCGATCCGGCGCATTTTTTCACCTTTTTTCCGCATCACCAAACATTTGCCCAGCGCCTTTGACGCTGAGCCCAGCTATCGTGTCACGGTGGAAGACCCCCTGTGGCACCTGCTTTATCTGCCGTTGGCGCGAGGGGTGGAGCGGGTCTCGAAGATCGTCGGACTGTTGCAACGGGGGCGCATTGCGGTGTACCTGATGTACAGCTTTGCCACCCTGATTGTGGTGTTGTTGGTGGTGAAACGATGAGTCCACTGGGTGTTTTCTCGCAACTGCTGGCGCTGCTTACGGCGCTGCTGCTGGCACCCTTGCTGTCGGGTTGGGTTAACCAGTGTCGCCACTGGCTGCAAAACAAGTCGGCCCCGGGCCTGCTGCAACCCTACCGCATGCTGCACAAGCTGTTTCATAAAGAGTCGCTGATCGCCGAGCATGCATCAAGCCTGTACCGCTTTGCACCGTATGTGATTTTTGGCTGCATGTTGTTGGCCAGTGCCATCATTCCAACACTGTCCACCGATCTGCCGCTGTCGCCCGCCGCCGATGCGATTGCGCTGGTGGGGCTGTTTGCGCTGGCGCGGGTGTTTATTTCACTGGCAGCGATGGATGTCGGCACAGCGTTTGGCTCTTTAGGCGCACGCCGCGAAATGCTGGTGGGGTTTTTGGCCGAACCGGCGCTGCTGATGGTGTTGTTTTGTGCCTCCATGATTACCCGATCGACCTCGCTGACCGCCATTGTGGAGACGCTGGCGCACCGCGAGCTGATGATTTACCCCAGCCTGCTGCTGGCCGGTGTGGCCTTCACCATGGTGTCGCTGGCTGAAAACGCCCGGGTGCCCGTGGACAACCCTGACACACATCTGGAACTTACCATGATCCACGAGGCCATGATTCTGGAATATTCGGCGCGTCATCTGGCGCTGCTGGAATGGGCCGCAAGCCTGAAGTTGTTTGCCTATTCGGGCATTGGTTTGGCGCTGTTTTTCCCCTGGGGCGTGGCCGATGCCAATTCGCCGCTGGCCCTGTTGCTGGCGCTGCCGGTGCTGGTATTCAAGCTGGCGGTGGGGGGTATGCTGCTGGCGATGATTGAGACTGCCAGCGCCAAGATGCGGATTTTTCGGGTGCCGGAGTTTTTGGGGACTGCCTTTTTGCTGGCAGTGATTGGTCTGCTGGTCAACGTGCTGCTGGGTGTGGGGTAATTCACCATGATCAAGTTTGCCCCCCAGCTCATCAACCTGTTTGCCACGCTGATCCTGCTACTGGCCTTTGCCATGATCTCGCAGCGACGCATTGTGTCGCTGATCAACCTGTTCATGATTCAGGGCGTGGCGCTGGTGGCGGCATCGTTTCTGTTGGGGTTTGTCACACATCAGCCTGATCTGTATGTTTCGGGGACCTTGACCCTGGTGCTCAAGGTGGTGCTGATTCCGTGGATGCTGCATCGCATGATCCGCAAACTCAATGTGCGCTGGGATGTTGAAACCCTGCTGAACATCCCCACCACCATGCTGGTCGGCATTGCGCTGGTGATTTTTGCCTTCAGCCTGGCGCTGCCCATTTCGCGCCTGTCCGATTCGATTGCCGGCGGCTCGCTGGGTATTGCGCTGGCTTGCGTGTTTTTGTCCTTCATGATGATGATCACCCGCTCCAAAGCGGTGCCGCAGGTGATTGGCTTTTTGTCGATGGAAAACGGGCTGATCTTTGCCGCCACCACCGTCACCAACGGCATGCCGATGATTGTCGAATTTGGCATTGCGCTGGACGTGCTGGTGGGGGTGCTGATTCTGGGGGTATTCATGTTCCAGATTCGCGAAAAGTTCGACAGCCTTGACATCCGCCACCTTGAAACGCTCAAGGAAGACTGAGCCGGCCCATGCACATCCTGAACCGTTACCGAGTGCTGGCATGAACGCGCTGTTTTTTGTCTTGGGCGTTCCCCTGCTGGGTGGGCTGGTGCTGGCGCTGACCGGGCACCGCAGCATCGCGCGTGATGTCAACGTGGCTTTCAGTGCCTTGACCTTTGTGGCGAGCTGCTTCATGACCGCGCAGGTGATTGCAGAAGGTCCGGCGTTTGTCTGGGGCAAGCAGTTTTACATTGACCCGCTCAACGTGTTTCTGGTCACGCTGACCGCTTTTGTCAGTTTGACCACGGCGATTTTTTCGCGCCCCTATATGCGGGTCGAGCAGGACCACGGCAAGATGACTGCGCCGCGCATGCGGCTGTACCACAGCATGTACCAGTTGTTCAGTTTCACCATGCTGCTGGGCCTGACCACCAACAATCTGGGCATTATCTGGGTCGCCATGGAAGCCGCTACGCTGACCACCGTGCTGCTGGTCAGCGTCTACCGCACCTCGGCCAGCCTGGAGGCCGCCTGGAAGTATTTCATCCTGTGCGGGGTCGGCATTGCCCAGGCACTGTTTGGCACGGTGCTGCTCTACATGGCGGCCGACAAGGTGCTGGGGCCGGAACACGCCACGCTGTTGTGGACCAGCCTGAGTGATATCAAGGGCCGGCTTGACCCCGCCATCGTCACGCTGGCGTTTGTGTTCCTGCTGGTGGGCTACGGCACCAAAATCGGCCTGGTGCCGCTGCACAGTTGGTTGCCCGATGCCCATGCCGAGGGCCCCACACCGGTCTCAGCCGTGTTGTCGGGCTTATTGCTCAACGTGGCCATGTACGCCGTGCTGCGCGTCAAGGTACTGACCGATGGCGCGCTGGGTACCGCCATGGCGGGCCAGTTGATGATGGGTTTTGGATTGCTGTCGGTGCTGGTGGCGGCGTTTTTTCTGTCACGCCAGAAAGACGTCAAGCGCATGTTTTCGTACTCCAGCATCGAACACATGGGGCTGATCACCTTTGCTTTTGGCATGGGCGGGCCGCTGGCCAACTTTGCCGGGCTGCTGCACATGACGGTGCATTCGCTGGTCAAATCGGCCATCTTTTTTACCGTTGGTCATGCCACCCAAAAAGCCGGCACGCAGCAAATGAGCGACATTCGTGGCCTGATCAAGGTCAACCCCACGGTCGGCTGGGGCCTGATGCTGGGGGTGATGGCGATTTTGGGCATGCCACCCTTTGGTGTGTTTGCCAGCGAGTTTCTGATTTTGACCACGGCCATGCGCGAGCAACCCTGGGCCACACCGTTTTTATTTCTGGCGCTGGGTGTAGCCTTTGCCTCAATGCTGATCCGGGTGTTGCCGATGGTGTTTGGCGACTCCACCCTCAAGCCCTTGGCGCATCCGCCAGCGCTGGTGCCGGTGTTTGTGCATCTGCTGTTGGCATTGGTGCTGGGCCTGTTTATTCCGCCTTATCTGAACGGCTGGTATGAGCAGGCGGCAGCCATGTTGGGGGGCTGAAGTCATGAAGATCGCGGGTCTGGACCTTGAATTTGCGGCCCTGCCAGCGCCGGTGCCGATATGGTTTGCGCAGGTGTCGGTGCCAGAGTGGCAACAAGCCGCCACCGCCGTGCGCGACGTGGGCGGCCGCTTGCTGGCGATATGGGCTTCAGGTGCTATTCAATCAGTAGCTGGTAGCGCAATAACGCCAAGGGCTGGAGCCGTATTTTGTGCATATGTGACGTTGGAGGGCGCGTTGTGGCTGGCCTTGCCGCTGGTGCCTCAAAATGGAGTCGCAAGTTACCCGGACCTGTCTGCCGTGTTTCCGGCGGCGGTCAGAATGCAGCGTGCCGCCGCTGATTTGTCAGGCATTCATGCCCAGGCTGCTGCTGATACGCGTCCCTGGCTGAACCATGGTGCCTGGGCACCCGACCACTTTCCGCTGCGGCAAGACCCAAAACACCTGCCGATGCCAACGCCGGGCGCGCTGATCGACTACCCGTTTGTGCCGGTGCAGGGTGACGGGGTGCATGAGATTGCGGTGGGCCCGGTGCATGCGGGCATCATCGAACCCGGGCATTTCAGGTTTTCGGTGGTGGGTGAACACATCCTGCGCCTGGAGCAACGCCTGGGCTACACCCACAAGGGCACGGAACAGCGCATGACACAACTGCCGGCCTTGCAGGCACATCGGCTGGCCGGGCGGGTGTCGGGCGACTCGACCGTGGCTTATGCCTGGGCCTACAACATGGCGCTGGAGTCGGCCTGTGGTGCCACCATTCCGCCGCGCGCGGCCTGGTTGCGTGCGCTGATGCTGGAGCGTGAGCGCGTGGCCAACCACCTGGGCGACCTGGGTGCGCTGGGCAACGATGTGGCTTTTGCCTTTGGGCTGGCGCAGTTTTCACGCCTGCGGGAGGACTGGCAGCGCGTTTCCAAAGCCGTGTTTGGTCACCGTTTCATGATGGACTGTGTGGTGCCCGGGGGAGTCAAAGCGGATATCAGCCGCACGCACAAAGACCAGATACTGACGCAGTGCGACCTGATCGAGGTGGAGGTGCGCAGCTTGTTCGATGTCTACGAAGCCCATGCCGGCTTGCAAGATCGTTTCTTGGTGACGGGTCGAATCAATCCCGCCCTGGCGGCACAGTTGGGCATGACCGGCCTGGCCGGGCGTGCCAGTGCCCAGGCCTGGGACCTGCGCTGTGACCATGCCTTTGCACCGTACGCCGATTTGCAGGTCAACATGGCCACACACCACAATGGCGATGTGGCCGCCCGGGCGCTGGTGCGGTTTGAAGAAGTGTTTGAATCGCTGCGCCTGATACGCGGCATATTGCTGGATTTGCCGGTGGGCGACATTCAAGGCGATGTCAAGATGCCCGAGCAGGCCACATGTGGCGCCGGCTGGGTGGAGGGCTGGCGCGGTGAGCTCTGGGTGGCGCTTGAGCTGGCCGGTTTGGATGAGGCTAACCGTATCCTGCGCTGCCATCTGCACGATCCCTCGTGGCAAAACTGGCCGGTGCTGGAGCACGCCATCACGAACGACATCGTGGCTGACTTTCCGCTGATCAACAAGTCGTTTAACCTCAGTTACTCGGGGCAAGACCTATGAGGATGTCAGCATGATCTGGAAAGTGATCCAGCAAATCGGCAAGGTTGGCGTGGCGACTGAGCCATCGCCCGACATTGGGGACGTTTTAGCCATGGAGCCCGCACGCATCCAGCGTGAGCTGCTACAAATTTTGGGGCAAGCACTGACCATCCGTCAAGTCGATGCCGGCTCCTGCAACGGTTGCGAGCTCGAAATTCACGCCCTGGGCAACCCCTACTACAACATCGAAGGGCTGGGCATCAAGTTTGTCGCCAGCCCGCGCCATGCCGACCTGCTGCTGGTCACCGGCCCAGTGTCGCGCAACATGGAAATGGCTTTGAAGCGCACCTATGATGCCACGCCCGAACCCAAACTGGTGGTGGCGGTGGGCGATTGCGGCTGTGATGGCGGTCTGTTTGGCGAGAGTTACGCCAGCTGTGGCCGGGTGGCGAATGTGATTCCGGTGGACATCACAGTGCCGGGCTGCCCGCCCGAGCCGGTGGACATCTTGCGTGGCATCCTGATGGCGGTGCGGCGGCGGGTTCAGTCGAAGTAATTCCATTTCGAAATCATTTGTGTCTTGGCGCGAAGTCGCTAGCAACAACGACACGGATGATTTAGAAATGGAATAACCTGAGCGGCATGGGCCGGAAGATTGGCAAATCCAGCCGAGATACCTGCCGTACCTGCGACATCAACGGTGTCTTCATTTACACAGGTAGAACAGTCTTCATTTGCGCCAGAACTGGGGTACAAACAGCACCATCACCGCCAGCAGTTCCAGGCGACCCATTAACATGCCAACAGTGCACACCCAAGTCTGAAAGTCGGTCAACGAGGCGAAACTGCCCTGTGGCCCCACGCTGCCCATGGCCAGGCCGATGTTGTTGACACATCCCACCACCGCAGAAATGGCGCTGACCACGTCCAAACCACTGATCAGCAGCAACATGGTCAGCCCGATGTGGGTTGCCAGGTAAATCAGCATGAACGCCACAACCGAGGCCATTACTTTGGAACCAATGACTGCGCCACCCAGCGTGACCGGGTTGACCGCACGCGGGTGAACCGCCAGAACCAGTTCACGCCGTGCCTGTTTGAACAGCAAGATCATGCGCACCATCTTCAAGCCGCCGCCGGTTGAGCCGGCACAGGTGGCAAAACTGCCCAGCGCCATCATCCATACCGGGGCAAAAATTGGCCACACCGAATAGTCCTGCGTGGCATAGCCCGTGGTGGTGGCAAAAGACACCACATGAAAGGCCGCCTCGCGCAAGCTGACCCAAACATTGTCGTAGGTCTGGTGATAAACCAATACCGTTGTCACCGCCAGTACAGAGACCAACAACACCAAAAAGTAGGCGCGCACCTCGGCATCGCGTACCAAAGAGTGCAGCGACCTGGCGCGCCAAACAACGAAGTAGCGCGCAAAACTGACACCAGCCAGGGTCATGAAGATGATCGCGACACCTTCAAGGGCAGGGGAGTTGAAATAGCCAAAACTCGCGTCGTGCGAGGACAGTCCCCCCAAGCCCATGGTCGAACACATGTGCATGAAGGCATCGGGCCAGTTCATGCCAGCCCAATGGTAGGCCAGCATACACGCGGCAGAAAACACAAAATAAATACTCCACAGGCCACGCGCTGTTTCTGCAATGCGGGGAGTGAGCCGGTCATCCTTGATGGGGCCTGCTGCCTCTGCCTTGTAAAGCTGCACGCTGCCCAAACCCAACAGCGGCAGAACAGCCACCACCAGCAGCATGATGCCCAGACCACCAAACAGTTGCAGCACACAGCGCCACACATTGACCGACACCGGCAACTGGTCCAAGCCTGAAAGCACGGTAAAACCGGTGGTGGTAAACCCGCTCATGGTCTCAAAATAGGCATCGGTCCAGCTCAAGCCAGGAATGGCCAGTACCAGTGGAAAGGCAGAAAACGCCGGGAGTACCGACCACACCAGGTTGACCAGCAAAAAACCATCGCGGGGCAACAACTCGCGCCGGTAGTCCATGGTGACATGCCACAACAGGAAACCACAAGTCGCTGTCACGGCAATCGACAACCACCACACATTTCGCACTTCGACGGGGTCAAGCTGCCAACCCCAGGCCAGAGGCACAAGAAACATGGCTGCATATCCCACCAGGACACGAGCCAACACATTGAGAACAGGTGCAAAAAAAGCCATGGCAGGTCAGAAAAAAGTGGCGCTGACCTGGAACAGCTTTTCCACCGCCCGCAGCATGCGCTTGTCAGGCAGAAAGATGATCACATGGTCATCTGCCTGAATCGTCAGGTCGTGGTACGGCATCAGCACCTGACAAGCCTCATCCGTGCCGCGCACCACGGCACCAAGGCGGGCCCCCTTGGGCAACTCAATCTGCTCAATGCGTCGCCCCACCAGCCGCGAAGTGCGGGCATCACCACGCGCCACACCCTCAATCGCCTCGGCCGCACCCCGGCGCAGGCTGTGCACCACCGCCACATCACCGCGCCGGATATGGGTCAACAACTCACCAATGATGGTCTGCGAAGGCGATAGCGCGATGTCAATCGTGCTGCCTTGCATCATCTCTGCATAGATCCGCCGATTGATCAGCGAAATCACGCGCCGCACACCCAGCCGCTTGGCCAGCATGGCCGACAAGATGTTGTCCTCGTCATCACCGGTCAGGGCGATGAACAGATCCATGTCACCCACGTTTTCCTCGGTCAGCAGGTCTTCGTCGGTGGCATCCCCTTCAAGCACCAGCACCTCGCTGGGCAACTCGCTGGCCAGGTACTCACAGCGCTTGCGGTTCAGGTCAATGATCTTGACCTGGCATTGCCCGGTCAGGCTGCGTGCCAGGCGCAAACCCACTTTACCCCCCCCGGCAATCATCACCCGGCGCACCGGTTGGTCAAAGTTGTGGATGGCCCCCAGCACGTGTCGAATCTTGACCTTGTCCGCCAGCACAAAAACCTCGTCGCCCGGCAACATCCGCGTGCCGGGCTCCACATGCAGTTCGGCATCTTGCCGGTAAATGGCCACCACACGCATGGTGGCCGCAGGAAACAGCGCCTTGAATTCACTGATGGTGTGGTTCACCAGCTTGCCCTGCGCCGAGGCCCGCACCGCAATCAGATGCGCCCGGCCCTGCGAGAACTCCAGCACCTGTAGCGCCTCAGGGTAGTCAATCAGCAGGTGGATGTAGTGCATGACCGACTCTTCGGGGCAGATCACATGGTCTACCGCAAAACCATTCTTGCCCAGCAGGGCATCGCCTTCGAGAAACTCGGGTGATCGCAGCCGTGCGATGGTGGTGGCGATGTTGAACACGTCATGCGCCACCTTGCAGGCGGTCAGGTTGGTCTCGTCGAGGGCAGCGCAGGCAATGAACATGTCGGCATCATTGGCACCAGCCTGTCGTAACACCGAAGGCTGGATGCCGTTGCCTGGGACACCACGCAGGTCAAGCCGGTCCTCAAGAACGCGCAAACGCTCGGGGTCGGGGTCAATCACGGTGATGTCGTTTTGTTCGGAGACCAGGCTCTCGGCCACACTTTCGCCGACACGGCCGGCCCCCAAAATGATGATTCGCATGCAAAAAGCCCTTGTGTTTACCAAATCATAGCCGTGCTGTAGGGCCTGTTCGTGGCGGCTGCTTCGAAAGGAGCTCGGGGTTGAAGAACCGCCATTGACCCAACATCCCGCAGCGTGCTGATCCATCTGGGTATGGATGATCGATGGATTCGCAGCCGGTCGTGGGATCTGGCTTGGCCTCAACCCTCAGTGCCGTGGTGCAGGCGTTTTTTTGACGACTGCATAACGTTGCAGCGTGCGCTGGCGCGCCGTGGCATGATCCACCAGCGGATGCGGATAGTCCACGCCCAGTGTCACACCGGCTGCCTGAAGCTCCAGCGGTTTGGCCGTCCAGGGGGCGTGAATGGCCTGGTTGGACAACCCGGCCAGTTGCGGCAGGTAGCGGCGAATGAATTTGCCCTGCGGGTCAAACTTTTCGCTTTGGCTTACCGGGTTGAAAATTCTGAAATAGGGCTGTGCATCGCAGCCGCTGGAGGCCACCCATTGCCAGCCGCCATTGTTGGCCGACAGGTCAAAGTCATTCAGGTGCTGGGCAAAATAGCGCTCGCCCCAGCGCCAGTCCAGCCCCAGGTCTTTGACCAAAAAGCTGCCCACCACCATGCGCAGGCGGTTGTGCATATAGCCGCTCTGGTTGATCTGGGCCATGGCGGCATCCACCAGCGGGTAGCCGGTGCGCCCCCGGCACCAGGCGTCAAAGCGCTCGATGGCCGCCGGCCCGCTGTCCCACGCGATGGCGTCATATTCCGGCTTGAAGGCGCTATGGGCCACATGCGGAAAATTCGCCAGAATTGAAAAATAAAAGTCGCGCCAGACCAGCTCGCTCAGCCATACCGCAGCGCCCGGGCTGCCGGCCAGTTGGCGCTGCCAGGCGGTGGCTACCAGTTGGCGGATGGAGAGCGTGCCAAAACGCAGGTGCACCCCCAGATAACTCGGCCCTTTGACCGCCGGAAAGTCGCGGGTGACGTGGTACTGGTCCATGCGCCCGAAAAAATCTTCAAACAACTGGGCACCGCCGCGCATACCCACCGGAATCTTCAAGGTTGACAAATTGCTGGCCCCAAAGCCAAGCTCGCTCAGTGCTGGCACGGGGGTTTGACAGCCCGGCGGGCGTGGCGCAAGTCTTGTTACCAGCGGGCTGATGTTGTGCTCGTGCAAATGCTCGGCGCCCAGGCGCGACAACCAGTTGTTTTTGTAGGGGGTAAAGACGCCGTAAACCGTGCCGGCCTGAGTCAGGATCTCACGCCCTTCAAAAATCACCTGGTCTTTGCAGGTTTGAAAATCAATGCCCGATGGCGCCAGAGCGGCCCTGACGTGTTCGTCTCGGGCCACCGCGTCTGGTTCGTAGTCTCGGGCTGCAAAAACACACTGCGCCTTGAGTTGGTGGGCCAACGTGACGATGTCCTCGCTGGCCATGGCCTGGCGCACGATCAAACCACCTTGCGCATGGCCGCTTGCCTGGTGCAGGGCATCGTCAAGTTGCACGATCGACTCACGGATAAATTCAACACGCCGGTCAATACCGGGCAGCCCGGCCAGAATTTCGCGGTCAAAAACAAACACGCAGTGCACTTGCCGGCATTGGCTCAGGGCCAGGTGCAATGCCGCGTTGTCCGCCAGGCGCAAGTCCCGGCGAAACCACATCAGTCCTGTGTCAAATGGATGGCTCATGTTCACCGCTAAAATTGTTTCATGTCTGCTGATTCTGCCCTTATCAATCTGACGAATCATTTTTTGATCGCCATGCCTGGGCTGCAAGATGAGCTTTTTGGGCACAGTGTGGTGTATCTGTGCGAGCACAGCCAGCGTGGTGCCTTGGGGCTGGTGATCAACAAACCCTGTGACATCTCACTTAAAAACCTGTTTGACAAGGTGGAACTGCCCCTGACCCGGCCCGATCTGGCGCAAGCGCTGGTTTTTTATGGTGGTCCAGTGCAGACCGAGCGCGGCTTTGTGCTGCACGAGGCCACCTTTGCCGATGCCGACAAACCCGCAGACCCGGTTTACGCCAGCACCATGTCGATTCCGGGTGGCCTGGAAATGACCACCTCCAAAGACGTTCTGGAAGCCATTTCAACCGGGGGTGGTCCGCGCAAGGTGCTGATATCGCTGGGTTATTCGGCCTGGGGCGAAGGCCAGCTGGAGTCTGAGCTGGGTGAAAACAGCTGGCTGACGGTCGCCGCTGATACCCGCGTGATTTTTGACACCCCGGTGGCGCAGCGCTACGCCCAGGCTCTGCAGCTTCTGGGCCTGGAGGCCTGGATGCTTTCTGGTGAAGCCGGTCATGCCTGACGCGCCCTAAAAATATTGCCAAATATGGCTCTAGCCCTTATGAATAAAGCGCCAGCAGCTATACCTGTTGTAGCGCCTGATTTGCAGACTTTTATGGCGCTGGACTTCGGTCAAAAGCGCACCGGCTTTGCCGTGGGCAACCGGCTGCTGCGCACCGCCCAGCCGCAGGGCACGATTACCGCCGAGGGTGATGCACGCTTTGCCAAGATTGCCCAGCGTCTGAAAGAATGGCAGCCCGATGCGCTGGTGGTGGGCGTGCCGTTTCACCCGGATGGCGCAGCCCATGAAAACACCGTGCGTGCCCGGCGCTTTGCACGGCAATTACATGGGCGCTTTAACTTGCCGGTGTTTGAGGTGGACGAGCGTTACACCACCACCGAGGCCCTGGCCAGCGGCGCGCGCGATGCAGATGCTGCTGCCGCCTGCATCATTCTTGAGCAATTTTTAAGGAACTTGTGATGAGTCAAATACCCTTCAACCAGCCCGGCAGCGCGGCGCCTTCGGATGCCGCCAGCCCCGGGGCCTTGTGGCTGGATGCTGAAGCCCTGTATGGCGAGTTATTGCAGAGCATTCAGGCCTCGTTCAAACCCGATATGAGGCTGATGGGCGTGACTTCGGGCGGGGTCTGGCTGGCGCAGCGGCTGCGTCAGGACCTGGGTTTGACTGAAGCGATTGGCATCATTTCGTCGGCCCTGCACCGCGACGACTATGCCAGCCGCGGCATGACAGCGGCCGCGCAAACCAAAATTCCGTTTGATGTCAACCACGCGCACATCTTGTTGCTTGACGATGTGCTCTACACCGGGCGCACCATTCGTGCCGTCATCAACGAGCTGTTTGACTTTGGTCGCCCGGCCAGCGTGAGACTAGCGGTGCTGGTGGACCGTGGTGGGCGCGAGCTGCCCATCCAGGCCGATATTTGCGCCGCACGCATCAGTTTGCCAGCGGTGCAGTCGCTGTCGCTGGCCCGCAGTGAGGCCGGCAAATTCAGTTTTAACGTGAGAACCCGCTAACCATGCTGTACCAGCGCAACCCGCAACTCAATCAAAACGGTGAATTGATTCACCTGCTGTCCACCGAAGGTTTGCCCAAAGGCATCCTGACCCAGGTGCTTGACACGGCGGCCAATTTTGTCTCGGTCAGTGACCGCGAGGTGAAAAAAGTGCCGTTGCTGCGTGGCAAAAGTGTGTTCAACCTGTTTTTCGAGAACTCCACGCGCACCCGCACCACCTTTGACATTGCCGCCAAGCGTCTGAGTGCCGATGTCATCAACCTCGACATTGCCAAATCGTCCGCGTCCAAGGGCGAGTCGCTGCTTGACACCATTGCCAACCTGAGCGCCATGGCGGCTGATATTTTTGTCGTGCGTCACGGTGAATCGGGCGCGCCTTACCTGATTGCCCAGCATGTGGCTCCGCATGTGCATGTGATCAATGCCGGTGACGGCCGTCATGCCCACCCGACGCAGGGGCTGCTGGACATGTACACCATCCGGCATTTCAAGCAGGACTTTGCCAACCTCACCGTGGCCATTGTGGGTGACGTGTTGCACTCGCGGGTGGCGCGCTCTGACATTCATGCCCTGACCACGCTGGGCTGTGCCGAAGTGCGGGTGGTCGGCCCCAAAACCCTGGTGCCATCCGACATGGCGCAAATGGGCGTGCGGGTTTGCCACACGCTCGAAGAGGGCATACGGGGCTGTGATGTGATCATCATGCTGCGCCTGCAAAACGAACGCATGAGCGGCGCGTTGCTGCCTTCGAGCCAGGAGTTTTTCAAGAGTTTTGGCCTGACCACCGAGAAACTGCAACTGGCCAAACCCGATGCGATCGTGATGCACCCGGGCCCGATCAACCGTGGCGTCGAGATTGACTCGGCGGTGGTTGACGGCAAGCAAAGTGTGATCTTGCCGCAAGTCACCTTTGGCATCGCGGTACGCATGGCGGTGATGAGCATTGTGGCGGGCAATGAAGCCTGAACCCACCGACGCAACCCAAGACACTGTATGAATACATCGCAAAACGTACTGATCCAGCATGGCCGGGTCATTGATCCCGCCAGTGGTTTTGATCAAAAAGTGGATCTAGCCCTTGTCAATGGGGCGGTAGCCACTATAGATAACATAGCGCCTGATTTTCAGCCCGACATCACTGTGGATGCCAGCGGCTGCCTGGTGCTGCCCGGTCTGGTGGACCTGGCGGTGCGCCTGCGCGAGCCAGGTTATGAACACGCCCGCATGCTCGATTCTGAAATGGGCGCAGCCATGGCGGGGGGTATCACCAGCCTGGTTTGCCAGCCCGACACCGACCCGGTACTGGACGAGTCGGGTCTGGTTGAGATGCTGCGTTTTCGGGCCGAAAAACTACAGCAGGCACGGGTTTACCCGCTGGGTGCCCTGACGCGTAACCTGCAGGGCACCACGCTGACCGAGATGGTCGAACTGACCGAGGCCGGCTGTGTGGCCTTTAGCCAGGCCGAAGTGGCGCTGTCCAACACCCAGGTGTTGCAGCGGGCCTTGCAGTACGCCAGTACCTTTGGCTACGCGGTCTGGCTCCGGCCCCAAGACGGCTACCTGGGCCAGGGTGTGGCCGCCAGCGGTGCACTGGCGACGCGGATGGGTTTGAGTGGGGTGCCGGTGATGGCTGAAACCATTGCCATGCACACCATTTTTGAGCTGATGCGTGGCACCGGGGCCAGGGTGCATCTGTGCCGCATCAGCAGCGCGGCAGGTGTGGCGCTGGTGCGCCAGGCCAAGGCCCAGGGCCTGGCATTGACCTGCGATGTCAGCATCAATTCATTGCACCTGACCGACATGGACATTGGTTACTTTGACAGTCGGGCGCGACTGAACCCGCCGCTGCGCCAGCAGCGCGACCGCGACGCCCTGCGGGCTGGTCTGGCTGATGGCACCATTGACGCACTGGTGTCAGACCACACACCGGTGGATGATGATGCCAAGGCTTTGCCTTTTGCCCAGAGCGAGCCCGGGGCAACCGGGCTGGAACTGCTGCTGAGCCTGGCCTACAAGTGGCATCTTGACACCGGGGTTGATCTGCTGCGCGCGCTGGCGGCGGTAACCAGCAGCCCGGCTGCGGTGCTGGGCACGGCGCTGGGTTCGCGCCAGGGGCGCACCGGTCGGCTGTTGGCCGGGGGGCTGGGCGACATCTGCGTGTTTGACCCGCAGCAAGCCTGGACGGTGCAGGCCGATGCGCTTTGCAGCCAGGGCAAACACACGCCGTTTTCAGGTTATGAGTTGCCCGGGCAGGTGCGGCTGACGCTGGTGGGTGGGCAGGTGGGCTATCAACGTTCATAATCATCACTTTTGGTGAATGGCAGGATGTCCAGCCTGGCAAGCCGGACTGAGCATGATTCATCATTAACGTCAGATTAGAATTCCTGTCGTCGTGCTTGGCCTGTGTTCAGGCCCAAAGATCGGGTCCAACAGAGGTTTATGGGTATGCTGAATCAAGTGCAAGATGGGGGTAACGTGGGTCAAGCAGATTTGGTCAAAACCGACCAGACCTTTGAGTCGGCGGC
>JFJP01020364.1_pt1 | contig 31533 bp, 25 predicted proteins | sample 431651 | NCBI WGS metagenome assembly JFJP01 (sample SAMN02602958, study PRJNA72255) | Microbial mat metagenome, whole genome shotgun sequencing project. | biome: fresh water; feature: sink hole; material: water; isolation source: purple microbial (photo- and chemosynthetic) mats found in... | reverse complement strand
GGCCTCGGGGCCAGCACCGTGCCGTACCGCACCCCCGAAGGCTGGCTGTGCATCTACCACGCGGTGATGAACAACTGCACCACCCGCGAGTACTCGGTCGGCGCCATGCTCCTCGACCTCGACGAGCCGTGGAAGGTGAAGCACGTCACCAAGCACCCGATCCTCTCGCCCGAGGCGCCCTACGAGATGCAGGGCCTGGTCGAGCACGTCTGCTTCCCCTGCGCCAAGATCGTCGAGCCCGACGGCACGGTGAAGGTGTACTACGGCGGCGCCGACACCGTGCAGTGCGTCGCCCTCGGCCGCCTCGACGACATCATCCACGCCTGCAAGCACTGGTGATCGGCCGACCGGCCCGCCGACATCGCCCGCGTCAACGCCGACCTGCCTCCGGTCATCGCCACGAGCGATCCTGCGCCGCTCCTGCCGCGGACGGCTTGACGGCGAGCCCAAGCACGCTTGGCGAGCGGACCGCTGGACGTGGTCTGCGAATCGTGGACTATCAACCACCTATGAACCGTTTCCTCGCGCTCCTCCTGGTCTGTTCCCTGGCATACCTGCCCGCGGCGGAGCGGACGGTCCTGTGCTATGGCGATTCCATCACCTTCGCGACCTGGAAGGAGCAGCAGGTCGGCGATGGCAACCGTTGGACGGATGTGCTGCCCAAGCAGGTCGCCGGTATCCGGACCGTCAATGCCGGGAAGAACGGCCGCACCACCGAGGATGTCGGCGGACTGAAGGAGGCCCTGCAGAAGACGGCCAACCCGGACGTGGTGATCCTGCTCCTCGGGGTCAATGACCTCAAGGGCATCGCGGACGGCGCGGCGGCCGCCGCGGCGACGACGAAACGGATGGCGATCCTGCTCGACACCGTGCGCACGGAGGCACCCAAGGCCTCGATCCTGCTCTGCGCTCCGCTCGCCATCAACGAGCAGACGCTGACCGGCTACTGGAAATCGAAGGGTTTCGGCAGCACGACCAGCGAGGCCCTCGTCGCCCTGGAGACCTCCTACAAGGCCTTGGCGGCCGAGCGCAAGATCGGCTTCGTCAGCCTGCTCAAAGCAGTCACGCCCTCGAACATACCCGATGGCGTGCATCCCAACCAGGCCGGGCATGGCGAGATCGCCGCCGCCCTCGCCGCCGCCCTGACGCCGCAGAAGTCGAAGAAATAGAGGGGTCAGACCTCGGCCACCTGGCGCCTGCGCCAGGCGCGCGGGGTGCAGCCGTAGATGCGCTTGAAGGCGCGCACGAAGCTGTCGACATCGGCGAAGCCGCAGCGTCCGCCGATGTCAGCGAAGGCCTGATCGGTCTGCAGGAGCATCGTCGCCGCGGCGCGCAGGCGCTCCTGCCTGATCCTGGCGGCAGCCGTCGTCCCTGCGGAACGCATCAGGGCCCGGTCGAGGGTCGCCCGGCTGACGCCGAGGCGCCGGGCGAATGCGGTCGCGCCCTCCGTGCTGCCGAGATGGGTCCGCAGCAGGCTGTGGAACCGCCCTTCGAGGCTCTGGCGGGCGGGATCCGGGTCGTTGCCCGTCTCGGTCAGACGCAGCAGCAGATCGGTCAGATGGACGGCGACGCGGTGGCGGTCCGGCAGTGAGCGCCACCAGCGCTGGGCCAGGGCGATGATGTCGTTGCTCCACGGGCCGGCCTGGCTCCCCTGGCGCACGATCACGGATCCGGGCAGCATGGCGGAGAGGGCGGGGCCGCCGTCGATCTCGATGCGGTAGCAGAAGGCGCCGCGACCGACGCTGGCCGTGCCGCTCCAACCGGGCGGAAGCAGCAGGAGGACCGGCGGGTCGAGACGCTGGCGGCGGCCGTGCTCGAGGGTGACCGCTGCGTCGTCGATCAGCAGCAACCGGTGGACCTGGCCGTCGCAGCCCGAGAAACGGGTCGTCGAGGCGATCCGCAGCTGATGGCCATCGGAGATGACTGGCAGGCCCGGCGTGAGACGAATTGCCGGCATTGCAGAATTATGCCGTAATCCAGCCGGCGCCAAGCGGTAAGAATGAGACCATGCCAGCACTGCCCGTCATCACCACCGGCGACCTCAACCTCGATCGCGCCCTGCGCTGCGCCCTCGGCGATGTCTTCGGCAACATCGTCCCCGTCGGCGTCGGGCTGCTCGATCCTGGCAGCCCGGCGCTGATGGCCGGACTGACCTACGAGGCCTGGACGCGCGATGCGGCGATCAACGCGTGGAACATGCTCAACGCGACCGACCCCGAAACGGCGCGTAACACGCTGAAGGGCGAGGTCCTGCGCGGCCCGGATGGCTACCGCCTGCGCGGCCAATACTGGGACGCCGTGGTCTGGGTGATCGGCGCCTGGGACCACGCCTTGTGGACCGGCGACCGCACCTTCCTCGCCTTCGCCCGCGAGGTGTCGGCGGCCTGGCTGGCGCGCATGGAGGCCGAGGAGTTCGACGCCGGGCTCGGCCTGTTCCGCGGCCCGGCCTGCTTCCAGGACGGGGTGGCGGGCTACGCCGACCGCTATGCCGACGCCGGCGGCAGGTCCTGCATCCTCGACTGGCTGCACCAGCATCCGCGCGACAAGCATGCGGTAGGCATGGGCATGCCGATGCATGCCCTGTCCACCAACTGCCTCTACTATCGCGCCCTGACCGTCCTTGGCGAAATGGATCGCTGGCTCGACCGCACCCCCGATGCCCACCACGTCGCGCTCTCCGCCCAGGTGCGGACCGGCATCCTGACGCATCTCTGGCTGCCCGAGCAGGGCCGCTTCCGCTACATGGTCGACCCGTGGGGCGCAGACGACCGCCAGGAGGGCCTGGGGCACGGCTTCGCCGCCCTCTTCGGCCTGATGCCCGGGCGCAGCCTGGGCCACCTCGCCACCGCTCCAGCCGGCCTGCCCTGCGTCACCCCCGGCTATCCGCGCTACGACGGCCTGGGCGTCGGCCGCCACAGCGGCCTGGTCTGGCCCCATGTCGAAGGCTTCGTCGCGGAGGCGGCCGCCCGTGCAGGTGAACCGGAACTGGCCTGGGCGACCATCGCCCGCTTCGCCCAGCGGGCCCTGCGCGACGGCCACTTCACCGAGTGCTACCATCCGCAGACCGGCCTGCCGGACGGCGGCGTGCAGGAGATCACCATCGGCGCGCCTGAGGACTGGCACGCGTGGTGCATCGGCCCGCGGGTCGGCATCGCCCAGGGGCACCCCGTGCACGCCTGGCTGAGCCAGCCGCGCACGACCTGGGGCGCCACCGCCCTGTGGCGGCTGGCGATCCGCGTCCTCGCCGGCCTCGACCCGCGCCCCGATGGCCTGCACCTCGATCCCTGCCTACCGCCTACGTCCGGCCCGATGCACCTGCGCGGCCTCCGCTGGCGCGACGCCATCCTCGACATCCGCATCGATCCTGGTCGGCGGCACCGCTTGACCGTCAATGGCCGTCCGGCCACCGTGGTTGCACCCGACGCAACTGGTTCCCTCTTCGTCCACCTCATCGCCGAGTGACCCCATGAGCACCTACGACATCACCGCCTACGGCGCCGTCGCCGACCTCGCCGTCAACAGCGCCAACGCCATCCAGCAGGCGATCGACGCCTGCTCCGCTGCCGGCGGCGGCACCGTGCTGGTCCCGGCGGGCCGGACCTTCATGTGCGGATCGATCATGCTGAAGTCGCGGGTGCGGCTGCACCTCGAGGCGGGAGCGGTGCTGCGCGCCTCGCCGGACATCGCCCAGTACGTCAGCTACGAGCACCTCGAACTGTTCCGCAAGTCGGACTTCTGCCGCTTCTGGATCTTCGCCCACGAGGCCGAGCAGGTGACCATCGACGGCAGCGGCACGCTCGACGGCAACTCGCCGGCCTACGTCACCGAGCGTCTGCCCACCCACACCGTAGCGCGAAATCCGCGGGCGCAGTCGGTGGTCTTCCTCGGCTGCACCGACGTGGTGCTGAGCGGCGTGCGCATCATCAACACGCCCTCGTGGGCGGTTCGGCCGGCCGGCTGCGACCGCGTCCTGATCGACGGGGTGACCATCCTCAATGACCTCGGCCTGGTCAACTCGGACGGCATCGACGTCGACTGCTCGCGCTCGGTGCGCATCTGCAACTGCCACGTCGAGGCCGGCGACGATGCGATCAGCATCAAAGGGCGGCGCGAGATCGCGGCCAGATACGGCGCCTGCGAGGACATCGTCATCACCAACTGCGTGCTGGAGTCGCACTGCTGCGCCTTCCGGCTCGGCTGCGAGTCGTTCGTCGATTTCCGGCGCATCGTCTTCAGCGACTCGACCATACGCCGTTCCCACCGCGGCATCGCCATCGACTGCCGCGACGCGTCGGTGATCGAGGACGTGCTCATCACCGGCATCGCCGTGGACACCATCCACAGTCCGCGCATCTGGTGGCACGAAGGCGAGGCGATCTGGATCTCCCAGGTGCCCTACGTGCCCGGTCATTACGGCGACGACAGCCGGGTGGCGCGGCTGCGCAACATCGTCTTCCGCGACATCGCGATCACCACCGAGCAGGGCGTCTACGTGCAGGGAGCCGACGGCGAGCACCACCCGTCCGACATCCTGTTCGACAATGTGCGGGTGCACATGCGCAAGCACTCGGCGCATGCCGCCGGCTTCTTCGACCCGCGCCCCAATCGCCCGGGCTTCGCACCGGCCGGCAGTCGCGGCGCCGAGGTCGAGACGCCGTGGGGCAGCCTGTTCCGCCACGACCTGCCGGCGTTCTTCCTCGACCGCACCCGCGACGTCGTGCTGCGCGACTGCCGGGTGACCTGGGCCGAAGGCATGCCGGCGGTCTACAGCCACGCGCTGGAGGCATGGGCCTCGCCGGGGCTGGTGCTGGAGCGCTTCAGCGGCGAGGCCGCCCGTCCGGGCCTGCCAGCGATCGCCCGGCACAGTCCGGCCACCGGATCCTGATCCGCGCGAGCTGGTGGTCGCGGCTCACGGCTTCCCGGCCCACCCCAACGCGACGATCCTGGCTATGACCGCCTCGGCGACGACCAGCTCGCCGCGCGGATTCAGATGCACACCATCGATGCGGTTGAGCAGCTGCTCGGCGGTGGCGCCGGCGGCGAGCTCGGCCTGGAAGGCCGGTTCCAGCGCCAGCACCGGTACGCCTTCGGCCTGGCCGACCTCGGCGACGACCGGATTGCCCCAATCGAGGTGCTTCCACGCCTTGGCCGGATCGGCGGCGCGGGCGGCATGATACTGCAGCAGCAGGACCTTGATGCCGGCCTGCTTCATCTGCTGCACCAGGCTGGTCAGGTTGCCGCGCAGCGTCGCCGTGACCTCGGCCAGCTTGGGAGAGTCGGGGGCCTCGCCCTTGACCTTGGCGAAATCGTTGCCGCCGATGAGCACGACGCAGATCGCCGGCTGCTCGTCGAGGACGTTGTCCTTGAGCCGCTTGAGCGCGCCGGGCGGATCGCCACTCGGGTTGCCGTGGGTGCTGTCGCCGGCGAAGCCGCAATTGACGACCGCCACCTCCCCTCCGCGCGCCCGCAGGCCAAGGCCGACCAGGTCGCACCATTTCAGGTACTGGTGCAGGTAGGGTTTGCGCGGCCGGTCGCCGGTGATGCTGTCGCCGAAAAAGACGATCTTGAGCGGTCCATCTGCGGCGCCGAGCGTGACGATGAAGACGGCAAGGAGGAGGATACGCAGCATGGGTGGCTCCGTTCAGCGTATGAGCAGGGGTTCCAGCAGTCGCAGGCCGGCGCCGAGCTGGTCGGCACCCTGGATGGTCACCAGGCGTTCGCTGCTGCGCAGGGCAGTGTCGTCGGCATGCTTGGCGCCCTCCTTGGGGTAGCTCCAGCGGAACTGGGGCGAACCGGCGACACGTATGCCGGTGAAGGCAGGGTTTGAGCCGACCGCCCACGAGTCACTGCCGGCCGTCACCAGGGTGGCGCCGTTGGCGTAGGCCGCGACCAGCCAGGCGACGCGCGCCGGATCGGGGGCGCCGGGGGCGAAGCCGCCCGGGGCGACGACGATCGCGCCTGCTCCAGGGGGCGGGATGGTCCAGGTCGCGGTGGCCTCGGCCGGCACGCCGTTCAGGCCGCGGTGCCAGCCGGTGGACGCCGCCAGGGTGTTCACCAGGAAGCCCCGGCCGTCGAGGACGGCCGTCAGTGTGGCGACGACCCGGTCATCGAAGCCGGCCGGCAATGCGATGAAGGCCTGCGGCCGGGCCGCGGCCATCGCCGCCGGGCGCGCCGGAAGCTGGCGGAGCCGGGCGACCAGCGCCTCCAGCAGGGACTGGTTGCTCTCCACATCGGAACAGGACGGCAGGGCCTCGCTGGCCACGCTACCGAGCGCCGTGGCCATGCCGGCCTGGGCGAGGATCGGCTTCCCGGCCGCGGCGAGCTGGCCGACGATGGCAGCGAGTTGGGCATTGCCGACCAGTTGCCCGGTGCGGGCGCCGTCGAGCAGCACGGCGGCGTCGTAGGCCTTGCCCAGATCGCCCTCCTTCAGCACCTCGGCCAGCTGCCACTCGCGGACGGTGTTCACCTCGGGCAGCAGCGCAGGGAGGGTGCGCAGCACGGCGTACTGCGTCTCGCCCGGGACGATCGGGTTGATCACCAGGATGCGCCGCACGGCCGGTTCGACCGGCAGGCCGCCGCGCTCGGCGAAGAGCTCCAGGGTGCAGCGCAGGAAGGCGGTGACATCCTCCGGATAGCGCGCGGTCACCAGATTGCCGTCGCGCACCACGGCGCGATCGATGTAGCTGCCGAACGCTCCGTGCGACCAGCGTTCGGGCACCTCGTCCTTGACCGTGTAGAGGGCGGTGGCGACGCGGTCGCCGATCAGGCCGAGCGAAGCCGCGATGCGCGGTCCATGGCAGATCGCCGCCACCGGCCTGCCGGCAGCGAAGGCCTGCCGGTAGGCTGCGAGGACGGCCGGAACCTGCTCCAGCAGCTTCGGCCCGTCGCCACCCGCCTGGGCGATGGCGAACCATGGACGACCAGCAGCGCCCTCGGCCGCCTCGGCTTCGGCGAAGACGGTCTTGCCGCTCTTCACCGCGCCGGCCTGGGGCGCCACCACGGTCACCCGGTAGCCGACTGCGCGCAGACCATGCCAGGTCGGATAGAATTCGGTGGTGTTGAAGCCATCGGCGATCGGCATGAGCACGATCGGCGGATCGGCCGCCTGGGCGACGGAGGCGGCAAGGAGGATGGAGGCGAGGAAACGCATCACTTCGCCTTGGGCAGCTTGTCAGCAGGCACCGGGAAGCGGATCGGATGCTTCCACGCGCCCGTGGTCAGCTGGGCCTCGAAGGCGGCGACGTGCTTGGCCGCCTCGTCGTTGCCCTTCAGCAGTTGATCCAGTTCGTGCTGCTGGCCGAGCAGCTTCAGCACCAGTTGCGCCTCGGGCGAGCCGGGGTTCTCGCTCGCCAGGGCCTGGGCGGCGGCGGCGTCCTTGGCCCAGCAGGCCCGCGCCAGGCGCGGATACCAGGCATCGGGCACGGCGGTGAGGTAGCTGTCGGCCTTGGCGATCGCCGTCTGCAGATCCTTGGCCTGCACCGCCTGCAGGGCGCGGTGGTAGTCGGCCTGCCATTGGGCCTTGCCGAAATCGACCTTCTCGCCCTTCTCCCAAGCGATCAGGCCGCGCAGGTAGTCGGCCTCGGCGCCGTGGTCGTCGCCCAGGAGCTTCACCGCGAGATCGAACTGGCCGAAGCGGTAGGCGACGCGCGGGTTGCTGGCGATGCCGGTGAGGGCGGTGGGGGCGCCTTCGTTGCCGGCGACCGTCTCCCCCTCGGGGTTGCCGCTGGCGACGATCTCGTCGTACTTCTTGCGGATCTCGACGGGGATGGCCTCGCCCTTGGCCGGAGTCGGACGGTCGAGGGGGAAGGTCTGGGCGAGCAGAACCCTGCCACCGGCATCGGTGACCTTCAAGGCCTTGCCGTCGAAGCCGCCCTTGAGCACGGTGTGCGGACCGACCTTGGCCGGCGCGGCGCCGTTGACCGAGACGGTCTGCTCGCGGGAGGTCAGCAACTCATAACTGGTGCCCTCGACATGCACGGCGGCGTCATCGTTGGCGAAGCTGACCTCGCCGATGCCCTGGGCGGTCCAGTAGCGGTGGGTAAACTCGACCGGCTGGTAGGCAGGCAGCAGGCGGCCGGGCCGTTCGAAGACCTGGCCGACGCCACCCCAGTGCTCGGCGAAATCGCACCAGAAGGCGGAATAGAGCTTGGCGGCCGGTCCCTGCTCGTCGTTCAGGCGCAGGCGGCTGATCGCGGTGGGGACGTCGTAGACGCCGACGAAGTGCCAGGGCGCATCGATGGCGAAGTGGCTGATGTCCCAGTTGCCGAGGTTCGACCAGTGCGGGCTGCTATGCACCGTGGTCGGGCCGTGATCGGTGGCGTAGCGCACCGGGTAGATGAAGCGGGTCAGCTTCACCATCGCCTCGCGGTCCTCGACCTCCTTCTCCACTTCGGTCTTGGTCTTCTTGTCCATGACCATCCTCTTCACCGTCGGCCGCTGGACCGGGAAGATGCTGTCATTCCACATGCGCTCGGCGCGCGGCATGGGCGAGAGGTTCTCCTTGCGCTGGCGCCACTTCACCAGCACCGAACCCGGCGCGACCGTGACCATGACATTGAGCGCCTCGTCGCTGAAGCGGCCATAGCGTGCGGCTTCGCGGGCTTCGGTGTACTGGGTGAAGCGCAGATCCATGGCCACGGTCCGCGAACCATCGGGGTTGGCGACCACGCGGCACGAGGCCGGCTGCTCCATGTGGGTGCCGTGCTCGAAGAAGGGGAAGCTCGGCTTGACGCCTCCCGGGGCATCCCAGCCGAGATGGGTCTTGCCCTGCTCCTTCCACCAGAAGTAGTCAACCTTGGTGGTCAGGTCGATGGTGCGGATCAGGCGGGCGCCCCAGGCCGGCACCACCCAGGCCTCGATCAGGCCGTTGTTCAGCTTCACCACCTCGACCGTGCGGTCCTCGGTGCGCATCGTCCCGCGCGGGTAGAAGCCGGAGCCGGGCGGGCCGCCGCGGGCCGCCTCGTACTCGGAAACGCTCATCGGGAAGGTCATCCTCTCGATCCGCACGGCGACGGCATCGGCTGCGCAGGCGCTGACGCCGAGGGCGAGCAGCAGCAGGGAACGGTTCATGGTCGGGATCCTCACTTCGCCCAGGCGGGGAAGACATAGGGGAAGGGCTTCACGGCATCGGTGCGGCCGAGACGCTCGTCGGGCTGCGGCGGGGCCGCGACGCTGAAGGCGGCGCGTAGGTCCTTGGCCGCGACAGCGTAGGTCGCATTGTGGGCCGCCGTGGTGACCGGCTGGGCATCGACCATCCCGGCGGCGGTGACGCCGGCGGGCAGCGGCTGCCCACGGAAGCTGAACAGCACGCCCTTCCCGTCGCTGTCAGCCGACAGCCACAGCACGCCGGCGTCCTCGGGCAGCAGGTAGGGCCTGGCCATCAGCGGCAGGGCGGCGAGGTATTCGTGGGCGATGCGCTTGAACGACGGGATGCTGAATGCGGTGTCTCCGGAGTAGGACTTGTCAGGAGCGGTCCAGCCCTTCACCGCCGCGGCGCGGAAGCACAGGCGGTCGAGTTCCTCCGGCTGGTAGTCCTTCTGGCTGGTGCCGCGGTGCCATTTCCACACATGGCGGAAATAGGACACGTCCTTCTCCCATTCCTGGACCTCGATCGAGCAGGACAGGCCAGGGAAGGCGTGGCTTTCCGCCATCAGCGCGATGCCATCGCGGCTCCACTGCGCGATGATCTCCCAGTAGGCGCGCTGCATCGGCGCCCCGCTGCCATCGCCCCAGGCGAGCTGGCTCATGAACAGGTTCTGGAAGCTGTCGATCCAGAAGCCCTGCAGGCCATAGTCGCGGGCGACTGCTGCGATCAGTCCGAGGTAATCGGCGCGGAAGGCCGGATGGTGGATGTTGCCCTTCACATGCAGCGGCTCGTAGCCGGGACCATAGCGGTCATCCGGGGTATTCAGCGACCACTTCTCCCGCTCGGGCCCCACCCGCCTGGTCAGCGGACCTCCGTCGACCACGGTCATGCCGATCCACGGGAAATAGGCGACCCCGGAGCGGGCGCAGTCGCGGCTGAGATCCTTCCAGGCCTGAGCGATGTCCTGGTCCGGGGCGAAGTCGAAGATGCTGCATTCGCCGCCGGACTTCAGCTCGGTCGGGACGCCGGCCACCTGCTTCGCCTCCTTGCTGCTGCTGCCGCGCAGCCAGCCCGGACTGTGGCTGGCGACCAGCCTCACGCCCATGCCATGCCAGCCGTCGATGGCCTTGCCCTTGACCAGCCCCTGGTAGTAGCCCGCCGTCCCGGCCGAAGCCAGCACCCCTATGCCGGGCAGGGCGGTGGGCTGGACGAACCGCAGTTCGGCGCTGACCGCATCGCGCACATGCTGATCGATCTCATGCCAGCGGGTGCGCCAGACGTGGGCCGGCTGCGGCTCCTGCGCCACCTGCGCCAGATAGACCATCGGGATGGTCTCGTGGGCCGAGGTGTTGGCGAACCACTCCTCGTCGGTCTGGCTGACCAGGCGGTCGCCGGGATAGCACTCGGTGAGGGCGCGCAGATCGCCCTGGCGAAGCGGAAAGGCGGCGAAGGCGGCATTGCCGCGGAATTGATAATCGACGAAACCGGCGCCGGCGCCACGGGCCGGCCGGGCGATCCAGGCGCCGACGCGGTGCTGGATGGCGAAGCCGCGATCGCCGACCGCCTCGGACTTCGGCACCGCCGGCGAGATGACCGGCGCGCCGCCGACGGCGCCAGGCAGGACCTCGGTGGTGGTGAAGGCCTCCTGCACCCCACCGGCGACGCCGGCGGTGAAGGCCTGCTCGATCCGGCCGAGGCCACGGTAGCGCAGGCTGACCACGGTGGTGCCGACGGCGCTGCCGCCCAGCTCCCAGGTGCCATGCGTACGAATGGTGTTGACCTTGCGCTCTGCCGGCAGGGCGAAGCGGTAGGATTGCCGCCAGCCGTTCCAGCTCCAGCCGGCGATGGTGCGGGTCTCCGGCTTCACCACCCAGGTCAGGGTGCCGGCTGGCTTCAGGTCGGGACCTGAGCCGAGCTCCGACCAGGCCTGCAGGCTCACCAGCGCCTCGGGCTGCAGGGTCATGGCGAAGCGGTAGTAGTCGCGGTGGATGCGCCCGTGGTGGGCCAGCGCATGGGCATTCAGCGCCGAACGCGCGGCATCGATGCGCGCCTGACACTCCTGCAAGGAACGCTCGGTGGCGACCACCCCCGGGCGCAGCTTGGCCGCCACGCCTGGCAGGCGTTTGCGCGCCTCGCCGGCCTTGCGCCCGAGATCCTTCTTCTGCTTGCCCTCGGTGGCGGCGTCGGCCTCGGCCTTGAGCCGATCGGCCTCGGCCAGCGCGGTCCGGTAATCGGCATGCGCCAGCACGGCGGCGTCGATCGCCGCGGTGTCCGCCTCGGCTGCCTGCACCTGCGCGGCGAGCGCTGCCGGAAGTCCGGCCTGCTGCGCCGCCACGGCATCGCCGGCGAAGACGAAGAGGCCGCGCTGGAGCCGCGGCCCGGTGCCGCCGAGGAGCTGGCAGCGCAACTCCACCGCTCCGTCCGCGACCACCGCCTCAGTCAGCCGCAAGGCCGGCCAGATCATCGGATCCGTGCCGAACTCCTGCGCCAGCACTGGCGCCTGGACGGTGGCCGGACTCTTCAGCTCGATGCCGCCGACCTGGGCCTGGGCAAGGCCGAGGAGCCGCCCGCCGTCGAGGCGGAACGTCAGCGCCGCGCCGTTGCCGAGGTCCACCTGGACCGTCTGCGGCGTCCGGCTGATGGTCGGGTCGGCGGCAGCGAGTCCGGCGGCCACGATGAGGGTCAGGCTGAAGCGGCGGATCATGGTTGTTCCTGGCGTGTAGGCGGGGCGTCCGCTGGTACCAGAGTACGCCGCCCCAGCCCTGGTGTGACGCTCCGTCGCTTGCGCCATCCGGCCGCATGATTTCAATAATCGGCAGATGACTGATCGTCGTATACTGGCAGCAGTCCCAGTCGATGCCGGATACTGCCGACGGCAGATCAGGGGCATATACCAATACGCGGCAGACCGGGGCGGCTGGGTCATGACCCGGACCGATCCCCAGGCGCTCGACCCCGGGCGGCTCGCCGGCTTCGATGGCGTCATCTACTGCCGGGTCGGACGGGCCCCGCCCGTCGCGAACCTGCTCGCCGCCGGCATCCCCCTGATCGACATCAGCAACGTCGAGGACACCCCGGGAGTGATCCAGGTGACCAGCGACGACCGGCTGGCGGGCCGCCTGGCGGCCGAGCATCTGCTGGCCCTGGGCTTCCAGCATGCCGCCTGGGCCGGTCTGGCGGCGGCGGCCTACAGCCGCAAGCGCCGTGAGGGCTTCGTCGCCAGGATGCGCGAGGCCGGCATCGAGCCTGCCATCCGTGATCTCTACGTCGGCCGGCATGAAGACGGGCGCTGGCGGAGCCAGCAGGAGCTCACCCGGGCCTGGCTGGCCGGCCTGCCCAGGCCCTGCGGCGTGCTGGTCTGCTCGGACTTCGACGCCCTGCACCTCGCCAGCCAGGCCCGCGCCGCCGGTCTGGCCATCCCTGACGACCTGGCGCTCATCGGCGTCGATGACGACGACCTGGCCTGCGTGCTGATGTCGCCGCCGCTGACCAGCGTGGCCCTCGACGGTGAGGCGGTCGGCCGGCTGGCGGCCGAGCAGCTCGACCTCCTGCTCGACGGCCGCGGCAGGCCGGGCCAGCTGATCGTCCCACCGCTCGGCGTGCGCCCCCGCGCCTCGACCGGGACCGAACCGGTCGCCGATCCCGTGGTGCGCCAGGCCGTGGCCTGGCTGCGCGAGCACAGCCACGAGCCGGTGCGGCTGGCCGACTGCGCCGCCGCCTGCGGACTGGCCGAGCGCACCCTGCGCGACCGCTGCGTGCGCGCCACCGGGCTGGCGCCGCATGCGTTGCTGCAGCGCCTGCGCCTCGCGCATGCCGAGCGCCTGCTGCGCGGCACCGATCTGCCGCTCAAGGCCATCGCCCGGCGTTGCGGCTTCGCCACCGCCGCCTACCTGTGCACGGCGTTCAGCGCGGCGCGCGGCGTCGCGCCAGGGGCCTGGCGGAAGCGGCAGTGTGCCTAGTTGAGGCCCGGCCAGGATGCCGCGTTGCGCGCCTGGGCGAATGCGGCGCGGATGGCGGCAACGCCCTCCGCTGCCAATGGACCTCGGCTGACCGCAGCCACGTTCGCCACCAGGCGGTCCTCGTCACTGCAGCCGACGATGGCGCAGCCGACACCCGCGCAGCCGATGACGAAGCGCAGGGCGAGCTCGCTCCAGCCGGCGCAGCCGTACGCGGCGGGATCCAGCCGCATGGCCGCCAACCGTGTCGCATAGGGTCGCGGATGCGGCGGGGCGGCGACCGGATCGGCCTGCCAGGTCCAGGCTGCGTTGGCCAAGGAACGCTTGGTCAGCACCAGGGCGCCGCGCCGAGCCGCAATGGGGATGGCACCCGCGAGATTGGCCTGATCGGCGAGCGACAACGAGGTTTCAAGCACGCCGACGCCATCGAGGCCCATGGCCGCCACCGCCACCTCGTTGTCGCCGCTGTAGCCCCAGGCCCCGATCTTGCCGGCGGCCTGCGCGGCTCGCAGCACCTCGACCGCTTCGCCGGCAAGCAGCGGTTCCCGGTCGTACGAATGGAGCAGCATGGCGTCGATGCGCTCGACGCCGAGCCGGGCGATGGCCAGATCGACATCCGCCATGGTGATGCGGAGCGAACGCATCGACCCATCGGGCAGCACCTCATGATGACCGCATTTCGAGATGATGCGCGCTCCCTGGCGCCGGCGCAGCCAGCGGCCGAGGATGAGTTCGCTGTCGCCGTAGATCGCCGCCGTATCGAAGGTGCGGATGCCCAGATCCCACGCCCGATCGAGCAGGCGTTCGGCACGCGCTGCGACGGCAGGCGGAACGAGGCTGGCCCCGCCGAAGGCGAGCGGCACGGTCATCGACGCACGATGCTCGAACCGGATTCGTGCACGACCGGGACCCCTGGCCTGCTGGCGGTCGCCCCCGCCGCATCGACCAGGCCGCCCTGACAGTCGCGCAGCCAAACGGCGTGGAACGGCGGCTGGTCGGCCATCCGGCGCAGCAGTTCCGTCCGTGGCGGCCTGCTCCACCGGCCGGTGTCGAGGTCGTCGCCCCAGTCGGCGTCCAGGAAGCCGTCCGGCCAGCGGATCGACAGGCCGTCGAGGCGCAGGCCATCCACGGCGTCGGCGACCACGGCGGCGCGGGCGCCGCGCGCCTCGGGGCTGTGCCGGGAGAACTGCAGGCCGTCGGCCCGCGGACCGATCTCGGCGGGATCCTCGATGATCGGATAGCGCAGGCTGATGCCGCTCAGTCGCACGCCCTCGATCCGGCCGCCGTCGGCGCCGGTCAGGACGATGCGCCCATCGGTGCGGGCGGCGAGATTCGCCACGGTGATGTTGCGCATGCGTCCGATCGCCGGGGCGTCGGGCCCGACCGGAGCCGCGCGGTCCCGGCGCCGCAGGTCGAGGTGGATCGGCCGGTTCAAGGCCCAGCCGCAGGCGGTGTCGCACGCGAGGTTGGACACCGCGACGTCCTCGATCGTCGCGCCATCGAACATGTAGCAGGCGAAGGCCCGCGGGCTGCCGTGCACGACGCAGTTGCTGAAGACGATGTTGCGGAAATCATGCCAACTCTCGGTCCCGAGCTTGAGGGCCGCGCAATAAGTCTTGAGGATGCAGTTGGTGATCACCACGCGTTCGCACGACCGCGCATCGCGCGAGGTCTTCAGTACGATGGCGTCGTCGCCGGCGGTGACGTGGCAATCGCTCATCATCAGGTCGCGCACGCCGTTGAGGTCGAAGCCGTCGGTGTTCGGGCCCCACATCGGATTGTCGACCGTGACGCCGCGGATGCGCACGAGGTCGCAGCAGAAGGCATGCACCGTCCAGCCGGGCGAGTTGCGGATGGTGAGGTCCTCGATGGCCAGATCGCGGCAGCCGGACAATTCGAGCAGCGGGCTGACCCGGTCCGGCTTGCTGCGGATCCACGAGCGCGGACCTTCCGCCGGCTCCCAGAAGGCCGGGCCGTTGCCATCGATCGTCCCGCCGCCACCGATGCGCAGATGCTCGCAGCCCCTGGCGATCAGCAGATGGTGGTCATGGCGATCCTTGTCCACCCCGGATCGGCCGGCCGCCGGGTAGTCGCCGAGTTCCGGCGAGCCCAGCAGCACGGCGCCCGGTTCGAGTTCCAGCCGCAGGCGCGAGCAGAGATGGAGGGTGCCGCTGCGATAGGTGCCCGGGGGCAGCACGACGGTGCCGCCGCCGGCCGCCGCGACCGCGTCGATGGCGGCCTGGATGCCGGCCGTGGCGAGGGTGCGACCGTCCTTGGCGGCACCATGATCGAGGACGCTGGTGATCATCCGCTCTTTCCGCTCACGGTGTCTGTGATCCCGGTTTTGGCTCGGACTTGCTTTCCTTCTCGCGTTCCCTGGCAGCGACCGCATCCGCTGCGGTCCACAGGCGGATGACGGCGAGGAATGCATCCTTGCCGCCACCGTTCTTCTCCTGCAACTCGGCCACGCCCTGGGGACTGCCTTCCATCCAGCCGCCAACGGCCATCAGGCCGCTGTCGCTGTCGATGTCGATCGCCCAGGTCATGCCGCCGACCTTGTCGCCTTCCTTGGAAACGCCGAGATGGACCCGCAGCAGGGGCTGCGTCCAGGCATAGTCGGGCATCAGGATGCCAGCCCCGTCGAGGTGCCCGAACACGGCTCCCTGCCCGGTCTTGTGCAGCGCTCCGCCGCCGACCACCAGCCGGTTCCAATCATCGTAGGCGTGGCAGACCACGGTGCCACGGCAGGCGACGACGTGCAGCGGCTCGCCGTCGCTCGGGCGCAGTTCGATCAGCCAGGACGACTTGCCGCCACCGCCGCCCCCGGCATCGAAGGCGGTCTCCATGGTCTTGTCGCAATCCTTCGGATGCGCCCGCAGGATGGTGTTGCCCCCATCGGTGTAGCCCACCGCCAGCAGGGTCTTCTTCGGCGTGATCCACAGGGCCTTGATCCGGCTGTCGGCCATGGCGGGGGCGTAGCGCACCTTGGCGTTCTTGGCCTGCTGCAGGTTCCAGCCCCACAGGCTGAGCCCCCCGCCGGTGAGGAAGGGCTGCTGCAGGTTCGCGTCGACCTGCTTGTAGCCGTAGGTGTAGGGCCCGGTCTTGCCGCCATTGGGCAGATCGCGCGGCACATCATCGGTAGCGGACTTGTCGCCAAGCACCTTGGCGGCGACCGTGTCGTCGTCCTTCACCGTGACGGACGCACCCAGCGCCCCCTTGCCCATCGCCGCCTGCACCTTGGCGCCCTTCACCTGCACGGCGTTGAACCACTGGTCGCCAGCTCCGCCGACCAGCGAGAAGAACAGCAGCTTGGGCTGCACCGCCGGGGCGAAGGCGGCACGCGCAGCCAGCCTGTCGACCGGCGGATCGCCGGCCTCGACGAGCGCGGCGAGGAGCAGCAGCGGGGCGAGTCGTCGCATCGGAGGGACCTCAGACGGTGAAGGGGTCGCGATCGTCGATGAGCACCGGACCAGCGGCGCGCAGGCCGCTGCGGTCGAGACCGGGGGCGTGGTGCGCCTCGAGCGCGGGGCCGAAGTCGGCGGGGCTGGCGCAGGCGACCTCGACATCGGCGAGGCGGACATCCCGCGCGTTGGCGACATAGACGCCGGCGACCGGGCGTTCGATCAGGCCGATGGCGCCCGGACGCAGATCGTGGCGGCCACCGGGCCACTTCGAGGTCTTCTGCAGTTCGATGCGGACGCTGTCGAGGACGACATCCTCGATGCGCCCTGGCGCGAGTGCGGCGATGTAGGCGCCTGCCTCGCCGCGGCAGAGGATGTTGCGGAAGCGCACGTGGCGGATCGTACCGGCCTTGGTCGCCGGCGTGCGCGGCGCGCTGGTGACGTAGATCGCCTCGGCCCTGCCCCACCAGTCGTCGTGGAACAGCCGGGTCTCGATCACGCAGTCGCTGAACAGCACGTTCTCGACGTTGCCCTGGTCGCGCAGCTGGATCGACAGGCCGCGCGACGAGCCGCGGATGGTGCAGTTGCTGACCGTGATGTCGCGGAAGTCGTCGACCGACTCGGTGCCGATCTTCACCGCCGCCGAGGTCGAGATCAGGGTGCAGTTGGTCACCGTGACGTTGCACGTCGGGCCGTACTTGGCGTAGGAGGCGAGGTTCTTCAGCACGATGCAGTCGTCGCCGGCCTCGATGTGGCAGTTGCTGATGCGCACGTCGCGGCAGTGGTCGGGATCGATGCCGTCGCAGTTCGGCACCTTGAGGTCGTTGAGGATGCGGATGCCGTCCACCAGCACGTCGCGGCAGCCGGACAGGTGCAGGGTCCAGTTGCCCGAGTCCTTGAGCGTCACCTCGCGCACGGTCAGGTGGTCGCAGCCGACCAGCACGAACATGTGCGGACGCCAGGCGGTGCCGCGGTAGATGTGCGGCAGCTCCTCGGTCATGAAGGCCTTGCCGTTGCCGTCGATGACGCCGCCGCCGGTGATCGCCAGGCCATGCGCCTCGTAGGCCGAGATGAACACCCGCTTCTCGCCCTCGACGCCATTGGGGTCGCCGGGCACGGCGTAGCCGGTGTAGTCGGCCTTGTGCGGACTGGCGAGGATGCGCGCCCCACGCTCGACACGGAACTCCATGTTCCCGCGCAGGATGAAGGAGCCGCTCAGGTAGGTCGCCCCGGCTGGCACGACCACGGTGCCGCCGCCCGCCGCGGCGCAGGCGTCGATCGCCGCCTGGATCGCGCGCGCATCGTTGCTGCGTCCGTCGCCAACCGCCCCGTGGTCACGTATGTCGATGCAGGCCATGGGCCCATGCTCGCGGACGGCATCCCGGCGGCAATCCGCTGCGGTTCACGGCGGCGAAGCGCGATGTCTTCCAGGCGAACCGGGCGACGCCACCGGGGCCTCGACCCGCAGCGCCTCACGCGGCCGCAGGCCGGTCGTGGCGCGGAAAACAGCAGCGAAATGAGCCGGGGTGGCGAAGCCGCAGCCACGGGCCACGACCGCCACCGTCGCACCTGGGAGGGCGAGCATGGCCCGGGCGCGGGCGATGCGCTGGCGGACCAGCCAGCGGGCGGGGCTGTCTCCGACCTCGGCGGCGAAGCGGCGGGTGAGATGCTCGCGGCTGACGCCCAGGGCCGCTGCGCAGCCCGCGATCGCCACGGGACGGTCCAGGCGGTCGCGCAGCCAGTCCATCGCCGCCAGCACCAGGCGATCGCCAGGGCGGCCCACCACCTCGGCCAGGGCGAGCAGCACCCCGCCACCCAGGCGGGCAGCCTCGGCCGCCGGCATGCTGCGATGCGCCAGGGCGGCCTGCGGCAGCAGTCGGGCGCAGGCGCGCAGGGCGGGATGCTCGGCGGACAGGGGCACGACATGCCCGCGTGCCGCGACCAGGTCGTCCAGCCCGCTGCGGGCCGCAGCACCGTCGAGATCGACGTAGAGGAAGTCCCAGCGGCCGCCCTCGGGCAGGCCATAGACCACCTCGCGATGGAGGCCGCTGTGGAAGATCATGGCCGTGCCGGGCGGCACCGGCTGCACCGGGGCGGACCCGCGCCGGCACCAGCCGCTGCCGGCCAGCGTCACCTGGACGATGCCGTTCCCGCGCGTCCGCCGGGCGACCTCGTGCCGGTAGCCGGGCAGCGCCGACTGGACCGCCACGCGGGTGAGTTGGCAGAAACCGGGCAGGGCCCCGAGCGGAGTGATGTCCAGGGCGCGATCGCTGATCACAGATCGGATGGTCCATCACAGGCCGGGGATTGCCAGTCCGCACCGGGATGGCCATCATGTCTGCATGAACGCTACGATCCTGCTCGATCACGCCATCATCAGCCTGGTCGGATCCGCCGAATCGCTGCTCACGTATGCGATGCCCGGACACGCCCCTCTGGCGCTCGCCCCGCCGCGCTGGTCGCTCGACGGCCGCGAGGTGCTCGGCGTGGTGGACGGCTGGGAGGCCGGCGCCGCACGCGACCTGCCCAATGGCTGCCGCGAGCAGGCATGGAGCGGCGGACTCGTCCAGGCCCCCGGCCACCGCCTGGAGCTGACCCTGCGCTGGGCCGCCGACGATCCGGTGCTGCGCTTCCGCCTCGGCCTGCACGGCCCCGGCCAGCTGACCAAGCCAGAGGGGCGCGACCGCCTGCGCTTCCTCGCCTGCGACCTCAGCGGCTGCAGCGACATCGGACTGGTCGAGCTGTCCGCCTTCAGCGAGCTGACCCACAGCTATCTGCCGGTCGAGCGCGACCTGCAGGACGGCATGCGCGAGATGGGCCCGATCGTGGCGGCGAGCCGCGGTGGGCAGTCGCTGCTGCTCGCCTACGAGCACGGTTCGCAGGCCAACGTGGCCTTCCTCGCCTTCACCCGTGATGGCGCGCGGCTCAGCCTCGACGCGGTCCAGGGCACCTACTGCCGTGGCGACGCCCTGCCGTGGACCTCGCCATGGCTGGAGGTCGCGGTGGTGGCCGGCGGCCGTGACGAGTTGGCTCGCGCCTACCGCCGCTTCGTCCTCGACCACCTCGCCCTGCACCCGGCGACGCGCCGGCCGCTGATGTGCTACAACTCCTGGAACCGCCAGGAGCGGGCCAAGCATTGGGAAGGGAAGCCCTACCTCGCCGACATGACCGAGGAGCGCATGCTGCTGGAGATCGGCATCGCCGCGCGCATGGGCCTCGACGTCTTCGTCCTCGACACCGGCTGGTACGAGAAGACCGGTGACTGGCGCACCTCGCGCGCGCGCTTCCCGCGCGGACTCGATCCGGTCAAGGCGGCCCTCGACGCCAACGGCATGCGCCTCGGCCTGTGGTTCGGCCCGCTGCACGCCGCGCTCAGCTCGCAGGCGCTGGCCGCGCACGGCGACTGCCTGATCTGCACCGACGGCGTGCCCTGGAAACCGCACCCGGTATGGGAGACCGAGTCGAGCCAGAACCTCTGCCTCGCCTCGCGCTGGGCCGAGGCCTTCGCCGACGAGCTGATCCGCCTGCACCGCGAGACCGGCGTCACGGTGTTCAAGTGGGACGCCATCGGCCAGTGGGGCTGCGACGCGCCAGGCCACCGCCATGGCGGCCCCGAGGCGACGCGCGAGGAGCGCGCTGCGCGCTACGCCTACCTCCTGCCGCTGGCCATGGCCGAGGTGGTCGAGCGCCTCGCCGAGGCGGTGCCGGAGGCGATCGTCGATTTCGACGTCACCGAGCCCGGCCGCGCCGTCGGCCTCGCCTTCCTCGCCGCCGGACGCTACTTCCTGATCAACAACGGTCCGTACTTCGCCAACTACGACCTGCCGAACGCGGCGGATGGCAACAGCAACATGTTCCTCGGCCCCGGCCCGACCCGGGCGATGATCTGCCGGCAGAGCTACGCCTTCGACCGCTGGCTGCCGGCCAACCTGACCCTGGTCCATTATCTGCCGGACGATCCGGCGCCGACCGCCAGCTCGTGGGCCAGGCCCAACGGCGCGGTCGACGTCCTCGAGGTGACGCTGGCCTCGGTGGTGCTCGGCCACAACGGCTTCTGGGGCGACCTGGCGGCGGTGTCCGACGCCGGCGTGGCGCGCATCCGCGCCGTGCTCGAGCGCTGGCGCACGGTGCGCGACGCGGTCACCCGGGCGCAGCCGCGCCGCATCGGCCAGCCGGGCATGGCGCCGGAGATCCACGAGAAGCTGCACGACGGCCGCGGCGTGGTCGCCATCTTCGCCGCCCAGACCGGCACCTGGGAGCACCTCACCGCCGCACCGGTGGCGGCGGGCGAGTGGACCATGCCGAGCGGCGGCGGCAGCGCCGAGGTCGTCCGCCTGCCCGACGGCCGGGCACGCATCCGCGCCGTGTTCAACGCACCCGGGGCGAGGCTGGTGGTCTTCGGCGGTTGAGCCGCCGGCGATCGCCTGCATCGGCCGGGCATGGAGTGCCTGCTGGCGACGCGACGGTTCGTCGCGCACGGCCGGCGACCATGGCTTCCACCCTGCGCGACCGCTGGCACCATGCGCCGCTGCACGCCGAGACCAGCTTCGTCCGAGGACCATCATGCCCCCATCCGTACGCCCCGTGCCCGAACGCCTGCGCTGGTGGCTGGAGGCCCGCTTCGGCATCTCCTTCCACTGGGGCGCCTACAGCGTCGCCGCCCGTGGCGAGTGGGTCCGTTCCGGCGAACGCCTCACCGTCGAGGCCTACCAGCGCTACGTCGACGGCTTCACCGCCGACGCCTTCGACGCCCGCCGCTGGGCCGCGCTGGTGCGTGCCGGCGGCGGCCGCTACGGCCTGCTGACCACCAAGCACCACGACGGGTTCTGCCTCTTCGACAGCGCCTTGACCGGATACACCAGCCTGCACGCCCCGGCCCGCCGCGACCTGGTGCGCGAGTACGTCGACGCCTTCCGCGCCGAGGGGCTGCGCGTCGGACTGTACTACTCGCTGCTCGACTGGCACCACCCCGACTATCCGGCCTGGGGCGACCGGCAGCATCCCCTGCGCTGGGACGAGACCCAGCGCGGCCGCGAGCAGCGCTGGGAGCGCTACGTCGCCTACTTCCACGGCCAGGTCCGCGAACTGCTCAGCAACTACGGACGCATCGACCTGCTCTGCTTCGACTTCTCCTACTGGGACTTCAACGCCGAGCGCTGGCGGGCCGAGGAACTGGTGCGCATGGTCCGCCAACTGCAGCCGGACATCGTGCTGAACGACCGGCTCAACCCCGGCTGCACCATCAAACGGGCCAGCCCCCCGGCCTGGGTCGGCGACTTCGACAGCCCGGAGCAGCTGGTGCCGGACCGCCGGATCCGCGACGAGTCGGGGGCTGCGATCCCCTGGGAGAGCTGGATCACCTCGAACAATTCCTGGTGCTGCAATCCGCTCGACACGGCCTGGAAATCATCGACCGACGTGATCCGGCTGCTGGTGAACTGCGTCAGCAAGGGCGGCAACCTCTGCCTGAACCTCGGCCCGGACGCACGCGGTGCGATCCCCACCGAAGGCGAACGCCTGCTGCGCGAGGTCGGCGCCTGGCTGGAGCGCAACGGCGCCTCCATCTACGGCTGCGGCGAGGCCGCGGTGCCGCGCCCGGAATGGGGACGCTTCACCAGCGACGGCCGACGGCTTTTCGCCCACCTCACCGAGACGGCACTCGGACACCTCACCCTGCCCGGCCTGCGCGGCCGGGTGCGCAACGGACGGGTGCTGGCGACCGGAGCCGAAGCGGTGATCACCGACTTCTGGAACCCGGGCGTGCAGACCTTCGGCGAACCGGACGACATCTTCTTCAACCTGGGCAAGCCGGTCATGGCGACCTTCCCGCGTCCGGACCTGATCGACACCGTGGTCGGCTTCGATCTGGTGCCAGAGGCCGAGCGGGCTGCCGAGGCGCAGGCGCAGAGCCACCGTCCGGAGCAGCGCGTACCTTTCGGCTGAGCCTGGACACGCGATGGATTGACGCAGGGCAGCGAGGGACCGCCCCTGCGCGCCATTCATCCACGATGCGGATTCGACGAGCAACGCCACGTCGTGGGCCATAGGCCAACGACGGATTCCGACGCGTCGTGGGACCGCGTCTACCATGCCCATACAAATAGTCCGTCATGTAGTTGACAGTTCATCAGTTCTTCAAAGCATGCCGCGCGGTCTTTTTCGGTCCTCCAACTGAACCCGGAATCCCAACGTGCGCATCATCGCTCTTCTCCTCGTGCTGGCTGGATGGTTGCAGGCGGTGGCGGCGCCAACTGTGACCACGGATTTCACCACCAGCGAAGATCAGGCCCTGGTGTTCAGCTTCATCGAGTTGGATGCGCTCTGCACCGTCGATGCGGCACGCACCGGCTATCGGATCACCACGCTCTTCAATGGCACCGCTACGGTCGCTTCCTCCGCTAGCGGACCCTGGTCGACGTCGCTTAGCCTGCCAGTGATCTTGACTAGCTCTTCAGGGCAGTGGATCCGATTCCAACCAACAGCGAATCTGGATGGAGCCAATCGGCTCATGCTCGCCCTAGAGGCCACGGACGGATCCGCCTTCAGCAGTTCGACCGTCGTCAACATCGACATCGCCCCCGTCGACGATCCGATCACTGCCTCGTCCCACGAATTCGTCCAGCCCCCTGCCGGCGCTCCGGACATCCGCATCCGCGAGGACAACCTCAACTCCTGGACCTGGCAGCAGCTCAAGGACACGTTGCAGATCACCGAGGTCGAAGGGCAGCCCTGGACGCTGCGCATCACCGGCAAGGGCAGCGGGACGCTGAAGACCCTGCTCGACGTCGAGATCACCACGTTCCCCACCGACCTGACCTTCACCGCGCTGGGCGACATCGCGATCAAATGGCAGCCGCCGGCCGATGTCTTCACCAAGATCGGCCCGCCGGCCGAACCGGCCCTGGTCGCGTTCACCGCCCGCGCCGTCACCACCTCGGCACCGATCACCACCAGCGCCGACGTCACTCCGGTGGTGAACCCCACCGCCACCACCCTCGGCGCCATCGCCCCACTGGTCGTCACCCGCGGGACGACGACGACGTTCACCTACGAGCAGTTGCATGCGCTGTGCTCGGGGACCAATGATGTCGATCGGGTGGGGTCCTTCAGTCTCTACTTCAATAATGCCGGGGTTAATGGTTGCATCCTCAATCATTTCAACTCGTCTGGTACGTTCACATACTCTCAGAATCTCTCGTCGAATGTCGTCGTCAATCTGTCCGAGGGATCGAGCATCCAACTTGTGGTCCCTGACAGCCTTCCCACCGGCGTCACGATAGCTGGCAGCGGGAAGCTCTATGTCACAGGCAGTGCCATTTCCGCTACCTTGGTCCCGCTTACTCTGGATGTCAGGGCGATCCCAACAGGTGGCGGCTCCGGGACTGCCAGCAGCGATGGCGGTGGTGGAGGCGGTTGCGGCGCAGGTGCTGCAGGCGTGGGCATTATCCTGTTGGGCAGCGCTCTGTCACTGCGCCGTCGGAGCCGCAGAAGGTGATCAGACTGATCGCAGGCATTTGGGCCATGCACTCGGCATTGACGGCCGCCGAGTTGATCTGGGACGTGCCCGTCGACCTGAGAGTCCGACCGGGAGCGCAGCGAACCTTCGCCTACGACATCGTTCCGGCCCCGACATCGCACATCCTGGACATCAAGCATTCCTTGACCGGTGTTCATGTCACTGTTCCGTCATCGGACGTGGATAGCGGGACCATCCGCTTCGCCGTCGACGCCGGCCTTGCCGAGTCAGCGGGAAGGATCGAAGTTCGGGCCATGCAGGGGATCGTACCACTGACGCTAAAAAACGCGGTGGATTTCTGTGTTGATCCGGCACCAGTTCTCAGAAGTCCTTCCTTCATCGTGATGGAAGACGTGCCAGCGACACGGGAGATTGAATTTTCTGACGGTGACGCTGCCCTCGTGTCTCACAGCGAGACCCCGGCTTCTACCATCCTGACTATCCACGCAGCCTCTCGCCCTCTGCCCGACCGCATCCGCCTCATCCTCCTCAGCGCCCCCGACGCCTACGGCGACAGCGCGATCCGGCTCACCCTCACCGACCTCCTCGGGCCGACCGAATTCACCATCCCGGCGACGATCACGCCGACCAACGATCCGCCGGTCGCCACGCTCAGCGCCCTGCCGGTGCCGACCATGGATCGCACGGCTCGACATCAGCCGGGGCGTCGATGCCGACGTCACCCTGGCCAACGCCACCTCCAGGCTCGGCTTCACCGCCGAGATCAGCGGGACCGATGGCGTCGATCTGCTCAGTCTGCGCGGCGATGCCGGCTACCGCGTCGAGGCCGGCAGCATCGCCGCGCTGCCGGCCGGGACCGCGATCGCCACCTGGACCGCCAGCGGCACGCGCCGCCTCGACGTGACGCTGACCGCGGCCGGCACGCAGACCCAGCTGGAGGAACTCGCCCGGCTGCTGCGCTACAGCCACGCGCAGAGCCCGGTCGCGCCGCTGACCCGCACGCTCAGCGTGACCGTGGTCGAGCCCGACGCCGCCGGCGGCACCGACAGCGCAGCCACCGTTACCTGCCCGGTGCACGTCGCCGCGGTCAACCGGCCGCCCGAGGTGACGCTGCGGCCGATCGAACTGGAGCCGCTGCGCAGCGCGGCGCTCGACCTCACGCTCGCCGACAGCGACGGGCTGGCCGCGCTCACCGTGACGGTGGTCGCGCCGCTGCCCGGCGGCGGCCGCGTCGAACCGGCCAGCTGCCGCGGCGATGTCGCGGTGTCCGGCGGCCTGCGCTACACCCACACCGCCAGCGACCTGAGCGACGACCGCGTCACCCTGGCGGTCAGCGATGGCCGCAGCGCCACCGTCTTCGCCAGCACGACGGTGGCCATCCGCGTGCGCCCTGACCGCCTGAGCTTCATCAACGATCCGCTGCTGGAGGCGGTGCGCGGGGCGACCGCCGGCCTCGATCTCGCCACCGTACCGGCCGGCGCCAGCCTGGTCCTGGCCGACTACGGCGCGCCACTGCCGCCGCGCCCAGCCGGCGTTTCGCTCAGCGGCAGCCGGCTGGTCCTCGATTGGGCGCAGATCCCGGCCGGGACGTCGTGGATCGCGCTGGCGGTGGAGGCCGCCACCAGCGATACGTCGATCCCGGCCGACCGGCGCACCGCCCGGCAGCGCATGCTGGTGCGCGTGCGCGATCTCCTGCCCGCCGGAGCCGCGAACTGATGCGTCCATCGGCCGCGCTGCTGCTCGTGGTTCTGGCCGGCTGCAGCGGCGGCGCGCAGCCCAGCGGCGCCCTCGCCTCCGACGCCGAGCTGGCCGCCGGCACCTGGGTGGCGCTCGACCTCGCCAGCGGCGCCGTCACGCCGGTGGACGGGGCCGTCGATCCGGCCTCGGCCGCGTGGCGCGGCGAGCGCGTGCTGTTCCGCCAGATCCCGGCTGGCGAGGCCTCCCTCGGCCGCGCCATCGCCGACATCGCCGCCGAGGCCGATGAGCATCCACAGCGCCGCCAGAGCATCGGCCGGGTGTGGTTCGCGGCCCACGAGCTGAGCCAGCGGCAGTGGTTCGCCCTGGCCGGCACGCGGCCGTGGCTGGCTGCGCTGCCGGTGATCGACCCCTTCCCGTGGATCGGCGACGACCTGCCCGCCTTCGGGCTGGGTCCGCGCCTGGCCGAGGCGGCCCTGGCCCGGCCGCTGGCCGACGGCTGGCTGCTCGACCTGCCCGAGGCCGACGAGTGGGAGCGCGCCTGCCTCGCCGGCGGCACCGGCAAGTTCGCCTGGGGCGACAGCCTCGACGGCGCCGCCGGCTGGGCGGTGTGCGCCAGCGCCCGTCCGCAGCCGGTCGGCGGCCGCCAGGCCAACGCCTGGGGCCTGCACGATGTGCACGGCAACGTCTGGGAGCTGGTGCGCGACGGCCTCGGCTGGCAGGTGCGCGGCGGGGCCTGGGACCAGGCCGTGGTCACGGCCCGCGCCAGCAACCGCCTGACGGTCGAGGCCGACACCGTCGGCTGGAACGTCGGCCTGCGCCCGGTGCTGCGGCGATGAGGTCGGTCGTGGTCCTGCTGCTGGCGGCGGCCGCTGGCGCCGCCGAGGTCGCGCGCCGCGACGCGCAATTGGCGGTCGAGGTCGTCGATGGCGGCTTCGCCTACACCCTCGACAGCGCGATCGGTTCCTTCGCCGGCGAGGACGCCTTCGACCGCATCGGCCTGCTGCGCCTCGGCGGCCGCTGGGCCTGGACCAGCGCCGGCAGCCAGCTGGCGCCGCTGTTCGGCCTGGACGCCGAGCTGCTCGACGCGCCGCTGGCCGGCGGCGGGCTGGACGGCCAGGGTGTGGCGCTGACCGCCGGCGCCACCTGGGCCTTCGCCGGGCCGCTGGCCCTCGACCTCGAAGGTTTCGCCGGTCTGCACCGGGCCAGCCTCGACCTGGCCGACGCCGGGCTGAGCGGCGACGGCACCCTGCAGCGCAGCGGGTTGCGCGTGCGGCTGGCCTGGAGCCTCACCCGCCACTGGACGCTGGCGGCCGAAGGCGGTTGGACCGCCTGGAGCACCGACCTCACCGGCTCCGACGACCGCTCGGTGACCCTCGACGGCAGCGGCCTGGGTGCCGGACTCGCCCTGGCCTGGCGGCCGTCGGCCCGCCCGGGAAGCGTAGAATGAGGTGGCTCGCGCTCCTGCTGCTGCTCGGCCGGCTGGCCGCCGTCGATCTGCCGACGATCGAGCGGAGCGACCCGGCCGCGCTGGCCTACGATCTCGGCGCCACCGCGCCGTGGATGCCGCTGCTGTGGGACCGCGGCACCCTGCACCTGCCCACCGGCACCAGCCGCGTCGAGGTGGTCGCCAGGCTCAGCGACACGGGCTATGCCGTCGATGCCAGCGATCTGCTGGCCCTCCGCGACGGGTACCGCGTCACCCTGACCGCGGGCGGCTTCACCGTCGCCGGCATCGCCGGGACCTGGAACGGGGTGCGCAGCGGCACCGACATCTTGACCGCCAGGATCGACCGGCCGATCAGCAGCGCCGACCTGCTGCTGCTGTGCCGCCAGCTCCACTACGCCAACCTCGGCGGCGAGCGCAGCCTGGCGCGGCGCGGGATCGTGCTGACCGTGCGCGCCGACGCCGGCGCAGGCTGGATCGACAGCGGGCCGCTGACCATCGAGGTGGATCCGGTCGCCGCCGACCAGCCGCCGAAGCTGCGCTTCGACGCCATGGCCATCCCGCTGGGCGGGGCGGTCGATTGGCGGCCGCTCGCCTGGTACGACGGCCGGCAGGCAGCCGCGCAGCTGAACTGGCGGATCCAGGCCCTGCCCGCCATCTGCACCGCCACCGGCATCACCGCCGGCACGCGCAGCGAGGCGACCGCCGCGCTGAGCGCCACGGCGCAGTCCCTCGACTGGTTCGCCACCGCCCAGCTGCAGCTGCAGGCGGGTTCCGTGCTGGACGGGGGCGTCGCCTCGCTCGTGGTCGGCGACGGCGGCGCCTCGGGCACAGCCGCCTTCGACGTGAGCGTGGTGCCGGTCGCAGGCGAGCTGGAGATCATCGGCGACCTGCCGTTCGCCGTGCAGGCCATGCAGCAGGTGCGGCTGCGCGCCTCGCGGCCGGATGTCGGCTTCGTCGCCTGCCGGGCGCATCCCGCCACCGGTCTGGACTACGGCATCACGGCTCCCTTCTCCGTCCATACCGGCAACGGCGAGATCCTGCTGCTGTTCGACCGCCTGCCGGCGGGGCAGGCCGTGATCGAGGGCTGCGCCGTGTTCGCCGCCGGCGGCAGCACCTTCCGCCTGCCCTACCGCATCGCGGTGCGGCCCGGGGTCGCCAACTGATGCGCCGCTTCCTCGCCTGCCTGCTCCTCGCCGGCTGCACCGCCGGCAGCGGTGCGCTGCCGCAGGATGCCGCCATCGCCAAGGCCGACTGGCTCGAGGTCGAGCTCGCCAGCGGCACGGTGACGGCGCAGACCGCACCCGAGGCGCGCGCCCTGGCCCAGCCGCGCTGGCGCAGCAGCCATGTGCTGTTCCGTCGCGTTCCGGCCGGCACCTTCGCCGCCAGCGGCGCCCTGCTGCCCGGCGGCGGCGAGAGCGAGGACGCCGGCGTCGGCGCCAGCGATGGACGCAGCTTCATCGCCGTGTTCGAGCTGACCACCGCGCAGTGGGCGGCGCTGACCGGGACCGCAGGCGGAAGCCAGCAGCCGCTGACCGGCGTGCCTGCCGAGGAGGTCGCGACGGTGGTCGCCGGCACCGTCCTGTCGCGCCTGCGCCTGGATCTGCCGGACGCCGGGCTGTGGGCGGTCGCCTGCAGCGCCGGCCGCAGCTCGCTGTTCTGCTGGGGCGACGGCCTGGCCGAGGACGCCGCCAGCACCAATGCCGTGCACCACCCGCGCAGCGGCACGGCGCCGAGCGGTCCGGCCGCGGTCGGCAGCCTGCTGCCCAACGCCCTCGGCCTGTACGACCTGCACGGCAACGTCTGGGAGCTGGTGCGCAGCGGCGACGGCTACGAGGCGCGCGGCGGGGCCTGGGATGCCCCGGTCCTGCACTGCCGCACCGCCAACCGCGTGGACCTGCCGGCCGATCTCGCCGTGCCCAACGTCGGCGTCAGGCTGGCGCTGCGCCCGTGAGCGGCGGCGTCAGCGCTGATACACCGGCAGCAGCTGGCGGTCGACGGCCAGGGCGAGGATGGCCATGGCGGTGCGGTAGGCCGGTCCGTGCTCGCCCTCGTTGTCGCCCGGCGGAGTCGGCCAGGCGCCGTCGGCCTGCTGGTGATCGACCAGGAGCTGGATCAGGGCCGGACCGCTGCTGGCCCACAGCTCGGGCTGGGTGCGGCTGAGGCCGACGGCGTCGTAGTAGGCGCGGTAGAAGAACCATGGCCCCTGCCAGGACAGCGGGTCGGCACGCATGCGCGCCGACACCAGGCTGATCGCCGTGCTGCGGTCGGCGGCGCGCGGCGCGTCGCCCTCGCCGGCATCGCGCGCGTCGATGTCGAGCAGGATCAGCGCCAGGCCGCGCAGGGCCGGCCGGTCCTCGCCGGCGCGCTCGTAGCCGACCTGGCCCCGGTTGTCGATCAGGCGGCGGGCATAGGCGCAGGCCTGCCGCACCACCGTTTCCGGCACGGCGATGCCGACCTGGGTGGCGGCGTGCAGCGAGAGCAGCTGCCAGCCCGACAGGCTGAGGTCGCTGCGGTCCTCATGCGGCTGGTAGCGCCAGCCGCCGGCGTGCTGCTGGTCCTTCTTCACCTGGGCGGCATTGACCGTCACCGCCACCGCCCGCTCGAGGGCGCGGCGTACACGACGGTCCAACCCTTCGTCACCGGTCTCGCCGACCATCTCCGCCAGCAGCAGGGTGGCGATGCCGTGGCCATACATGCGGCTGTTGTCGGACTTGCCGAGGTAGCCGTTCTGATCCTGGGCGCGCAGCACCGCCTCCAGCACGCCGCGCAGCCACGGCCCGGCCTGGGGGTCGGTGCAGGTGCGCCCGGCCGCCAGGTGGGCCATCGCCGCCAGGCTGCTCAGGGCGATGCCATGGCGGTCGCTGACCAGGCCGTCGGCGCGGGTCTGGCCGCGCAGCCACAGCAATCCCTTGTCGATCGCCGCATCGCGTGGCGGCGGCGGGCCGAGCCGGCGCAGGATCTCGGCGTCGTCCATCTCGGCGGCGCCGCAGCTCAGCGCGAGCAGCAGCATGGCGGCGATGCGGAGGATCATTTCCCCTCCTCGGAGAGCCGGCGGTAATAGCCGCGGATCGCTTCCTGCTGTTCGCCGTCGAACGACTCGGCGGAACCGGTACGCACGCCGCGCCGGACCTCGTCACGCAGGCGGTTCCACGCCGCCCGATCCGCACCACCGGCGGCGCGATCAAGGCCCTGGGCATCGCCAGCCTCGCCGCTGGTCTGGCCGCGACCCTGCGGACTGCCGGAGCCAGCGGCCTGACCCTGACCCTGACCCTGACCCTGACCCTGGCCCTGACCCTGTGCCGCGCTGGCCGCGCTGGCCGCGCTGCTTGGCGCGGCAGCGGCGCTCGCGGCCTGCTGCAGGGCTGCCGCTGCCTGACGCCACGCCGTCGGATTGGCGGGGGCAGCCTGGAGACCCGCCAAGGCGTCGGCAGCCGCCGTAGCCTGGGCAGGCGCCAACGACGATGCCGTCGCCGCGGCGGCCTGGGCAGACGGAGAAGCGGCCGCGGCACCACCAGCGGACGGCTGACCGGCGGATGGCTGACCGGCAGACGACCGGCAGACGGCTGACCGGCAGACGGCTGACCGGCAGACGGCTGACCGGCAGACGGCTGACCGGCAGACGGCTGACCGGCAGCGGACGGCTGCTGGCCGCCGGCTGCTGGTTGCTGGCCGCTCGCCGCGGGTTGCTGGCCGCTGGCTGCTGGTTGCTGACTGCTGGCTGGTTGCTGGCCGCTCGCCGCGGGCTGCTGGCCGCTCGCCGAGGGTTGCTGGCCGCTTGCCGGCTGCTGACCGGACGGCTGCGCCGCGGACGGTTGATCTCCACCTGCAGGCTGCTGCCCGGCCGGTACCCGGCTGGCCACCGTCGGCTCCGTCGGGCGCGTCGCAGCCAGGGCTGCGACGCCCAACTCACCAGCCTGGCGGGTGTCGAAGCGGCGGGCCTGGGCGAGGGCGGACGCCGCATCCTGGTCCGGCTGGTTCGCCATCCGGCGCGCCAGGTCGGCGGCGGCAGCGGCGGCCCGTGCCCGCGCGTCGGATCCCGGATCACCCTCGGAAGCGGCGGCCAGGGCGCGTTCGGTGGCGGCCAGGGCCTGCGCGGCCTGGCGCAGCCCCTCGTCGCGGCGCTGCGCCAGGCGGGCGGTCTCCTCGCCCGGGGCTTGTCCGCGCAGGCTGCGCTCGGCCGCTTCGGCCTGCACACGCGCCTCGCGCTTGGCGACCTCGGCCAGGCGCTCGGCGGCCTGCTCCACCGCGTGCTGCGCCTGGAGGACCGGCTTCGCCGCCGCCTCGCTCGAACCGGGCGCCGGCTGCTGGCTGCGGGCGGCCGCGATCTGCCGCTCGACGGCGCGGTCGAGCGCTTCGGCGGTCTGCCGCGCCGCGGCCGCGGCGGCGGCCAGGCGGCGGCCTTCGGCGGCGGCCGCTTGGTCGCCGGTCTGGGCGCGGGCGGCCAGCGGCTCGGCGCGCTTGGCCAGGTT
>JFJP01037347.1_pt1 | contig 31534 bp, 22 predicted proteins | sample 431651 | NCBI WGS metagenome assembly JFJP01 (sample SAMN02602958, study PRJNA72255) | Microbial mat metagenome, whole genome shotgun sequencing project. | biome: fresh water; feature: sink hole; material: water; isolation source: purple microbial (photo- and chemosynthetic) mats found in... | reverse complement strand
GGAGGAACATTTTCAGGGAGCTCAAAAACACTTTTGACGGCCACAACTTCCTTTCCGTCAAATGCGAGATGACCTAAATAGTTACAATTAAATAATGAAATATCAGCAAGAAAAATTAAATTTGCAGTGTAGAAAAAAAAATGACAAAAAAATGAGAATAGACCAAGTAACAGACCCAGTTCAGCGAGAACGTCAATTAGACTATAATAGGGCTATTGCACAAAAAATTAGAAATCGTTTACAACAATTAGAAAATGTAAACGAAAAAGATAAACGTCGTTGGATTTGGGAATTATTACAAAATGCAAAAGATACGATATCTGACAGAAAAGTTGATATAGAAATTATAACAGATAAAGATTTTATAGAATTTAAACACAATGGCGGGTTCTTTTCGCCACGTGATGTTTCAAATTTAATAAACCAAATATCATCAAAGGAAGGAAAAGATAGTATAGGAAGATTTGGAACAGGCTTTTTGACTACTCACACACTTTCAAGGTTAGTAAACGTAAAAAGTGTATTTACAGAAGACGATATATACTATTCATTTGAAATTTTATTAGACAGAAATGGTTCCACAGAACCAGAACTTGTTGAAGCTATCGAAAAATCTTGGGCAAGTTATAAACCCGAAATAATTGAAAAACCAAAACAAGCAATATATACATCATTTCAATATATCAACCCTGATTTTGAAGCAGCAGCAGAAACCATCAAAGATTTTGAAACTTTTATACATTTTAACCTTGCTTTTGTTCAAGGCATTGGCAAAATTACAATAAAAAATAATATTGAAAACTACCAAACATCTTTCGAATTATTAGATCCCCCCAAGGAGGTTGAAGAGAGGATTTTTATTTTTTCGTTTTTAAAGGATAAAAAACAAATTGATTTATTAATAGCAAATGACGATATTGTAAATATTGCAATTGAAATTAGTAAAACAGATGATAAATATAGATTTTTGCCTATTGCAAAAAATATCCCACGTATTTTTTGTGCATTTCCTTTAATTGGTACAGAAAGTTTTTATTTTCCATTTGTTTTAAATAGTAAACAATTTATTCCTAAGACAGAACGAGATAAACTTTATTTGAAAGGCGAAACAAAGGATGCAGACAAGAATAAAGAAATTCTAATTCATGCGGTTGATTTATACGAAAGAGTTGTTCAATTCGCATCTGAAAACAATTGGAAAGATTTTTTTGTTATCGCTGATGCAAAATTACCAAAAGAAGATGATGATTTAGACCGAAATTGGTATCAAAAGAACATTCAGAAAAGAATACGCGAATATTTAGTCCTAATTCCAATTGTAGAAACAGAAAAAGGTAAATTAATCTCTATATTAAATTCCGAAAAAAAAGCTATATGTTACTTTCCATATGACACAAACACTGAAATCAGAGAAAAAATATGGGAATTTACCAATGATTTATTTTCTGAAAACTTACCTCGCAAATCAGATATTCATAATTGGTATAGTATTCTTTGGAGTGATTGCTATTACCAAAAAATAGAAACCATAGCAGAAGATGTTCAAAGTTTTGAAAATATTGACGATTTATCCAATAAATTGAATTTAAACACAATTGATACATATAAGTGGCTTAATAAAGTTAATCTATTTTTTGAGCAAGAAAAGAAAGAATTATTCGATGAATTTAAAGTTCTTCCGAATCAATATGGTATTTTTAAGCTAAAAAAAGACCTCTATGAAGACAAAAATATTCCAGATGAATTAAAAGAAGTAATCAAGCAACTTGGTTCAGATTGGAAAGACGATTTATTGCACAAATCTAATAAAATTGGAATGAGCAGTTACAGAACTGTTTATGCAATTTCAGAAGCAATTAATGCAACCATAAGAGAAAACGAATTAGATTTTACGGATGAAGAATTTAACAGCGCAATATATCAGTTAGTTTCCTATTCTGGGAAAGACCTGCAGGAAATACACACTAAGATTTGGGAATTTTCAAAGGCAATGTATAATGAACAATTTCCAAAAAAAATAACACAACTGGAAAATACTGATAAATTTAATTGGTCAGATAGTCTAAATTGGATTATTAATAAATTAGTCGTAGATATTTCTGAATTAGCCAATATTCAAAAATTCGGCGAAAACCTTACTTCTATTTATGAACCAGTAGATTGGTTGAATAACTTGCTATTGCTTATACAACAGAATGAGAAATTTAAACACTTGTTAGAAAGTGACGAATATGCTATAATACCAAATCAATACGGTGATTTCAAATTTAAAGATGAATTATATGAGGATAAAAACATACCCGATGAACTAAAAGAAATTTATAAAGAACTCGGAACAGATTGGAAAAATGAATTATTACATAAAAACATCAAAATACAAATTAGTAGTTATAGGACAGTTGCCAATATATCGGACGCAATAAATTCGATAATAAGAAAGAATAATTTTGATTTTTCGGACGATAGGTTTAAAAAAATAATTTTCAAACTTATTGCTTTTACAAACAACGAACAATTAGAAAAGCATAAAAAAATCTGGGAATTTTCTCGAACTTTTTATTTTGACAAAATACCTGAGAAGCTAAAAGTATTAGAAAATACAGATAAATTTGATTGGACAGATAGTTTAGAATGGCAGGTAAATAAGCTAGTTGTTGATATTTCAGAGCTTAAATATGTTGATGTTCTTGATGATAATATTCATGGTGCTACACGAGCAATTGAATGGTTAAAAGATTTTATTGATTTTCTACAAAAATTTAATGAGTATAAATATCTTTTAGATAGTGAGGAATATCCTATTTTACCAAATCAGAACGGCTGGTTTTATCCTAAATCACAATTATATCTTGATGATGGAACTATTGATACCGCATTAAAGGAAGCATTACGTCCTATCAATAGTGAATGGCTTGATGAATTGCTTGATACAAAAATATATTTGGAATTACCAAGTAATAGAGAACGTTCATTTGAAGATATTGCAACTGAAATAGATGTAACTTTTCGTAATTATCCAACAGCAGACAGAGAAACTCAGGAATTTAAAATTGCATTCAAGCATTTGTACGATTGGTTTCAGGAACAAGATGAAGAAAAATTAAAAACACATTTTGATTGGACATATAGAAATATGGCTGTTTTATATTTATCTACTGTTGGAGATAAAGAGCAGAAGAAAGATGTTTTAAGTATAGCAGCAAGCGGTAATTCGCATTTGTTTTCTAAAATTGCAAAGAATAAAACTAGCATAGAAACACTTGAGTATATTGCAAATAACCCAGAGAAAGTAGAAGAAATTATAAGTAGTGCAAGAAGTGGAACTAATGCAGTATCAAAAAAATTCGTATTAGATGAAAAATTAGAAGACATAAATAAAAAACTGAATAAAAATTTTAGTTCAATTGATGAGTTTGTGAATGACTATTTAGCAAAAAATAAAAAGATTGATTTCATGGATGAACCAATTGGCGACAGTAAGTTTGTTGATATGCAAGCTATAAAAGCATCAAATGAAAATGCAAGGCAAGCCATTTTTGATTATTTAAGAAAAATCGGTTATGATGTTGATGGTTGGACAAAAATGACCAATACAATAATTAGTGGGGTAAAAAAAGATGGTGTCGAAATTACAGTTATTACCAAAGGAGTAAATAATGGGTCAATTTATTTTAATGATAAGGAAAAAGAGATATTAAAAAACAAAAAAGGCTTTTCAGAACTTTGGGTGCAAAGTAATGATGTTGTTTTTGAAATAAATCTTGGTAAAATTATAGAAATGTGGGATACTAAAGTAATTAAAGCAAATATGTTTGATTTCAGATAATACATTAAAACATGAAAATCACAAAATTAATTGTAAATAACTTCAAGAGTTTTGGAACATTAGAATTTTCAAACGAAAATAACAAAAAACTCAACGATGTTAATATATTGGTAGGCGCAAACGCTTCCGGTAAATCAAACTTTATTCAAATATTTGAATTTCTCAAAGAGATAAAGAAAAGCGGTATTGAAAATACAGTTAAGAAAAAGTATAAAGGGATCAATAATATTAAAAATTTTAATACCAATAAAAAAAATATTGCTATTGAAATTGAATTGTCATCCTATGAAAAAACTTTCATTAGAAAACTTTCTGAAATTAATGATATTTATAGAGAACGAACAAAGATTGAATACAAAATCAATCTAATTCAACTGCCTGGAAATAAATTTGATATTCAGGAAAAAATAACATTCTATGAAAAGTATATTATAGTAAATATCCAAACTAAGGAGTTTGTTGATTTAAGTTCTCATCATATCTACGGTATAGAGAATAATTATGGGAAATTTAAACTATTTACGAATAACAACGATGTTAAAAAGTTTAATCTACAAGAAGATGAGGAAAGTTTTTTGGATTTAAGTTTACCTTTCCCTGTTACATTTATCGAAACATTGAACTCTCGTTACAAAGATAAATCAATTCTTGAATATGAAGGTGTATTTATTCCAGCAGATATTTTTGATTTTGGCATATTTGATTTTGAGCCTAAAAAATTAAAAGGAGCAAAAGATGACTTAAATACTTCCATACTTGATAAATCAGGCGAAGATTTAATTCCTGTGATTAAACAGATATTAAAAGACGATGAAAAATCTGAACAATTTTTAGCGGAAATTTCTTCAATGCTGGATTTTATAGAAAAAATAAACATTGAAGAGTTTGGAACAAAAATAGACTTACAGATTCAAGAAAAGTGTAACTCAATCTCAACAGAGAGTAGCTTATTATCAGACGGAACAATTACAATAATTGCAATTATCGTAGCTTTGTATTACCAAAATCATTCTGTGATTTTTATTGAAGAACCTGAACATGGAATACACCCATCGTTAATTGCGGACTTAATAGATATGATATACGATGTTGCAGTAAGTTTTGATAAACAAATAATTATTACAACTCATAGCCCTGAAATATTAAGAGTAAATGGGAAAGAAAGAATAAATAACTTACTTTTAATTGAAAAAAAGGATTGCTTTTCTCAAATTGAAAATCCAGGTGATGATAAGAATGAAATGGTTAAAGCGTTTCTCAAAAATGGTTTAGGAGTAAATACTTTATTTATTCAAAATTTATTAGGAAATTAAGATATGCGACTACACATTTTTACAGAAGGAATAGACGATACCAAATTTTTCAAAAATTTCATTGAAGCATGTCTAAAACAATATTCTAAATTCCAATACTTTGAGTATTCTGAAATGCCTGATATTGAAGTTGAAAATGCTATAAGAACAGCAAACGAACAAAATATTGACTATATTTTTGTTGCCGATTTTGATTTTCGAGATAAAAATCTCAAAAATATTGAAGATAAAATAAGCGAAATAAAATTCAAATGGTCTATTTTAGATGAAAAAAATATTTTTATAGTACTAAATGAAATAGAAAGTTGGTATTTAGCTGGTTATAGTGATAAGTTTTGTAGCGGAAAAACTCACTTAAATAAAGAAATTATGATAAAAACTTGCATTGATACCCAAGTGATAACTAAGGAATTCTTTAAACATGCATCAACAAAATCGCATAGAAATTTGATAAATTATTTGATTCGGAAAAAAAGCAATTTCGATTTTACAGAAGCTCGAAACAGAAATAAATCGTTCCAAAGATTTCATGACAAATATTGCAATACAAAATAACCATATCATGCTATGCGCTAATTTTAAAATTTGGCTTGCCGCAGGCGCAACACAAGCCAAAATATTTAAAACGCCGCCAGTAGCTTTCCGTTATCGTCAGTATGCCAACCCCAGCAGTATTCCACAAGTCGTCGAGCTGGCCAGGATCTTCAAACGGCATTGAGCCGGCGTAGTCATCTGGGCGGAAAACCGAATAACCAACGGGATACTCGAGAGCATCAACTCGTTGTTCCAAGCTGAAAAGGCCAAAGCCAGGGGATACAGGAAAACAGATCCCCTCAAGGCCGTCCTTTACCCACTCACTCTTGTGAAGAACCCTTTTTTTTCGTACCTTCATCTTGGCAAGACGGATGGATTCCGCGGGCTGGAACCTTTCGCAATCGGCTCGGAGTCCCCATCTTTTCTTCACCATCATCCACCAAAAACCGAGAAAAAATGGAACCCTTGACAGAAAAAAGCATGGAACGGACCTACGAGCCGATACACGGTGGCTTGTCGTTCGTCATTTGGCTGGTGCTCACGATCGGATCGCTGGCGGCCCTGGCGGCCAATTTCCCGCCGGGTGGATTGGGCTTCCTGCTGTCCATTTTCTGGCTGAAAGGCTTTCTTTCGCTGGAGCCCAACGTCCATGCCGTGGTGATTTTCCTGGGCAAGTACAAGGGAACGGTCAAGCGCAACGGCTTCTCGTGGATCAACCCCTTCTTCGGCAAGCGCAAGATCTCCGTCCGGGCCCGCAACTTCGACAGCGAGCCGATCAAGGTCAACGACAAGGTCGGCAACCCGATCATGATCGGCGCCGTGCTCGTCTGGCGCGTCCGCGACACCTTCCGGGCCATGTTCGAGGTGGACGACTACTCGCATTTCGTCCGCGTCCAGAACGAGTCGGCCCTGCGCGAACTGGCCGGGCATTATCCTTACGACGACTTCGAGGACCACGACGCCCAGATCACCCTGCGCTCCGGAACCGCCGAGGTCAACGACAAGCTCGAGGCTGGCCTGGCCGCCCGCCTTTCCATCGCCGGCATCGAGGTCATCGAGGCACGCATCAGCTACCTGGCCTACGCCTCCGAGATCGCCAGCGCCATGCTCCAGCGCCAGCAGGCCACCGCCGTGGTCGCCGCCCGGCAAAAAATCGTCGAAGGTGCCGTCGGTATGGTCGAGCTGGCTCTCAAAGACCTGAAAGCCAAGCAGATCGTCGATCTCAGCAACGACCAGAAGGCCCAGATGGTCAGCAACCTCATGGTCGTGCTCTGTTCCGAGCGCTCGGCCAACCCCATCGTCAACGCCGGGGTCTAGCGCCCTTGGCTTGATCCGCGTCAGGCCGCGGGCTGCCGCAGGACAGGTGGCCCGCCTGGCGCGGTTTTCGTAACTTTCGGGAGATACGGACGACGGCCCGCCACCCGCCGCGAAAACCACCTTCCCTCCCATGAAAAGTTACGCCTTCTTGGCCCTGCTCGGGGCCATGCTCACGACCTCCTGCGCTTCCGACGATTTCGACGAACAGGCCGCGCCGCCCCTGCTGCTCGATTCCGCCGGGCTGCTTTCGGCCGAGACCCGCGCCTGGTTCGACAGCCTCGACGTGCCCGCCGGCTACTGCCTCGTGGCCCGGACCACCCCCGACAGCCTAGCGCCCGCCCTGGCCGGGGTCGCCGCCGACGAGGCCCTGCTCCGAGACACCGCCGCCCTGGACCTCGACGAGTTCTTCCAGGCCAGGGCGATTTACCTCTACGTCAGCCAGTCGCCCCGGCTGGTGCAGGCCCGCACCGGCGAAGACCTCAAGATGCTCGCCCAGTGGAAGGGTGCCACCGCCGGCCCCGACTACCTCCGGGCCCAGAAGCTGGCCGACAGCCTCGGCCTCGACAGCGCCTTCCGCGCCCTGGCCACCCACCTGCTGCGCGCCGTGCCCGCCGCCAACGACCTCAGCGCCTGGGAGCGCGTCAACTTCAACCAGGCCATCCAGATCCTGGGCGACGAGCTGGCCGAGTTCTCGCTCCCCTCCGAGTCGTTTTACAGCAGCGCCCTGCTCAAGCCCGCTCTGGGCCTGCGCTGGTGGGAGTTCCGCACCTTCGGCACCTGGTGGATGACCTATGCCGCCATTGGCCTGCTCGTCTATCTGGCCAACTTGCTGTTGGACAAGCTCTTGGATTTCGCCTTCCAGGCCGTCGTCGATAGCCCTTTCTACCGATTGGGCAAGGCCGCGCTGCTCATGGTCGTCGGGCTTTTCCTGGCCTTGCCTGCCGTTACCAGCGCCGTTCTGCTTTCCGGGGCGCGGCTGGAGGACATGCTGGCACTGCGTTCGGCGGGCATTTCCCTGGCCGAGGCGATGGCCCTGCCCGCCAGCAGCTTCAACCAGCCCGCCGGCTGGGCCTTCGTCGTGGCCATGGGCGCCCTGCGCCTGTTCAAGGGCGTGGCCGAGAACCACAACCTCTACCTTTTCGCCCGACTGCCCAACGAAAACCAGCAGGCCGCCTACGAAAGGCTCCTGAAGGACAACCCCTTCGTGGCCCAGGTGCTCGCCCAAAGCGCCACCCGGGGCGACAATTTCGAGGAGATCCTCAGCGACGAAACTTTCCGCGAGGCGCCTTATTACCACGCCTACTGGGGCCAGTTCTACAAGGAGGCCTCCAAGGCGGGCCTCTGGATGGGCCTGGCCTGGGCCTTGCTGCCCGCCGCCGTGGTGCTCGCCGCCATTTTCCTCTGGCTCATGCCCGTGGCCGCCGGCTATTGGCACCACTGGCAGGCCTTCCGCACCTTCAATGCCCGGTTGCATGAGCCACAGCGCGTTCCCTACGACATCCTCTGGAAGTTCCCCTTGGCCATTGTGGCCATGCTGGCGCTCATGGGCCTGGCCCACCAGCACGGCGCCTATCTGCTGCACCTGCTCTTCCTGCCCTTCGCCCTCGGGCTTTGGCTGGCCTTCGGGCTCGAAACCCTGGGCCTCGCGCTGCCCACCGTCGCGCTCTGGGGCGTGGCCTCGCTGCCGCTCCTGGCCGTCATCGGCCTGCTCTGGCGCCAGAACGAGCGCTACGACGACGAGGGCTTCTTGCTGATCCTCAAGCTCTTCCCCCTGGCCAGTCTCGCCGCCATGATCCTGGCCGCCGCGCTCTTCTGGTTCTCGCTGGCCGCTCCGCTCCGCGGCCTGGCCCACCGGCTCATCCCCGCGCCAGGGGTGGAGCTCGCCCAGGAGGCGTCCGCCGATTTCCCTGCCGAGCGCTGGCTGCGCGTCGAGGCCCGGACGCTCAACCTCCGCGCCGACTCCACCACCCAGGCGCCCATCCTGGCCGCGCTCGCGCAGGGCGACAGCCTGCGGCTCGTGCGGCAAGGCCTGCGATGGCACCGCGTTGTTTACCAACAAGATACGGGCTTCGTGGCCGCGCGCTTCGTCCTCCTCCTCCCTGAAAACGACTCCCTGCCATGACGATGCTCGAGATGCTCTTCCTCGAATGCCCGGCCTGCGGCGCCCCGCATACCGACTTCAGCTTCCTGTCCTTCCACGTCTCGGGCGGCGAGCAGTGGTCCGATGGCGAGCAGTACGCACAAAGTCCCATGCCCAGCGACGCCGACAAGATCGGCCAATGCGCCCGCTGCGGCGAGCTTTTCTGGAAGGAAAACTGCCTGCGCGCGCCCGCGCACAGCTTGCGCGAGGCCCTCGATTCGCCCGGCGCGTTCTCGCCCGAGTTGCGGAGCCTGGCCCACCGCGTCGAGCAGGCCGAGCGCGCCGGAACCCTGATCCCGCGCTGCGAATGGCAGGGCCGCCCCGACGAGCACGAGGCCGAGTGGGACGAGCTGCAAATCCTCGACTGGCGCGGCCTGCTGGATGGTCGGATCCAAAACACGCCTTCGCAGGAGCTGCTCATCCGGCTGAACCTCTGGCGTGCCTACAACACCTTGAAAGGAAGGCCCTTGGGCGAAAGCCCCCTGCGCTGGGTGGCGCACCTGGCCAGCCGACCCGGCCACTACCTCCGGCACCTGGTCCGCCGCGACCGGCTCTGGAGCAAGCATCGCCCCGACTACCTCCGCAACCTCGACGAGCTCGACAAGCTGCTGGCCACCAGCGACATCGACTCAATTGACAGCCTGGCCCTGCGGATGCAAGCCGCCCGCGAGCGAGGCCGCTTCGCCCTGGCCCGCCAACTGCTCGCCCAACTCGCCCAGCAAGGCTGCCCCGAAAGCTACCTCCGCCCAGCCCGCCGCATGATCGCGCTCCGGCGTCGGGGCTGCTACCTCCTGCGCTGAACGGCGGCTTTCGCTGTTTTGCATTCGGTATGTTTTTGAGGAGATGCGCTTGCGAAAGGCGATTGCTATCGCAAAAGAATGTTTTGGAACAAAATTGATTCCCGGGGAAACCCGGCCCATCGCCTCATACCAAGTCGCTTTCAAACGTGATGGATCGCCTTGAAGCCTCGTCCAACCCCGAAGGGGTGTAATGATTGTGGAAAGCGAATCCACGCCAACCCGATTGGGGTAGCCTGCAACAATTCCATCCTTTCGGGATTCGCCCGGAATCTTCCAAATTTCGCAGGAGGCAGAAGATTTGTATTTATCACCCATGAAAACAACATGGTATAAATTTATCCTTGCTGAACGGGTGAAAAGACCTTATTTTTGGGTAAAACCTTAGTAGAAAATCAAATAGAGGTGTCAAATTAACCTTATTACCTTATTCAGACCCATGAATTTGTAAAGTAAAAAGGATGAAAATTGAGTTTTGACGAAGAATTGCTTAATCAGCAAAATCGATTTATCCACCAAATCCGTGTCATCAGCGTCCATTTCGACCCCAATTTTGCCCGACGCTGGCGATTGGTTTATTTTACCACCGAACGCAACTTTTCCTCAAATCATGCAATCGTAAATGGCTTGGTGGGCGGCGCGGAGGTAGGGCAGGATGGCCCAGTTGAACGCGCTGATTTGCAGTCGGTTCGAGATGAAGACGAAGACCGTCCGGCTGTCGGGGTCCACCCAGATGCAGGTGCCCGTGAACCCGGTGTGGCCGTAGGTTCGCTCGGAGGCAGAGCGGGCCATGAGGCTTTGGTCGGGGCCTTTCATGTCGAAGCCCAGGCCCCGCTCGATGCCCGGCTGCCGGCTGGTGAACAGCTCGAGGGTGGCCTGGCTGAGGTAGCGCCGGTTGCCGTAAACGCCGCCATTGAGCCACATCTGCGCCAGGATGCCCAGGTCGTGGGCCGTCGAAAAGAGGCCCGCGTTGCCCGCAAGGCCGCCGAACATGGCCGCCGTCGGGTCGTGGACATGGCCGTGCAGCACCTGGCCCCGCCAGATGCGCTCGTCTTCGGTCGCGGCTATCTGGCTGAGCTCGAAGTGGTTGAGCGGCTGGAAAGTGGTATGGCCCATGCCCAGCGGCTCGTAGAACTCGGCCTTGTTGAAGCGGTCGATGCTCATGCCGTTGAGGCTGTCGATGGCTTGTTGGAGCAGGAGCATGTTCATGTCGGCATACTGGGCCACCTTGCGGTAAAAGATCGGTATCTGCTTGACCTCGTTCCAGATGCTGTCGCGGTAGCTGGCCCGCAGGTAGAGGTTTCGCCCCATCGGCGCGGCGCCCGAGTCGGGTACGAAACTGAAGTAGCGGTGGAACCAGTTCGCGCTGTCGATCAGCGGGGCCAGCAGGCTGTCGCTCATTTCGGGGAAGCGCTCAAGCGAATCGGACAGCGCGGCGCTGGGGAAGCGGACGCCGAAGGGGCTGGTGCGCAGGCTGTCCATGAGCCGGTCGTAGCGGCTTTGCGTGATGCGGTACTGGTCCATCGGGTACCGGGCCCGGAAAAAGTAGTAGGGCAGGATGGGCAGTGTCGGGTTGACGCCGCTTTCGTGCCGGAGCAGCGACTGCATGTCGATTTTGAAGACATTGAGCTCGGGCGTGGGCCTGAAAATCATGGTATCAATGGCCACAAAACTCGTATCGCCGAGGTGGAAGGTGTCGGCCCGCTGGATCAAGGCACGGTACATGCTGGCCTTGGCCAGCGGAAGCGTGTCCACCCGCACCAGCGTGTCGGCCTTGATGCGGGTGTAGTCGATGCGGGTATCCTTGAAACACGATTCGAGCGTGGTCGAGAGGCTCATCTTTCCGAGGTCGATCATGCGCATGGCCGCGAGGGTCGCCGCCGCAATCTTGGTCACGGAGGCCAGGTCGAAGAGAGTGTTGCGCGAAACTGGGCTCGAATCGCGCAGTTTGGTAGTGCCGAAGGCCTTGTCGTACAGGACGATGCCATCCTTGGCGGCGAAGATCTGGATGCCCGCCGTGGCCCCGACGGCGACCGCTTGCTGGGCCAGGCTGTCGAGCAGGCGGGCCAGCCTGGGGTCGATTCCGGCATGGAGCAGCGGCGCGTCCCAGCGCAGGCGGGTCTGCGGCTTGGGCGCGCTGTTCGGCATTTGCCCAAGCATGGGAACGCCGCCGTAGAGCGCCTGCATCGCCCAGGCGCGCTCGTTGGCGCCACTGCCCCAAAGCTGCACCACGGGCGCGATGGCGCGCAAGGCAGGCAAGATGCTGTCATTCTGGAAGTTGACAATGGCGAGCGGCTTCTTCGCGGCTTCGCGGGCCAGCCAGTCGAGCAAGGCGGCCCAGCGCTCGGGCGCGAGCTGGAGCGGCTGCAACACCACGACCCGATGCTCGGCCGCGGGCAGGCTTGGCCAGTTGGGGGCCGTTGGGTCGATAAGCACCTGTCCATAAGGCACATAGGGAGCTAGTTTCTCGGCCAGGTTCCACTCCTGCGCCCCTACTTGGGCCAGCGTTCCCTGGCGCTTCCAGACCTCGGCGAAGGGCAGGTCGAGCGTGGTGTCAGGCAGCAGGCAGATGCTGGCCAGCTTGATCTGGTCGAAGAGCAGCGAGTCGGTGGCCGTGGGAAGCCAGGCCTGCGCCTCAATGCGGGCCGGTTCGCCCAGCCATGCCCTGGCCCAGGCCAGTTGGAAGGCTGTTTCCTGTGCCTGTTCCATCGGGAAATGCCCCCGCTCGGAGGCCCGCCGCAGACTGTCGGCGAATGCGGCGGGCGCCAGGTCGGAGGCCACGAGCGAAACACCGCGCAGACGTTCGTCCCAAGGCTGTTGGCTGTTTTCGAGGATGACAAGGCCCGTGAAGCCCAGTTCGGACCGAAGCCTTTCGGCCAGGCGCAGGCTGTCGCCTTGGTGGTGGACGCGTGGGTTTTCGCGCAGCCACACCGCGGCCAGCCCGGCGCGCGTCCAGGTTTCGAGCCCGACGGTGAGGCTGTCCCAGTCGGCGCCGGAGGCCACGGCCGCTTCCAGTTCGAGCAACACGCTCAGCCGCTTGGAGTTGTGCGCGGCTTCAAGCAGCTCGGCGGGGCTTTGGCCGCCTGGCGTCTGCCAAGCGATGGCCTGGACTTCGATGCCCAGGGCGCGGGCGCGGGCGGAGGCGAAGGCCCGCCACTCGTCGAGCCGCGCGCTGTCGCCCATCGCGCGCAGGTGCTGGGGCGTGGGCAGAAGGCTGTCCCATTCCAAGGCCGGGAAGCCCAGCGGGCTCAAAACAAAGCCAATGGGCGCGACGGCAAACGACTGCCCAAGCAGCTTCTCGCGCAGGGCGGCGTGGTCGGCCAGCCGGTTTTCGGCCAGCAGGTAGCCGCCCGCCAGTCCCGTCTCGGAGCCGGGCAAGGCCAGCCGGCAAAGCTCGGCCAGTTGCTCGAAAGGCAGTTCGGACGCCTGCCCGCGGGTCCAAGGAGCGGCCAGCTCGGCTTGGTAGGCCGTGGGCCATCCTGCCGGGTTACTTAGGCGCTTTCCGGCGGCCCAGCGCCAGACCAGCCCGCCAAGTAAGAGGAGCAAAACGACGGAAATGCTTATCAACCAAGTTTTTGCTCTTGAATTCTTGGCCGGATTTTCCACGCTTTCCATGAGGTTTTCGTTTAGGTTTGCCAGGGAAAGCTACGAAAATTTGGTATTGGCTAAGATTTTGGTTTGGTTCCTTGCGGGCAGCGTCCGCGTCCGCGCCTCGGATCTAGCCCAAGATACGCGTTGGCTCGCGCAAGCGCAAGGGGCTCGGACGGTTTCTAGCCAATGCCGCCGTTGTCCGGACTTTTCCCGCCTTCGACGGGCGGGGTGGACGACTTCCTACAAGTGCGGATGCCACTGCCAGGTCTGAACGTCCACCCTTATCGGCAAAATCAGCGCTTGACGGTTGCCCCATTCGACAGTGCGCCGATCTGGGTTAGCCCATTCAACTCATCCAAGCCATTTCTTTGTCCAACAATTGGGAATTGGTCACAACATCAATCATGCTTTTTCAAACGCAGGTTCAGGATGCTTCTAGGCTTCTTTTTTGGTCATCTGATCGGGTGATGTAGGGTTCTTTGCCTGCAAACACTATCGGAACTTTGATGATTTGTTCCAAGGGTATTTTGTGGGCCAATAATTCCTTATAGTATTTGTTTCGTTCCATTTGATGGATTGCATTATCTATTTCTTTGTCGATTCGTTTGTTGAATTTTTCGTTGTCTTCTGTCTCTTTTTGTTTCTCAATGCTCTTAATTTCTATCACCACGCCATTTTTTGTTCTATCATGTGGAATTAGTGTTATGTCATATCTGCCGTTGCCACTTTCCCTGTTTGATTTGATTGCATAATCATAGCTCAAAACCGCAAGCAAACCAAGGGTATAGACATGATAGAATTGTTCTTCCGGTATTATGACATTCTTATTTTTGTCTTTTGTTGGTGCAATGTCAAAATAGCTTAAAGTATCACTGATTATTTCTTTAAACCCTCGTTCAAATTCCTTTATTCGATTGTTGATTAGGTGTTTTGAAGTTATGAGCAACAAGTCCTGATTGAAATTAAAAGCCTGCTTTATCCAGTCTAGTATTATATCGGTGAAAACATATTTCAGTTCATTGTTAGGGATTTTTAATTCGTATTGATTCCTATCTGTTCTATTTGCATAGGTTAAAAAACCATTGTGAAAAAGCAATGTCCACAACAATTCTGTATTGTGCTCAAAATCTGAAAAAACAAAATTCTCCCTTATTGTTTTAAAAATTGTCTTTCCAGAAATAAGATCCTGTATTTTATCTTTTATATCTGGTTCTGTAATGCGTTCTTTGATCAAACTGTCGTCACTTGAATTTACCCAGTAGGTTCTGAATCCGTCTTTGTGATTTGCAATGTAATTTACTATCGACCAAGGATTGTATATCTTTTCAATTTCTCCGAACCTATAGCCGTTGTACCATTTTTCAATGTCGTTTTTGTGGTTTGAAAGTTCAAAATAGTTCAATATTTCTTCTGTTTCTGTTTGGGTAAAACCAAATTTGTCCGAAAAATAGTTTGATGTTATCCCATAGACTGTAAAATTGTTCCAATCTGAAAAGATGCTTTCCCTAGCCACTCTCATGACTCCGGTTATCAATCCTTTTCTTAGATTTGTCTCGTTTCCTTTGTATGCTTTCCCAAGGAAAGTTTGCATAAATGAAATTACTTTCTCATAATAAGATGTTTGCCCTTTTGAACTTTTTATTGGTTTTGGCGTGTTTTTGAAGGCGTTGATGATGGGGGTATCGTACTCGTCAACCAGAATTATTACCTTGTTTTTAAAATGTTTCCGTAGGAAAATGCTTAAATTCATCAAGCTGAATTTATACTGAACATCAGATGCGGTGCGGGAAAGTATCTTTTCAAATTTCATTTTCTCGGTACTTTTTAACTCGTCTGAAGTTGCCAAGAAATCAAATTTTTCATAAAGATCAAATATTAATTCTTTAAAGTTTTCCTTACAGTCATCCCAATTGTTTTCTTTGACATCCTTGAAAGAAATACTGATAACCGGATATTTATTTTGGTGTTCCTCGCAAAATTCTTTGTTCTCTGATATTTCAAGTCCAGAAAATAATTTTTCGCTATTGGCTTTCTGTTTGTCAAAAAAATACTCAATCATTGAAAGATTCAATGTTTTTCCAAAACGTTTGGGCCTTGGCATGAGTGAAATGTAGGATCCATGTGTAAAAAAATCGAAAATCAATGCGGTTTTATCGACAAAATAGCAATTGTTTTCAATGATGCTTTTAAAGTCTGATATTCCTGTTTCTAATGTTTTTTTGGTTTCCATTTTCTGTCTCTTTTGCTTGGTTCGTTACGCGAATTTAAGACATTCTTGCTTGACCGATTGCTTGGTTTGTGGTTGTTTCGAGTTGCGCATCGGGTTCTAACTTCTCGCAACTTCAATTTATGCTCGAAGGTACAATTTTGGAATTGCGAATCTGATGAGCAGCTCATCAAGCCATGCCAATCCGCCAGGCGTTTCGCCTTTGCAGTTTTGGCTGGCCTTCGGGCCATGCCTTTCAGGGGGAGGGATGTTTTGCCAGCTCATCCTTGGGTGGGTTTTGATTTCCCCAAGATACGCGTTGTATCGCGCAAGCGCAAGGGGCTAGGACGGTTTCTAGCCCATCCGCCTTTGTCGGGTGGGGGGGCTGCGGCTGGTCCAGGCCTGTCCGCCCAATGCGTGTCGTGCTTTTCCACAAAAATGCCCCGAGAGCTAAGCCCTTTCGCCAACGGGCTGGGGGAGCACGAAATTCGTCGCTTGCCCAACCGAGGACAAGCGATATGAGGGCAGTGCTGGCGAAAAGACTTCGCCCGGAGCGGGCTTGACGCGCTGACGCTCAGAACGAAGGCCCGACTTCCTGCACGCGGGCGACCTTGGCGAACTGGAGCCAGAACTCGGGGTAGGATTTGCTGACGACTTCGGCCTGCTCGATGGCGAAGGGCTTCTCGCGGGTGAAGACCAGGGGCGCGAAGGCCATGGCCATGCGGTGGTCGTGGTAGGTCTTGACGCGGGGGCGTGGCGCCGGCTCGGTGGTCTGCCCATCCCAGACAAGGGCGTGGTCGCCTTCGGCGCGGGTGAGGAATCCGAACTTGGCGAGCTCGGTGGCCAGGGCGTGGATGCGGTCGGTCTCCTTGATGCGGAGGCTTTCGAGGCCGGTCAGGCGGAAGGGCACGCCCTTGGCGCAGAGCAGCACGGCGAGCGTCTGGGCGATGTCGGGGGTGTGGGTCATGTCGGCCTGGAAGTGCTCGGGGCGGGCGGCGGAGTTTTCGAGCCAGAGGCCGCCGTTGTCGAAGCGGGCGTTGACGCCGAGGGGGCGGGCCAGTTCGAGCATGGCGGCGTCACCTTGCTGGCTGTCGCGCCGCAGCCCGGCCAGGAAGAAGGTGTGGCCCAGGGGGGCGAGCGCGGCGGTGGCGAACCAGTACGAGGCGGCGCTCCAGTCGGCCTCGACTTGGGCCGTGCCGCCGTGGTAGGGGCCGGGCCAGACTTGCAGGGTTGGGCCTTCCCAGGTCCACCGGGCGCCGCGTTCGGCCATGGCCTCCAGGGTCATTTCGAGGTAGGGCCGCGAGGCGATGGGGCCTTCGAGCGTGAGGGTCAGGCCGTCGCGGAAGGTCGGGGCGACCATGAGCAGGGCCGAGACGAACTGGCTGCTGACGTTGGCGGCCAGGCTGGCGTGTCCGCCGTCGAGGGGCGCGCCGCGCAGTCGCAGGGGCGGGAATCCTTCCTGGCCCAGGTAGTCAATTTGGGCGCCGAGGCTTCGCAAGGCGTTGACCAGCAGGCCGATGGGGCGCTGCTTCATGCGTTCGGATCCGGTGAGGGTCCAGGTGCCGGGGCGGGTGGCCAGCAGGGCGGTCAGGAAGCGCATGGCGGTTCCGGCGTGGCCAATGTCGAAGGTGGCCTCGGTGGCGGGGGTGGCCAGGGTTTCCAGGGCCTTGGCCATGGCGTCCGAGTCGTCGCAGGAGGCGGCGCCTTGGAGCTCCAGGGGCTGCTGGGCCAGGGCGCCGAGCATGAGCAGGCGGTTGGTGATGCTCTTGGAGCCGGGCAGGCGGGGGCTGGTGGCTTTGGGCAGGGGCTTCTGGCTCAGGAGCAGGTCCATTGGGGTGAAGGTTTTGGGGCTCAGGCGTTGGCCTCGCTGGCCATGGCCTGGTACATTTGGAAGGCTTCGACCAGTTGGGGCATTGTGCAGTGCTGGTCAATGGCCACCTCGCCAATCTCTTCCAACAGGGTGAAGTTGATCTGCTGGTGGCTGTTTTTCTTGTCGTGGGTCATGAGCTCGAGCAGTTGGTCGAGGTCTTCTTGTTGGAAGAACGTGAATCCGAAGGTCTTCAGGAGCTTTTGGATGACCTGCTCCATCTCGGCCTTGGGCATGAACTTCTTGCGGTGCGAGAGGATGAGCTCCAGCACCATGCCCTCGGCGATGGCCCTGCCGTGCAGCATGGGCTGGCCGCGCAGGTGGCTGAGGGTCTCGATGGCGTGGCCGAAGGTGTGCCCGAAGTTGAGGGCCTTGCGGATGCCTTTCTCGGTGGGGTCCTGGGTCACGTAGTCGTTCTTGATGAAGACGGACTTGCTGATGTGCTTCTGGAGCAGGTTCCAGTTCTTGCCCAGCACGTCGAACTTGTTGAGCTGCTGCCAGTGTTCCTTGCCGAAGATGAGGGCGTGCTTGAGCATCTCGGCGAAGCCGGAGAGCAGGTTCTCGTCGTCGAGGGTGCGCAGGAACACCATGTCCACGACCACGGCCAGGGGCGACTGGAACAGCCCGATCTCGTTCTTGAAGTTCTGGAAGTTGACGGCGAGCTTGCCGCCGACCGAGGCATCGACCTGGGCCAGCAGGGTGGTGGGCACGTTGATGAACGGGATGCCCCGCTTGAAGACTCCTGCGGCGAAGCCACCCAGGTCGCAGACCATGCCGCCGCCGACGTTGATCAGCAGCGACTTGCGCGTGGCGCCGTTGTGGGTCAGGAAGGCCCAGATCTTCTCACAGGACTCGATGCTCTTGTTGGCCTCGCCCGCCTCCACCTCCACGACCTTGGCCTGCTGCCCGCCGAAGCTCAACTCGCCCAGCAAGGGCAGGCACTGCGCCCGGGTGTTGCTGTCCACCAGCACGAACACGCCATCCAACTGCGGATGCTCTTCCTGTATCACTTTCGACAAGGCCGAGGGCGTGTCGGAGCTGAAGATAATTTTGGAGTTCAACGAGCGGATTTGCATATTTTCATTTATCTTTGAAAGAAGGCAGGAGGGCCAGGACAATCGTTAGCGCCGCCACGAAGATAAGCAAGCTGGCGTAACTTGGCCCACTTCGAAAAAGGTTTTTGGCAAGCCGGTGCCCGATAGCCTAAAGTCTTTTGCCTTCCTGGCTGGCCAACAATTTGCCCGACAATCATTTACACCACACAAGCCCCTTCGCGAAAATGCTTTCGTTCGACAACACCCAGGTCGCCTTCCAGTACAAGACCGACCACGACTTGAACCGAGCCTACCTCTTGTTCAAGACCATCGCCAACAACGGCCTGGTCAAGACCGGCAACGCGCTGGTCAACATGGCCTTGAAAGTGCATTTTCCCATCGGTTGGGCCGTCAAGCCTACCATTTACAGCCACTTCGTCGGCGGCGAGACCAAGCAGGAGTGCCTGCCTGTCATCGAGACCCTCGGCCGCTACGGCGTCAAGGCCATCCTCGACTTCTCGGTCGAGGGCACCGAGTCCGAGCAGGACATCAACGCCGCCCTCGAGGAGACCCTGTCGGCCATTGCCTTCGCCAAGGACCGCTCCGGCCTGCCCTTCGCCGTCTTCAAGCCCACGGCCTTCACCAACGAGCGCGTCCTGCGCAAGCTCAACTACGGACAGGCCCTGAGCACCCGCGAAAAGGCCGAGGCCGAGGCCTTCCGCCACCGCGTCGAGGCCCTCTGCGCCGCCGCCGCCAAGGCGGACCTGCCCATCCTGGTCGATGCCGAAGACTACTGCTTCCAAAGGGCAATCGACGAGCTGGTCGAGGACATGATGGCCAAGTTCAACCGCGAGAAGCCCATCGTCTTCAACACCTTGCAGATGTACCGGCACGACAGGCTCGACTACCTCAAGGCCCTGCACGACAAGGCCTTGCGCGAGAATTTCTTCCTGGGCATCAAGTTCGTCCGCGGCGCCTACATGGAGAAGGAGCGCGCCCGGGCCAAGGAAGGCGGATACCCCTCGCCCATACAGCCCGACAAGGCCAGCACCGACCGCGACTACAACCTCGGCCTGATGTTTACCCTCGAGCACATCGACCGCATCTCGACCTTCTGCGGCACCCACAACGAAGATTCCTGCCACCTCCTGGCCCGCGAAATCGAGCGCAAGGGGCTGCGGAAGGACGACCCGCGCATCTGGTTCTCACAGCTTTACGGCATGAGCGACCACATCAGCTTCAACCTGGCCAACGAGGGCTACAACGTGGCCAAGTACCTGCCCTACGGCCCCGTCAAGCACGTCATGCCCTACCTGCTCCGCCGCGCCCAAGAGAACACCGCCACGGCCGGCCAAAGCAGCCGCGAGCTAAGGCTCATCACCAAGGAAAAGCAGCGCCGCCGCATCGGGCAATGAAAATGCCGTAGGGCCGGGCCTTCGAAAACTTCCTCCAAAAAACGAAAAAAATCCTCGCGATGCTTGTTGAAAACCGCCTGGCCATTGCCAAGATCCGCCTGGCCTACCTGCTCTGCACCGTCCTTCCTGTCGTCCTGGTCATATTTTCCCTTTTCGAGGGCGGGGGCTGGGCGCAAAACGTCCTGGGGCTTTGGATCGCGGGGGCCCTGCTGCTGGTCTATGGGCTGATGAACTACTTGGGCCTGCGCTTCATCTACTACTCCGACGAGGAAAAAGGCAAGAAGAAGGACTTCCTCGTCTTCCGGCATTACAACATCCACCCCTTCCTGCGCAAGTACATGGCCTTCGAGATTCCCAAGAAAGCCCTGGTCGGCTTCCAGATCCACAAGAGCTTCGGCGGCTTCAAGCGGAGCATCACCTTCCGCCAACTCACCCGCGACGGCAGCGTGTTCGACTATCCGCCCGTGAGCATCTCCGCCCTGCCCCAGGCCAAGGTCAACCAGTTGGCCCACGCCCTGGCCGAGCAGGTCAAGGACAACCAGAAGGGCCGCACGCAGGGCCAATGAGCCTTTCCGCCAGCATCCTTCCGCATCGGTGGCAAGGCCTCTGGCCACAAAAACAGGAAAGCCCGCCAAGCGCGTAGCTCGGCGGGCTTTCTTTTGTGCGGATGCCCAGGATCAGGCCCCAAGCGTGGCCACCATGACGGCCTTGATGGTGTGCAGGCGGTTCTCGGCCTGGTCGAAGACCACGGAGGCTTCCGACTCGAAGACCTCCTCGGTAACTTCCATGCCGTCGAGGCCGAACTTCTGGAAGATCTCCTCGCCGACCTTGGTCTCGCGGTTGTGGAAGGCGGGCAGGCAGTGCAGGAACTTCACCCGCGGGTTGCCCGTGGCCTCCAGCGCGGCGCGGTTGACCTGGTAGGGCTTGAGCAGGCGGATGCGCTCCTCCCAGACCGAGTCCGGCTCGCCCATCGAGACCCATACGTCGGTGTAGATGAAGTCGGCTCTGGCCAGGGCTTTCTGGGGGTCGTCGGTGATCATCATGCGGGCTCCGGTCTGCTCGGCGATGGTCTTGCATTGCGCCACCAGCTCGGCGGCGGGCTGCACGCTGGCGGGGCCGCAGAGGCGGATGTCCATGCCCATCTTGACGCCGCCGACCAGCAGCGAATTGGCCATGTTGTTGCGGCAGTCGCCCATGTAAACCAGGCACTGTTGGCGCAGGGGCTTGTCGTTGTGCTCCATCATGGTCAGGAAGTCCGCCAGGATCTGCGTCGGGTGGAACTCGTCGGTCAGGCCGTTCCAGACCGGCACTCCGGCGTACTGGCCCAGCTCCTCGACGATGGACTGGCCGAAGCCGCGGTACTCGATGCCGTCGTACATGCGCCCGAGCACGCGGGCAGTGTCCTTCATGGATTCCTTCTGCCCGATCTGGCTGCCCGAGGGGCCCAGGTAGGTTACCTGCGCGCCCTGGTCGAACGCGGCCACCTCGAAGGCGCAGCGCGTGCGGGTCGAGGTCTTCTCGAAGATCAGGGCGATGTTCTTGCCCTTGAGCCGAGGCTGCTCGGTGCCTGCGTACTTGGCCTTCTTGAGTTCGGCCGAGAGCTCCAGCAGGAAGGAAATCTCCTTGGGAGTGAAATCCAGAAGTTTCAGGAAGTTGCGGTTGCGAAGATTGTAAGCCATTGGTATGTTGGTAGTTATGAGTTTTTCCGGCGGTGGGTCAGGGCCATTTCGGGCTCCTCGTACTCTTGGGTGATGCGGCTGCCGAAGCTGCGGTCTTCGAGCTTGGTGGCCTCGGTTACGACGCTCTTCTGGCCGCCGTTCTCGACGAAGCGGATGCAGGCCTCGATCTTGGGCGACATGCTGCCCTCGCCGAACTGCCCTTGGGCCAGGTAGCGCCGGGCGTCGGCCACGTTCAGGAACTCGGCCACCCGCTGCTCGGGCTTGCCGAAGTCCAGGAAGATGTAGGGCACGTCGGTCAGGATGTAGAACTCGTCGGCCCCGATCTGCGTGGCCAGTTGCGAGAGGGCGAAGTCCTTGTCGATGACGGCCTCCACCGAGTGGATGTAGCCGTCCTCGGACTGATAGACCGGCACTCCGCCTCCGCCGGCGGCGATGACGATCTTGCCCAGCCGGGCCAATTCCTTGACAGCGTGGGTGTTGAAGATGCTTTTCGGCTCGGGCGAGGCCACAACGCGGCGCCAGCCGCCTTCTTGCTTGGGGCTGGTCTTGAACACCCATCCTTTGCTCTTGCTGAGCTTCTCAGCCTCCTCCTGGCTGTAGATCTTGCCCACGCGCTTGGTCGGGTTCTGGAAGGCCGGGTCGTCCTTGTCCACGATGACCTGCGTTACCATCGTGATGACTTCCTTCTCGATGCCGTGCTTGTGCATCATGTTGCGGAGCGAGCGCTCCAGCATGTAGCCGATCCCGCCTTGCGAGTCGGCCACGCAGACATCCAGCGGCATGGCCGGGATGCCGTACATCTCGCTGCCAGCGTCGTTGCGCATGAGGATGTTGCCGACTTGCGGGCCGTTGCCGTGCCCGATGACCAGGTCATATCCGTCCTTGATCAGATAGACCAGGTTCTCGAGGGTGTCCAGGGTGTTCTGGACCTGCTCCTCGAAGGTGCCCTTCTGGTTGCCCCGGAGCAAGGCGTTGCCGCCCAGGGCTACCACTGCCAATTTCTTTTCCATCAATGGGTTAAGGTTTTCGATTTTCTTGCTGCTGTTCGTGCGGGCGCCGCCGCTTGGCGGACGCCTCGCGAAGCTAAATTTTTTCCGACAACCCAAAAACCGTCCATCGGAAGCCGCTTCGCCCAGCCGCGCCGGTGCCTCCTCGGCACGCAGGCCGCTTCAGGCTTTGGGCCGCCCGTGCTCGATGGCGTTCTTGAGCAGGCGCTGGAAGACGATGCCGTGGAAAGGCTTGACGGACCACCAGTAGAGCTTGCCCAGGATTCCCTTGGGGCGGTAGGTGGCCGTCAGGACCAGGCACTTGCGCTTGTCTTCCTCGCGGATGCGCAGTTCGAGCCAGGCCTCGCCGGGCAGGCGCATCTCCGAGTAGAGCAGCAGTCGGCGCTGCCCGCGGTCGGCCAGCAGCACCCGCCAGAAGTCCAGCGCGTCGCCCGGCTGGAGGTCGATCGGGTCGCGGCGGCCCCGCGCCAGGCCCACGCCGCCCACCAGCTTGTCGAGCACGCCCCGGAACCGCCAGAGCGAGTTGCCCCCGTACCAGCCCCGCGTCCCGCCAATGGCCCAGACGTTGTCGAGCACCTGCTCGGTGTCGCGCTCGAACACCCGGCTGCGCTCGTCCACCATGCACCCGTAGCTCGGCACGTGGATGTACTTGGCCAGCTTGGCCTTGTCGGTGCTCGAGGCCAGCGCGTCCTTCCAGGTCGAAAGCACCATGTTCTGCTCGATCTTGTCGAAGGCCATGCGCACGGCCGTCTCGTAGCCGAAGAGCTCCTGCGGGATGATGTCCCGGATCTCGTTCTCGTGGCAGACCACTTCCGAGCGCATGCTCTCCACCAGGTGGATGGCCAACTGGTAGTTGGTCGAGGTTACGAAGTAGAGCCAGAACGAGGACAGCCGGGGCGAGAAGAAGGGCGTGGCCCAGATGTAGCGCTTGTAGCCCCGCGCCTTGGCGTAGCCCAGCAGCATCTCCTTGTAGCTCAGCACCTCCGGCCCGCCAATGTCGAACACCCGGCCTAGGGTCCGCGGGTTGAGCAGGCAGTGCGACAGGTAGTGGATGACGTTGCGGATGGCGATCGGTTGCGAGAGCGTGTTCACCCAGCGCGGCGTCACCATCACCGGAAGGGTCTCCACCAGGTCGCGGATGATCTCGAACGAGGCGCTGCCTGAGCCGACGATGATGCCCGAGCGCAGAATCGTTACCGGCGTGCGCCCCTGCTGCAACAGCTCCTCGACCTGGTAGCGCGAACGCAGGTGCTGCGAGACCTCCCCTTCGCCCTTGATGGCGCTCAAGTAGATGATTTGCTGGCAGTTGGCCTTCTCGCAATAGGCCGCGAAGTTCATGGCCACCGCCGCCTCGATCAGGTCGAAGTCCTTCGATTTCGAGGTCATGGAGTGGATCAGGTAGAAGGCCGCGTCCACCTGCGCGGGCAGTCGCTCCAGGTGCCGCTTGTTGGCGAAGTCGATCTCCACCACGTCCACCTGCTGCTCCATGTCGCTGGGCACCGCGAAGCGCTTGCGGTCGCGCACGCAGCAATGGACGTGGTGCCCCAACTCCACCAAGACGGGCAAAAGGCGCTTGCCGATGTATCCCGTGGCCCCCGAAAGCAAAATGTTCATGCGTGCCAAGTTTTTTGTTGCTCAAAATTAGCATACTCCCCCAGAAAACAAGCGCCCCGCGCCCCGTCGCCCCAAAAAAAACAAGGCCGCCCGCCCAATGGGCGGACAGCCTTGCCGATCGTGCGATGCGCCGCTCGCGCGAGGCTCAGCCTTCGTACTTCGCGGAAACCTTGCTCCAGTCCACCACGTTCCAGAAGGCCTGGATGTAGTCGGGGCGGCGGTTCTGGTAGTTCAGGTAGTAGGCGTGCTCCCACACGTCGAGGCCCAGGATGGGCGTGCCGCCGCACGAGTCAACGTCCATCAGCGGGTTGTCCTGGTTGGGCGTGGAGCAGACCGAGACGCTGCCGTCCGCGTTCTTGCACAGCCAGGCCCAGCCCGAGCCGAAGCGGGTGGCCGCCGCCTGCGCGAAGGCCTCCTGGAACTTCTCGAACGAGCCGAAGGCGGCCTCGATGGCCGCGGCCAGCTTGCCGCTGGGCTTGCCGCCCGCGTTGGGGCCCATGATTTCCCAGAACAGGCAGTGGTTGTAGTATCCGCCGCCGTTGTTGCGCACCGCGGGCGAATGCTTGGACACGCCCGCCAGGATTTCCTCGATGCTCATGCCGTCCAGCGCCGTGCCTTTGATGGCCGCGTTCAGGTTGTTGGTGTAGCCGGCGTGGTGTTTGCCGTGGTGGATTTCCATCGTGCGCGCGTCGATGTGGGGCTCGAGGGCGTCTTTCGCGTAGGGCAGTTCGGGCAATTCAAAAGCCATTTCTCATTTTTTTTAGGTTGGACTTCTTTTCTTTTTGACTGACCCCGCGAATATCGCTAAAAATCGCGTCCTCCCAAAGCCCTCCGAAGCAAAAAGGACAAACGGGTCCGCTTTTGGCGGCGGGGGCGTTTTTTCTTCCCGATGCCCTTTCAGCGCCCGCCCTTCAGCCCCAGCTTGTACTTGTAGAGGAAAGCGAAGGAGAACATCCGTCTGCCGCCATAGTTCGTGATCTTGATGATGCCGTTGACCTTCAGCAGCTCTTTCAGCGCGTCGTTGCTCACGCTTTCGAATGGGTTATTTTGCTTCTGGTAGTATTCCTGCGCCGCGTTTAGCATTTCGTCGAACTGGCCCTCCTTGAACTCGAACCGTTGGAACTTCGGCGTCTTGTCGATGAAGGCGAAGACGCGGCGGAGGTCGCCGTTGCCTTCTTCGCTGGCCAGGTCGTTGAAATGCCGCTCCACCGCATCGGTGCGAACTTTGCTATCCATGTAGAAGTGATGGTGCAGGATGGGCTTCTCTCGCAATTTCAAACGCCCTTCAACCACTTCTGATTTCCACTTTTTGATGGCCGCCTCGATCATGTCCAAGAAAGGTCGGAGGCTGATGGTGCCATCCGAGTTCATCAGGTTGCGGTAGAACCAGTCATAAGGCTCACCATAACGGGCCGCCTGTGCTTCTTTGCCAAAGAAGGTCAGGCTCAGTTTTCGCAAGAAACTGTCTTCTAGCGGAAGCTGGTTTTCATCTTTGCTGGTTTTTCGGAGCGATGCAATCACACTTTCGTCGTGATCGCCAAAGCTTTCCATCAGTTTGAAAAAATTCTCCTTGGAATGGGAAAATACCAGTTTGAAGAAGAACGCAAAAATCTCTTCTTTCGACCATTCCAGGTCGATGGCATTGTTGGCCATGTCTTGGATGTTGGTAATACCCGAAACCTTGTTGAAGAGGTCTCTTCGGATGAAAAGCTTTGAGAAGATGTTGGTGTAAGAGGTATGTTTCCAGAAATTGAGCAAAGGCGCGATTTGCGTCGCCCATTTTGGGGGAATCACCATTTCATCCAAGTTGTCGAAAATTAGCATCAAGTCCTGGTTTTTGGTCCGCAAGGCAGCGTCCAGCCGACGCATCTCGGCCTCGATGGATTGCATCGCTTGCCCATCTTGGGCTTTGTGCGCCAGCCAATTGGCGCTCGTTTCCTCGTCGTATATCGGTTCAGGTTTTTCGGCCGGCACGAAACCGATTCTCTGCTTCAGCGAAGCCCAGTCGATTTGTGCCCAAGTGAAAACCAGCCAGAAGTTGCGGTAGAACGCGTTGGCCTGGCCATCGGCGATGAGCGGAAGTTTTTCAGTTCTCAGGAGCTTGCTCTCCTTCTTGTCAACGATGGGTTGGAAAAAGATTTTCGTATAGACCCGGTTCGATTTTTTCTTTAGGCTATCGACGATTTTTTCATGTTTTAGCGATTGGAAGATGTACGATTTACCCGTCCCCTTGCTTCCCAATACCAGGAATTTGCTTTCGTTGAACAAATCCATCATGCAAGGGCGGAAAAAATGTCGTTTGTTCTTGAATTCGGCCAAGATGTCAATGTTTTCGGCATAAAGGTTCGGCATCTGCTCCGCGAGTTTTTCGAGGATGGATTTTTGAAGCTCGAGGCGCTCATTGTTCTTGGGGGCCTTTTGGGGCTGCTTTTCCTGTTTGCTTTGCGTATCGAGTTCCTCTTTCTGTTCTTTCGCTGGAGCCAGTTGACCCGCGAGGTTTCCGATTCGCTCGAAAATCTCTATGTAGTTGTGTATTAGGCCTTTGTAAGCGATGGTTTTTTGAAAGTATTCCACCGTTTCATATGGTGTTCCGAGCGAGGCCAAGGTCTCGTTGCGGCCAAAGTGGAAGGTTTCAAGGTTCATTGGACCAGGACTTTGCGAGGGGTCTTCCGAGGGCGCATCCAGCTCGTTGGCCAGTCGGTCCACCATTTGCCGGAACAGCTCGGCATCACCAGGGTTCGAGAAGGAGTTGACCAGCATTCCCGTGAAATTGCGCTGCCTTCGGGCAATCATCTCGATGAACTGCCGCATCCCGGCCTGGTGCTGTACCGTAATGCCGAAGAACCCGACCATCAGGTTCGCGAAGCGAGAAGCCACAAGGCCAAAAACATCGTTGAATCCAGTCCGGCTGTCGATGAAGATCAGCGTTGGTTCCTTTTCCTCGTGGATCTTGCGCAGCACATTCTCAAAAACACGGCGGATGTACTCTCGGCTGCTGAAGTCAAGCCGCGAAAGCCCTTCCAGGTAGTCGTCTATCGGTCTGCGGCCGGATCCTTCGCGGCGCTCGTCGTCGAGGTTGCCCGCGGGCATGATCCAAAGCTCGCCTTTGCCCGAAAAGGCCTTCGAGGCTTGCCAAAGGTACCGCGAGATGTCCTCCTCGGGGTTCAACTCCTGGTTGAAGACATACTCCACGAAACCATCGTGATGCTTAGGCGCTTGGGGATATTCCAGAAAGAAGTTTTCGAAGCCCGGTGCCTCGAAGTCGCAGTCGATGATGACCACGCGGTGGTCTTCGTGGTAGGCCAGGTGCGCCGCCGTGGCGGCCAGGAAAGTGGAACGGCCCATGCCGCCCTTGTAGCTGTAAAAAGCCACGACGGGGCAGGGCAGGGGATTCGGGTTTTCAGCTTCATCGAGCGGGAGCGCGGCTGTTGCGGGAGCGTTGTTTCGCCGAGTGGTTCTTGTGTTTTCAGGAGCATCGAGCAGGTGGTTCAGCCTGGGGCGGCTGAACGACAAGTTCGCCTTGCCGGATTGGTTGAAAAGGTGCTGGTAAAAGCTGTCTGTGTCGATTTCGTCCTGCGTTACGATGTTCAAATACGCGTTGGGGTATTCGGCGAACGAAGACTCCAAGCTGGGCAGTTCATCCCGCTTGCCATTGGCCAAGGCAAAGGCTTCAATGTCCCGATTGGAACGCAAAATTATCCTGTAATCTTCTAGGATGCCTTCTTGGCAAGCATCCCCCAGTCTTTTGTTCAGCGATTCAAAGTTATCCAGCAGCTTGATCATGGTGGCGGCTTTGTTGTTTTGATTGTGAAATCCTGGCCTCAAGCCATTCGTTGCAAACGGTCGTTGAGGATCTTGACCTCTTCGAGGTAATCTTTTACCAGATCAAAATCAATAGGCATCCCAAATTCATATCGAATGTTGGAAAGTTCATTTTTACAATAGTTGAACAAACTTTTGATTTTGGTGTTAGGATGTTGCCTTGAGCCAAAAAAAGGAATGTCTGCTGGGAAGCTAAGGCCTCTTTGTTCAATCTTGTTTCGCAATTTTTGCAAGTCATGGGTCTGCCAGTTCTGTCTCTCGGGGTGATTGTTGATTTCTTGATTTCGATCGATGCCCATTTTGAGTAACAACAAATACTTCAACTGGCATTCCATGACATAACCGCTCAGATAGACAACATTCTGGAGCAGCGATTCATGGCTGCTCTGGCAATCGTCACTTTGGTTGGACTTTAGCAGACATTTGCAGGTGTTCAGATGCCTTTCCGCGGCTTTGCGGTAGTCTTCGTAGGTCATTGTCGAAAAACTTTGGAAGATTGGATTCGAAGATAGGAAAAATCCGGACAACTGCTTGACCCGTTTTCTCGGTTTGGCTTCGCTCTTCGGGCTGGGCCATGATTTTCTTTGCCGAAAGTATCCCCCAAAAAAATCCCCCCGAGGCAGCGTCCCGGAGGCCAGAGGCTTGCAGGAAGTTGCTTTTTGGGGGATGGGTTCGTCCGCGCTTGGCCTCAGGGGTGCCCGGCGTCCTTCTTGCGGCAGGCCGGGAGCTTCTCGTAGGCCAGCGGGTTCGCGGGCAAGTATGTCAGAATTTGCCTTGCCATTGCCATAAAACGCGCAGTAATCGATTCCTCGGGCTTTGTCTTTTCCGTTCGAGGACAAAATAGGCCAGAAAATTGCCGCCTTGCTTTGCTTTTCCTATCTTCGCAAAGCTTTGCCCTTCGCATGAACATCACGCTGATCAACAAATCTGATTCCCGAGGAGGGGCGGCTGTGGCCTGCGAAAGGCTCAACCGCGCCTTGCTGCACGTGGGCAAGCGCAGCCGCCTGCTGGTGCAGGAGCAGAACCTGGTCAACGACAAGATTGAGAACACCTCGGCGGGCGGGCTGAAAAAGTGGGCCGATTTCAGCCGCTTCGTCTTCGAGCGCCTGGCCTTCCTTCCCCACGAACGGGACAAGAGCGTGCGCTACGGATTCTCGCTGGCCAACACGGGCGAGGACCTCAGCGGCCACCCGCTGGTGCGCGGCGCCGACGTGTTGCACCTGCACTGGTTCAACCAGGGCTTCCTTTCGTTCGAGGGCATCGAGAAGCTGCTGGGCCTGGGCAAGCCCGTGGTCTGGACCCTGCACGACATGTGGGCCTTCACGGGCGGCTGCCACTACGCCGGCGATTGCACTCGCTTCCGGGGCACTTGCGGCGACTGCCCCATGCTGCGCAAGCCTGGCCCGACGGACCTCTCGACCCAGATCTGGCGCAAGAAGCGCGATCTGTTCAAGGTGGCGCCCATCACCTTCGTGACCTGCAGCCAATGGCTCCAACAGAAGGCCCTCGAGAGCGGCCTGCTCCGCGACGCCACAGTCCTGTCCATCCCCAACGCCATCGACACCCGCGTGTTCCGGCCCACGGCCCGCGTCGAGCTGCGCCAGCGCATGGACCTCGACCCTGGCACCAAGTTCATCCTCTTCGGGGCCGCCAACGTCAACGATCCCCGCAAGGGCTTCCCCTTCTTGGCCGAGGCCCTGCGCCTGCTCAAGCTGGCCCGGCCCGACGAGGCCATCGAGCTGGTGGTCTTTGGCAAAGTCCGCGCCGAGACCCTTCGCGGCCTACCTTTCCCGACCCGCAGCCTCGGCTACCTGCGCTCGGCCGACCAGATCGCCGACACCTACGCCTTCTGCGATGTCTTCGTGCTGCCATCGCTCGACGACAACCTGCCCAACACCATCATGGAATCCATGTCCTGCGGCACGCCCGTCGTGGCCTTCCGCACGGGCGGCATCCCCGAGATGGTCGAGCACCTCGAGACCGGCTTCCTGGCCGAGCCTGGCTCGGCCCAGAGCCTGGCCGAAGGGCTGTCGCAAGTGCTCTTCGAGATCTCCCCAAACAAGATGCGGGCTCGCGCCCGCATCAAGGTCCAGGAAGAGTTTTCGTTCGATACCATCGGCCGCCGCTATGGCGACCTCTACCAGCGGCTCAGTCCATCCACATGACGAAGTTCGGGTTGTCCCGGTACTTGCTCAGGTCCTCGTTCACCACTCCGTTCACCAGCAGGACGACCCAGTCCACGAAGGTTACGATGCCGAACACGCCGCCGCAGGTGAAGCAGTAGAGCGCCCACATGTTGCTCTTGGTGCCCAGGTAGTGCCGGTGGATGCCCACCCCGCCCAGGAACCAGCACAGCACCCAGGCCACGATGGCGTCCTTGGAGTCCTCGGCCACGCTGAACTGCCCGCTCGTGGGGAAGTCCAAGGCCCGCTGTTCCAGGTCATGGACCGAAATCTCGACTGCGGAGGCGAACATCTGGTCCACGGCTTCCTCGTCGAGCGTGTAGCCGCCCGCGCCCGTGGCTCCGGCCAGCGGGCTCATGAACAGGCCCAGGCCGAGCATCATCATCAGTGCTAAGAGTTTCTTCATCTCAAATGAATTTTTGGTTGGGATTGTTGAACTTGAAACGGGCCTTTCGGCCTTTGATTTTTTCGGTTATTGTCGCTTAAAAGTAGGAAAAATCCCATTGCGATTCGTTTTTTCGCGTGCCAATCTTGGGATGCTGGTTCTATCCAATTCGATCGGCTTCGCCCTGAACGCTGCGCGGCCAGACTTTTCTTCCAACTTACGAAGGACGACCGAAACGATCAACGGTTGCAAGGCCTGCCCAGAATCGCGCGGTTCTGCCCTGAATCCTTTTTGCGGTTTCCTGTATCAAGTTGCGTTCGATGGGGACACCAAGTCGCGTTCAAAGAGGATGGATTGCCATGAAGGATCGCCCAACCCCGAAGGGGTGCCATGATTGTAGAAAGCCGAACTAGGCCAAAGAAGAGAACCCCGAAGGGTGAAATTGTCCTGGTCGGAAGAAAGGGCCAAATAATGCCACCCCTTCGGGGTTCTTACTCCAACCGGCGCCCGGCTGGCTACAGCAATTCCATCCCTTCGGGATTCGACCCGGAATCATTCAAATTTCGAAGGATGCTGACGATTTGTATTGGTCACCCTTGAGAGCAACTTGGTATTATGCCAAGCTGCGCTGGGGTATTTTACCTTTGAAAGCAACTAGGAATTTGACCTTATTTTTGGGTAAAACCTTAGTAGAAAATCAATTGCGGAGCCAATAAGTAAGACTTTGAAATTAGATTGTGTTAAATCTGAAATCAATGTTCGATTTTTTTTCCACGAAAAACACGAAGAACACGAAATTTTTTT
>JFJP01037743.1_pt1 | contig 31536 bp, 25 predicted proteins | sample 431651 | NCBI WGS metagenome assembly JFJP01 (sample SAMN02602958, study PRJNA72255) | Microbial mat metagenome, whole genome shotgun sequencing project. | biome: fresh water; feature: sink hole; material: water; isolation source: purple microbial (photo- and chemosynthetic) mats found in... | reverse complement strand
CCTGACCTTCATCATCACCTACTACCATAACCACACCCTGATTACGTCTCTCGTCTCCCCATACATAGCCTATCCAAATACCAGCATCCACCACACCGGGCAAGGACTCCACTTCAGGAACCATTGCGTAGAGTGATTTGGCAGGTTCTACCCGCGTACTTGTCCACTCTCCTGAGAGAAGTACAGGGACTGCAACCCAGGCTTTATAAGCCGGACGCCCCTTTCCGGACGATAATCGCTCAAGCAGATTAACCACGCCACGACGATGTGTTTCAATCGCATCATCATGAGGTGCTTTACGATATGTGGTAATAAGGTCAGAGTAGAGAGCCACACGCCAGGAGACGTTTCCATGGAGGTCCATTGTTGTTGTGACAAGGGCGTCGTTACCTATTACAGCCCTTACTCTCTCCATAAATTCCCCCTCCGGATCATCAACACCTTCAACACTACAAGCCCCATGATTGTAAAACCAGAATGCATCGTAAGGCATGTTACTCCGGATAATCTCAAGCGCACTATTTACAAAAGCCTCAAATGATTCTCTGGTTACCGGCCCTCGTCCGCTGCCTCCACCAACTAAAGAAGGAAGCCAGACTGCAGACTGACCCATAACGGAATCCTTACTAAGATAGGCTGGCAAAGAAGGCGTCCTCCCTGTCAGAGCCTGTCGGTTGGGCATAAAAACGCTGTTTTCAATCTGAATTCCGGCAATTCCTATACGTGGTTTCTTCTGCTGCGCAGAGACATCGGTAATAAACAACACTGACAACAGACAGAAATTCAGGAGCAATAAATTGATCTTCATTTTTTTGATTATTAACACATTAATATATTTTTAATAATATTGTATTTGATTTACAGTACATTAATAATTGGTAATATTAATCAATAACTGGAAAATTTCGCCAGGTTTTCCGCCAGGTTTAATGAAAATCCGTGAAAAACCATAAAAGACCAAAATCGTAAGTGAATGACAGTGAAGACCAGCATAAACCAGAGTAGTCTGATATTCAGGGCCTTACCTCACTCATAATCAGAGGGTAGCTGGTTCGAGCCTAGCTGGGCCCGCATAAAAAAGAGCGAGAGTGAGAGCGAGAGCGAACACTCTTGTTCTTTTTTCTCAAACCTCACACTCACTCTATTATTTTACGCCAGGTTTCAGTGTTTGAATGGAAAAGCCAAAGCCTTTGACCACTTTTATCCGGATAAGATTGACAATCTCAGGCCAGAGTTAAGTGCTTATTCCTAAATATAATACGTTAGTATCAATTTAGCCGTCCAAATGTGGTCAGGCTCTGCGGCTTTTGCATTCGTACATTGAATTGTTTATTTCATCTATCGGAAAAATCATTTCGTAAAATAACTCTTAAACAATTTCTTCCACGAGGAGATAAATTGTAATTTTAATGGGACTCTGACTTTTAAAAACCAGTACCAGATATTTTCTGCCAAATTTCATTGTTAAAAGATGTAGTAGACGTGTCCAGCTAAACAGCCTAAATTTATGGGTTATGAAAAAAGTCATTCTTATTATTTTCGTTGGTAATATTACCTGTTCCCTTTCGGTCCTCTCTCAGGTAGCAACTCAAACTAACTTACTCAGGGTAATGTCCCAACAAGAGTCGATTAACTATACAATTAAAAAAGCTAAGGCTGTTGAATGGGCAAAGAAAAAAGGTATTCCGGTTAAAATTAAAAATAATGGATCAATGCTCGAAATCCAGCATATAGATAAAAATGGTCGGCCACACTATTATAAAACAGACAATATAAATGCTGCAGCTACAATTTCGACGAACAAAGTCTATCCTGGTGGTAGTGCAGGACTGAGTCTGACAGGTTCTGGTATTACTGTCAGAGAATGGGATGCGGGTAGTGCGCTTTCGAACCATCAGGAATTTGGCAACAGGGTAACCCTAGCAGATAGTGCATCTTCCGATGACCATTCGACGCACGTAGCAGGTACTATTATGGCAGCCGGGGTAAGATCCTCTGCTAAGGGAATGGCTTACGGTGCTTCTCTAAGATCTTTCGACTGGAATTCCGATGTTTCTGAAATGGCTTCAGAGGCTGCTTCAGGTGCGCTGATAAGCAATCATTCATATGGATGGGTAATGGGATGGCACTTGAACGACTGGTATGGAGACACCACCATAAGTAATGAAGAAGACTATCTGTTTGGATTTTATGACACCTCTGCAATGCAATGGGATTTGATAGCGCAAAATGCGCCGTATTTCTTAATTTGTAAAGCAGCAGGCAACGATCGTGGTGATTCGGGTGTAGGGCATCCGGCTGATGGGCCCTATGATTGTATGGGACAAAATACTATTGCAAAAAACATTCTTACTGTCGGGGCAGTCAATGATATCCCGGGTGGATATACAATACCATCAGGTGTAGTAATGACTTCGTTCAGTTCCTGGGGACCTGTAGATGACGGAAGAATAAAACCGGATATTGTAGCAAACGGTGTCAGTCTGTATTCGACATATAATATTGATAGCTTAAGCTATACTACAATGAGCGGAACTTCGATGGCAACTCCTTCCGTAGCCGGTTCTCTTGCCTTGTTACAACAACATTATTATGCTTTGAAAGGCGACTATATGAGATCAGCTACAGCCAAAGCTCTTATTATCCATACAGCCAATGAAGCAGGCCCCAATATTGGCCCTGATTATATGTTCGGATGGGGATTGATGAATACAAAAAATGCTGCTTTGAAAATTTCAGAGGATCAATCAACTGATGTGATAAATGAGCTTACTCTGAACAATGAAGGCTCATATACCCGTAATGTTATTGCTTCAGGAACTGAACCTCTGAAAGTAACTATAGTATGGACCGATCCGGCCGGAACTCCTGTTGAACCCTCACTTGATCCGATTACCCCCATGCTTGTGAACGATCTTGATTTAAGTATAACACAATCAGGAAGCACCTTTTATCCCTGGAAACTGGATAGGGATAATCCCGGTTACCCTGCTACAAATAATAGCAAAAATAGTGTGGACAACGTAGAGGTAATCTATATAGCCAACCCGGTTGCCGGAAATACATATACTCTTTCAGTTGGCCATACTGGCATTTTAAGTGGAGGATCTCAGCCTTACTCTATGATTATCAGCGGTATTACAAATGTTGTTCCCACCCCAAAAATCACAGTGACAATGCCCAATGGGGGTGAAGCCTGGGAGGTTGGCACTACTATTAATATCACCTGGACATCATCAAGAACAAGTGGAACACTAAAAATAGAATATTCAACCAACAATGGCACCAGCTGGGCTAATATTTTAACGAGTACACCGGATGATGGTTCACAACTTTGGACTATCCCAAATACTCCTTCCTCTAATTGTCTGATCAGAATAAGTGATACAGGTGGAAGTACCGTTGATGTAAGTAATGCTTTATTTTCGATTGTAACCCCTGCACCGCGTACTCTTATTGCAAACTATCCTCTGATATCCAATGCGAATGATATTACAGGAAACAATAATCCAATGACTTTAGTTAATGCACCGTTTCAGAACGATGGAATATATTGCAATGGGATCTACGATATCGCTGATCCTGTGAACGGATGTAAAGTAACGACTCCATATAAGCTAACCGGATTCAACATAAATTCATTCGAAATATCAATCGATTTTATGTTGACTGAATTATTACAGGCAACTTCTTCTCTTCCAGTATTTGTTGGAGGAAGTTCATACCGCTGGATTGGTTTTTGTCATTATTATGATAATGGCAATCAAAAAATAAGTTTATTAACGAACAATTCCAGTTATACTTTAACACAAACTACATTAAACCTTAATCAATGGTACAATGCAAAAATTGTCTACAATGGCATTACTGCTTTCCTGTATCTCAACAATCAATTAATTTGTTCAAAGGATGCTACTTTATTGTCAAATGGCGATTATAATATTGGTGCAACTAACTATAGCAGTGGTAAAGTTTTCAAAGGATATTTAAAAAATTTGAAAGTATCTACAATAAATTCCTCCCCCGAAATTAAAATTACAGCACCTAATGGAGGTGAGAACTGGCAGGTTAGTTCCATCCATAATATTTCCTGGACCTCCTACGGGACTAGCGGAACAGTAAAAATTGAATACTCAATAACCAATGATACAGCCTGGACCAACATTATAGAAAGCACACCGGACAATGGTTCTTACTCCTGGACAATCCCTGATTCACCAGCAACAAATTGTCTGGTCCGTGTAAGTGATACCGATGGAAGACCACTTGATATTTCAAATGGTCCGTTTACAATTTTACACCTTATGACTCCAATATTTGATATTCAACACGATGGCAAAATCAAGGTGTATCCCAACCCGGTTTCTGGAATTCTTAATATTGAGTATCTGCTTGACGAGTATAAAGAATTACACATCATTAATTCTCAGGGTTCAATATTAAAAGTGCAAAAAATTATTTCGCCCAGACAACAGTTGGATTTTTCAAATTATAAATATGGCATATATTTTCTTGAGTTTATTAAATCTAATGGGGAGTCAAAAAGAATAAAGGTTTTGCATCGTTAAAAACGTCTAGATCAAATTCAGATTTTAATAAAATCTTCATGTTAACGTGAAAAGAGATAACTTGGAAAATCCAGTAACGCTGATCACCTCTTTCCGGATCAACAAAACAGTAGATTCAGGGAATGTTTAATCCCGAGAAAACAGTATGTAAGCGTCATATTATCAGCAACAAAAACATGACCAATTTGTACAATAAGGGATTGCTCTGCCTAAACCGCAATATTCCAGCTAATACTTCGATTTGGGTTTTACAGTCTTAAATACTATTTCCGAATAGTTATCCCTTTCATAGAGTATCCCGATTCTTCCGTGCGACATACTTACAATGTCAGAATATGCAGTATAGCTATCCTTTTTTTTGATGTCGGCTGTTTTATCAATAAGAATGGTGTGATCCCACGATTCACCGTCATCATAACTGAACCGTAATGTCAGGTTATTCCTGTCTGCTGTATCCGCCGGATTGGAAAAGGCAAGAATGCTCTTGCCGTTGTATTCTCCGATATTAAGAATACTTCCCTGGCACACAGGATCAGGAAGCATTTCGTCGTAAAACTGATTATTCCAGCATGCTCCTCCATCTGCACTTATTGCCACAATACGTGCCTTCAGATCTCCCTTCTGGTTCCTGGCATTCAGCATCAGCCTGTCGCCCGAGATTTCAGCAGATGTAGCCTCGTTGCTTCCGGGAACAGCCATGCGATGAATAATCACTCCAGTCGCTTTTTGGTTCACCGGCAGAATGGTTTGCCGCAACCACAATTCTTCCTTTGTATTTTCCCTTGTTGATTTGCATTGCATGACCCGGGGTATTTGCATATGAACGCCAGTCTTCAGAGAAGTTGTACTGCGGATTCAATTCCGGCTTAAGCGGTCGGTGAACCTGTGCTGTTATGTTAACAGATTCCGACCAGGTAATCCCCTTCATGATTATTTCCGGTATTATAGAAAAGAAAGATCCTGCCATCGGGATAATCCGGATCAGTCAGATCAGCAACAGGAGCAGGGTTTCCGGCCTGGAGGGAGTCATAATCAACTATTGTTGAGATCTCTCCCCATGTTTTGCCATTATCACCGCTTCGCTTTAATACAATGTTTATATCACCGAAATCATCACTGCCCTTTACCCTTCCTTCTGCAAAAGCAAGAATTGTTCCGTCAGTCAGACCGATTACAGCAGGAATCCTGTAGCTCTTGTGTCCTTCAGTTCCGGATACGAAAACCTGAACAGCTGACCTCTGTTTGCATGAGATAATTCCTGTCAGAATGAAAATGCAAATGACAAAATGATATTTCATATTTATTATTCTGGAGTTTGTTCAAAAATATATAATCAGGGAATAAAGATAGTGCTAAATAATAGCACGGATTGCAAATCCGCGCCAGCTAAATTGGAGAATAATACGCTGGCGCGGATTTGGCTTCGCTGAGCTCGCAAAGGTGCTTGTCTGACTCCGCTGGCGCGGATTTGTAATCCGTGCCTTGCTCAGTTGTAATCGGGGCCAACGAAGTATTTTAGAAAACTATAGTGGTTTATTTTATTGTTATTATTTCAGGATTACTTCTCGTCTTAATTGTAAACCTGTTAATAATATTGTTTTCTGCAGGATAATCGCAGTCAAATCTTATAGTATGTTTTCCCCTGGCCAGTCTGGGAATTGACTGGGCTGTCTCAATTTCGTTTTTGAAACTCCCTTTTTCATTATAGAGTTTAATTTTGGCTCCGTCGCAGGCAATTGAGTACCCCGCTTTAAACTCCCCTGTCAGTTCCAGCTTAAAATACCCGTCAAGCTCAATCCATGGGTTGTTGATTGTTCCCTCCTTCCCTGTAATTGTCAGAGAAAATGTAAAAGGCTGTTCCGCATCTTTGTTCTCAAATTCCCATTCTGAAAATGTTGGCTGACCAGGCTGGAGAGTACGCATTGTATGTTCAAATACGTGTTTCTTAAAAGGGTAGAGTTTCCATCCCGATTTATCTTTCTCGAGATGAAAATCATTCACCGGATTTTTTAGCCTTTCGGTCTGATCCTTTGAAAAAACTCTGCTTCTGTATGCCTGCTGCCAGAGGTTTATCAGATCAAGCAATTGAGAGGCCTGCGGATTTTTCTGCACGTTATTATACGAAGCAACAAGGGCAAACCCTGCATTATATCCTGCTGCTCTTGCCATCATCCATTCAATATCCTCTATAGTTGTTGTTGAGGAAAGCAGGAACCATCCAAGCATATTAGGCATATAATTACGTTCGAGAAGCGGCTGGTTTTCAAGCCTGTAATCGCCCTGTGATTCGCGGAATCCGCCATACCAGGGTTCCCCCCAGTTCCAGTAATGGCATATATGCCAGTAGTAGTGACTCGACATGCTAGTTCCGTTAACAAGTGTATGTTTAGTCTCAATAAATACCTTTTCGGCAAATGCCTGTACTGCATAATCACCCTCGCCCGAGGCCCAGCAACCTTCGTGACCGTCAAAATCCATATGAGAAACACCTGTTTCGTTGAAAAAGCGGGCCAGGTTCCCGGCAATCTCCTGCTGAAGATCAAAATCAGGGAAAAGAGTACGGTACGGGTAGTCCATGAGCATGGCCACAGTGTCTCCTTTTGAGTGAGCAGATGCCACTGTTCCGAAAGCCCCTCTCTGACATTCAAGCAATGTATATGGATACTCGCTTGTAACATTCTTGTATCTTATAATCTCATCTCCTATGCGAATGGCATGCAGCGTGCTGGGAGCAAGATTTTTAAAGTAGTAATCAGATCCTGTTTTTATTTCAACTGCATCTGAGTTAATTGATGCCTCCAGTAAAGCTGTTCCGGTCACTGCCAGACGTTTATCAGGGACAGGGGTAATATACGGATCATTTGTGTTAATAAAGTTGGTAAGCGTATGCACACCTAAACGGATCCCTTTCACCGAGGCTTTCTCCACACATTTCTTTATGCCGGCATTGCCGCCCGGGAAGCTTATGGGATCTAGGATAAATTGTCCCCATGACTTAAATGGCCCTTCATGGTATAATGACATAAGTCCGGCTTGCTTTGTATATTTAAGCATTGAATCGATATTTGATTCATTGAAATCAGAAATAAGATATGCCCTGCCTGTCTCGGGTGATTGTTTAACCCAGACTCCATTGATCATAGGATGCGGGAGTCCTTCAGCAATTTCGATTTCGCTGATGTATTTCAGAACTTCTTTTTCTTCACAGCCGAAAAGGGCAATCGCGGAGCCTGCTGTTGTTTCTCCGGTAATTGCAGCAACCGGCATTTCAGGATATTTATTCCCCCATACTTTAATTTTCCTCGGTCTGGAACGGTCGAGGCTGTATGCCTGAAGAGAACTTCCGTAAGGCTGCTTAACAGCAACAGAACCTCTTGTATCTTCCACTCCTTCAGCATTTTTCAATACTCCTCCAATGGTTTTAATATTAAGTGCCTGTAAACCTATTGCATACTGACCATCGCGCACTACACCAACAACCTCCCCGATTGTTTTACCGATTGTAAGAGGATACGGACCCCAGCATATGGCATCTGCCTTACAGGCAGGATCATTCAGCTCCACTAATTCAAAAACCAGGTGACTCGCTTTTTCTGTTGCCCTTATCACTGCAAAAATATCACGATCTTTAAACTGAAGCGTTAACTCTTTCTTTTTGTCTTCATAGTTTTTACCATTCAGGAGATTTGAAATTTCAGTAATCTGTCCTTTTCCGGAAAGAGTTATACTGAATTTTTCAGTCTTGAATTTTAATGTCTGGGAAAATAGCTGACTGACAGGAAGCAGCAGTATAATTACAAGATAGATTAGTTTTTTCATAATAATCATTAATCTGATTGTATTACCAGTATATGTCACGGCTAACTTTGAAATGAAGTGAAAATCCAATAACCGGTGCAGCTGAACTTTTGGTTATGCCGCACTATTTAATTTTGATCTCAACAACGAAATATTATACTCTACCTGCAACCGCATCCAGAACTCGGCACTTATCCCCAGCTGGCTTTCAATCTTTAGGGCAATCTCTTCTGTAATGTTCCTTTTCCCTTTCAGTATGTCGCTCATGTGTGAAGGATACATTTTTATATCCATTGCAAACCTGGATTTTGTCAGGCCCCTTGCCAGAATTTCCATTTCGAGCACTTCCCCCGGATGTAATAAAACATCCGTTCTTAACTCCTGCCCGTTTGATCCTATTACTTTGTTGTTTCCCATATTATCATTTATAGTGGTTCGACAACTCGTCTATGATTGCTATTTCTATTAATTGAATAATGTCTTTTTCCAGCCTAAACTCAAGCCTGTAGCCATAATCAACTCTTACTGAATATAAACCTTTTTTACTGCCTTTTAAAGCTTCAAAGTTCATGCCCCGGAACTTTGACAACTCTATTGAACTTTCTACGTTCTTAAGAATCAAAATAGTTTTTTTAAATTTCTTTATTATTGCATCATTAAATTTTGGTTTACCCTTTAAAGGTTCACCTGTAAAGAGTTTTTCTAAATATTCATTTTCAAATTTTACAATCATAAAAATTGCAAATAATTATACAAATATAGTAATATTTATTATATTACCTATAATTAGTAATGTAATTTTGTAATTCAAATGAAAATCTGATTTTCCAACAGATTTGAAACTGGTTTTTTTGGAAAAATTGTGTCAGTGCCCTGATCATGTTTGACCGTCAATATATAGTCAGAATATAGTGCTTATGCAGTCTGTTTACAACAAATTACTTGTTGAAATTTTTTCTGATAATTGCAAGTAATTCATCTTTGTTAACAGGTTTTCTGATATAGTCGTTACAACCTGCTTCAATTGCCTTTTCCCTGTCGCCTGTCAGCCCAAAAGCTGTCTGTGCTATTATAATAATATCCTTGTTGAATTGCCGGATCTGCCTGGTGGCTTCATATCCGTCCATTTCAGGCATTTGAATATCCATTAGGATCAAATCTGTGTCGGGATTCATACGGCACATTTCGACAGCTTCATTGCCGGTTCTTGCTGTTATCATTTCTCTGCATAACTCATTAACCGTTATTGATATAAGCTTTTCTGAAGTTTCATCGTCTTCGGCAACTATTATTTTTAGTTTCTTAATCTCAGTCATCTTATCCCTGGAAAGAGCAATTTTTCCAAAATCTTTTCTTTCGCCTGACTCTGGATTATAAGGTAAAGTAAAATAAAATGTTGAGCCAGTGCCTTCTTTGCTTTCCACCCATATTTTGCCGCCAAGCAACTCCACATATGCTTTAGAAATTGACAAGCCCAATCCGGCACCTTGTCGGGCCATTTTATCGGTAATATCAGCCTGAACAAAACGTTCAAAAATGGCTTTCTGTCTGTCTTTAGGAATCCCAATTCCAGTGTCTTTCACAAAAAATTCAAGAGTGTTATCCTTTTTTATATATCCGAATTCTATTGTACCTTTCTTACTGTATTTAATTGCATTCTTAACCAGATTGGTAAGAATTGAATAGACTTTTTCATTGTCTGTTCTTATATTGGCTTCTTTTGCAGTTAAAGTGTTTCTAAGCAGAAACCGCATTCCCTTTTCTTCAACCTGAGGTTTAAAGAAGTTATAAATGAACTCCATTTTTTCGTTCAGATTGGAATCGCTGATATTAACATCTATCAGATTTGCTTCTATCTTCGAAATGTCAATTATGTCGTTAATTATATTGAGCATCCTGTCGCCACTCTTCTCTATAATTTTGATATACTCCTGCTGTGTCTCTCCAGTTAGGTCCGGTTCTTTAAGCAGACCTGCAAATCCCAGAATTCCGTTCATCGGAGTCCTGATTTCATGTGACATATTAGCAAGAAATGCAGATTTAAGCCGGTCGCTTTCTTCTGCTTGCTCTTTGGCTTTTACAAGTTCTTTTGTTCGTTTCTCTACGGTTTTTTCAAGGTTTTTATTAGCTTCAAGTACAAGGATTTTTTCACTGTCAAGTTTACGGCTCAGGAAAAAGTTGCGCCGGGCATAATACTCGATGTTATAAGCAGCAAACATCCCGATTAGGTTTGAACTGATGAAAAAGAAATTGTTGTTCATAAGCAGGATACTGGGTGTATGCGCATAATATACTGCTCCTATATTATACAAAAGAAGAGTAGACCAACCTGCAATTGTAGCTAAGAAGAAACGAAGTTTAATAAAGAAATAATTCGCTGAAAAGATCAGCATCATCCCTGCATAATATGCATAATTATCAGGGGCAAACATTGTCATTATGCTGATTCCGATACCACCTGTAATAACACTTACAAGTAACAAAACTTGCCAGACTTTCCGGAACATTCCGGTAAAGGAGAAAAGAAATACGATCGAGAGTATCGGGATTACAAAAAAATAGCGGATAATATGAAAAGAAATTGCAAATTCAGGAATAATTATCGAGTCGAGATACCCAAATGAACCGTAAAGAATTATAACTAATAAAAATGCTATTCTGAACTGAAGGAGAGAGTCGAGAAAATATTTTTCCCTGAATAGTACTTCATCCTTATCTGGAAATGCCAGCGTTATTTTATTATAAGCCATTTCCGGATAGTTTAAATTTTGAGCCATCATGCTATTTTTTAATATATTATGAGCAGTGCCTGCAAATATCGGATAAATATACACATCTTTTAAAATTGAAATGAAAATCAGGCTAATCAACTGTTTTGAGACCGGTTTTGCTACTTTTGTTCTTATCAGGATCAGAAAGGAATAGAGTCTGCACTGAAATAATTTACTATGCCTACACTCCATTCATCACCTCTTCAGGGATTTACTGATTTTCGGTTTCGTAATGCCTTTCAGAAGTATTTCGGAGGGATAGACAAATTTATTGCCCCCTATATAAGGATAAATGGCGAACCGGAGATAAAACCAGGCAACATTCGCGATATATTGCCTGCAAATAACAGTTCTCTTGACCTTATCCCTCAGATAATTACAAAAGATGCCGGGGAATTTCTGTTTGTGGCAAAGTTTGTTCAGAAACTCGGATATAATGAACTGAACTGGAACCTTGGATGCCCGTATCCAATGGTTGCAAAACGAGGAATGGGTTCAGGTTTGCTTAGTACCCCCGATAAAATTGATGAAATTCTAACCAGGGTATTTGCAGAAACAGATCTTCAGGTCTCGGTAAAAATGAGACTGGGCTACGAAAGTCCGAAAGAGGTTTTTCATGTCTTACCTGTGCTTGAGAAACACAATCTGGCAAATATTACTATACACCCGCGGATCGGAATACAGCTATATAAAGGTGAAGTTGATCTGAAAACCTTTGAAGAATGCCTTGCACTAAGCTCTCATAAAATATTTTATAATGGAGATATTAATTCCGTTCAGAGTTTCCGGGAAATGAAAGCGCGTTTTCCGTCAATCGATAACTGGATGATAGGGAGAGGTTTGATTGCTGACCCTTTTTTACCTGCTATGATTAAAGCCGATAATCCTGCATATCCTGAAAACAGATATGAAATATTTAAGTCTTTTCACGATGAACTCTGTTCTTCTTATGAAGAGGCATTATCGGGTCAAAAACATCTTCTGATCAAAATGTATTCCTTCTGGGAGTACTTTATTCAATCATTTCCCAACTCAAAAAAATCTCTTAAAAAGATTAAGAAGTCCCAAAGCCTGAGTGTTTACAGGGAAACGGTTAAGCAACTTATATATAACGAAGCTACAGTGCGTGGTCTGCTTCAACCTTAGCCAGTTTTAAAATAGCCCGGCTGATAGCTAAAAATTCAACCAGATTTCGCTTTTCAGTCTGATAATCAGGCGACCATACATTAATTGAAATCCGGTTTTGCCAGTTACCATATTCAAGCCGGCAAATTGTACCCTCAACACCAGTTCCCAGATTTAAAATCTCCTCTGCAATTTTATGTGTCGGTAATTGTCGGATCATTATAATTATACTGTCATATTCATTCTTTGTCAATGGATAGATTGCATAGAACTTTGATTTGCTTAACTTAAGATCTTCGTTAAAAGGCTTGGATTCAACAGAAATTTTATACTTATCCTCAATCTGGAATAGCTTTATTTCTTCATAATAATAAAACATTTTTTTTGAATTCGTGAATTCAAAAGTCACCTCAATATTATTGATCTGTGCTAAAGCCGAACTACAAATTCCAATGAAAAGTATAATCATCCATTTTCTCATACTGCTGAATTTTTTTGCGCATAATTCTTTTTAAAGGATGCAATATACAAAAGGCGGATGTATTATCCGCCTTTGCCCGGTAACATTGCATTAATAATATTCATACCGGCATCTGTAAAACTACGTGAAGGCTAGGCTATTTAGCCTGTCCTTTCATGTATACATCCGTATTGATCTGCATTTGGATATTTCCTTTGTTAATAACCATTGGAGCCAAAAGAATGGCCGGGACAAGACTCTTTCCATTATTAATTGTTGTGTGCGGGTTTTTAATGACCTGGTCGCCGGCAATTGTCATAGCTGCGTCTGCTGCAGCAAGAGCAAGGGCTTCAATTGGTTTGTAAACAGTCATGCTCTGTTTGCCAAGAATTATATTCTCACGGGCCAGTACATCCCCATCCATCCCTGTAACAAGTACTTTTCCTGCAAGCGATTTTTCTTCGAGAGCTTTAATTATTCCTTTTGCCAGCAAATCGTTCGCAGCAATAAAAGCGTCCACTTTATTCGCGGAAGCTTTCATACATGAAAGTGCCATCTGGTAACCATCGGAGTCGGACCATGATGCAGCATGTTTATCGTATATAATCTTTATATCTCCTTTTTCAACAAATGGCTGCAAAACACCCAAATGTCCAAGCCTTAAGAAGAATGAATTGTAATCCGACAATGGACCTTCAATCAGAGCAACATTCCCTTTGCCCAGACGGTTAAGTACATATTCGGCCTGTAATTCACCAACCTTAATGTTGTCGAACGAGATATAGTAATCCAGATCAGAATTAAGTATCAACCGGTCGTACGATATTACCTCAATATCGGCTTCACTGGCTGCCTTAACAATCTGACCCGCCAATTCGAGATCGGCAGGAACCACTACAAGAACATCCACCTTTTTTTCAATCAGCTCTTTGGCTTGTTCAAGTTGCTTAACAGGGTCACCGTATGCAATTCTGCAAATTACTGTACCTCCAAGTTCATTTACTCTGTTAATAAAAAAAGTAGTGTCTTTTGCCCAGCGTTCAGTAGCAAAATCATCCACCAGAAGACCAATTACTTTCTGATGAGGTTTATCCTGGCACGATTGAAAAACAAAAAATCCAAGTGAAATCAGTACTAACAATGCAATAACTTTTGTTTTCATATTCAATATATTAAAGGTTACCTACAGAATATTAAAAAGTCATTTAAGAATCAGACTTTATCCAAAGATCGATTTAAGCATCAGTTAGAATCAAAAGTATCAGAAAGGTAATAAATTTTTTGATGAAAACATAGAATCTGTTAAATTAATAACACTGGGTCTGCTAACTTTAGTTTTAGATTCAATAAAAAAGGGTGCCCATTAAAGACACCCTCTATAAATTTGATTGAGAATTCAGTGCCTATTTACACTTCAGGTTAGTCCTTTGAACTTTAGATGGTTCTGCAAAGGGGCCAAACATTGAATTCTTAAACGATTCACATGCTTCAGCGGTCTGTCCTTTTCCTGCCTGTCCCATTGCAACCTGAAAGTAAAATTTCGCCTTTGCTTCAGCAGATCCTGTCTCCAGAGCAAGCCCTTTCCCTGCATATTCTATACCGCTGTCAAAATTTTTCTGCTTATTATATACATCAGAATAATAGTAGAAGAGATCTTTGTCATCACCGTATTTTGAAGCTTTATTCAACAATAAAATGGCTTCATCAAGCTTATTTGCCTGGTTTGAACGCGACCCTGAGGCACGAAAATATTCCAGTGCCAGTTTAGACGCCTGCTTGATTTTTACTGAATCATTAGTGCTCTTTACCTTTTCGAGGTATAAATCAATATTCTCCTCAAAAGCAGCAGAATTATTCTGACTTCTGAATATTAATGCCTTATTGTACATAGCATTTTGATAACCCGGATTTATTGCTAAAAGGCTGTCGAAAGCCAGAAGAGCCTTTTCAGTATCCTTCTTTGTAAAATATTCTGTGCCAAGATTGTAATATCCTTGTGTCAAAATTTTAGTAGCATTTTCTTTATTGGCTGCGCTTCCATATTTTTCAGATGCTGCAATGGCAGTCTTCGCAGCTTTAATTGTCTCCTGCGCCGGTTTCTTTTCACTTATTGTAGTGGAGGCGACCTTCACGTATAATCCCGGCAGAACTGCTATTGCTTTTTGTTTCAGATCAGCAGAAGTTTCTCCAACCTGATCCGAAAGAGTTATAACTTTCTCAAAAGCGTCAATTGAAGCTTTTACATCGGTCTGCATGGCCTTAGCCCCATCGTTATAAACAGTTACTACATCATTCCGGGTAGTCTGTCCATTCAGGGTTGAACCTATAATAGCTGAGAGGATAATAATCCCTGCAACGTTTCTCATAATTTTCATACTCATTTAAATCCAGATTTTAAGTTAAGTAATGTTTTATACCTTTTTTGGGCGATAAAAATAGAAATTATATTTGATTTGCAAGTTTACGTATAAATTTAACCGGGATATAAAAACCTGACATTTGCAACATTACAGGTTTGAATTTAGTAAATAGATAATAACTAATTTTATAAGGTTAGTTTCACCTTAGTGACTATTTTTACAGCTTACTCAGATTGTAAATATGAAAATCTTATCGTGGAATGTAAACGGAATTCGTGCCATCGCAAAAAAGAATTTCTTTTATGACATTGAAATTTTGGGGGCAGATATCATGTGCCTTCAGGAAATAAAGGCTCTGGAACATCAGGTAACAGAAACTCTTAATCCCCTTAATGGTTATCATATCTATTCAAATTCCGCAAAAAAACCGGGTTACTCCGGAACAGCAGTTATCTCGAAACGTGAACCTCTGAATGTGACAAAAGGTATTAATATTGAGGAACATGATAATGAAGGAAGGGTGCAATGTCTGGAGTTCGATAAGTTTTTCCTTGTAAATGTTTATGTCCCGAATTCAGGCAGTGAACTGAAAAGGCTGGACTACAGGCAGGACTGGGATAACGCTTTTTTAAATTATCTTAAAAATCTTGAAAAGGAAAAACCTGTAGTTGTATGCGGTGATCTGAATGTTGCTCATAAACCAATTGATCTGGCACATCCGAAAGCAAACTATAATAAAACTGCCGGATATATGCAAGAAGAGATAGACGGAATGGACAGATTTACAGATAGTGGCATGAAAGATACTTTTCGTCATTTCCATCCTGAAGCCACCGGAAAATACTCCTGGTGGAGCTACAGAATGGATGCCAGGTCAAAAAACGTCGGCTGGAGAATCGATTATTTCCTTGTCAGCGAGTCTTTCCTTCCATCAGTAAAAAATGCCTTTATACTGGATCATATACCAGGATCTGATCATTGTCCCATAGGAATTGAACTTGAATTGTAAAAGTAAAACCCGAAAGATTTGGGCAGGATGATTATTCAAATTAATAAAATACTCCTGAAGAAAATTATTACTTAAACCAGTTTTCAATTGTAACCTTACTATCGTGCTGAAAATCAGTTAACCTGTAAAACAATGAAGAATCATTCTCTATAATGTAAGCCCACGAACCGGAGACTTCTCCCGGAGAATAAAAAGTTCTTTTTATAAACAATCTGTCTCCGGCGGAAAATTTACATTTTTTTCCATACGCTGATATTTTACCGTACTTGGCCTCCATCGATGTCTTAATCCATAACAGATTGGGTCCGTTGGAGTCCTTCGGGCCTGTCTGGCGATAATCAATATAATTACCGACATATTTTCTGCTTACAAGCAATTCATCTTCTATAACATCCGCGGAGGCTTGTTCTGATGTACTTTCAATTGCAGCATAAGGGATACTTAAGATTTGAGTTGTGCCAAAATCTTTATAGTTTGTTCCGCCATAAACATCTATTTCTACTTTAAGGAAATATATTCCTTCGGACAAGTCAAGTGATGTAAAACTTCCGGCTTTTTCATCCCCGTTTCCTATAAAAAGAGATATTAATCCATTCTTATCGGTTGTGACTTTATGCCTTTCGCTGTAAACAGCCGTATCGCTGATACTCCCTTCAATAAGTGTGAATTTAACAGATACCGCTTTTGCCGCCACAACTTCGCCTGCCATATTACGCACAATCACCTGATATCTGATAAATTCAGGTTTCTGACCTGTTGCCATTATACAAAAGAAAATGGTAGAGAATATAGCCAGAAGTCTCTTCATGCTTATTTTTTATTAAAGTTATGAAAAACTTCCCTGATAACTAGTTAAAAATATACATTTTAGCTTAAACCTGATTGGAGTAAGAGCAAAAGGCATACAGACGAACGTTGCAGAATTTCTGCCTGAAATAAGGTCAAAAACCATATTCCGGAGAATCGGGTATTTTCTAGTAAGTGAGTCTTCCCTTAATCTGATATTTCCACAATAACCTCTACCTCCACTGCCATATTAAACGGTAAAGCATACATACCGACTGCCGAACGGGCATGTTTTCCATTGTTGCCGAAAATTTCAACCATCAGGTCGCTGTAACCATTAATTACTTTAGGCTGGTCTTTGAAATCTTCAGTACAGTTTACCATCCCAAGCACTTTTACTATCCGTTTTACCTTGTTTAAAGAACCAAGTTCGCTTTTTAAAACCGCCAGATGATTAATTGCTGTTAACCGTGCCGCTTCATATCCCTGTTCTATTGTCAGGTCTTTGCCTACCTTACCTGTTATTGTAGTATTATCTGCTCTTGTGGGACCTTTGCCTGCAAGGAAAAGCAGGTTGCCAACCCTGACAACATTTACATAATTGGCGACAGGGTTTGACGGGGGCGTTAACACAATTCCCTTTTCCTTAAGTTTTGTCTCAGCATCCTGTGCAAAAATCAAAGTTGAAAAGAGTATCGTGCACATGAGTAATATAAAAATCTTCTTCATCGTATATTTTATTAAAGTTGGTTATTTTAATTCCGCCAGAGCTTTAACAAGAACATCGAGCTCTGCCGTTGTTGTATAAACATTCGGGGTTATACGGCACCCGTGCACTCCTGCTCCGTCAATTGCTGCAGTATAGATTTTGTATTTTGTAAACAGAGCATCGGACAGATCTGCTGGTTTCATCCCTTTTATCCCGACGTTCGCAATCCCGCACGAACGGGCCGGATCGGACGGTGTATTTAAAATTACATTCGGGAGATCCCTTACTTTTGAGGTCCAGTAATTCTGGAGAAATCTCAACCTCGCCTCCTTTCTTTCAACACCTATTATATTATAGAAATCAATAGCATCGGCAACAGCAAGATCGGTATGAACAGGATGAGTCCCTGTATGGTTAAGCCTCGAAATATCATCAGGTTTTCTCTCTCCCTCGGCAATCAGTGGCCATACACCCCCGATTCTTTCTTTCTTAACGTATAGTATTCCTGCACCAAGCGGAACACTCAGCCATTTGTGAAGACTGCTCCCGAAATAATCGCAGTCAAGATCAGGTATGGAAAATTTTATATGGGCAAACGAATGGGCTCCGTCGACCATAACCTGAACACCTTTTGAATGTGCCATGTCACATATTTTCCTTACAGGAAGGATCTGTCCTGTAATATTTATCATATGGCAGACCATAAGCAGTTTGGTCTTGTCTGTAATAGCTGATGCATAAAGATTTACAATCTCATCATCCGTCTTAGGATGATTTGGCACCGATACCACCTTATTTATAATGCCATGTCGTTTGGCCACCTGCTTAAACATATCAAGCATTGCACCATAATCCTGTTCAGCCATTACAGCCTCATCGCCTGGTTTCCAGTCGAGGCCCCCGATAATCATGTCGAGCGATTCTGTTGTATTTCTTGTGATAATGAGCTCATCGGGAGAGCAGCCCGCAATAGCAGCGAGCTTTGCAGCCATTGTCTTTTTGTTTGTAAACTGAACCGTGCGCATGTAATATGATCCCTGATAGTTAACTTCTCTTACATGACTGATAAACTTTTCAAGGACCTGCTCGGGCAGAAAATTATAATAGCCGTTTTCAAGATTTATATAGTCTGGCTTGAGTTTGTACCCCTCACGCATTTTTGACCAGAAATCTTCATCTCCTGCCAGTTCAGCCGAAGGAACAGAAGATACTCTTTTTACAAGCTCAACAAGACTTTCGAGGCTTAGCATACCGCCTAAGCTAACCAAACCGGCATTCTTAAGAAAAGTTCTCTTATCCATAGCTTTTTTTGATAAAGATAATGATACGTTTCAAATGAAATCGGGCCGGATGAGTGTTTTTATGAATGAAAATAAACCAGGCTAAGCCTACTCATGCCTTATAGATTCTATCGGTCTGAGATCAGCCGCTCTTTTTGCAGGCAGGTACCCGAATGTGATCCCTACAATTACTGAAAAGCTGAATGCTATAAAAATTGAATAGAGGGTTAAACTGGTCTGAACCTCTGTTACTAAAGCAATTATGAGTGTAAGAAAAATCCCGAGAAAGACTCCAATAAGACCACCTGTAATACTCATCGACATTGCTTCGGTTACAAACTGCCCCATTATATCAGACCTTTTTGCCCCGATTGCGCGTCTGATACCTATCTCCTGAGTACGCTCCATAACTGAAGCAAGCATGATATTCATTATACCTATACCCCCAACTATAAGTGAAATTGCCGCTATTGATGCCAGAAGAAGATTGTAAATTCGGCTCTCTTTCTTTTCCTGCTCCATAAGTTCGTAAGGGATAATGATGCTGAAGTCTTCACTGTTATAGTGGCGCCTCGACATTATGCTCTTTATTACAGAAGCTGTCTCTATTAATCTCTCAGAACCTTCCAGGTTAACTGTTACCTGCTTCAGGTCGCTTGTAAGCACATTTGTCTTAGGTATCCTTTTACTGAAGGTTGAAAGCGGAATGTACACATCATCATTCAGATCGCGTGCTGCGAGCTCACCTACAGTTTCAGTGAATAAAGCCTTTGTCTGAAGAACCCCGGTAACTTCGAACCACTGATCGCCCAGTTTAACATTTTTACCAAGCGGATCTTCATAGCTGAAAAGCTCACGGGCAATATTTGCACCAAGAACACAAACTTTAAGATCTCTGTTGTAATGATCGGTATTAATGAATACCCCCTTATCAACTCTGTAGTTCAGAATATTTGTAACATCAGGAGTAACACCGATTATAGTTGCTTTGGAGGATTTGTCACCATACATCGCCTCCAGTTTTGTCTCCGATTGCGGGGCAATTCCCTTTACACCAGGAACAATTTCACTTATTGCCTTTGTGTCGTCAAGTGTCAGTCCCTGCGAAAATTTCATTCTAACTGCTTCAAGTTCTGTGTCTGTAAGGTCTTTATCGCGGATTATGATATTACTTACCCCGAGATCCTGGTACTTGGCCATGGCCTGCTTTTTCGCCCCTTCGCCAATCGATACCATAGTAATTACAGAGGCTGTACCGAATATTATACCAAGCATTGTCAGAAATGATCTGAATTTATGATCGCGCAGTCCATAGATTGCAACTCTTACGTTTTCCTTCGTTTGCATAACAATGCTATTTACCTGGTTAAAATATTTTCAGGGAGTTCAAGGGATTGACCTTGCTTAACTTCTCCGTAAACTATTGTTGATGTATTATTTGATAGTCCTGTCTTTACTTCAGTCTTTTTTATTTTACCTCTTGTCTTTACAAAAAGATAAAAGTGCTTATTCTCCTCAAGCAGACAATTGGTCGGTACATAAAGCTCATCTTCACTTTCATAGGTGATGTATTCGCAGCTTACTGTCATTCCCGGTTTTAATCTCAAATCAGATTCTGTTATCATTACTTCGGTCTGGAAAATATTAGTCTCCTCCTCCTTAACGCACACTTTACTTAAACTGCTTATCTTCCCGTGAAAATCAACGGTTGGAAGTGCGTCGAGCCTGATAATAACATCTAGTCCTGATTTAACTTTGCTGATATCATTTTCCAGAATCTTTCCCTTTACCTTCATTGTTCTGATATCCGGAATCATTGCCACAGGATTTCCGAGATATACTTCATCCCCTACTTTTATAGTCTGACCATTGTTCCAGTTCTTCTCAGCCACGAATATTCCATCCAAAGGACTTGCAACAGTAAGCTTCGCCAGATCGCTCTGTGCTGATTTCAACTCATTTTCCTTCTGTACTACTTTTATTTGCTGGATCTGTAAATCAAGGCTGTCGAGCCTGGGTTTCAGTGCCATGTTTCTTTTTATTTTATTGAGTCTTATTTCAGCCTGCCGGAAGTCAAGTTCCATCACTTTTCTTATCCCGGGCGATTCAAAAGCCGACCTGTCTATCCCGAGTTTTTTTATATCGAACGAAGATTGTTCATTTTTAAGCTGTGCTTTAAGTTCCTGCTGGCCATTGGTGATCTGAGCCCTGAGTTTGTTTGCTGAGGCAATTTCATTTTCAAGCGATTCACTCTTTTCTATAATATATTTTTGAACAGGGGCCGGATCAACGACTATTACCGGATCGCCTTTTTTGACATTCTTACCATGTTCGGCAAGCCCGATAATTTTAAAATTGTAACCATATATAAAATCAATCCTGGGCATGCCCAGGTACGAAGCTTTAACTGCCTGAAGTTCTCCTGTTTCAATTACAGATTGCCTGAATGGTCCTTTCTTTACAGAGTATCCGATTTCCTGATTGTTGTTACATGAGATAAACAAGAGAAACAAAATCATTAACATATATGATATGTATCTCTTATTCAGCTCTTTAATGTTTAAATTCCTTTTCATTTTCTCTGCTCCTGATTTTTTGTATTTATCTTGGACCTGAGGATTGGCTTTTTCCGCCTTCGCTCTTCGTTTTAACCTCAAGATCTTTAAGAAACGGATCGGAAAGTGCAATTAAATCATTCTCATTTAGACCGCTTGTAACGATGGCGAAATCGCTGTTAATGCCTCCTGTTTTAATATCCTGTCTTTTAAATCCTGAACCTGATTTAAGATAGACATATTCAATACCCTGCTCCCTGAAAAGAGATTCGAGAGGTATAATGAGTACATCGGGAATTTCGTTTACAATTATCCTGCAGCTGACAGTGAGTCCGGGCAGAAGTGTTTTACTATAGCCTGAGATTCTGATCTGAACCGGGAAAATTTTGATTTTAGACCTGTAATTTAAATTCTGAGCAAGATTGGCTACAGCTTCAACCTTACCTCTAAATATTGAATCTGAATATGCATCCGGACGTATTTCAACCCTCTGTCCGGGCAAAACTTTCGAAACATCCACTTCATTTATTTTAACTTCAGCCCTCATTTCAGAAAGATCGGGAAGCTCAATGAGTTTTGACCCTGAATAAGGCTGGTCGCCCAAAGCCCATTTCTGACCTGTGTTCCAGTTTTCCTCTTTGATTGTTATCCCCTTATCGGGACTTACAACAAAAAGCTTTTTCATTGAGTTATTTGCATCTTCCAGTGTTGCCGTCAGCTGTTTTATTGTTAATGATTTCTGTAGTAGATCTTCTCTGTGAATTATCTTTTTATTTTCTATCTGTTCTTTAGCTCTGTTAAGTGCAATTGTTGCAGATTCCAGCTTCAGCTTGATTTCTTTCTGCGTAACCTCCGGCTCATAAATGGAAGTTTCGGCATTTATCTTTGATATTTCCTGCGAGATGGCGGCTAACTCAAGATCGGCTTCCAGATCCTCAATCTCCGATTTTTGTGTTGATGCCAGCTTCTCATATTCTGCCTTTGCAATTTCAAGCTGTTGTTCTGCCTGTATGATAGCCCGTTTGATCTCGGACGGATCGAATATCATTATAGTATCACCCTTCTCAACCTCCTTGCCATCATCAACGATTTTAGCAATCTTAAGTGCTCCGTAACGGTACGAGATTGTCGGAGCTGAAACTGAAATTGATTTAACAGCCTCTACGGTTCCCTGATCAGTAAGCTCTTCTACGAAAGTGCCCTTCTTAACAGTTGTTGTCTGGATATCTGACGACTGTTTTCCGTTGCATGCAACCAGAATAATATACAACAGAAATATTACCTTTTTTATCATTTTGGTCCGTTTCTATTTATGATTAGTGCTTTTAACTATCTCTGTGGTGTCTTTATTCATTTTTTCAATTGCAATAAGGCTTTTGGGAGGCTCTGACAATGCAATTATTTCATCTCCTTTCAACCCTCCGCTTATTATTGTATGTGAACCTCCTGATAATCCCGTCTCCACTTTTACAGGAGAAAATTTGTTTTTCCCCTTTACATATACCACCCTGCTGCTGTCCTTTTCAAATATTGCGAGAGTTGGAACAAACAGAGTATCTGCAACCTTCATCAATGTTACCTCACAGTCGGCACTCAGCCCTGGTTTCATCTTTGTGTGACAACTGTCAACATCAATTATTATCTCGTAGAACTTGACTTTTGAATCTGAATATCGCCGGGCTGTCCTGCCCATTAGACTTTTTCGGTTCACAATGCCCGATGTTTCAAGTTTATTCGCCGCATCGATAAGCATATTAACCTTTTGACCTTTTTCAATTTTTCTGAATTCTGCCTCTGCCACCTCCGCAGAGACCTGCATTTTGCTCAGATCGGGGAACTGCAAAACAGCAGTATTAAAGAAAAGAACGCTTCCTTCCTTGATTGGTCCCCCGAATGTTGCTGAGCCACGCATACTCATCATTCTGATTACTGGAGATTCAGCCCGCATTACTATTCCTTCTCGGTCTGCTATTATTGTTAATGTACTAATCTGCCCGGCCAAAGACTTTGCTTTTTCTTTTTCAACAAGTATCCTTGAATTTTGCTGTCTTATTTCTGTTTCTCCAATAATCTTCCGTGAGGCAAGCTTTTTCTCTATTTTCTGTTTTTCAATAAGAGCTTTTCGCATTTCGAGCTTAAGGAGCTTTTGTGTTACATCCTGGGCGTACTGCATCCGCAATGAGTCGAGCGATGAAATTTTCAGTTGGGCTTCACTTGTAGCGAGTTGAGCTTCAAGAAGAGCGATATTAAGATTATTGTCAGCCTCCGTTCTTTTCAAACCGGCCTCCAGTGTTTCAATAGAGGTGAGTTGTTGCTTATACATCGATTCCAGTTCCAGTACCGATAGCACGCATATTGTATCTCCTTTTTTAACAAAAGACCCATCAGCGGCAATCTGTTCAACTGTCATCTGCCCCATCATTATCCTGGGTGCCATTACAGGAAGATTTACAACAGCCTGAACCGTTCCGGCAATATTTATCTTTTCCACGTAATCGGACTTATTCAGCTGGTAGGTTATAATACCATTCTCTTTCCCCCCGGTACAGGAAAAAATAAAAAATACTATGAGGACTGCTCCGGATATTACACCCTTCATTGGTCGGGGTTTTAAACAGATTCTGTTCAGTGTTTCTAGAACGTAATCCACAATACTTTATTGTTAATTATTTAACAGAATTCTGTATCGCTAATAATCAGGCAAATACAAAAAAACTGTAATTACTACATAAAGTTAGTAAAAAACAACTAGAAATATAGTTTTAAGCTGAATATTTTGAAAGATTATTCAGACCATGACATTTCACCATCATAAACACCAGTCTGATTTGTTACAAAACCCCAACCCGAGCCATCTGTGTTTATATAAATAATATGTCTGCTTGTTTCACTGTTGGCACCATTAAAAAGAATTTTTGTCCCGTCGGGCGACCAGCACAGCGATACTTGCCTGCCTGAGCCTGTTCTTAAGGAAGAACCTCCCATGCTAAAGAGCGAGATTAGATTTGTACCATCCGGATCAATTGTATTAACAGTTACAGTTGCCCAGGCAGTCTCTTCCGGATTTGTGTAAATATCTAAAAAAGCTATTTTTAACCCGTCGGGAGAATATACTGCCGATTCAACCCTGAAATTTGGAGATACAAAGTTTAAATCGGTTGAAGGTGAAATTAAAACTTTTACTCCGGCTTTTCCAGTGTATGGTTCAATTCCAATAACTCCGCCGGGGTTTTCCGAAGTGCTTACAGATGTCAATTTCCCTGACTGAGAAATTGAGAAGCCTCCGGAAGGCTTCAATACCCATGCCGGGTCATCTTCATATTGAAATTTTAAAAGCTCAACAATGTCCGCTGGATTTTCAACAGGCGATTGCATATATACCCTTCCGTCAGGTCCGCTTGTATAAAACACAATTTTTGAACCGTCATGGTTCCACATTGGATAAACAGCGTCAAGGTCCGATTTAAAAACAGGAAAGCAATCTGACCCGTCAATATTCATTATATAAACATCACGTGTTGATCTTGAATCTGCGGAATTCAGCAGTGAACAGGCAATCTTTTTCCCATCAGGTGAAACACTCGGTTGGGTAATTGAACTTTCAAGAGTAAACCCCATTGACTTCCTGTTGTCAATGTCGATTACATAAAAATCTGAATTGCCCTGACCGTAATTTCTTTCAAATACGATCTTCCCGCTTCCAAGTTCACTGTACGGGATATTGTCGGGAAGAGGGAGACGGGCAGTAACTTTAAATGGACCCTCATCCTGCGGATTATCGTTATTATTGTCCTTGTTGCAGCAGATCAGTGCAATTGAAAAGAGAAACAGTAGACAAATTAACGACCTATTCATTTGTTTAAAGTAAAGTGAGTATCAAATTTACTTAATTAAATTAATACCCAAAAGGGTATTTATGGCCAGAATCAAACCAATTTCATTATTTCAGGAAAATACAAGATTCCCGGTTTGTCCGATGGGTCTTTACTAAGGCTTACCATAGCTTTTGCCAGTTTATCCACAGGCATGCTCCGGTATTTTTTCGAAGATCCTGCTAATAACAGGTCAAGTACCTTCATTACTCCGGAAGAAATTTTCTCGGCAAATCTGAACTCCTTACGATCACCAACAAGCAGACCGGGTCTGAAATGATATGTTGCTCCGGGGAAGTATTTCTCTGTCCCCTGCTCCATTTCCGCCTTGGTTTTCAGGTAAAACCCGCCATTCATGCTGGCGCCGACACTCGATACATTAAGCATCATTTTTACTCCGTTTGCTGAAGCAATTTTAGCAAAAACAACAGGAAGGTCTCTGTCGATGCGCTGCTGTTCGGCTTTACTACCTGCCTGCTTTATTGTTGTCCCTAGTGCATTAAAAAGTACATCCCCCTGGATTTCAGATTTCATCGATTCAATATCATTCATCGGACTCACAATTTCCTTAAGCTTTGGATTAGTTATGCCTGTTGACCTTCGTACAAAAATTCTCACTTCCGAAAAATCCCTGTCGCTTAAAAGTTCATTGAGAATCAGATTCCCAACCAGGCCGGTTGCTCCTATAACTATTGCTTTCATTTTGATTATTATTGTTTTATAAAGTCGTCTTCCCTGATTTTCCTTAGTGTTCCTTTGTGTTGTCCTTTGTGATCCTTTGTGGTTAAATTCTTTCCTTTTTTACCACAAAGGGACACTAAGGTTTCACGAAGGGTCACAAAGGGACTCTCATAGGGTTCACTTAATTCTGTTGTACTTTTTCATTATCTCAACTAACCTGTCCTCAGGCAATTCATAGATCTTAGTCCCGTTTTTGCCTGTCATTGTTTTTGCAGCAAGCAGAGCATTAATAATCGATTCTTCTGTTGCCTGTACTGTGGCTTCAAATAGCGGCGACATCTGGTCATTTGGCAGCATCTCAATTTCCCGGTTTTCATCCCGTTTTGCAGCACCCGGATTTGCTGTTGAAAATGCTACAAATATATCTCCCGAACTGTCGCTCACATAACCTCCGAGTCGCCCAAGTCCCACTGCAACCCTTCTGGCAAGACGCTCAAGCTGATGTGGCAGAAGCGGAGCATCTGTTGCAATAACAACAATTATAGACCCTCTGTCCTTCCGTTCTGTAAGAGGATCAATTTCAGGCATAAGGTCCTGAATTTCTTTACCAACAGGAACGCCGGCAATCGTTAGTGAACGACGGATACCATAGTTTGTCTGGACTAATACTCCAAGAGTATATGTATTCTCCTTTATAGTAACTAACCTCGAGGAGGTTCCTGTTCCTCCCTTAAATTCATGACAAATCATTCCGGTACCGCCGCCCACGTTACCTTCAGCAATTTTTCCTGTTTTTGCTTTATCGAGAGATTCAAAAACATGTTCTTTTTTAACATGAAATCCGTTAATATCATTCAGGTCGCCGTCGTATGTTTCAGCTACTACAGGAGGCAATGCCCAGAATACATCGGGCTCGCCGGGTAATGGATCGAAAATCATTCTGTTAAACTGCCACTCTACCACTGCGTCTCTTACTATTCCAACGCTGTGAGTATTCGTAATCATAACCGGCCCTTCAAGAAAGCCCGACTCTTCGAGCCAGGTTGTCCCGGTCATTTCTCCGTTCCCGTTCAGGGTATACCAGCCTGCAAAAACCGGATCATACCTTTTCCCCCTTGGCAAAATAGCCGTGACACCTGTACGAACCGGACCTTTGCCAACTTCAAGCTTACCTTCTCCGGAAATGAGAGTTGAATAACCAACCTCAACTCCTTTAACATCGGTAATTGCATTTAGGGGTCCCGGTAAGCCGTCGAGCGGTATTCCCAGCTCACGCGCCCTTTTATCCTGCGAATGAACACTTATTGAGATTACAATAAGCAGAGATGCTATTGAAATGATTCTCATAATTTTTAATTTTTATCTGTTTTCTCCCGATTTAAAAGTAGTCCATGACCTTGTAGGTCTGTCTTTTAACAATCCTGTCATCCATTCGAATTGGGGATGTTTTCCGAGGAATTCATCTGCATAAAACGGCAGTCCGCAAGAACTGCCCCAACGGGCCTCGAACGACATCTGTTTTGCCATTGTGTAGTCAACAACCTTTCCGTCTACAGTACCCTCAGGACTGTAAGGAATATCTGATCCATAGTATTGAGGGTCAAGCTCCCAGTGTCCGCAGAGTGAACGGGGACCCGGATTATCTTTTTCAAGATATGAATCATAATGGTCTCCCTCCATCGTTTCTGCCAGCTTAATATCAATCTTACCCGCATTTTCCTTCATAAGCTGTTTCCACCTTACACGCCTGGCTACTGAAGATAACTTAATATTGGTTTCATCGCGGGTTGTTTCAAAGCGGAGAATATTAAGATCTTCTGCAACATTTGAGCCAATAAAATATCCGTCTTTTTTCTTATCAAATGCTGTGTATTTAAGGCCAAGCTCCAGTCGTGCAATCTCATTTGTATTTATATCGCCAATGAGCCAGGCATTTGCATAACCCCCGTTATTACCCTTCTTCATAATTGCACACCACTCTTCAATCGAAGAGGCATATTGAGTTGCCGACCTCATTCGCGAAAACTCCGGAATTCCCTTCGTATCGAACCCAGAAAACTCTCCGATAGTTGTCTCTGAACCAACAAGACCTGCACCTGTAATAAAGAAATCTGTAGCACTATGAATTAGTCCGGGCATACCCTGCATCAGAATGCGGTGTCCTTTAGCGGGGAGAATATCCAGAATCAGGTTACAATCAGGTTCATAGTAACCACCCATTGTATTGTGACCCAAAACTATTTTCCCGTCGGCTGTCATGCTTCCTGTTGCAATAAAAGAGCTGCACGATTCCTTTGGTCTTATTACAGAGTGGGAGTGTACTGAATCCTTCACAAGCGGCCACCAGTAATTCATTAGTTCCATATAACCATTATAGGAAATCATTTCATCCCTTGAAGTAAGCGATCCCGCGACTTTCATTCCCTCCACTATTCCGTCAATTTCAGCCAGATTCTCTGCATCTGTCTTTGATGTAAGAATTTCTGCCCCCTTCTTTATGTACCATTCCCAGTCCATTGCAGTCTGATAGGTCCATCCGGTCTTTAAGATCCGCAGCGCCTCCGCTATCTCTTTTGAGAGTAAATATCCGTGCTGGAATCCACGTTCGAATGGGCTGCCCTCAATGTGAAGATATAACCATCCTTCTTTTTCGTGACGGTTTGCTTTTGAAAGCCAGGTTTTCTGCTCAGATGTCAATGAGCCATTAGTCTGGCTATTGATGAACTCAGGAAAAACAAAAACCAGAAATAAAAAGATAACAACTTTATTCTTCATGGTATCGGTCGTTTGGATTTTTGGAAATTACATTTACTAGTTTGAGCTTTCTTGATTGTTTTACTCTTGCAGATAGCTGTATTAACAAATATACTATTGTAATGAGACTAATAAAAATCAAAACTCCCAGCTTCTCATTTTTTGAAAGGTTGGTCAACAGCCAGATGATAATCAGAATCGAGGCAAACGGAACAAGATAACCGCCGGGTATTCTGAATGATTCAGAATCTTCATTATCTCTACTGCGAAGTTTAATAACCGCTAATGCCACACCTAAATAAATCAGCAGACACGAAATTCCTGAAATGATTGCAAGCTGTTTAAACCCGCCAACAGAAGCCAGAAGTAAAGAACTGCCGGCGTAAATTATAATTGAAATATATGGTGTGGAAAACTTCGGGTGTACTCTTGAAAGCAATGATGAAGGAATTACACGATCTCTGGCTGCTCCGAACAGCACCCGCGGGATGCTTAAAACATCTCCGCTTAAACATCCGAAAGTTGAAATAACCATTCCGATTGTAATAATTGTAAACCCTACAGGACCAAAAACACTGCCTGCAACTTCTGCAACAGGTGATTTCTGGAAAGATGGCAGCAGAGAACCAAGTACTCCCTGAGTAACGGTCTGAATCAATATATAAAGCAACAGAACCACGGAAATACTAATAAGAATTGCTCTTGGAATTGTTTTCTGAGGCTTTTTCACTTCACCGCTTACAGCCAATCCGGTCTCTCCTCCCTGAAATGCAAAAAAGAGGATAATTGACATTTCACCTAATGAATTAAGTGTCGGGGCAGACTGCCAGTAAAGGTTAGTCACAGAAATGTGCCTCCAGCAAAGCAGTATAACTAAAAGGAGAGGGATCAGTTTTGCAATTGTTGTGAACTTAACTAATCCGATTCCCTGCTTAACACCTTTAATATTTATTATTGCTAACCCTGAAAATAATAGAATGAAAAAAAAGAGTTTAATCCATATAACCCGGAACCCCGGCATAAAAGATCCAAAAATATCAGCAATAGCATTGGCCATTGCAGCATCGGCGGTTATTCCAACTGTGACAAAAAGTATTGCAGTTAAAAATCCGGCATATTTTCCGAATGCGACTTCTATATAGGTATATGCTCCGCCTGAACCTGATATCTTACTGCCGGCTTCTGCAAAGCACAGCATTATAAGTGTTATCAGCAATCCACAGAACAGATAGGCTAATATCCCTGCTGCACCTAGTCCTTCGGCTATTATTGCGGGCATTACAAATATTGCGGCACCAATAGTTGTGTTTATAAGGTTAGCGCTGAGACCCCATACTCCAATTTCTCTTTTTAACCCCTCTTTAGCGCTTTCCATTTTATGGATTATTCTTTCAGTAGTGTGATTTCAGATAATTAAAAATTAAAACAACTTACTAAAATTTATGTTCGAAATATATAAGTAATATCCGGGAATATGTTTCCATATACCTGTTAATTATTTAACAGCAATTTTGGATAGTGCCTCATTGGAGCTTAAGATTATTTCTAATTTTTTTTAACTTGCACTGCTAAGTATACAGATTATGCCAAAACTATTTTCTCCCCTGACAATAAAGAATTTAACCCTAAAAAACAGGATCGTAATGTCACCTATGTGCCAGTATTCTGCAATTGACGGATTTACAAACGACTGGCATATGGTCCATTATGGAACCCGGGCAGCCGGCGGTACCGGTTTAATCATTGCAGAAGCTGCAGCTGTTTCTCCGGAAGGAAGGATAACTCCCGCAGACCTCGGAATATGGAACGATGAACATATTAGCGGGTTGAGCAGGATAGTCCGGTTTATTCATCTTCACGGCTCAGTTGCAGGGATCCAGCTTGCACATGCCGGAAGAAAGGCTTCCTGTGCTGTGCCTGTTGATGGAGGAAAGCAGCTCGGTGAGAAACAGGGAGGATGGCAAACTGTTGCACCAAGTAATATTCCTTTTCTTGAAAGCGACAGGTTACCTGAGGCATTGAATAAAGAAGGAATTCTAAATGTAATATCCCACTTTAAAGCCGCTGCAAAACGAGCACTGGATGCAGGTTTTAAAGTTATTGAAATTCATAGTGCCCACGGATACCTGCTGCAGGAATTTCTGTCACCCATAAGCAACCACCGCACCGATGAATATGGAGGATCTTTTGAGAACCGTATCCGCTTATTAAAGCAGGTTATTGAATCGGTTAAAACAGTGTGGCCTGTGGAAAATCCACTCTTTGTCAGGATCTCATCAACTGACTGGACAGAAGGGGGCTGGACAATCGAAGAAAGCGTTAAGCTGGCTGAAATTCTGAAAGGTATGGGAGTTGATCTTGTGGATTGCTCATCGGGAGGGAATGTGCATAATGCAAAAATTACTGCTGGTCCCGGATTTCAGGTTCCGTTTTCCGAAGCAGTCAGAAAAACAGGCATCCTCACCGGAACTGTCGGATTAATAACAACTGCAACTCAGGCAGAATCAATCCTTCAGGAGGATAAAGCCGATCTTATCCTTCTTGGAAGGGAACTCCTGAGAAATCCATACTTCCCGTTAACTGCTGCGAAGGAACTTGGTGGTGAGGCAGAATGGCCGGTGCAGTATCTGAGGTCGAAATAAAAATCAACCACCCCGGCCGCAATAAGAATTTTAGACTAAATGCTAAGTATTTTCTTGCGGCCACCCCTCCTTCAAACTACCCTTTATACACATCTTTTCTTTTTAAGTATTCTAGGGCCATCTGGAAGCCATCTGCTTTATCATAAAATCGATCAGTCCCATCCTT